>NBJMC04203__coassemble_5385_pt1 | contig 4185 bp, 7 predicted proteins | sample NBJMC04203__metabat2_high_PE_050 | metagenome-assembled genome bin NBJMC04203 | reverse complement strand
TGTAATTGATAGGTTGGCATGGCTTTCTCCTTTTTATATATAAGGTATGAAATTGAGTTCGCCAACGAAAAAACCGTTGACTTGAATATCTTTGAGGCTTATGCTATACTTGTTTCTGTATGAATCTGCAAGGCAATCCTGTGCGGGACTCATACAGGCTTTCCTGCAAATGAGGCAATTTTACAATGGCGTCTTTTCAAACAATGCAACCATTCGCTGTGCCAATTTGAAGTCGATATTGAGCCGATTTTGTGCCAATACAACTTTCTACAACTTTTGCCCCGAATCAGACGGAGCAGGAGGACATCCTATGGAATCCAAAAAGTTAGAAAAACCTCGTAAAAATGGCGCTTTTTCAACGCGTCAGGCTGTGACGAAACCGGATGAAGAGACCGGAGGGGTGTTCCCGACGATGAAACCGCTGAATGCTGTGAAAAAAGAAAGCGCGGCAGACGGTGAGGCTCAGCAGGCACCGAAAACCGAGGAGAAGCCGGCAGAGAAAATTGATTTTTCCAACGTGAAAATTGAGCCGCTGTTTGAGGAATATGTGGATTTTGAAACATTCAGTAAATCGGATTTCCGTGCGGTAAAAGTGAAAGCGTGCGAAGCCGTGCCCAAGAGCAAAAAGCTGTTGAAATTTGTTTTGGATGACGGCACAAGCACAGACAGAGTGATTCTCAGCGGGATTCACGAGTACTACGAGCCGGAAGAGCTGGTGGGAAAAACCTGCATCGCAATTACAAACCTGCCGCCCAGACCGATGATGGGAATTGATTCGTGCGGCATGCTGATTTCCGCCGTGCACGAGGAAAACGGGAAAGAGGGGCTCAACCTTCTGATGGTTGACAGCCGCATTCCCGCAGGCGCGAAGCTGTATTAAAGCGGTGCGGCTCTTTACAGCCGCAGAAATAAGATAAAACCTATAAAACAGGCGTTTCCGCAGCGGCGGAAGCGCCTGTTTTTATGCGCTTGAGCCTAAAGCGAAAAAGCGTTTTCGTTTCGGAAAAGCACAGGAATTTTGAAAAGCGAGGGTTTATATCAGCCGATTGTTCTTAAAAAATAACCACTTATCGGTAAACGATGGAAAAGAAGTGCCAATTGTCTTATACTGAAACTGCGACGAGGAGGTGACAAAACGTCATGCAGGTGGAAATTAAAATTGATGAACAATGCCTTGAGCCGAAAATTGTCATTGTCACACGCGAGGTAACAGATGAAATCAATGAAATTGTGAAAAGCCTTTCTTGTGATTCACACATGAGAATTGTTGGGTTTCAGGAAAGCTGTGCAGAAATTTTACAGCAAGAAAACATTGAGCGGGTATTTGCCTCGGACGGAAAAGTGATTGCCCAAACAGACACAGGTGAATACGTTTTGCGGCTGAGGCTCTATGAAGCCGAGCAGCGGCTGAACCGGCACAGTTTTGTGAGGATATCCAACTCCGAAATCATCAACTTAAAAAAGGTAAAAGGTTTTGATTTAAGCTTTGCGGGGACGATTTGTGTAACACTGACGAACGGGACGGTTACTTATGTTTCACGGCGTTATGTCGCTAAAATTAAACAAGTATTAGGAATATGAGGTGATTTTATGAAAAAGAAAATCATTTATGACGCAGTATCGGGATTCCCCATCGGCATTGCCGTCGGCTTTTTGTTTTCTCTCATTGTTTCCGTATTGATTGGAGATGGCAGCTTTTACCCTGTGATGCCGGAGCTTGCCGTGAAAACGGGAAGCGAGCTGAACGCAGTCATTCTTCAAACGGTTTTGTGCGGCGCGCTGGGCTCGGTATTCAAAGGGGCGAGCATCGTCTGGGAACTGGAATCTTGGAGCCTTTTGAAGCAAACCGGCGTTTACTTTGCCATTGGCTGCGCTGCGATGGCGGCGGCTGCGTATACGGCAGGCTGGATGCATCCTTCTATTCCGGGAGCGCTTTTCTTTATCACAGCCTTTGGCGTGATTTTCGTGCTGATCTGGATTGTTCAATATTTTCTTTGGAAAAGAAAGGTCGAACAAATTAACGAAAGGCTGAAAAAAGGCGGCGCTATTCAGCAAAACGATTGATTTTTTGTGAAAAAATTCGTATACCTGTGTTGTAATTTCCGGCTTTTTTCCGTTCTGACCGTAAAAAAATACTTACACGCGGCAGCCTTCCTTTGATACAATAATACCACGGGCTGCATAAGCACCAAAACGGAAGGAGAAAAAATGAATATGCCGCAAAACAAAAGAGAAAGTTTAATTACCCCTTTGAGATTTCACCACCTTCCGAGAGGCGTTATCTGGTGTTATTATGGCTCTTTTTCCAAATCATTTGGATATTAGAAAACATCCGGAGTCAATTAAAGCTCCCGTCCTATACGGGGAAATCCACAAGGTACTCGGCACTGACGGCCGGTACGTAGTAGACGCCGTAGGATTTAAGACCATCAGCCATTTCCACGTCTATTTCTTTAAGCTCAATATAATAGCGGTAGTAAGGCATGAATATCTCGTTGGCATTTCCTGTGCGATATACAAGTTCTTCCTTGGCGATCATTTCCTCGCTTATCCCTGTGTCGTGTAGATACTCGCTGGGAACGGTTGTAATATACTCTCCATTGAGCAGCATCTCACGTGCCGCATCGCTTGTAATGATGGGATAATCGCCTATTTTGTCCGTGCAGGAAAGACTGTTTTGAAAGCTGACATTCGACAACGCTCCGCCTTCCTCTGACGGCGTTAAGCCGATTAAGCAGAAGTTGTAATTGAGTATTTTTTGTACCGGATCCGTGTCATCCTCATATACGAAGTATCTACGCAACTGTTCCCCGGTAAAGGTGTAGTCGCACCACGTATATATAACAGGCTCATCCACGCTCAACAAGGAGGCGTATTTTTCCAGGAGTGTGCCGATTATCGTTTTCGCCTCATTTTCCGATGTATAGTCGCTGAAAAGCACACCCTGTGTGTTGAATTCCACGACTGCATCCCCATTTCCGGAAACAAGAATGGTATACTCTCTGGTCTTAGCGGTCAAACGGTACGCCTCTCCGCCACTAAGCCTTGTATTGGGCGAGAGCTGCGCAGTATCCACTCTGTCGTACTCCGTGCTGATAATGTCGGCATTCAGTCGAGCTGCTATGCCTTCGGCAATCCCAAGCAGCTCGTTTTCACTGAGATACACGGGTAGACCCGAAGCATCGGTATAGGCAAGATTTTCATATACGGGCAGTGTTTCGAGTACCATATTCTTCGTCCACGGATTTGCTGTTCCGCTTTCCGAAATATCGAACAGCATCAAACCCTCAAAGCCCATATCGCCACCTTCAAACTGCGCGTTGAGCAGGGGGAGTTCGCTGCTTTCATCGGGTGGGGAGTCTGTAGGAATCAAGCGAATTCCCGCATAGACCACAAGGTATAAGCAAGCTGCCATAGCTCCCCACTTAATTCAACCGGGCTTCTTTGCTTTCTTCTTATAGTTGAGAGCTTCATCAACATACTTCGTATCAAGCTCGCTCATAGCGTCGGAAAACTTCTTTACGTTCATACGAACACCTCTCTTTCTATCAAGTATTGTTTCATCTTCTCTCGGATACGGGTCAGCCGGACGGAGATGTTTTTCTCCGAAAGCCCTACAAACTCGGCTATGTCTTTGTAGCTGTCGGCAAACCAATAGCGGCGCATGAAAATGACGCGGTTTTCAAGGGTCAGCGTGTCCAAAAAATCCTCGATGATACGGGCTAACTCTCTGGCTTCGATTTCATCTTCCACGGTTTTTTGGTCTGCGATACAGGCTTCAATTTCCTGCATGGCGATTGTGTAAATACTGTTGCGTTTAGCAGCTTCCTTTCGCCAATAGATTTTAAGGGAAATGTTCCGAACAATTTTCACGATGTAGCTGAGCAGCGGGTTAGGGTGTGCCGGGGGAATGGCGTTCCACGCGCCTAAGTAAGCATCGTTGACGCATTCCTCCGCGTCCTGTCTGCTATTCACAATGTTGTATGAGAGATTGTGGCAGATTTTTCCGTATTTAATGTCCAGCTCCCGTATGCCTTGCTCTGACCGTTCAAAGAACATTTCTATGATTTTTTCATCGTCTATCATCTCACCGCCTCCTTTCCGGCTTCACCTATATACTACGGTTTTAGCGGCGAATACTACATCAAATCCAAAACTTTTTCAAAAAAATTATACCATACTTCG
>NBJMC04203__coassemble_3182_pt1 | contig 5779 bp, 7 predicted proteins | sample NBJMC04203__metabat2_high_PE_050 | metagenome-assembled genome bin NBJMC04203 | reverse complement strand
AGTGTTCTATCCAAACTTTGGTTGTAAGAAAAATATCTTCTCGGGGTACGCCTGATTTTACAATGGCATTTCCAACCTGTTCTTCATTGAAATAGCTTTGTGCTGTGTCGATTGAACGATAACCGACAGCCAGTGCGCCCATTACACAATGTTCACATTCTTCTTTTGAAACTTGATAAACGCCATAACCTACAATCGGCATTTTTACGCCATTGTACAAAGTAATTTGTTCCATTTTTACTACCTCCAATTTACTTTGGCACACGAAATGATTGTTGTTTCGTGTGTTTCATGCTAGTATGGTTAGTGTAGCACCCGGTTGTAACTACCGGTCAATACTTTTTTATAAATTAAAATTTTTTGGAGGGGGATAATATGTTATACAGCATGAAACAGGCTTGTCAGAAAGTTGGAATGACGTATGAGGCACTAAAGTTTTACTGCAATCAAGGATTAGTGCCAAATGTAAAGCGTGACAAAAATAATTACAGAGTGTTTGACGAGCATGACATTGAATGGATTAAGGGATTAACCTGTTTAAAGCGTTGTGGAATGAGTCTTGGAGATATGAAACTCTATCTTGCACTTTGTCTACAAGGAGAATCTACCATTCCGGAAAGAAAAGAAATTCTTAAAAAGCAACGTGAACTTCTGATAAAAAAGATGGAAAATCTACAAGAAGATATTGCATACATTGATTGGAAGCAAAGTTACTATAATGATGTGCTATCAGGAAAAATTAAGTACACCAGCAATTTAATTGAAATAAACGAAAAATAAAAGAGAGCCTTTATGTGAGCGGATGCGCTGTGGAATGGTAGGCGGTTCATTTGAATTTGCAGAAATACTCAAAGGTGAAGTATCCATATCCGGTTTTGCGTATCCGGATCGTTCCAGCTTCTTTAGGGTGAAGTGGATGCTGTCCGTGCCCTCATGACGGATTTTGACAAGACCTTTGGCGGTGTAGTTCCAGTCTTCCGGCAAGGACAGCATGATGGAGAACAGCCCTTTGGATTTCAGCGACAGCCCGCGTTGCGCAGATAATGGTTGGACATCACTGTGCAGCTGCGGGTTTTCTCAATGGGAAATACCGGGATGCGATTACTTCTGTTCGGCGGCTCAAAAAAGTGTTCGTTTTTTGAGGAGACGGCGGTCGCTGTGTTGATTGGATATCCTAGAGGGGAGAGTTTGTGAGCTTCGGCTTTGACTGATTTATGCAAAATCGACGCACTCGCTTCACACCCTCGAGGATGCTAATAGCAGCGCTTTATTTTGGCAATTTTACAGTGGGGGGCAGTTTTCAAAAAGAAAGATCCCATAACCGCATTTTCAATCTGCGTGCTATGGGATCTGCGTCTTTGCGTTGGGCGTTTTGATCACTCTGCCATTCAGCTGTTTTACGTTGATTAGACGTTTCTCACTGTGTTTCGGGAAAAACAAAAGGAAATTTTTTAAAATTCTGTGTGGTCAGAGCGTTTTAATCTTAACTGATTTTCGCAGAAGGCCAGAATATCCGTTCTGATTGGCATATTTTCAAAAAGCGTTTGCCACTCGTTTGATTACTCGAAAAACTGTTTCACAAAGTCTGCGTCGTTTAACTTTTTTGTACGGCCTCGCCCCAGGTATCTTCTTCGAGCAGATTGGACAAAGGTGTACCAAATGTTGCTTCAATCTCTGTCCGCTTAAAGGAATAAGTATCACCGGAAAAGTTATAAGTTATTTCCGATAGATTATCAATCGCCGCCATAGCTGCAACAGAATTATAAATTAAATCTCTCTGTACCTTTTGTTCACCAATATTCCAAATGGTATCAAGGTAATTAACTGTCAGAGCGCAATCATCGGAATTGATTTCAAACTTTCTAGAAATGTTATTTAGCGGCAAGTTTTCAAATAGGCCGCCCACCTTGTGATTGATCGCCCCAATAGCTGATAATATGACCTTGTTTTTCAAGACGTTTTAGGCTTGTGTATAAAGATGGCTCTTTCAGTTCATACGCATTATCGCTGCTTATGGATACAGCTTTCATAATCTCATAACCATAATTGTCGCCGTCTCTTAATATTTTAAGAATGATGGCGTCTATATGCCCACGGATTAGATCGCTGTTTATATTTTGCTTCGGCATATATTGCACCTCCATTTTTACTATACTTAAAATTGCTATGTGTGTGAATGTACTTTATCACAAATTGTTTTATGGCGGAAATAGTTGAGCCTAATAGTGCGAACTGGACAGATTTAAAAAGAAAGGTGAATCTTAAGCTGTAATAGGGTAAATAAAAGATGAAAAGACTACATTTTAACGCTTTTTGGGCAATGCTAAAGTCCGAGGAAAAAGGATAAAAGAGAAAGTCGAAAAAAGTAAAACGAGGCCCCAGGGAAATGGGAATAAGAGAATGCATTGACTTGTTTACACACAGCAAAAAATAGGAGCCAAATAAAAAAGGCCCCTGCATAAGGGGCCCGGCAGAAATAAAAGTGTGATTATTAAACTAATTGAATGCTGGAGAGTAAGCGCAGGGGATAGGTTCTGAAAGGTCTTACTCTAAGGAGGTCTTCAAGGGCTGAACAATTGTATTCAAACGCATAACAATATTTTTTGGGGATACAGCGAAACTGTGAGTGCAAAAGGCGATGTTTCAATATTTTCCCAAGCCGAAGTGTCGAAGTGCTGATAATATAAGTCGTAAAACAAACAAATTTCTTTGCTTTCTGAAGGCGCAATTTCAAGCGTGCCGACAGAATTATTCGCTATTTGGAAGAGGTCCGAATCTAAGCTTGCGCTCCACGGGCCGCATTCTGCCATCAGCTCATCGGCTTGAAAAGTAATAGCATGCTCTGTTTCATTCGTGGACAATATGGTAATGCACAAAACTCTGGCTTGCCCTCCTTGCGCTGTCATCTGCTCAATTGTCAACCGCGTTTGCTGTTTTTTGTCAACAGCATAGGAAGTATAAAATTCTTTTGGGGATACAATGGAGGAGTCAGTCACACACAGCGACAGGCCATTCATAAGGGCTTTCTCACCGACAGGAATTTTTGTCAGTTCCGGTGCAGGCCACTTCATGTTTACTGTAAAAATCTGTATAGCCAAAATGCTGGTTAGACTTAAAAGAGCAACGCGAAACGTTTTTTTCTTCCATATCAATCCACTCACCACCCGCTGTTTTATGCTGTGCACCGGCGATTTCCCCATCTTTCATAGAAAATATGAAATCGCACAGCAGATATAGTTCCTCGCTGTCATGGCAGGAAAGGACGACCAAACAGCCATGTTTTTTCAGCTGCGTGCAAATCTTGCGCATCAGCAAAATGCCGTCGCTGCCCAAAGAGGTAGTTGGTTTATCGAGCACAACCAAGCGAGGAAAGCCCATAATGGCAGCGGCAATGCCTAGCCGCTGCTGCATGCCAGGTGAAAATTTACGGTAGGGACGAGGGTCATTATCGCCAAGTCCCACTTGACGCAGCGTTGCGCGAATTTCCTCTTTTGAAATGGGGGTATTTGATAACGCGTTAATCATTTCTAGATTTTTAAATCCGGTTTCTCCTGGAATAAAAGCGCTTTTTTCGAAAAGAACACCTGTGCTGGGCAAAAGCGAAACATGCCGTTGGCCGTCGATTTCAATCCACCCGGAACTGGGATAAATTAGTCCGCACAAAAGCTTCATCAGCATAGTTTTTCCGCTGCCCTTTTTTCCCTCTAAGCCGTAGATAGCGCCGCCGTGCATTGTTAACGAAACATTCTTTAAAAGAGGGGAGTGGCGGATGGTTTTACATACGGATTGGCATGTGAGAAACATGGCGGAACCTCTTGATTTCTATTATAAATTAAGCTTATGAAAAAGTAATCCTATGGTCGTGAATAAAACCAATTCAACTGCCGCAATTATTACGGCAAAGCGAACATAGGGCATTAAGCATTAGTTGAGATAGTCTGAATATGCAGCATCAGTAGAAGTTGGGCATTCACACTAATATTTTGCTCAGATATTCAAAGCCGGCAGGAACAAAAATTTAAGTAATGCACTCATATTTCTTACCCGATATAGCAATTAGTAAAGCTGATACGGTCAGCATTCCAATAACATAAATCAGGTAGATTCGAAGCTGAAAAACGGTCACTTGTGAGGGGTTCAGCAAGATGCAGGGATTCCACGAATCCCGCCCTAGAGCGATGGTGAGATAGCAAACGGAAAGATAAGCTGCTGACACTGATAAATGAATGAGAATAGGAGATTGGATATAAAAGCACAAAGCCATCCCTAGACAAGCAACTGAACCAAAAAAGATACCAATCAGCAAGACGTACATCAGGCAGTACAAAAGCGGCCGTGTATAAAAAAGATCTATCATAAAACCCCGCAGAAAGGGAGAGAATGTACCGGTGGTGGGCTGCGGTACGAGCGCAGGATAAATCGAAGCATTCACCACAAGGTTTTCCAAAAAGGGGAGCGCGGCCGCTACAAAGCCGGATAAAAAAGAAGCAGCGGCATATTGAAAAAACACAGCGTATCGTTTTTGTCGAATGAGCAGCTGAACCAGATAACCGGATTTTCTATCCTCCGCCAAACTAGACGAAAACGGCAGGGTTGCAGTAAGCGGAAGAAGGACAAACACCAGTGAGCTGGAATAAGACACCCATTCTCCGCCTAGCCACATTTCGTACAGCGATGTGGGGTAGACAAATCCGGTATTGATAGGGCAGTACATTTGAATGACCTGAAAGATAGCAATCAAAAGCCCCAGCACAAAAGAAAAGCGAAATCCAGAGTTGTGAAAAGCCCGGTAAAGAAAGGAGAAAAAATGAGATTGTTTCATGGTTTGAACTCCGCAAATGATACCCGATCGCATTAAGTGTCACAGAGATTCTTTTCAGTATTCCAAAAATCTTAAAGTTCGGAATACAGCAATAATGCTTGTATAAAGATGTTATCTTTCTTTTTAGCATACACAGGAGAAAATAAATATTCAAATATATTGTCATACGGTTGCCGCCGTGGGGGATTTTTTGCATATGGTAATTTATCGGTAGGTAATAACGGTGTTAAATCCTGTTCTGTTACCTCCTAAGCCTTGGAAAAGCTTGTTTCCTCTGTTAATGGAAAATATTTCCCAAAATTGGTACAATGAGGAAGGCATGAGAAAGAAGGTGAAAAAAATGAATGTTGAGCAACTGGCACAAGAAATTAAGTACATTATTATGCGCAATTACAACACTGAATTTTTACAAAAGCTTTTAGCCCACGCACTTACTTTGGAGAAATACCACAAAAAATAACCGCATGAGAAAGACATCTTGGACTTAGCCGTCCAGGGTGTCTTTTTTTGTAAGCTCGGAAATGGTTCCGGCAACCCACTCATTCACAGCCTTTTTATTGTCTTCACTTAATTTATAGTAGGCTTTCAGCGTTGCAGCAACCATATCTGCAAAAGGGTTATCCTTTTCCATTTTCATTTTTACCAGAACTTCTTCCAACTGCTGGTTTTCATCAATGGGAAGAAACATTTCCCCCTGGCCTTCGCGAAGCCACAATTCTGAAACATTGAATAAACGGCAAATATCAGAGATTGTTCTATCGCTAGGATTTGAAACGCCTTTGCACATTTGACTGACAAAAGCTTGAGATACATTAAGTTTTTCAGCTAAGATTGTTTTTTTGATTCCTAAAGCTAAAATCAGTTCATTTAACCGAGAACTAAAATCATTCATTATTATCCTCCTGGTAAGATAGAGAGTGTTCAAGCCTCTAAAAAACCAAGGAAGGATGTTTCTTA
>NBJMC04203__coassemble_2274_pt1 | contig 7110 bp, 7 predicted proteins | sample NBJMC04203__metabat2_high_PE_050 | metagenome-assembled genome bin NBJMC04203 | reverse complement strand
TTCTGATTATTTACCGCCTGACGCACTCTTAAAAGTACTGGACAGCTGGACAGAAGTACATCCAATGAGAGATAACATGTAATTACATATAACCCATCACAGGAAAGGCTGGAAACATTCCCAGCCTTTTTTGTTTTGCCTTATAGGAAATGAGGTAGTTCAGGCAGGGTGTAAAAATTAAATTTTTTCACTTTTTCACCCGCACACCGGAAATAAAATGAGCACAAAATTTGTACAAAGTACGCTTAATATCTCATTTCGCTTATTTTTTTATTTGCCTCTAACAAATAACGTAAAGACGTATTCACAATCCCTAATTATGCAAATGTTCACCAGAAATAACAAAATACACAAAAGAATACAAACATAATCAAAGATACAAAAGGTATGAACACAAGTAAAAGAGCTTATCCGTATCAATACGTATGGTGAGAAAGAATGAAAACAATCAAACACGGAAGGGAGAGTTATAAAAATGGAACTATACGAAAATAAAATGGGCGTGCACACGTTTGAATTAAATTTGCGGTTATCCGGATTTGATGAATATCGTGAGCGTGCAGAGCAACTTTACCAAGAGGAAAATGACATTTTGAGTGAAACGGGAAAAGGAGTATGGAAGAGCGATGGAACGATTTATGATTATCGCACCTGCGGAATTCGATTGCATCTGGAAAAGGCAGATTTTGTTTGGCTCAAACTGGTGATATCCCCACGAAATCTGATTGGGGATCGCAATCCGTTTGGTGTGACAGAAATCACATTACAAACGGAACAACAGCTGACAAAAAAGATTCAAGCCTTTTTAGATGAACGAAAATTTCCGTATCAGGTAAAACAGTTTCAGCTGTCGAGAATCGACTTGTGTACGAACCTTTTGTTTGAGGATGAGTCGATGCCGGCAACCATCATACGGCTTTTGAACAGAACACCTCCCAAAGGAGAATATCAAAGAGTCAGTTTTTCGTCGGCGCAAACAGAACATGGCATGGAAGCTTATGAAAAGAACATGCATTCCTATATGATTGCCCTACAGCAGGAGTCCATCAAGGTTTATGACAAGGTGTATGAGATACAAAAAAACGGGCGGTTTTCAAACGCTCAAATAGACGGAGGGCTGCTGAGAATCGAGATTACTCTCAACAGAGAAGCAATTTCAAAATGGATGAGAAAAAATGCAGTGAGTGGCGTGGATGGAGTCGGTTTGGCAACATTGTTTTCAGCTGCGGCACAGCAGATCATCTGCCAAAAACTGAAAAAGGCATTGCCGTACGGAATCTATCTCCAGAAGGGAGAAGTAAAAAGGAGACTCCAAAGCGCCGGATTTTCAGGCAGGATTTGTGCGGATATGTGGGAGATAGCAAAGATGTATCACCTGTGCAAAGATCCGAAGTCGGCTCGAGATCGCATCTTGAAGTTTGTTGTAGGTGTCTATAGGCATCCAAAGCGGCAGTATAGAGAGTTGATGGATCGCTTTGAAAAGATAGGAGTTCAGCCGGTACCGCTGTCGAAAAAAGATCCGGAAATTGTTTGTTCACCGTTGATTTGTTTAGAGATGTTATTAGGTTTGTTTCCAAAGATAGGTGTAAGCGGTGTAAAGGTGTAATTTTTACGGATTTACACCTAAAATCAAAGGCAAATTTTAAATCCGCCGCTTGACTTCAGCGTACTCCATGAAACACTTGAGAAAAAATACCAATCGAATACGGTGCATCATAAGGTGAAACTGATGGAGATTGGTGAAACGGTATGAGATGTTACAATCGTAACCAATTTCACAAGAAAGGAGAGAAGACAATGGCAATGATTTATGACGCAGATACAGAACGAGTTCGGGAAGAAACAGAAGATCCGCGTGCGATGCTGCGCCCGTTGGAAGTGGCAGACCTGCTGGATTTACATATCAATACAGTCTACCGGCTCTTCAAGAAAAATATCGTCCCAGCGTTTAAGCTGGGCGGAAGCTGGCGCATTTACAAAAAAGATCTGATCGATTTTATCGAAAAGCACTCCGGCTGACTCCCGTAACTCTCTCAAACGAAAACATATATCATTCCTTTGAATACAAAAAAGGAGGAATGACTATGTGCAAAAAAATGATGTTCCTACCCTGAGCAAAGCAGCCATCGAGGCGGCATTAACGTTTGCCGTTGCCGTCTTGGTGGCTGCATCCGACTGTTTTCTTAAAAACAAAAAGGAGTAGGAAAAAATGAGCCAACTGATATGTACACAATGTGGAGCAGAGCTCCGCCCGGAAGAAGTTTGTCATGTAGGAGAGGAGATTGTCTGCCGCTCCTGCGCCGAAACCGATACGGTGATTTGCTCGTACTGCGGCGAACGCATTTGGAATGAGCAGGATGCCGGCAGCAGTGAGATGTCACTTTGTGAATCTTGCTGCGACTCCCATTACACGCGATGTGTTCGCTGCGGGGAGTTGATTGCGCTTTCATCCGCATGTTACCAAGCGGATGACGATGAGGAGTCCTCGCCGTATTGTGAGGAATGTTTTCGTGAATTCGGGGAAGCAATTCACTGTTACTCGTATAAACCGGTTCCCGTCTTTCACGGCGACGGCCCGATGTACATGGGCGTGGAATTGGAAGTGGACGAAGGCGGTAAAGATTCCGGCAACGCACGAAAGATTCTTTCTGTGCTGAACCAAAACGCAGAATACGGATATATCAAATCAGACGGAAGTCTGGACGACGGTTTGGAGCTGGTCACGCATCCTTGCACGCCGGAAGTGCATTTGCAGGAAGTACCGTGGAAAGAGGTATTGGAGAAAATCCGTGCCTTGGGATATTTTTCGCATCAGTGCTCAACGTGCGGGCTTCATGTCCATGTAAACCGAAGCTTTTTCGGAAGCAGCTTTGAACAGCAGGAAGAACGAATCGGCCATGTGCTGTATCTGTTTGAGCGTTTTTGGCAGGAGCTTCTTCGCTTTTCCCGCCGCACACAACGACAGGTAGAACAATGGGCGGCACGCTACGGTTATAAGGACACGGGCCGAGAAATTTTGGAGCATGCGAAAAAATCGCACCAAGGCCGTTATACCTGCGTGAACCTGACAAACAGCAATACCATAGAGTTCCGCATTTTTCGCGGCACACTGAAATACAACACGCTTATCGCCACACTGCAGTTTGTAGAAAAACTGTGCAGTGTGGCGATTTCTTTGTCTGAGGGGCAGTTGCAGTCCCTTTCGTGGAGCGACCTCATGCTCGGAATCAGTGAAAAGCAATATCCCGAGCTGGTGCAGTATTTGAAAGAGCGGCGGCTGTATGTCAATGAAGCGGTCAATGCAGAAGGAGAGGTGTGAGCGATGTGCGGACTTTTTGGATTCAGCGACCCGAAACATGCTTTAACGCAGAAGCAGCTGCGGAAACTGACGGGTTGCCTTGCTGCCGCAAGCGAACAGCGGGGAACAGACGCCAGCGGCATCGCCTATGTGCATGGGCAAACACTCCGCATTTACAAACGTCCGCTTCCCGCCCATGCCATGACATGGCTGATTCCGGCACACACCGGTACAGTGATGGGGCACACAAGAATGACAACACAGGGAAACGGAGCATTTAACCCGAATAACCACCCGTTCCCCGGTGTGTGCGAACAAACGCATTTTGCATTAGCACACAACGGCGTATTGAGCAACGATGAAGCACTGAAACGAAAGTTTCACCTTCCGAAAAGCAACATTCAAACAGACAGTTATGTGGCGGTGCAGCTTTTGGAGCAGGAAGGAGCGCTGAATGCACAAACAATCGGCAAGACCGCGGCGCTTTTGGAAGGTTCCTTTTCGTTGAGCATTCTGGATGAGTTTAACCAACTATATCTCGTTAAGGGGAATAGTCCGCTGTGTATCTATCGCTTTGAAAACGGATTAACTTGTTATGCCAGTACAGCCGGTATCTTAAAAGAAGCACTTGCAAGATGCGGTTTTCTTCCGGCAAACAAAGAAATTATCAGTATGTTGGAAGGAGATATTTTGTGTATTCGTCCGGACGGACGACTGCAAATGAGCCGCTTTGACACTTCAAAGCTGTATAAGCGGCTTCGCTGGTGGGACTGCGGCGATTATGACGATTGGAGTATAAAGAGCTCCCGTTTATATCCAGAGGAAGAGCCAGCCTCTTTAGATACTCTGCTGGAAACGGCGTGTAATATGGGATTTCTGGAAGAAGATATTTATCTGCTGCTCGAGGAAGGATTCGATGAAAGTGAAATCGAAGCGCTGCTGAACAGCCCGGCAGCATTTTATGACTTGCTTGCAGATGCTGCGTATGCGCGTATCGACGGTTAAGATCGTTAAAAAAGAAAAAGAAAGCCTGCGGGCTTTCTTTTTTATAAGAGAAAGGAAGTGTGTTTGATGTTGATTGGCTATGTTCGTGTCAGTACGGCAGAGCAAAACAGTGCGCGTCAAGAAGTGCTGATGAAGTCGCTCGGTGTGGAAAAAGTCTATCTCGATAAGGCCAGCGGAAAGAATACCAACCGTCCGCAGCTTTGCGAAATGCTCCGCTTTGCGCGGCAAGGCGATACCGTTGTGGTGGAGAGCATCAGCCGCTTTGCCCGCAATACCAGAGATTTGCTGGAGCTCATGGAACAGCTGAACGCAAAAGGGGTCGGGTTTGTCAGCAAAAAGGAAGCCATCGATACCACAACGCCCACGGGGAAATTTATGCTGACCGTGTTCGCCGCCGTGGCAGAGCTGGAAAGAGAGTATATCCTCCAGCGACAGAGGGAGGGCATCGCCATTGCGAAACAGGCAGGAAAGTATCAAGGACGCAAACCCATCGACCGAGCAGCCTTGCAGCCCATTCTGAACGAATACCGAAAAGGCCTGCTTACTGCCACACAAGCCATGCGGAAAATGAATGTCAGTAAGAGCACTTTTTATCGGTTGGTGAAATAACGGAAAAATGCCCCGAACACCGAAAGAAGTTATGCAAAAAATTTTGAAGTTTTTTCGCTTGGACAGATACTGTACAGTAAATAAATTATAATAGAAATAGGGCTTATGGATTGAATATTTTATTACGGAAAAGATGGCAAGAATGGGGCGATGATACATGGAAGTAACACCGGAGCTGCTGGCGTTGCTGAAACAGCTGCTGGATATCTGCGCACAGGAAGCACAGCGGGCGAAGGAGGCCGAGCACTTGCACGAGCAAATGCAGGATATTGTCCAGCAAATTCATCGAGTGATGGAGAACACACAGTAAATAAGAAACCTGCTTCGGAAATCAGCCCGGAGCAGGTTTTTTACTTGATCAATAAAAAGATACGAATGGCGACAGCTTCAACGGTGGATCACCAAAAAGCAACGCTTCAAAAGAAAATGAAAGCCTGTACCTTTATTTTATTGCTTATAAATCGCGTCGATTTTCTGCACAAAGTCCTCCATCAAATCGCGCATTTGTTTTTTCATGGGGTCATCATTGGTTTCGTCCAGAGAATGCACCAGCTCAGAGATGGAGATACCGAACGCTTTTGCCAGCTTTTCAAGAGTTTCAATGGTGGCGCGGTTTGCACCTTTTTCAAGCAGAACAATATAAGACACATGCAGATCTGCGTATTCCGCAAGCTGCTCTTGTGTCCATCCGCGTGATAATCGAAGTGACCTGATTTTTTTACCCAATGCAATTGTAATTCTACTCATAAGTTCATACCTCTTGCTGAGTTTAACATGAATATATAAGTGTTTTAAGAGAGTATATTGGAGAAAAACACGATTATATGCTATAATGTTAATGGAAATTTTAAAAATATGGATAATTTTTGCAGGATGGACAGATTTTGGGGTACCTCTTTTGATATAGTAAGTACAAAGGATGTGGTAAAGTGACGGAAACAAGCAAAAATACTCGCATTTTGGAAATGCACACACTGCTGACGCGCGGAGAGTGTTTGCGCAAGCGGGAGCTGGCGCAAAAATTCGGTGTTACAGAGAAGAGTATCCAGCGGGATATTGAGAATCTGCGAGATTTTTATCTGCGCTCCGGAGAGCATCGTGTGCTGACCTACGACGTTAAGGAAAAGGCATATGTACTGCGTGCAGATCAAGTGCTGTCACTGACAAACAGCGAGGTGCTGGCTGTCGTCAAGATTCTTCTGGAAAGCCGCAGCATGGTCAAAGACGAAATGTTTCCCATTTTAGATAAGCTTGTGCGCTGCTGTGTTCCGAAAGAAAGCCTGAAACAGGTGCAGTCGCTGATTGCAAACGAAAAATTTCATTACATAGAGCCGCATCACGGAAAGTTTTTCATCGAACGTCTGTGGGCATTGGGAACAGCCATTGAAAAGAGGAAAGTGATTGAAATTGCATACCACCGGACGCACAAAAACGATACGGTTACACGGCGGCTGCATCCTGTGGGTATTTTGTTCAGCGAGTATTATTTTTATCTTGCGGCCTTTATTGAAGGTATCGACAAAGAGCAGCATTTTCAGAATCCGCAGGATAAATCCCCTACCATTTACCGGGTCGATAAAATTGAATCGCTCAAACTAACAGATGAGCATTTTCATATTCCGTACAAAGATCGCTTTCAAGAGGGGGAAATGCGAAAACGCATCCAGTTTATGTACGGCGGCGAGCTACGGCGCATCCGCTTTGAGTATACCGGCCCCAGCATCGAAGCAGTCCTCGACCGTCTGCCCACGGCAAAGATTGAAAAGAAAACGGATAACGGCTGGATTTGTACCGCAGAGGTGTTTGGAAATGGCATTGAAATGTGGCTTAGCAGTCAAGGGGCATATATCCGAAAGATAAAAGACAGCACTGTTTAAGGAGTGAAAAAAGATGAGCATTGATTTTCAAGAAGGAAAGCAGCAAGTACTCTCTTGTGTGAACACGAACATGGAATTTTGGGAGAATACAACACTGATAAATCGGATCCTGTATTTGAATGCAAAGGTGGATATTGGTGCAAATGTGATTTGCGAGCACTGTGAGATCAGGATTGCGCCGCGTACATGCGTTTATATCTCGCAAAGTGGGTCTCTCAATCTGAGAAACTGTGTGATAAAGGGTGCAGAACCCGGAGAGCCGTGGCGGTCGAAAGATAAATATGGATGTCTGGTTCAGGGTTCAGGTGTTTTGAAAATGAA
>NBJMC04203__coassemble_1238_pt1 | contig 10755 bp, 12 predicted proteins | sample NBJMC04203__metabat2_high_PE_050 | metagenome-assembled genome bin NBJMC04203 | reverse complement strand
TCAAAAAATCTGCCTTCTCTTTTAAAACCCACAAGCAGCGGGATGACCGAATTTAATGACGATAAACACCTTTCAAAGTGTATTGCGCGAGCACATGTCCTTCCATCTTGCGGAACATCTCATGAAACATAAAACCATTTTCTAAATCTAACAAAGAATCCAGCGCATAAACATGCAGCTCGTATGTGTGCGGTTCATTGGGGGGCGCCATACCGCCGTAGCAAGCCGACAACTCTTTGCTTTGATTTCCGCCCTGCATGCTGATCCAGCTGTTCAGGCCCTGCACAAAATCATTTGCAGTGACACTCTCATTCTCTTCCAGCTTATTTCTTGTAATATTTGCTGCAACCCAGTGAATCCAAGAAAAGCCGCCGCTGATCGGACAAGCATCCTTATCCTCCAAAAAGAGAGCAAAGCATTTTGTCCCTGCGGGGGCATCAACTACTTCAAAAGGCAGTGAGTAGCTTGGCACTCCATTTTCATTAAAGTGTTCCCCATGTTTACCAAAGCGCTCTTCAATCACACCATCTACAATTCCATGGCTTACGACTTTCATATCTATAACCTCCTTGAATCATACCGAGGAAAGTATCCGCTGTGCGCATTCTTTCCCTCTGTGCTTTACGAGGTGATTATAACAGGAGGTTACGGATTATGTAAATTACCCACTTTTTTGTGGGCATTCGTCTTTGAGTAATCCTTTTTCGCGCAGGACATCGTGCATGCCGTGTTCCTTCATATAGTCAATGCCGATTTCCTGCATGATTTGAAGCGCCTGCAAAATTTTTTCTCCATGAGTTGGCGTTAAAAAATAATCAGTACGCAGAGGGTAGCCGTTTGACGTTTGTTTGCTCACGAACCCCAGCTCGCAAAGCTCCTTTAAGTGTTCCAGCAGCATTTTTTGAGTGATTCCGTCAATATCTCGCTCAAGCTGTGCCAACGGGGTTTTCCCCAGCCGAAGGCGCCACAAAATAATAGGTTTCCACTTCCCCTTCAGCATATCGTGAACCAGTTCCAGCGGACAAGTGTATGTCTGACGTATTTTCAACGGCGCTCCCTCCTTTACCTTGTTAATGCCTGAAGGTTTGTTGATTTAAGAAAGTACGCTCTCCCACTCTTTTTCCTTAAAGCCTACAAGCACGCGATCTCCTGAAACAACAATGGGACGTTTTACCAGCATTCCATCTGTTGCAAGCAAAGCCAACTGTTCTTCTTCTGTCATCGTCGGCAAACGGTCTTTCAGTTTCATTTCTTTATAAAGCATACCGCTGGTATTAAAAAAGCGTTTAAGCTCCATCCCGCTCATTTTGTACCATTTGCGCAGTTCATCCAACGTCGGATGCTCCTGCTTAATATCGCGCGCTTGATAAGCTGCGCCGCGGGCATCTAACCACGCCTTTGCTTTTTGACAAGTAGAGCATTTCGGATACCATATGAAAAGCATTCTATTCTCTCCTTTACAAACAATAATTTAAAGCCGCAGTCACAGCCATCAGCGCAGGCTGGTGCAGTAAATAAATCCATAAACTGTGGCGGCCTAACCAAGCCAGCGGACGGCACTGCGGAATCGCAAAGATTTTTTCACAAAGCGACCCATTCATAACTACGCGCCATAGATAAAACCCTGTGAGGTATAAAAAAAGCCAAGGAATCAGCGGGAAGTAATCCGCTGAAATAAAACCGTAACCGGGAAGCCCCAAAGGGAATAGCCACGATTGCGAATACCATGATGCCGGAAGCGAAACCAGAGGGATGTCTAAAATGCCGATCATTCCTGAAGGAACCTGTTTGAAAACAGAAAAAAGCACAAAGCTTCCGACAGCTCCCGCAGATGCCGGAATTTTTGATAGCCAAGGCCTCAGAAAGCCACACAGCATAGCCGCACAGCCTAAGAAGTGGAGAACCCCAAACCAAATTTGCTCAGAAGGAATTACCGCCAGTGTCACTAGCGTCAGAAGCATGCCGCATAAAAACACCTGTATTCCCCGCCGGATAGGACGGCGCCCATAGTTCAGCACAGCACCCGACAGCAGAATAAACAGCCAACAGATACTTTGCTGCCACCAATATGCCTGCTTGCTGTGCATGAAGGGCATCGTTCGGCCAAATACGAACACCCAATCGTATAGACCGTGATAGACAATCATTTCAATTAAGGCAATCCCTCGCAGCATATCTAAAGCGGCGGCTCTTTGCGAACCGCCGCTTGTTATTTTCCCGCTTTTCACAGCTCTTGTGTGACTTGAATTGCACCGTAATTGCGCACATTCAAGACATAGCACGAGCCCTCACCGAATACACCTTCCAGCGTAGATCGATATTGCTCCAATAAATCTTTCGGGACAAAAGCCTGAATGGTTCCGGCAAAACCACCGCCCTGCAAACGCCATGCACCGCGTCCGGCAAGCACCCTCTGTGAAAGCGCAACGCCCAAAGCAACGCCTTGTTCCTGCGGCTTTTTAATGCTGTACGCATTTTGATTGTACTCAAAGGACGAGTGTCCGCCGTCAACAATCAAACGCAGGAAATCATCAAAACGGTCATCCGCAACCGCTTCATAAAGATCTCTGGCTCGCTTGCAGTCGGCAAAGAAATGGATAGCACGCAAAACAGCACGGTCGCCCAATTTTTCGCGAATCGCCGCAATCTGCGCAAAAAATTCGTTCTCGTCCACGTCACGCAGCACTTTTTTCCCTAAAAACTCTGCGACGGATTCCATTTCGCTGCGAATTGCCGCATAGTCGTCTGTCAAATCTGCATGGCTGCCTTTCGTATCGGTAATGCAAAGGTAAAAACCATGTTTTGCGATATCAAATGTAATTTTATCGACGATAGGAGCGGCAGGATCTTTAAAATCAATCGTGATGGCGCTTCCGACTGCGCAAGCCGTCTGATCCATCAAGCCGCAGGGCTTATCGAAAAATACATTCTCCGCGTACTGACCGATTTTCGCATTATCCACCGCACTGAAACGACCCTCGTTAAACTCAGCGTTGAAAATCTCACCCACAAGCACTTCAAACGCCGCCGAGCTGGACAGTCCGGAACCACGCAGAACGTCGGAAGTAGTGTAAGCATCAAAACCGCCTACTGCGCCGCCAAGTTCCACGATGCGCGCAGCAATTCCTCGAATCAAAGAGGGCGAAGATCCTTTTTCATTCTCCTGAACAGTCAAACAGCTCACATCAACGCTGTCTGTACGCTCAAAGTTCTTGGAGTAAATATTCACTTGCGTGCTGTTATTCTGAGCGACAACAGCCACCATATCCAAATCCACCGCAGCAGCCATCACCACACCATGATTGTGGTCGGTGTGATTGCCGCCGATTTCCGTTCTGCCGGGAGCGGAATACAGCCGAACCTCACGGGAACTGTCAAAACGTTTTGCAAACTCCTTCACGGCATCAATATAGCGCGCACGCTGCTTTGCTACAACGTTCGCATCCTCACTGTACAGGCGGCCCAGCGCTTTGTCAAAATCTCCGCGCTGCAACGCTTCAATCAACTGTGTTGTATTCGCCATTTAACCTTACCTCCATTTTCATCGGGACGAGTCAAACGATTTCGATCACACCCTGCAAAAAAGTGAGATGAGACACAAAATCTCCTGTTCCCTTTTCTTGCTTTTATTATAACAAAACCCATTTGAAAAGGGAATGTGCGGCTTTTAGAAAATTCGCGCAAAGCGACCGTTAGTTATGGACTTTTCTATCATCTTATCTCAGCGCCATCGGTTGATAAGGCCTTTCCACTTCAACCGATTTATACGCCGGACGAATAATCCGTCCACCGTTGATCAGTTCTTCCATCCGGTGTGCACTCCACCCCGCGATCCGACTTACCGCGAAAATGGGCGTGTAAAGTTCCAGCGGCAAATCCAGCATGCTATACACAAATCCGCTGTAAAAATCAATATTGGCTGCAACACCTTTATAGATACGCCGCTCACGCGCGATGACCTGAGGCGCCAGCCGCTCTACGGCAGCATATAACTCGTACTCATCGCAGCGACCTTTTTCCATTGCCAGCTTCTGCACAAAGCCTTTAAAAATATTGGCACGCGGGTCACTGAGTGAATAAACAGCATGTCCCATACCGTAAATCAAACCTGCCTGATCGAAGGCTTCTTTATGAAGCAGTCGGCATAAATACTGTTCTATTTGTTCTTCGTCTTTCCAATCAGTAACCGTTTTCTTCAAGTCGTCAAACATTTGCACGACTTTGATGTTTGCACCGCCATGCTTTGGCCCTTTCAGGCTGGCCAATGCTGCGGCAACCGCACTGTAAGTGTCGGTGCCCGACGACGTAACCACATGCATCGTGAATGTGGAGTTGTTGCCGCCGCCGTGTTCTGCGTGAAGAACGAGTGCCAAATCAAGCACGCGCGCTTCCAACTCGGTGTAGGCACTGTCCGGGCGCAAAAGGTGCAGGATATTTTCAGCAGTGGAAAGCTCCGGTAAGGGATTGTGAATATAAAGACTATTCCCAAGAACATAGTGACTGTACGCCTGATATCCGTATACAGAAAGCACCGGAAACAGCGCAATCATCTGCAAACTTTGACGCAGAACATTTTCAATCGAGTTATCGTTTGCATTGGGATCGTAACCATAAAGTGTCAAAACACTGCGTGCCAAAGTATTCATCATATCGGCACTGGGTGCTTTCATAATAATATCCCGAACAAAGTTGGTAGGCAGTGCCCTGTAATACGCCAGCTGCTCTTGAAAATCTTTGAGCTGTTCTGTTGTGGGCAGTTGTCCAAACAAAAGAAGATAGACCGTTTCTTCGTATCCAAAGCGCTTTTCTTTCATGAAACCGTCCACTAAGCTTTGCACGTTGATTCCTCTGTAATAAAGTTCCCCTTCGCACGGAAGCTTTTTCCCATTCTCAACATGAAACGCAACAATATCGCTGATTTTTGTCAGCCCGGTCAGAACGCCGTTCCCATTGATATCGCGCAGTCCTCGATTAACACTGTATGTTTCATACAGTGTCGTATCAATCGTACTATTACGTGCGCAAAGCTGCCCAAGAGCCTGTACTTGCGGTGTAATACAAGAATAATCAATTTTCTTTTCCATCGCCATAATCACTCCGCCTTTCTTTGTGAATTGGTTATTCCCCTCTTGCTTCAATTGTTATAAAAGCAGCTAAAACACTCTTTTCATGCGCTGCAATTTGATATTTATTATAACATAAATCTATTCCAAAGCAAACGCACTTACTGGCTGAAAATATGTTTAATTCAGCGCCTGCTTTTTCATTGTTCCGCAATAATTTCGCAAAGTTATTTAATATTTTTCGCATTGTTTTACAAAACTTTCGTGCAAAACATACAAAACCATGTTATAATATAAATACAAAGGAGGATAGTTTGTCATTTGGTTTCAGCGATTAAGCTCGAACGTGAAACGGAAAATTCACAATCCGTTATGAAAGCTAAGCAGCGTTTTTAAAGAGGCCGTATGCTTTTTCTTCAAAACATCATAGTGAGTTTTGAGAAAACACAAGTTGGCCCTTCATATAAATAAAAGGAGCATCTTTATGAATTTACTGCATTTTTTAACGCCAAAAAACGACGTCGCGTTTCTGTACGATGACTTCACTGTTCGTCAGGCTTTGGAAAAAATGGAGTATCACCGTTATTCTTCAATTCCTATTTTGAACCGAAAGGGCGAATATGTCGGTACTATCACGGAAGGCGATTTACTGTGGGGAATCAAACGCCTTTATAATCTAGATCTGCAGGCAGCCGAAGATATTCCCCTAATGCAAATTCCTCGAAAGCGAGATTATGTATGTGTTTCAATTGAAACAGACATGGATACTCTGGTCGCCACTGCTATGCGTCAAAATTTTGTACCTGTATTGGACGGAAAAAACAGCTTTATCGGTTTAATTAAGCGCAATGCCATTATTCAATTTTGCTACGAGCATTATTGCAGCGCTGTTTCCGACCGTCCCTCCCCTACTATGCAAAGCATGCGTCAGGTCGTGATGCACAGCAGCGTTTAAGTTTACAGTGTCGTTTTACATAATTTTGAAAAAAATGAAAAAAACTGTTGACAAACATTTTTTTGTTTGATATAATCTATCTTGTCGCTGAGAGACACGGCGACAATTTCCGGGTGTAGCGCAGTTTGGTAGCGCGCTTGAATGGGGTTCAAGAGGCCGTGAGTTCGACTCTCGCCACTCGGACCATGCGGAGTATCATTAAAGGATCTGAAAAGGTCTGCTGATGATACTCCGCATTTTTTATTTCCAAGTTTATATGGCGATCTGTGCGGGGGCGTAGCTTAATGCTACGCCTTTTCTCGTTTCCATTAAGATGTCCCGCTCAGGGATCTTCCGGCGATCCGGCACCTCAAAGGCTCCAATACAGTTGTAGTGGATCGTCACTCGCTGATTGGTAACGCCGTCCTCCTTGAACGCCGGATAAACCTCGATATACTGAATGAGCTCGGCAACCATGCGCTTGGTGATGGTGGTGGCGTCGGTGTAGCGCCGCACCGTTTCCAAGAAGGTGTCCACATCCATCCGCTTATCTTCTAGCTTTTTCAGCTCCAACCGCAGCGCCTTGATCCGTCCGGCGTTCTCACCCTGCTCCTGCTCATACCGCTTGGACATTTTGGAAAACCGGGTATCGTCGATCTTGCCGGACACATTGTCCTCATAGAGCCGCTCAAAGAGCATATCCAGTTCCTTGTCCCGAGCCAGCAACCCGTCCAGCTCCCGCTTCTTGCGTACCCGGTCATTTTCCGCCACCTTTGCCGAGCGACCTACCATCGCCTTGATAAAGTCGTTTTCATACTCATTGGCAAAACAGGCCAGACGGTGTACCTCGTAAAGAACAACCTGCTCCAAGAAGTCTAGCCGAATATAGTGGGTAGACGAACATTTGCGGAGCCCGGAATTGTGGTTGCGGCAACTGAAAAACTTGATGTCGTGGTTGCCCTGGTTAAAATGGAAATTCAAATTGCCGCCGCACTCCGGGCATTTCAGATAGCCACAAAAGGCGCTGGACTCCTGTGTGACGATAGGCCGTCTGCGCCGGGTGGTTTGCAGGCTTTGCACCTTTTCCCAAGTCACACGGTCAATGATAGGCTCGTGGACATTGAGGAAGATCGCCCGGTTTTCCTCCGGGTTTTCAATCCGGCGCTTCATTTTGTAGGACTTGGAGTAGGTTTTGAAGTTGATCACATCGCCGCAGTATTCCTGCAAGGTGAGGATTTTCTTGACGGTGGTGTGGTTCCACTTGGTAGGCTCCAGCGTGCTTTTGGAGCCGCCCTTGCTGATCCCCTTGCTGGTTCGATAGGCCGAGGGGTTCAGCGCCCCCATCGTCCCCAGCGCCGTGGCGATCTGCAAGGGGCCGTTGCCCTCCAAAGCCAGACGGTAGATGTAGCGCACCATCTCGGCAGCCTCCGGGTCAATGACCCAAAACCGGGGATCATCCGGGTTTTTCATGTAGCCATAAGGCGGCGGAGAAAGCGGAATCCCAGCGTTTCCTTTCATCTTGTTGACGATCCGGCGCTTCTTGGAGATGTCCTTGGCGTAGTACTCATTCATAATGTTCTTGAACGGGGTGAAATCGTCCTCGCCTTCGTTGCTGTCCACGCCATCGGAAACGGCCACCAGCCGCACATCATGGAGCGGGAAAAATTCCTCGGTGAGCTTGCCAACCTCAATGTAGTTCCGGCCCAGCCGGGAGAGGTCTTTCACGAACACCGCCGAGATGTACCCGGCCTCGATTGCGGCGAGCATTTTCTGAAATCCGGGGCGTTTCATGGTGGTTCCGGTGATGCCGTCATCCACGAAAAAGATGGTATCGGTATAACCCTTGTCCTTGGCGGTCTTTTGAAGTATTTTCTTTTGGTTCTGGATGCTGTTGGACTCGCTGTCCATGTTATCGTCACGGCTCAGTCGGCAGTAGAGAGCGGCTGTGCCGGTAGAGATTTTCTTGCTTGACTGCTTCACAATGTCCTCCTTTCCAAGCAGCCGAGCAAGGCTTCATCCTATGTATATTATACCTCTGCCGACCGCCCGAGTTAAGGATGTCGATGGAACAGTTAGGCTGGCTCCAAATCGGCCAGCATCAGCTTCAACAGGATGTCACGCATGGACTCGCCTTTGTCCTTGTAGACGGGCGTGACAATGAATTGGATTTTGCCGACTTGATAGGTGTATTCCTCCTTGACGGGTACGGGATTTTCCATGTGTGCCTCCTTCCAGAGCGATACGAAACAATGACCGACAGTCCCCCTTGTCCCAAGGTCAGTAGGGGCTGTTTTCAAAGTGCTGCTGGGCCTCCTCCAGCCCACAGAAGTCAAAGACCTCATGGAGCTCTGCTACCACACGCCGGATGTCCGTGGGAGAAAACCCGCAGTTCTCCATAGCGTAGATGACATAGCCCCGGCAGGCGTTGTTGCTCCACGGCTGGGCAAGCAGGGCCGCCAGTTCGGGATCATACTTCATGTTGGTTTCCTCCTCGATAAAAGTTTCGGGAGCGCCACGCTCATTTCCTTGGCCCGTCATAAGACAGCAATACTCAGCATGACGCTCCCGAGGGGGGCGGCGGCCCGGAGGAGCAAGCGGCCAGCTTGTCCGGCTGCGGATCGTGGCCGTGGGGTGGCTTGTCCCACTTGCGGCGCTGGTGTTGTTCGCTCGTTCTCCTGCCGGAGAAGTCACAGCGCACCCGCCGCCTGGCTCCCCGCTCTATGGCTCGGGGCCGCCGCTATTCAGTTGTTGATCGGATGTAACTCCTCTCATATACCAAGGACAAAAAACGGCTCTTTGGCAGGGTTGCTCACAGAACTTTTTTCAAATATTTTCTCATAGCAGCCAAGCCGCTTTGAACCGACTCCTGCACAGAAGTTTTGCTCACACCTTCGGCCATAGCCACCTCCCGATAGCTCTTGCCGAGGATCACACAGGCGTCCACACGGCGGCCCTGCGTTTCCGGCAAAGAATTGAGCGCAACACACAGATGGCAGAACAACTCCATGCGTTCCAGCAGTTCCTGTGGGGTGGGCTCAGAAACACAGGCGGAGTATTCGATCCCATCCTCACAGTCGAGGGAATACTGCGCCTTGTTGCGGACGAGCCGCCGCTGATAAGCGGCCTCGTACAGTTTGTTTGCCCGGAGCTCGTCAGCCACTTCCTCGGAAACCTCTAAGTATTCATCATGGGTGTACCACGGATAAAAGTCTTTCAGATTGATGGTCGTCATTTGTAATTCCTCCGTTCAGATGGTTAGGGGGTGAATGGCGATCTGAACGGAGGGCGGCGGGGAACGACACCCCGAGCCGCCTTTACCTACTTCGGGACAAGTTGTCCCAAAGTAGGCAAAACAAAATGCGCTCGTATGCCACAACGACACGCAAGCGCACGATGTTTTATTGCTATTTATAGACTGTTGTATTTCATGTTTAACGCCGAACTGATCCTGCCTGGAAGTCAGGCTTTTTTTGACGGGTTAGGTGGGTGGAAAATGAAAAAGGGCACGGCGATACCTCCTGGACACCGCTGTATCCTTAAAAAAGGGCGACTTTAACACAAGATAAAGAGGGATAAGGAACTATTCAACGGCTGACAGACAGGTTGTAATAACGGAAAGCGGGTATATCGTGAAATCGGTATATCCGCTTTGTTACGCAATAGAACGCCGTTTTTGAGGGATTGAATATAAAAAGCCTTACCTCTCTATTTTCGCGTCCGCAAAGCCGCATAAATCAAGGCTTTTTTAACCCCTAAATGACCACAAGACAACCATAATAGATAGAGGGCGCAAGCGGTCTTTCCGTTTGCGCCCTCTTGTCTGCCTGTAAGCAAAGACGGGAAAAGCCGTCAAGGGCGCGTAGCGTTCATCTTGACCCTTGATGGCTTTTCTTGGCTTTGCTATTTCCCCATAAGGTCAAGAAAAGTTTGTCGATATGGCGGCATTTATATTTATCCGAGAAATATGAAAGAGCCGATAACCGCATTTTTATCTGCGTGTTATCGGCTCTGCGTCTGTGCGTCCGGCTCTTTGATAACTGTGGTTTTTAGTTGTTTTACGCTGATTAGCGTTTCCTGCTTGCATTTCGGACAGTAGAGAGGAAAGTTTTTCAACTCTGCATCTTCCCGTATTCTCAATCTTGTTTTGTTGCCACATACAGGGCAATATATCCATTTTGATTTATCCAAATTATCACCTTGCTTTCTTTAAGCAATTTAATGCTTCAAATAATCCAATAGTGGAAGCAAATATTTCTTGTTCGTCCAATCACATTTTTGCCCCGCCGCACACATAAGAGCTTTCATCCAAGGCTCGTATGTATCGGGGTCTTTTTTAGATACAGATTTTTGTAACATTTTACATAAAGCCCTATCCATAAATTTCATTTTGCTTTCATCCCATGCACCTCTTCCATAAAAAAGCGGAATTTCACTCAACTCACCTGTTAGATTATGTGCTTTGATTTCCGCAAATGCACTTTCATCATAAGGGGAAGCACCCACACACAATATGACTATTTTCTTATCTTCAAATCGGTTGATATTCTTTTTTAAGAATGATAGTCCAGCTATTCCAGAAGCATAAATACCACCACATAATAGGATTGTTCCATAAGGCAATATATCATTAACTGTCGCTTTTGGCGTTTCCACGCAGGCAAATCCTGTCATATCTTGAAGCCATTGAGCGTACTTTTTCGTCGCTCCGTATTTAGATTGATAAATAATAATTCCTTTTTTCATATTTAATTCCTTTCT
>NBJMC04203__coassemble_1172_pt1 | contig 11263 bp, 9 predicted proteins | sample NBJMC04203__metabat2_high_PE_050 | metagenome-assembled genome bin NBJMC04203 | reverse complement strand
TCAAGCCACTTTGCTTCAAAACCAATTTCCTGAAATCGGAAATTTGATTTTCAGCGAGCAGAACCGCATATCGATTCAAAAGCGGTTTAAACAAAAATTGACTGCACAAATTAATGACCTGAGCCGGCATAAAAATCATGTTATAATAGCCCTGTGCCGTATCATCTAAAAAAAACTCGATTCCGTATTTGGAGGCGTTAATAATAAGATTCATCAAGAACATGCCGATAAAAAGCGGCGCACATTCTAAAACGAGAGCAAACGCCTTGGATTGCGTCTGCTCTTGTTTGGTTTCCAATGAAATAAATTTGGGGCCAATCTTAACGGCATAGTAGAACGTAACACCAAAATTGCATAAGGTTTGCAAAATGACGGAAAGCAAAATATTTTTCGTCAAAAAAAGCACAGCTGCAAAAATCGCCAGCGACCAAAAAGTTCGATAAAACAATGCCGAACCGGAAAGATCAAGCCGATTGTTTTGAAAAAACAAGCTTTGATAAAGCTCACCGACAGCGTTTAAAAGCATCAGCAACGTGAGCGTCAGCAAATATGCTGTTTTTTCAGCCTGATCGCCGATAACGAATATCGCCAAAATGCATCCGACTAACATCAGAAAGCAGGAAAACACCTTTACCTTTGCATAATCAGAAAACCGATATTGATGCTGGTAATCCGTCATTTGGAAAATATTTACGCCGAATAAGCCAACAATATATAAAATTTGTGCCGTTGTAAATGCAATGCCAAAATAACCGGACTGCTCTACTGTACCAACTCGACTGACAAGCGCCAGCATAATAAAACTGTTGACGCCATACATTGTACTGCCTACGGTATTCCATAAAGCTCCGTGCAAATTTGAACCTTGCTTCATATGAGATCACTGCTTTTCAATGCTACCCAGCATTTTGTGTAAATGCTGCACTGCATCTTGCTGTTCAACCTTGATTTTATCATTGATAGGCTGATAATTTATTTCAGCAGCAGACAGCAAAGTTTCTTTATTCTCTTGCGTTAATAAACGATTTTGCAATGAGAATACATCCAAAATATTTGTAATACGTGATCCAGTATCTTTACCGTATTCCGATATTTCAGAAAAGAACTGGCGATTAAAAATAATAGCAAATACTGTACCATGGAATGCATCCGTGACGACATATTTTGCGTTTTTCATATAGCCTAGCCAGCTTTCAGGTGACATATATGGCTTTCTTTTACATTTAATATTTTTCTTCAAAGGAAAGGGACAATATATAATCTTACAGTTATGCTTTCTAGCTAACTTCTCTGCAAATTCTACAACCATTTTATCACTTTGAACCTGATAGACAAAAATGTAGTCCTCTTTCTCATTCGGTTCTTTCGCTAATTCTGCCCACTCCTGTGCATCTAAAAGAAATGCCGAATCAGCAATTCGGGGCGCAGATAAAGTGGTCGTCTCTTCAATTAGCTCTTTTGCTCGATTCTCTCTTGTAGTTACATAACTGAAGCCTTCTGCCAAGCGTTTAAACGTCGGCTTAAAATCTTCACGAATAAAGTCCTGCGACAAGCTTGCCGCGTAAACAACCTTTTTCTCTTTTTCTTTGACAAATGGGAGAAAATTGTTTTCATTGTAATAATTGATCTTACAATTCCAAAGCTGGTCACCGCCGATAACAATTTTGTCATAAATATCAGCAATTTGTGGTAATGTCGCATCCGTATATTTTTTATTACTGGTATTCATCAACGCTCTGAAACGTTTAAAACTCGATTGTCTGGGCAGAACAAAAACGGAAAAGTACCCAAGACGTAACAAATAATGCACAAAGCCCGTCTTTTTAATCATCGAAAGCTTCCACGGGCAACGAACCTCGTCCGGGAGCCATTTAATACTCTCAACGTCATAGCCCAACTCTCGGATTTTCCTTTCCAGTCCATAGGCTAAAAATAAAGCACCATAATTGTTAACCATCCAGTGATTAATAATGCCAATCTTTTTTTTCATGAATATCCCCTTGTCACTCTCGTTTTGTTTTCTTACTTTCCCATCTTTTTAATACGGAACCAAATATAGGTGAAACCGCCCTTCATCACGCGTTTAAACTCAAACCAATCAAGATTCGCCAAGAAGGTTTTGAAAATATAGGTGAACGAGAAATAATAACGGCTCATCAAATTATCGCGAATCTTCTCAATCTCTTTATGATCCGCATAAGGATAGTCTACCAAACAATCCAGATAACCGTCTTTATTTAACCATTTAGAATAATCCTCAGTGCGCAAATAGCCATTTTCTTTTGCCCACTGATAGAAAGCAGTGCCCGGGAAAGGTACTGCCTGCTGGAAGAAAACCATATCCGGATAGAGCTTTTTGGCGAAGCGGAAAGTTTCCTCGATAGTTTCGCGATTGTCACCCTTTAAGCCAATCATAAAGCAGCCGAACACCTTAATGCCCAATTTTTTCGTATTGCGCGCAAATTCCTCAGACTGCTCGAGCTTAATGCCCTTGCGCGTTTCATCCAGTACTTTCTGACTGCCGGATTCGTAGCCAACCACCAGCAAACGGCAGCCCGCCTCTTTCATGCGCTTCATGGTATCATAATCCAGCGTATCGACACGCGTATTGCAAGACCACACCAATTTTAAGCCACGGCGCTGAATTTCATCGCAAACTTCAACAACACGCTTTTTATCCACAGTAAACGTGTCATCCTCGATGAAGATTTCACGAATATAAGGCATATTGTTGTGAATATATTCCAGCTCATCCACAAAGTTTTTCACACTGCGGCGACGGAAACGCCGGCCACTCATGCTTTCAGGGTACGAACAGAAATTGCAGTGGAACGGGCATCCGCGAGAGCTAAAAATTTGGATCATCGGCTTTTGGGCAAAAGCATAGCAATAATCATTGACATCAAGGAACTTTTCGTAGACTTTGGAAACCATCGGCAGTTCGTCTAAATCCTCTGTCCAAGGACGGTCCGGCTGGAAAATGATTTCTCCGGATTGATTTCGATAGGTGATGCCCTTTACCTCGGACAGATTGTCCCAGTTTTTCATAATTTCATCCAGTGTGAAATCATACTCCTGACGGGCAACAACATCAATCGCCGGGCACTCTTCCATAACCTTGGTAGAAAGAACGGTTGCATGCGTACCGCCGATTAAAATTTTAACGTTCGGACAAGCCTTTTTGATTGCTGTCAAAACTTGATAATCATGATGGCAGGTAGAAGTGGTAATTTCACCCATAATATAATCTGCATTCGACTGTTTTACCAATTCCACTGTTTGCTCTGTTGTCAGCTTGCGGGCAATGCAGTCCACTAAGTCAACATCATAGCCGCGGTCCATACAAACACCCGCTGCATAACAAATCCAATACGGATAATACTGGGTGCCGCTTTTTGTTTTTTCCGGCCAGCGGCTGGCACGGCTGATTTCAAACTCATACGGTAAATTTAAAAATAAAATTTTCATGATTTCGGTTTCCTTTCAAAAATGAATCTAAGTTTGTAAAATCGCATTAATTATTGTAGTAAGCGTATATATGTTCAAGCAAACCATTAACAAAACTAATAAACGACTGATATCCTTCTTAAGCTCCAACTGCTTCCAGCTCGAAGCTGACAATAACAACAAAGAAAAAATAGGTAAAAAATAACGCCCCTGAACACCTGAAATTATCTCTGCTTTGTCAGAGTTCCAACTGATTGCCGCCACTAAACTTGCCCCCGCAGTCAGTAAAAAGACTGTAAAAGCACCCACTCTCCAGCTTTTTTTCATTGGAATACTCTTTCCTGATACAAAGCAGGTACTAATAATCAGAAGAAGAAAGGCTATCACAGATATTGTCATTGGTACTCCAAATTGAAACCACCCAAGATAGCCTCCAAACAAGCTGCGGAAATAAAAGTCGATCTGTGAGAGCAACGTATTTATCGCCAAAAACAAAAAATTAATCGGATCTTCCCAAATAATACTCGTTTGTAAATTATTCTTTTCGAAAGCAATTTCATTTCGTTCTGTCAATAATGCCCCCATATTCGCAACAAAAGAAATTGCCGAAAGAGAACCTAGTGCGGTAAGATAAAGTTTTTGTTTTAACTTGCCTCCCCAAACCTTTGCCGGTACAAACACCAACATACCAAGCATAATGAAATAGATGCCTTTGCCGGATGTTAGAATTAAAACAGACAAAACGAGCAGCAACAGCTGCGTAACGGAAACCTCTTTCTTCTGTTCATAAAGCAGGAACACAAGCCCGGTAAAGAATATCGCACCGCCCAAAAGCAAGGAATCATAAGAGAAAGAACTGCCTAAATGGAGCGATATCGGAAGAAGTGCAACCAAGGCCAGCGTCCCTTTATTGCCGGGAATTTTCTTAATGCCGAAGTAGCAAAGCCCGATATAAGCAGCGCAAGAGAAAAAGCGCCCCATATAAATCGCTTTCATTATGGGCAATTGAAGCAGTCTTCCAAGGGTAATGCCTAAAATCCCTGGACCATAGGAAACCGCAGTCGCGTTAATATCCCTCTCATACAGGGTTAAAATTTCCACATCCTTAGCATCCATTACTGCAAAAATTCCATAATAACTTTCCCTGTTGACGGTAGTAGGAAGTGACATTAATCGTCTGTCTTTCTCGCCGCTTACCGTCTGCTCATTCAGCTGAAACAGTTCTTCTTTGCTGTCCTTTCCCATTAACATATTACTGTAATGATAGGTCATCGTTAGATGGGCATCTTCATCCGGAACAGAAACCGGAACGGTAATAAACTGGTAAAACAGAGCTAAAACACATGCGCTGATTAAAAAAATATTTTCCGTTTTAAAATGGAAGAAAAGAACCGCACCTTCAAGTACAACTAACGCTACCGTCAGCCAAGTAGCTGCGCGAATGAAAGTATCCCTATCCTTCAAAAGCGTGCTTGGATATCCTATAAGCTCCATTCCTACCCCAAACGCCGTTTCTTCCCCATTCACCAAAGCCGTATTCAGAGAATCCTCTTCAACGAAGAGAAATTTCAGCTCCTGCAAAGCTCTTTCATCCGGATCCATTTCTTGCAAAAGTTTTTCTCTAGCTTCTTGCAGATTCAGCTTTTCTTTTTCGAGTTCTTCCAAGACAATGGGCTCTCCAAAAAAGATCAATTCACTTCCCTTTTTGGTGTTCTCTACTGTCAGTTTAATATCATAAGTTCCACCACTTAAAAGAACTTCGTTATCAAACGACACCTCAAACGTTTCACAATCGACAATCTTAGAAAGGTCCTGCACCCCTTGTGTCAGCTTTCTATCCCCCTGGTAAAGCTCTACTACAAGGTTTCCCTTCACCTTGTTCTGATAAGTTCCCATGCAAAGTTTTACACCTCGCACACTGCCGTTGTAAGAGAAGGGTTGCTCAACAGTTATACCTTTTTTCATGAGCGGACCTACGGGACTACTAAAATTATAAATAGATTCGTATTGGTCCTTCTCTGGATTATAAAATTTATCGCAGTAGAAGGCAGCTAAAATAACCATCAAAAAAACTGTTGTCAGTATCAGCAGCAGTTTTTTTACCACATGTCTATCCCGTATGATCTTTTTGCATTTATTTTTATATGATGCATCAATTTTCATAACAACAAACCAAACCCCCTGTGCAGCAGCGCCGCACACCATTGTTTAAAACTTATCGAGACCCCTCTTTGTTTTCCATTTTTCGGAAAAGCTCACATTTTTACAAAACAGCAAAAAACGAGATACCTTTTTCTCTCAAAATATTTTCGCAAAGAAAAAGATACCTCGCTATGAAACTTTTACCACACCATCAAAAAGCCTTCACTGCTTCTTGCAATGCCCGCGCTACTTGATCCGGGCAAGAAGTTGTGCGTGCTCCACACGTCAAGCCGGACATGCGCTCAATCGCATCTTGAGCCTGCATCCCTTTCAAAAGAGAACACAGCCCCTTTAAATTACCATTGCAGCCGCCCAACACTTCAATATCACGAATTACACCATTTTCATCCAAATCAATTCGGGTTTCCTTTGAGCAAACACCGTGATTTTGATAAGAAAAAGTCATTCCACTCAACATCCTTATCCATAAAGTAGTTTACAACTTCTAAGTAACGTGTTTTATTTTACCACACTTTCACAATTTTTGCAAATCTTTTTTCGACAAGAACGCTCTAAAAGCGCTTCAATTTGAGAATCCTGTGTAACGCACGAACCCAAAGGCGCAGGTTTCGACATGTGCATTCCGTGAAAATCAGATCCGCCCGTAACAATCCACCCATAATTCTGCGCCATGGCGTGAAGCGTCTTTTTATCTTCCGGCGAATTGCGAGGATGCTCGATTTCAACGCCGTCTAAAAGGCCCTTTTCCCCAAGCTCTTTGGCAAGCTCCATACTATGATAAACCGTGGGATGAGCGAGCACCGCCACGCCGCAAGCTCGATGCACTATTTCCAGCACTTCTTCCAGCGGCTCATACGCAGGGTCATGTAAAACGCTGCCGCCTTTGCCAAATAACTCTCGGTACAGTTCTTTATAAATCCCATCTGTGTATCCATATTCATAAAGCACACGAATAATATGGGTTTTATAGGTAATCCCGCTTCTTTTACTAACTTCCAGCACCGCATCTCTGGTAAATTGCGGATAGCGCTTTTCTAACTCCTCGATGCTTTTTCCAGTTGCTTCATTGCGCCTGCGTGCCATCTCTTCACAAAATGAACGCAGTTCCTGTGTCAAGTTGGGCAAATAACAAAGCAAATGTACTCGCTGTCCCCTGCGTGTATCAAAACATGTCAGTTCCGCAGCGGGAATAATCGACACACCTTGCTCACAAGGATGCTGCTGCGCCCACTCCAACGCCTGAATGCTGTCATGGTCCGATATGGCAAGATGGGTTAATCCCGCACGCATCGCTAAAAACGGCAGGCGTTCAATATCTGTCGAACCATCCGAAAAATTGGTATGCGTATGCAAATCTCCCGCCACAAAACCACACCTTTCGCGTTTTCTCCATTCTACCGCACAACAGAAAAAAACGCAAGGCTTATACAGGCAAAGCTCCTGCCGCCAAGCAATCCTCAATTACGTTATGAATATGGCATGCATCCACTTGTTCGACATACAGTAAATTCGCTAAATCCTCAACAAAAGCTTCATCGTCCGAAATATCAGGCTGTTGTCCTCCTTCCCACGCAATTCCGTAGGCAGGATAGTCTTGCCCCTGCTCGTCCCGCTTCATTTCGCAAAAAACCCAAAAATTCACAAAATAACCCCCAAGCTCTCTTTTCTATTTCAGATTATATCAGGGCAAAGGGGTAAAATATGGAAAATTTTGTAAAATAAAGATTATTTTTCCATTTTATGGAAAGGATCTGTTTTTTCTTTCATTTTTTTGAAGTCAATGTTTGAAATATATTCTCGATTTGCTCACAGAAAGGCAATTCCCTCGAAAAAGCACAAGCACTTCCTGCAGCCACTCCCATGCAAAGCGCATGAAAATAATTTTTCCATTTCAGCCACCCGAATAAAAAACCCGCTACCATGGAATCTCCAGCACCCACCGAATTTTTTACCGTTCCGACGGGCGCATCCAAATGGTAAACTGAGCCGTTCTCATCCAACAGCAGCGCACCTTCTGCCGCCATGCTTACAAGAACGTTTCTTGCACCTTTCTTTTGCAGCAACCGGGCACATTCCTCCACTTCTTCTTTTGTTTTAAGTGTTTTTCCAAAAATATGGCCAAGCTCCAAATGGTTTGGCTTAATTAAAAACGGACGACACTCAAGCGTATTGGTAAGGAGCGCGCCTTCCGCATCAACAACGGCAAGCCCGCCTTTCCCCTGAGCCATTTCTACCAAATCATCATAAAGAGTATCCCCAAGCCCTTTCGGCACGCTGCCCGCAAGAACAAGCACATCTCCTTTTTGTAATCTCTTCAGCTGTTCCATGAGCTGCACCAAATGCTCGTGAGTTATTTCAGGCCCCTGTGCGTTAATTTCTGTTTCTTCTTGCGCTTTTATCTTCAGGTTAATTCTTGTATGCCCCTGAGGCAAAAGCATCAAATCTTCGTTGATCCCCGTCTGACGAAGCAAATCTTTCAGGGCCATACCTGTAAATCCGGCTGCAAAGCCAAGCGCAGTTGTGTCTACGCCTAATCTGGACAACACAACAGACACATTGACACCTTTTCCCCCACACTGTATTTCTTCAGCCTGCGTTCGATTTAGGGCACCTTTTTCCAAGCGCTCTAAATGAACGACATAATCCAACGAAGGATTTAGTGTGACCGTATAAACCATGATCCTCTCTCCTCTTTTCAACGCCAAAAAGCCTTTGGGCGCTGCCATATAAGCACACCCAAAGACTTTTTAGAAAACTTTTAAAAACAGCCGTCTTTTCTCAGAACAAGTGAATTTGTGTAATCAAGCCAGAGAACACAATTGACACCGTAGAGCACAATTTAATCAAAATATTCAAAGACGGTCCGGAGGTATCTTTGAAGGGATCACCAACTGTATCACCGATGACAGCCGCCTTGTGACAGTCGGAGCCTTTGCCGCCGTGATTACCCGCTTCAATATACTTTTTCGCGTTATCCCAAGCACCGCCGGCATTCGACATAAACACAGCGACAACAAAACCTGTAACGGTTACGCCGCCGAGCAAGCCGACAACAGCCTCCACACCCAACAGCAGACCGACAACAACAGGAACGATGATGGCAAGCAGCGAAGGCAGAACCATTTCGCGCAAAGCACCTTTTGTGCACAAATCAACACAAGAGGCGTAGTCCGGATCAGCTTTCCCCTCCATGATCCCTGCAATCTCTTTAAACTGACGGCGAACCTCAACTACAACTGACTGAGCCGCACGCTGTACACCGCTCATTGTAAAGGCCACAAACACAAAAGTCAACATAGCTCCCACGAACAAACCAACCAATACGGCAGGATTTGTAATCGAAAGATCGGGCAGATGATCCATTTTTGCTTTGACAACGTCGACGTAAGAAACCAACAGAGCCAGAGCTGTCAACGCTGCGGAACCGATAGCAAAACCCTTACCGGTTGCCGCGGTTGTGTTGCCTAAGGAATCCAGTGCATCAGTGCGCTTGCGAACCTCTTCACCAAGGCCGCTCATTTCTGCAATGCCGCCGGCATTATCCGCAACAGGGCCGTAGGCATCTGTTGCCAACGTAATTCCCAGAGTAGAAAGCATACCAACTGCTGCAATACCAATGCCATATAAACCTTTGGAGAAAGCGGCCCCGTATGTTGCTTGATCGGCAGTATTCAGTGAACCACCGGAAGCAAGGAAAGACACAATAATCGCAATACCGATAATGACAATCGGAGCGGCCGTCGACAGCATTCCCAAAGAGATACCGCCGATAATTGTTGTCGCCGCACCGGTTTCGGTGGAGTCCGACAACACCTGAGTCGGTTTATAGGTGTCAGAAGTGTAATACTCCGTGAAATAACCGACTGCACAGCCGGCAACTAAGCCTGCCAAAATCGCAATGTACGGGCCCCAAGAACCCATAATAAAGTAGGTTGCAGGAGCTGCGGCAATTGCCGCGAGAACAGCGGCCGTATAAGTACCTTTTCGCAAGGTAGTCAACAGCGATTTTTGGGTTGCATTTTCTTTAGTACGGATTAAAAAGCTTCCCAAAACAGAGCACACCACGCCGATGACAGCAATTACAAGCGGCAGCAGCATCGCATTCCACACGAGATTCTCTGCCGCATAAGCTGCCGCACCAAGCGCAAACGTCGCCAAAATCGATCCGACATAGGATTCATACAAGTCTGCACCCATACCGGCTACGTCACCAACGTTATCACCCACGTTGTCTGCGATGGTTGCAGGGTTGCGCGGGTCATCCTCCGGGATACCTGCCTCTACCTTGCCCACGAGGTCAGCTCCCACATCGGCAGCTTTGGTAAAAATACCTCCGCCCACGCGGCCAAACAAAGCCATAAACGAGGCACCCATGCCGAACATTACCATTGTTTGAGCAATTTTAGCCGCATCGAAATGTGCGATATACTTTAAGATATGGAACCAGATGGACACGTCGAGCAGGCCAAGACCCACCACGGTAAATCCCATAACCGCGCCGGACGAAAACGCAACATTTAATCCGCGGTTCAAGCTTTCATGCGCGGCATTTGCGGTTCGCGCATTTGCGGAAGTAGCAATTTTCATGCCTACAAATCCCGCCAGCCCGGAATAAATGCCGCCTGTCAAAAACGCAAAAGGAATAAACCAGTTATCCAGCATCCCAAGCGCTACCAAGACAAGCAGAATCACAAATACCACAACAAAAATTTTTGCTACGGTGTTGTATTGGCGCTTCAGGTATGCGTTGGCGCCTTGGCGAATAGCCTGGGCCAACTTTTGCATCTTAGGGGTTCCTTCGGAAAATGCGAGTACCTTTTTCGCTTGAACAGCGGCAAACAGCAATGCAATTACCGCTCCAACCAAGCCCAATAGGAATAGATTTTCAATCATTTTTCCTAGCTCCTTCTTTTTCTTTTTGAAAGCTGCTTTCTCTGCGATGACATTATCATACAGCATAAAATGAATATTTGCAAGCATCTTTTGATAAAATTATCACATCAAATACAAAAAATGCATTCAACCCATTTATTTTAAGGATTTATGAAACAATTTATGGATTTTTATCTCTATCACCGACTTTTAGTTAGTGTTTTTTTAGGCTTGTTTTAGAATATTTATTCATAATTTTATTAAATATATTCATTTTAAAGTCAAAATGTAGTTTCACAATGCGGAACGTCAGCATTTTGCTAGTACTCCTGAAAAAGCACCTCAAATCCACAAAAGACATTGACAAAATAAGGTTTATGTGGTAGTATAGCAACATATTCGCAGATGTAGTTTAGTGGTAGAACTCCAGCTTCCCAAGCTGGCTGTGTGGGTTCGATTCCCATCATCTGCTCCACAGGAATGAGCACTCGGTTTCCGGGTGCTTTTTTCTTTTTTACCTTTCATTTTTTATAGAAAGTTTTAGGCATTTCCTCTCTTATTTTCTTTTTTTGCAAAAACATCGTGTTAAAAAAGCTTGAAATTTACGAAGATTTTCCGCAATTCTTTTTGTTCGTTCCGGTTGCTACAAAAAACTGCGCATTCCTTTCCTTTTCAAAATACAATACACAAAATCTATCGAGAGCCATGTTTTCGAGAGCCATGTTTTAGCTATAACCTTTTAATTACTTAGGACAAAAGAGAAGGCAGATTTTTTGATTCT
>NBJMC04203__coassemble_1164_pt1 | contig 11345 bp, 10 predicted proteins | sample NBJMC04203__metabat2_high_PE_050 | metagenome-assembled genome bin NBJMC04203 | reverse complement strand
TTGACGACGGTGTTTCTGGCGTTATGTTTGACAGACCGGGTTGGAATGAAATGATACGACTTTCGGAAGCGGGGAAAGTCCAAACGGTTATTGTCAAGGATATGTCCCGAATGGGGCGCGATTATCTGAAAGTCGGCTACTACACTGAAAGCTTCTTTGCCGAGCGTGATATTCGCTATATCGCAATCAATGACGGAGTAGACAGTGACAAGGGCGACAACGATTTTACCCCTTTCCGTAATCTGTTCAATGATTTTTACGCACGCGATACAAGCAAGAAAATCCGCGCTGTCATGCGAGCAAAGGGCAATGCAGGAGAACATCTTTGTACCAATCCGCCTTATGGATACATGAAAGACCCAGACAACAAAAAGAGATGGATTGTAGACGAAGAAGCTGCTACGGTGGTAAAGAGGATTTTTGATTTGTGTATTGCCGGAAAAGGACCAATGCAGATAGCCAAAATACTGACGGCAAATAAGGTTTTAACAGTCAAAGCCTACTATGCAAAGCGTGACGGAAAGGCTATGCCGGATAATCTCTATCGGTGGGATTTCAAAACCATTGTGGGGATTTTGGAACACCCGGAATATACAGGGTGTACGGTCAATTTCAAGACATATTCCAAATCTCACAAGCTGAAAAAGCGTCTGCAAAACGCTCCCGAAAATCAACGGATTTTCCTAAATACCCAACCTGCGATTATCGAAGAACAGATATTTGAGAGGGTGCAGGAATTAAGGGCAAATAAACGCCGGCCTACAAAGACAGGACGGCAAGGCTTATTCTCCGGCTTGCTCTATTGTGCTGACTGTGGCGAAAAGCTTTACTTCTGCACAACAAACAGCTTCACGCCAAAACAAGAGCATTATGTCTGCTCCAACTACAAGAGCAATACAGGTACTTGTTCCGCGCATTTTATCCGAGAAGAAACCTTAAAGCTGTTCGTCCTGCAAAGGATATTTGATGTAACGGCTATGTTCTTTGACGATATACAGAGCTTTCAAAACATGGTTTATCAGCAGAGGTTTGAGGAAGCGGAAAAGGCAGTAAAGCGGCAAAAGAAAGAACTCGAACAGGCAAGGAAACGGATTGCCGAGCTTGACCGTATTTTCAAGCGGATTTACGAGGACGATATTAACGGCACAATCAGCCACGAAAGATTCTTGAAGTTGTCCGCCGAGTATGAAGCGGAGCAAAAGGAACTGACAGAGTTTGTCAAGGTAGAGCAAGCTGCCGTTGATACTTACGAACAGGACAGAACGGATTTTGACAGCTTTGCTGCCGTTATCCGCAAGTATGTGGGAATACGGGAATTAACGCCTACTATCGTCAATGAGTTTGTAAAGAAAATTATTGTCCACGCGCCAGACAAATCTAGCGGACACCGCAGACAGAAGATTGAAATTGTCTGGAACTTTATCGGGGAACTGGAACAGGACGAGGACAAGCAAACGGTTGAAAGGCAGAGAAAAAGCAGAACGGCATAGCCTTTGACTATGCCGTTCTGCAACATGATTAAATTACTTCCTTATGGGCGTGTGCCTTTTGCCAATTTTCCCTATTTTAAACGAATTTCAAGCACTTTTGTGCAAAAGATTGCACTATTTGCCCGCTTGATTTTTCTTTGAAAAGGAGTATACTGTTAAACATAAGCAAAGGCGCTTTAGAGATTTATTTCTCTAAAGCGCCTTTCTTGTTTTATGCCGTCGTCCGGGGATGGCCAAACAACATAGAGGAGTGATCGGAATGAAGGATATTTCAGCAATCAACACCCTTTGGGTTTTGGTGGGCGCCGCTCTGGTGTTTTTTATGCAGGCGGGCTTTGCTATGGTAGAAACAGGCTTCACACGGGCGAAAAACGCAGGCAATATCATTATGAAAAACCTGATAGATTTCTGCATCGGCACGCCTGTATTTTGGCTGGTCGGCTTTGGCCTGATGTTCGGGGGAACAAGTTCTTTGGTGGGCAGTATCGGCGGCATTGCCAGCGAAGCCAACTATGGCGCATCCATGCTGCCGGACGGCGTTCCCTTTTTCGCATTTTTAATTTTCCAAACGGTCTTTTGCGCAACAGCTGCCACAATTGTTTCGGGCGCAATGGCCGAGCGCACAAAGTTTTCCTCCTACTGCCTTTACAGCTTCATCATCAGCCTGTTTGTATACCCCATTTCCGGGCACTGGGTTTGGGGCGGCGGCTGGCTTTCTCAGCTGGGCTTTCATGACTTTGCAGGCTCTGCGGCGGTTCACATGGTGGGCGGTGTTGCGGCGCTCATCGGCGCGAAATTCTTAGGCCCGCGCATTGGCAAATACAGCAAAAACGGCGAAGCAAAAGCCATTCCCGGCCACAGCTTAACGCTGGGCGCGCTGGGTGTGTTTATTCTTTGGTTCTGCTGGTTCGGCTTTAACGGCGCTTCCACCGTTTCTATGGAGGGTTCTGCCGCCGAAACCGCTGCGAAAATTTTTGTCACCACCAACCTTGCCGCCGCCGTTTCCACCTGCGTGGTTATGGCCATCACCTGGATTCGTTACCGCAAACCGGATGTATCCATGACATTAAACGGCACATTGGCCGGCTTGGTTGCCATTACGGCAGGCTGTGACACCGTTTCTCCCGTAAGCGCTGCCATCATCGGTGCTTTGGCAGGATTTGTTGTCGTGTTCGGCATTGAGTTTATCGACCAAAAACTGAAAATTGATGACCCCGTTGGCGCCGTCGGCGTACATGGTTTAAACGGCTTACTCGGTACCATTTGTGTTGGTTTATTTTCCGACGGCAGCGGTACAAACGGCCTTGGCCTTTTTATGGGCGGCGGCGTTTCTCTGCTGGGTGTTCAGCTGCTGGGCGCGGTTTCCATTATTGCTTGGGTAGCAGTGACGATGACCGTTGTATTTGCCGTGATCAAGAAAACGATTGGCCTGCGCGTTTCCCGCGAGGAAGAGCTGGCAGGTTTGGACATCATGGAGCACGGCCTGGAGAGCAGCTATGCCGGCTTCTTAACGCAGGATGACGCTGTACCCGGCCAAAGCGTTCCGGCAGCGGTGCAAGCTTCTGCCAAAGCAGACGGCGCGGGCCATCCGCTCACCAAAATCTCCATTGTTACGCGCAGAAACAAGCTGGAGGAACTCACGAAGGCGCTGCATGAAATCGGCGTGACGGGCATGACCATCAGCGAAGTGCTGGGGTGCGGCGTACAGAAAGGCGACGTGGAATATTATCGCGGCGTCAAAATGGATGTCAAACTCTTGCCGAAAGTGAAAATTGAAATTGTCGTCAGCGAAATTCCCGTTGATCTCGTGGTGGAAACCGCCCGCCGCGTGCTTTACACCGGACAGTATGGCGACGGCAAAATCTTCGTCTATGAAGTAGAAAACGCGGTGAAGATTCGCACAGGCGAAGACGGCATTGCCGCTTTGCAGGATGTTTCCAAAGAGGCTTAAACATACATGTTGGATTTTCTGTGAACTCATTCTGTTTTTATAGAATTGTTGTTCGCACCGGGAATGCCTGAAGCTTTGAGATTTATGATACTTTTCTCAGCGGTATGGAATATCCCTTATGAAATTGCCTGATACTTTCCACATAAAGGCCCCTGTTTCAGCTTTGCTTGCATTGCCGAAATAGGGGCCGCCTTCTTTTCCTTGTTTTCATGCCGATTCTTCAATCAGCATTTTCAGCGTTTGAGAAAATTTTTCATTTTTGCATTGCTATGATACAATGAATGCAAAATGATCCGTTTGGGAGGCAGTTTTTATGAGAAGAAGCGACCGTCAAGTTGTGAATCCGCAAGAGATAGAAAATATCATTCGTTCCTGCCACTGCTGCCGTATCGGTTTTTATGACAACGGAAAGATCTATATTGTGCCCCTGAATTTTGGATATGAAAAAAGAGGCGAAAAAAGATACTTTTACTTTCACGGTGCGGCAGAAGGAAGAAAAATTGATTTAATTAAAACAGGTCTTCCGGTAGGGTTTGAAATGGATACAAGCTATCAGCTGACCGAAGCTGAAACTGCCTGCGGATTTTCCGCAAAATTTCAAAGCATCATCGGAACCGGAAATATCTCCTTGATCGAAACAGCCGAGGAAAAAATCCACGCATTAGAGCAAATCATGTTCCACAATACCGGAAAAGCTGACTGGGAATTCTCTGAAAAACTTTTGAGCCGGATGTCCGTTTTTATGCTTGAAGTCGTTGAGATTTCCTGCAAACAGCATCAATAATTGCCAAAAAACAGCTTTTATGACCAACAGGTTTCCTTGTTGGTCATTTTTTATATTGGTTGGCACTCGATACCTCTTGACAGGTCGCTTTTAATATGCAGCAATAGTTATGTAACATATGTTATGTATAAAGTTTTAAAAAGAGGAATCTGTTATGCCGCCAAAAACAAAAGTGACAAAAGAAATGATTTTAAGCGCCGTTTTGGAAATTACGAAAAAAAACGGCTTTCTCTCTGTCAATGCACGAAGCATTGCAGCCGAGATTCAATGCTCAACACGTCCTATTTTCACTTGCTATGCAAATATGGAACAGCTTAAAGCCGACTTTCTCCGATTTGCCTTTGACTATTACAGCGAATATGTTGAAAATTACCGCAAACGAGCGGCCTGTAAACCGTATCTGGTATTTCCTCTTTCTTATCTTGAATTTGCTGAACAAGAAACGCATCTTTTTCATCTTCTTTTTATCTATGACATGCAATTAAATATGAGGCAAGCGTCTGATTTTTACCATGAGGTTGGCAACGAAAAGAAGGCGGAAGAATTTGCGCGTCAGTTGCAAGTTTCCATCAAAAAGGGGAAAAGAATTTTTTTAGACCTATTCCTTTATACCCATGGAATGGCCGTTTTAACGGCAGCTAAAAAGTTAACTTTCCAGCCGCAATATTGTGAAGAAATGCTGGAAAGCTTTCTTTCGGCATTGCTTCAATCAGAAGGCAGGTGTGATAGATGAAAACAAGTCCCTGGTTAATGTCTTTTTACGAAAGTTATGACGAGAACAGCCGCCTAAGCTCTCGTCATGGTTCTGTGGAATTTCTCACCACAATGCAATATATTCAAAAATATTTAAAGCCCGGCGTATGTATTCTGGAAATTGGAGCCGGAACCGGACGCTATTCGCATGCGCTGGCTCAAAAAGGATACCAGGTTGACGCGGTAGAATTGCTGGAACATAATATTCGAATTTTTAAGGAAAACACCTTGCCTCATGAGCCCATATCCATTACACAGGGCAACGCCTTAGATTTGTCGGGATTCTCGAGCAACACTTATGATATTACGCTTTTATTCGGCCCTCTTTACCATTTATATGAAAAAAAAGATAAACAACAGGCACTTCAAGAGGCAATCCGGGTTACAAAGAAAGGCGGCATTATTTTTGCGGCTTATGTAATTTCAGACGGTTGTCTGTTAGATGAAGGTTTTCAGCGCAAAAATTTTAGCGTAGAAAGTTATATTCGCCAAGGGCTGCTGGACGGTACCTCTTTCGCCGCATTCTCACAGCCAAAAGATGTTTTCGAGCTTGTCCGAAAAGAGGATATCGATTCTTTGATGTCGTTATTCCCTGTACAGCGGCTCCACTACGTTGCTTCTGACGGATTCGCATTATTGCTTCGTGAATCCATTGACGAAATGAATGATGAAGAGTTTGATTATTTTATGAAATACCATCTTGCCACTTGCGAACGTCCGGATTTGCTTGGCGCTACAAGCCATGCTCTTGATATTTTTCAAAAATAAGCCTGTCGGTGCACTTACAGTCGAGGGCATGAAGAAAAAACTGCCTGCAGCAGTTTTTTAGCCCGATCTCCCCGCGAGATAAATGCGAGTCGCTAGGCGCTGCATGAATCCGCTCCTACTCGGTTATGCCACAGCAACTCCGTAGAGCCAGAGTATCTCTAAAATGTAGCGGAGAAAAACAAAAAAACGATGAAACACAAGTTTCATCGTTTTTTGTTTTCATGGAGAAAGCGCCATTGCTCCAATATTTCGGCGTAATTGCGTCCCAGACGGTCGATGCTCTTGATATAGAGCAGATCGTCTTTTTTCATTTTTCGCAGCAGCTTCTTATACTGCGGACGCTCAAAATCCTTGCCGGACTGTTTGTCGATATAAACATTTCTCTCGGGTACGCCCACTTCCCGGAGGGCAATGACCTGTCGATCTTCATTTTGCTCTCTGGTGGAAACACGGATGTACCCATAAATTTTCTGCTCGATCTTATTTCCTCCGTTTCTGCCACACAATGTCGTACCCCAGCACATCCGCCAGCTCCACCGCCTCGCCATAGCGTAAAGAGCCACGCTTTAGTTTCCCGGACAGGTTGGGAACACTGCTGCTCCATCCGTATTCGTCAGCCAAAACCTCCACTACCTCGCTCATGGTCATGCCAGCCCTGACAATGTAGGCTTTGATCTCGTTTCTGTAATTCTCGTGATCGCTCATAGAAAAGACCTCCTGTTTTCTTGGCTCTGCGGCGAACAGAATCTATTCCGTGATAAACTCCATTTGCTGCAAAGCATTGTTTTGGTAAAACTCAATTTCAAACTGGAATTTTTGCTTGTGATGCCCTGTTCACAGCACCCACTTTCCCGTTTTGCTGGTTGGTGTGAAATCAAGCAAAACAGCGAATATCCACACGAAACGATGTACTGTGTATGCTATACGGTGCAACGCTCTTTGGTGTGGGCGACAATACTAAAATTGCAGTTTGTTCGCTGATTTCACATGGATTGATTTTTGTCTGTGTTTTTTGAGCGCCGTTTTTCCCGAATGCCGTTCCTGCCCGGGACTCTCACCCCGGCGTATCCCCAGTCTTGGCACGCTCGCAGCTTCGGGACAAATTGTCCCGAAGTTGGTTCTGGCGCTGCTTCGCCAACTGGCATATCCCATTCGGACGGTCATGTACTTTTCAAGCTGCGGAGTCTTGCGACAAGTACATTTTAGCGAAAAAACATGACCATTCCTGTATATCCAAAAGGATGGAAAATGCTCTGAAAAAACAGCAATTTCCACGCTTATGGACAAGCTGTGTTATAATAAAAGAAATGGAGCAGCGGGGAGGCTTGGCATGAATACGACCTTAACGATTCAGGAAAAATTGAAGGATTTGCGGGTGGAGCACGGACTTACCTTGGAACAACTGGCCGACCAGACCGGGCTTTCCAAATCTGCACTCGGCAAATACGAGAATGACGATTATAAGGACATCAGTCCTTTTGCCATCGTCACACTGGCAAAGTTTTATCATGTAACTACGGATTATCTGTTGGGTGTGTCAGAACAAAAAAATCACTCAGACACAGAGCTGAGTGCTCTGCACCTGAGTGATGATGCGATTGATGTTCTGAAAACCGGGAAATTCAACCCCCGGCTGCTGTCGGAAATTCTCTGTCACCATGATTTTCAGAAAATGATGCTGGATGCGGAGATTTATGTGGATCGGATCGCTGATATGCGGATTAACGATATGAACGCTGTGCTGCAAGCCGTCCGCCAGATGGTGCTGATGCAGCAGGGAGAAACGGAAAACGATCTGTATTTGCGGACGCTGGAACTTGCACAAGTGCAAGAGGACGAGTATTTCGGCCATGTTATTTCTGACGATTTGAAGCTGATCCTTCGGGATATTCGGGAAGCCCATCAAAATGATGCTACCACTGCGGACAGCCCTTCTCCGGCGCTGGATGTGCCGCAGAGTTTACAGGAAGCCATGAACTACAAGGGCAGCGATGCGGAAAAACAGGCCCGCATTTTCCTCGCAACCTTTGGTATTGACTATGATGCGATCACGATGGCGCAGTTTGTAAATCTGATAGAGGTCTTGAAACTGTCCAAACATCTGAAAGCTTCTATTAACCAGCGAGGAAAAAACAACATGACCCATGGAAACGGGAAAAGGAAAAGAAAACGCAAATAGGCAAAAAAATATGCTGGACACGGTTGAAATCAACCATGTCCAGCATATTTCATTTACCCAATCCCGTCTGACAGATGCTATAGTCCTCACAAGAAGCGAAAGCATCGTCTTTTTTTGAAAGTCTTGACAAATTTCGTTTAAACGAATATAATGTATTATGGTTTATTGTATTTGTGAGGTGCCGAATGGAAAACTATATGACAGTGAAAGAAACTGCCGCCAAATGGAAAATCACCGAACGGCAAGTTCAAATTCTTTGCAAAACAAATCGTATTCAAGGGGCAATACAAGTAAGCCGAATTTGGTTGATCCCATCGAATGCATTAAAACCAACAAGACAATAATTCTATTTGTAGAGAGGTGGTGTTTTGAGTGGACAATGCTAATTCAATATTGCTTAACCGGTTCTTTACTCGAAACACCTTTAAGCAAGTAATTGATGATGGGGAAAGTCCTACATATATAGCAGCAATTCGCAGATATATCGTTGATCCTGCTGAGAAGACCAACGGAGAATGTATTAGCGAAATTTACCAATACCTAAAAAAAGAATACCAAAATGAATATTTTTATAAAAACACTCTACTGAATAAACTATTACTCGGCATCCATAGTCCACGCACGACAACGGCATTAACAGAAGTTCCGGTTGGAAATTCCAAAGCCGACTTCATTTTAATAAACGGAAAAGCTGTTGTATACGAGATAAAAACGGCATTGGATAATTTTGATCGTCTCGACGGTCAAATTGAAGATTATTATAAAGCTTTTTCAAGAGTAGTTGTTGTTACATCAGAAAAAAATTTTGATAGTGTACAACAAAAGCTACAAAATTCTCCAACAGGAATCTGTTTATTGACAAAAAAAGGAACATTAAGTGTACGCAAGGAACCGATTGAATATGGTGAGATGCTTTCAAAAACAATTATGTTTAAGATCTTGCGCAAAAATGAGTATGAGCAAATCTTACTTAAGCATTTCGGTCTGTTGCCAGATGTGTCGCAATTTGAGTATTATAGAGAGTGTCAAGCAATGTTTGAGTCATTGCCAACAGATATAGCCTATCAAATGTTTGTCCAAGCCTTAAAATCACGAGCAAAAATTGATGTTGTCGAATACTCAAAAATACCGTATGAATTGAAGTTTTTAATTTATTTTTCAAATTACAAGAAAAGTGACTACGCAAAATTATGTCGCTTTTTAAGTACATAGGAGGATATTATGTATTTCCCAATTTTGCGAGGTCGTCAATTTGAGCTTTTGGCTCTCCGTGAGTGTGTTAACAAAAGCCTTCTTAGCAACAAAATAATCCCTATTGTAGAACCAGTAAAAGTATCATCGACATACATAAAAACCGTGGATTCTTTCATAAAAGCCGGAAAACCCATTGCTGTCATTCGTAATCCGCAAGTAGGCTCTTGGATTAAGGATTTGAAAAAGGAAAGTAATGCTAAAATTCGGGAGCAAGCCCGTGAGCAACTTAAAGATGCCAATGTTATTTCTTCTTTCTATGTAACATCAAAGTTGGATGCGCACATCAAAAATGCAGCAAAAAATGGTATTCCCATTGATTCGTTGCTTTTACTTTGCAATAACCCGGAATATTTGGGCAATTACGAAGAAGTAATTGGTGATAGAATTCCCCTATATAATGTGATACCCGACAAAGGTGATTTCAGAAGAAGAATTCGCCCCAATCGTGTTATGTGTGAAGACCATTTTCCTAAGCAAACACGCAATATTGATTACTCAGATATAGAAACAGAATTCTTTTCTTCTGATCATCTGTATTATGCAGACGATGGATACAAAGGTTTTGCTGATTATTCTGTTGTTGGTAAGGAATATAGCGAAACGGGATTTGCTCCATACGCTGTAGCAATTCACATTGTATACTTTGATACAAAAAATATTTTGCGAATTGCACACTTTGTTTCTGATTCTAACGATGATATTTCTGACACGGCAAGAAAATTTGCAGAAGCAGTTGAAAAACTGGTCGAGTGGAATAAAACCATGAAATTAGATACTGTCGGAATACGGGAATTTGAAGCAGCTTACCGCAACAAGACCTACCCTGGATTAGGTGTCGTAAAGAAGTATTCAATTATGCACCATCTTGAACTGATGAGCAAGTATTTGGATGGAGTAGCAATATGATTTTTTGTGAGCATTGCTTTAATGACAGGGAAATAGCATCAATTATTTGCTCTGTATCGGCATCGAATGTAGGAGAATGTCCCGTGTGTCATCACAGAGAGGGACACTTATATGATACAAGCACACAAAGCGAATTGACTCCTTATTTTGAAGAATTGTTGAGCATTTACACTCCTTCTACAATGCTTCCAGATACCTATCCCAAAGCCGAAACCAGATCTTTGATTGATGATCTGAAAGAACGGTGGAATATTTTTTCAGGGATTCCAAGAATCCATATTTATGAGATATTAAAGTCGGTTTGTCATGAATTATATGTAAATGTCCCGGAAATTTTGGATGGAACTGTTGGTATTCCAGAGTTGTATGATTATATGTATCTACAGAGTCATGCTTTATTAAAAAACAATGATTGGGATGCATTTGTAACTGAAATCAAGACAAAGAACCGATATCATTCAAAGCTAATAAATTTTGATATTCTGGAAAAATATTGCTCGTTTATTCGTAAAACTTACAAGACTGGGGATTTATTTTATCGTGCAAGAATTTCTGAACAAACCGGATATCCAATAAGTGAAATGTCAGCACCCCCTGCTGGTAAAAGTTCGGAAGGTAGGGCTAACGCAAGAGGAATTACTTGCCTTTATGTGGCAAGTGATGTTGATACTACCTTGCATGAAGTGCGTGCTGGTGTGTTCGATTTTGTAAGTGTCGGCACATTTCGATTAAAGCAAGATATTACGGTGGTGGATCTTCGTGCTATAACGGAGATTAGCCCGTTTGTTGATGGTCTTGAATATCTTGACCACGCAATAAACAAGCAATATCTTGAAAAGTTAAATTCTGAAATGAGCAAATCTTTGCGTAGAAGTGACAGTACATTGGACTATGTCCCCACGCAATACATTGTTGACTTTATCAAAAGTATCGAACATAACGGAGCGCAAGAATATGATGGGATTGAATACAACAGCACAACTAATCCAGGCGGGTATAACCTTGCAATTTTTAATCCCGACCTATTTGAGTGTGTATCAGTAAGCGTATATGACATAGAAAAATTGCAATATACATCCAAAAAGGTATTATGAAAGCAGGGGAATCATTCTGAAAAAAATGATTCCCCTGCTTTTTTCCAATCCCGTCTGACAGAGGCCGTAAGTGTAATTTTGAGTGAATTACTTTCTTACGAGCACCCGCCTAATGTCGAAGGTTTCTTGTTTTGCTGCACTTTCAATCGAGCGCGTTAAGAAAAAC
>NBJMC04203__coassemble_972_pt1 | contig 12892 bp, 11 predicted proteins | sample NBJMC04203__metabat2_high_PE_050 | metagenome-assembled genome bin NBJMC04203 | reverse complement strand
TGCTTAAACAATTTCTGCTCTTAAATATTGTCTAACTTTTGGGGGTCACTTCACTTTTTATGCGTTTTCTTTTTATTTTTCACTTTTTATTTTCACTTTCATTTAACAGCATTTTTGCAGAATTGCGGAATTCTATAACAATTCACGCTCAATTGAAACACCACGCCTGCATATTTCTGATGGCGGCTCTTTTGCTGTTGTGCACAAAATGTAGTCAGCCCGCAGACTCTCCGCTATTTTGCAGCATTCCCATCATAATGCGATAGCGCACATCGGCCAGCTGTTCGCTGGTGCTTTTTTGCAGCGCATCCAAGTCTTGTCGCACTAAGGCACGCAGAATATCTTCGTGCTGTGCTGCCACAGCTTCCAAATCCGGGTGACGAGTGGCAATCTGCGAATTCAGCAGCGTCCACAGTGCCGTCAGCAGCTGCTCTGTCAGAGCATTGCCTACGTTTTTAAAAATCGTCATGTGGAACGCACGGTCTTCTTCCGCGAACATATCGCCTTTTTTTGCTTTCGACTTCATGCTTTCCACAAGCATTCCCATATATTGCAGCTGATCGGTGTCCATTCTTTGCGCCACACGCGGCAAAACAGACATTTCAACGATTGTTCTCAGTTCTAAAATATCAAATAACAACTCTGGGTTCAGCTCCAATGCAATGCCCCAAGTGTTGATTACCTGCTGTGTTAAATCGGGCATTTTTGCAATGCGCCCGCGCCCCTGCGTCGATTCAATCACGCCCTGTGCTTCATACACGGCAAACACATCGCGCAGAGCTGTTCTGCTCACGCCATAGCGCTGTATGAGTTCTTTTTCCGTCGGGAGCTTTTCCCCCGATTGCAAATGCTTTACAATTAAGTGCTGAATTTCCTGATTCAGTTTTTTCTCCACAGACGCCATAAGCTATTCTCTCCCAACATAACGCTTTTCGACAAAGTCGTTACACGCTTTTCACGCTTTCTATTATAATAGATTTTTACAATTTTTTCCACGAAAAATAAAAAATTAACAAAAATATTGATATTTTCGATACAATTAACAGTCAATGTGCTTAATAACTGTTTGAAAAGTCAAACTTTATGGATTTTCTATCAACAATTTTTTACATAAAAAAGGAATTACTGTTTTTAAGTGAAAACCGCCGAAAGCGAAAAGGAATACTCCCTTTCGCTTCCGGCTTTCTTTCCGTCATTGTCTTGTATGAAAACAATCAGCCTTTTACAATCTCCGGCAAAGCCGCTTTCTGCTCAGCTGTCAGCTGGTAAATTTCACTATTGGTCATGTCAGTGGGATTATTTTCAATCAACACAAGCTTTGTACCGGGCCATGTCACGGTGTTGTGCCATAAGCTTTTGGGAATTTTATAAACGCGCATCGGCTCCATTTTCACAGCGGTGATATTGACGGCTGCGCCATTTTCATCATCGGCCTGAAGAAGAACACACTCGCCGTCCAAAAGTACAAACAGCTCATCGGTTGCATTATGACGTTCCAGACACACGGTGCCTTCGAGGCCGTTGGCGGGCTTAAAGTTTTTAATGCCGACCTTCCACACGGGGTTTTCATATACCCATTTCAATGCGGTTTTATCATCCCCGGCGAGGTCGTGCGACATCCATTCAATTTTGCTCATGGTGATACGCTTCCTTTCATCCAATCAGTTCGGTTGCTTTTTTCACGATGTTCTCTGCGGTCAGGCCGTACTCGCGGAACAGCTCTTCCGGCTTGCCGGACTGTCCGAATACATCCTGCACACCCACTGCCGACACCTTAATATCGGTTCCCGCCAGCGCTTCACAAGTAGCCGAATACAAACCGCCGATGACGGAGTGCTCCTCTGCAGTGACAACCGCTTTGCACTTTTCGGCCATCTTTACTACCGTTTCACGGTCGTAAGGTTTAATCGTGTGCATATTCACCACTGCGGCCTTGACGCCTTTTTCCTCCAGCATTTTTGCAGCTTCGATGGTTTTGCTTACCATCAAGCCGGTGCAAACCAGCACTACATCGCAATCACTTGTGCCGCTCATCACATTCGCTTTGCCGACGACAAACGGGTCATCCTCGCTCGTGATGCATTCGCAAACGGGACGTGCCACACGGATGTAAACAGGTCCGTCGATTTCTGCCGCAGCAAATACGGATTTTTTCATTTCAATGGGGTCGCAGGGAACAAGCACCGTCATGCCCGGAATGACGCGCATCAGAGCGATATCTTCAATGGCCTGATGGCTGCCGCCGTCCTCACCGACGCACAGGCCGGAGTGGGACAGGCCAAACTTGACGTTTAAGCCGTCATAAGCAACCGAGTTGCGAATTTGCTCATAAGCGCGTCCTGCACCAAACAGCGCAAACGTGCTGACAAAGGGTACATATCCCTCGACGGCGTAGCCTGCTGCTGCGCACACCATATTGGCCTCGGCAATACCGAAGTTAAAATGGCGGTCGGGATATGCTTCTTTAAAAATGCTTGTCATGGTGGCATGTGCCAAGTCGGCATCCATCGCCACAATTTTATCGTTTTTTGCGCCGAGCTCTTTCAGAGCCTCGCCGTATGCCACACGCAAAGATTTTGCTTCACTCATTTTACTCTACCCCCAGCTCTTTCATTGCTGCTTCATAATCCTGTTTGCTCGGCGCTTTTCCGTGCCAGCCGAACTGATCTTCCATAAAGGAAACGCCTTTGCCTTTTGACGTTTTGCAGCACAGGAACAGCGGTTTTCCCTCATGGGGTGTATGCAGCGCTTTCACCAATGCTTCAATGTCGTGGCCGTCAACTTCCACACACTCAAACCCAAAAGCGCGATATTTTGCCATCACATCGCCGATGCTCATGACTTCGTCGTTGCTGCCGTCAATTTGCAGGCCGTTCCAGTCCAGCATCACGGTCAGGTTGTCGAGTTTATAGTGAGCTGCGCTCATCGCAGCCTCCCAAACAAGACCTTCCTGAATTTCGCCGTCGCCGACAATCGCATAAACTTTTTGATTGCCGCCTTTTTTCTTCAGCGCCATTGCCATGCCGCCGGCCACAGAAACGCCCTGGTACAGTGCCTGCGCCATCCGCTCACGGAGGAAGGGCTGCGCAAATTCGAAAACGACTATGCCGCTGTATTCGGACGCCCCAACGCATAAGGGCAGCGTCAAAATCTCCTTTTTATCTTTGCTTTCTCCGCTTTCTTTGCGAAAAGACCCGCCGTATCAATCGCGTGATACGACGGGTCTTTCTTATTGTTCCCTATTTAGTTTTTAGTCTTCCAACACCTCAAAAATGTGTTTTCCGGGCGCAAGAACCATAGCTTCTCCCCGCGGATAGTCGTTCAATCTCGACGGGTTGTCCGGATAAAGCGCTCGCATATGATACGATTCAAACCCGCTGTTGTAAATGCTCAACGTTTTATTTTGATCCAATTTTGCTTTGTTCCAATGACAGAGCTGACGTCGTTTTGCTTATGATCTGTTTGTTCGTCATAAAATAACTAAAGAGAAATTGCTTTCAAAATTTTCAATCAGCTGATATAATAAAGAAAAAAGGTTTTCGCAGTACATTTCTTTTTCATTTACATGGTGATATTATGAACAGCCCTTTATTACTGATCGGATTTGTTATTTTCATTTGCATTTTATCGAATCGGTTTTTGGAAAAAATCCCAATTCCCTCTTTGCTGATTTTTATCGGCCTAGGCATGCTGTTTGGAGAAAACGGCATTTTCAAAATTCCTTTTGATGATTACGACATTGTCAATGTTACCTGTTCTGTTTGCTTGATTTTCATTATGTTCTACGGCGGGTTCGGCACCAGCTTAAAAGCCGCTCGCCCTATTTTAGCGCCTTCTGTTGTAATGTCTACACTGGGCGTAGCAGGAACCGCAGGACTTTTAACATTTTTTGCGCACTGGGTTTTGAAGCTGCCGCTCGCAGAGGCTTTTCTGATCGGCTCTGTTATTTCATCGACAGACGCTGCCTCGGTGTTCAATATTCTGCGTTCACAGAAGCTGGCTTTAAAATATCATACAGACTCTTTGCTGGAAATGGAATCAGGCTCGAACGACCCCATGTCCTATATGCTGACAAGTGTTGCCATTGCACTGCTTGCAGGAGAATCTGTTTTTGTTCCGCTTTTGCTTGCACAGCAGCTCATCATCGGCGCTTTGTGCGGCGCTTTGATGGGTTGGGGTGCGGTGAAGCTTTTGCACCGTCAGCTGCTGCCCTCGCAGGAAAGCCACACTATTTTTCTGCTTTCCGTTATGATTTTATCTTATGCCATTCCCGCGTGCTTAAACGGAAACGGTTATTTAAGTGTTTATTTGTGCGGCATTTGGATTGGCAACTCTCACCTTCCTCAAAAAAAATATTTGGTTCATTTTCTTGATGTCTTAACGCATGTTGCACAGGTTTTAATTTTTTTCCTGCTCGGTTTGCTGGTTACACCTGTCAAACTTCCGGCAGTGATCGGCCCCGCTTTTGTTCTGATGCTGTTTTTAACCATTGCGGCAAGACCGTTGGTTACTTTTACACTGCTTAAGCCTTTCGGCTGTAAGCTGAATCAAATCGGACTCATCTCATGGGCCGGTCTTCGCGGCGCAGCTTCTGTCGTATTTGCCATTGCCGCGGTGCTCAGCGGCGCAGCAACAACCTACAACCTTTATAATCTTGTGTTCTGCATGGTGTTGTTTTCCATTTCCATTCAGGGCACACTCCTGCCTTTTGTTGCAAAGAAACTATCCATGATTGATCATCACACCGATGTCGGATATACCTTTACCGATTATCAAGAAGACAGCGATATCCATTTTATTAAAGTGCATATTGATCACGGCCATTCTTGGTGCGGACAGCGTCTTTCGGAACTGAAGCTTCCGGCCGGATTGCTTGTAGCAATGCTAATGCGCAATCAAGACCCGATTGTTCCGGACGGCGACACCTTGCTTGAGTGCGGCGACCTGCTTGTTCTAGCGGCACGCAGCTTTGAAAATCGCGAACACTTAATGCTCACAGAAATTGCCGTTACACATAAAGACCGCTTTGTCAACTGTGCATTGTCACAAATGCCGAAAGCCAATAATCATCGCATCATCTTAGTAAAACGAGGAATTGATACACTGATCCCCAGCGGAAGCACAGTAATCAAAGCCGGCGACATTTTAGTAACGGCTGAATTTCAAGCACAGCGCAAGGAACCTTGATTCACTGAGAACACAAAACCTGAAAAGAAAGAGAAAAGCGTCCGGAGCAACGCCGCAAAGCATTGTCCCGGACGCTTTTCACCTATGCATATTGATGTCCGCTTGAACAGATTCCGACTATGTCTTTCTTCCTCTGACAGAGCCAAAATCGCGCTGTAAATATTCGATGCTCAAGTAACAAATGCCTGATAAAATCAACAGCATAAAGATGCACAGCACCATGCCGCCCGGCTGTGACAGCATCGCGCACACATGAACGGGTAAATAAATGCTGTACCATTTTGCCGCTGTTAAACCCGACAGGCTCAAAAGGGGCGCAAAGGAAAATAGTGCCAGCGAAAGGAACATCGCACCAAACGTGTTGCCGATGCGCTGTGATAGTGCCAGTGTGACAACCGCCATACAAAACACCGCCAGAAAACGGCTGAACACAAGCAGCGCTGCCATGAGAAAGAGCGGTATCCCCGGCGCGGCGGCATAATCGGGAATACTGTATACAGGCGCAAGCCATGTGCCAAGGCCGTAATCCCGAATCGTTACCCAAAAGCGCGGCAGTACGCCCAGCAGCGCAAAACCCGCACTGCACACCAGCGTTAAAATCAATTTACACCGCACCGTAAAGCGTTTGCCGAGCGGCGTTGTGCTGATGACTTTAATCATCCCGGTTTGCTGCTCCATGGCAAATAAGCCCGAAAACGAAACCGCACACAGCAGTGCCAGCCACAAACTGTCTTGCAAATCCTGCCGATCCTGCGTATCAAACAGCTTGAGCCAGCCTGTTTCATACACCATCTGACTTCCCGGCTTTTCGCTGAGCATCTGCGCTTTTGACACGACATTTTGAAACACCATCATTTTTTGCTGAAGTCCACCGTATGCCTGCATCATCATTTGGTATTCCTGCCCGCCAATCTCATTTGCGGACAGCGCGGCATTCAGGCGATGAATCGGCTCAAACTCTTTGTTTTGTTCGTTCAGCCAATCCACCTTTTCCTGCGTCATCGGCCCTTGCACATGCTTCATGTAATACTGATAATAAATTTCATTGGCGTCAATATAGCTTTCTGTTGTGACGGCAGTATACACTTGGAAGCCTGCAAACAGCACTAAAAGCAGCGCTGTCCCCTGCATCACCAGCAGCTTATATGCCTCTTGACGCATCGGCGTGGTAAAGGTGGGCAGCTTGCGCCGCAGGGTCAACCGACTGGTGCGGCGGCCTGCCGCTGTGAAGTAATAACGGCTGAACAATGCCAGAAAAGCCGCAACAAACACAACGGCAAACAGCACAGCCGCAACCGACTCCACCAGCAAAAGCGGAATGGGCTGGTCAAACCAATATAGATTTCGATAACCGCCAAGCAGCTCATTGGTGCGCAGCAGGCTGACAAGGTTTGCATATTTGATGACGTTCAGCCGACTGGTAGCGGGAATGACAGCGCGAATCAGCAGATGCAAGGCAATAAACCCCAGCGCACCGAGCACACCGTTAAAGAGCCGCTTTGCAAACAGCATCGCCAGCATCACCCAAACGCCGCAGATAAATGCAGCAAGCCATTTTGTCAGCAAGAAGAAAAAGAGATACTGCCCCACCGTCAGCTTCCAGGTGCTTCGCATCAAAGCAGGTACGCTTTGAATGGTTCGCTCCAGCGGGCCAAGGCCGTACAAGCTGCCGCAATAAAGCAGGTTCACCCCGTACATGCCAATCAGTACCACGGCCAAGCTAACCGCAAGTGCCGCAAGCTTTGCCGCGGCCGTGGGCAGGCGGCCCGACGGCGTGGAACGAATGAGCGCCAATAGGCCGTTGTCACGCTCTGCCCGAACCAAGACCGTAGCAATGAGCAGCATGGCAAACACGGAAACAACGTCGGTCAGCTCAAAGTCGAGCGCCGTCATCAGCCCCTTTTGCGGGTAATAATGAATGGGTGTGCCGCGCATTCCTTTGAACGCTTCATCCGTTACACGGATATTTTCCATATCATAGCCGCTTTCGCTTTCTGCAAAAATGGAAATGCCGGAAAGCTGCTTTGCCTTTTGCTCAATAGAATCCAAAAATTCCTCGTAGCCGTTCACCTGTTCAAACTCCAGCACAATGCCGTTTAAAAAACGGTACTCGGCTGACAGTGTTTCGCTGTACTTTAGAAAGTCGCCCGTTTGATACAGGTCGCCGTATTGCTCAAAATCGGCGGCATACGTTTCGCGCATTTGCTCGTCTTTTTTGCCGTTGTTGTACGCCTCCATACGCACAATTCCGTCAATGTGCGTGAGCGCTTCGGTGCGGGCCAGCTCCTCATGCAGAAACGTGTCCATTTCCTGCATGGTCATGCCGGAAAGCTGCTGCGTCAGCGTTCGGTACGCTTGGGACGGCGCACTGCCCGGTGTGTGGCCTGTTCCAAACCAGAGCAAAAAAAGATTGACCGCAAGCAGCACCACAAAAGACAGCAAGAAAAAGCGGCTTTGCCACACCTTGCGCAGCTCGGCTGAAAACAAACGCATCATGCCTCATCCTCCCCGAAAATGGAAAGATAAACCTCCTCCAGCGTACCGCCGGGGGCGTATTTTTCCACGAGTGCACCGGGGGTGTCGCGGTCTACAAGCTGTCCTTCTTTCAGCAACAGAATTTCACTTGCCACATGCTCCACATCGCTCACCACGTGAGTGGCAACTAAGATAATGCGGTCATGCGCCAGCTTCGCCAACACTTCACGCAGGCGAACACGCTCTTTCGGGTCAAGCCCGGCGGTGGGCTCGTCCATAATAATCAATTTCGGGTCGCCCAGCAAGGCGGCGGCCGCGAGTAAGCGCTGCTTCATGCCGCCGGAATAAGCCGCCAGCTTTTTATCCAGCTCTGCGGAAAGATGCACCATTTCGGCGGTGCGCTGAATCTCCGCCGCGGCTTGCTTGCGGGGAATTTCTTTTAACGCCGCCAAATACAATAAAAAGCGGCGTCCGGTAAAGCTGTCATACAGGTTTTGCTGCTGGGGCATATAGCCTAAAATGCGTCTGAATTTCCGCCCCATATGCAAAATATTTTTCCCGTTCCACAGCACTTTTCCGCCGCTTGCGTCTAAATTGCCCGTGATAATATTCATCATCGTGCTTTTTCCTGCGCCGTTTGGCCCTAAAAGGCCGTAAAGGCCCGGGCCGAGCGTGAATGTCACGTCGGCGAGGGCCTTTTTGCTTGTTTTCTTTCCACTATATATTTTGCTGAGCTTTTGCAGCTCCAGCGAACAGGTGTTTGCTTCCATGCAACCGCCTCCCGGCTTTTATTTTTACTTTTTTCTATCGGTCACGTTCCGCCCTTATTTCTCCCACGCATCGGGGTAAATATCAGAAGCAATGGGGATATAATTCGGAATGGAGTTTTCATAGTCACTTTTGGAAATCATGGCATACTGTGCATCAAAGCGCTGTATTTCGTATCCCATTTCGTCTACTCCCGCCGAGCTTGCCTTCCAATCTGTTTGAACCAAAAAAGAATCCTTCGTTTCTGCCAAAGGTTCAATGATCGTATGGTTGTATGGCTTGAAAAGAGTAAAGGGGTGATATTCCCCACTTTCTATATTGAACATAACATCATAATGCTTTGCTTCCTCACCGCTGAAATCTTTGAAATACAAGCGCAGAATACCCGGCTCTATCACGGACAAACCCACATCGGGCTCCAGCGTTCCATCGATAGACGCAGCCACGGGTGCATAATCCACCGTTTGCGTTTCTTTCGTTTCCAAATCCAAAATCTCAATTTTCTGCTCGGGATATTTTATGCGATACAATACACCATCCCCGACGACTGTCCCTTCGTTTTCTGCATCCAGAACCGCCAATGGCTCGTCGTCCATTTCGCCGGTATCCATGTTCAAAAAGCACTTGTCGGAATAGACATTGTGCTGCTCATCCATGCGATAATGCGAAATGACAAGATTTCTGCCCCATGCACCGCTCAAAGATGCGGCATAATCTTTTTTGTCAAAGGCATAAATTTCGGTTAGACTTCCGTCCTGCAAGCTGACCTTGACAATCTTTTTCACGATGTCAGCAGTGTCTGGGATGCTCTGTTCGGCCATCATGTAAAGATTCTGCCCATCGTGATAAACAGGAGTCGATACCCGGCAATCCGCCGGAAATTCCATCAAAAGACGGCGGTTCGCTCCGTTTTTATCAGCGAGCTGAATATTGCTCGGCGTTGTCTCACTTTCCGTCATTGAAAACAGCACCAAGCTGTCATTGATTACATAAGGAATCCCTACCACGTGGGAGCGGCAGCTTTCCGTATCGTGCGTACAGCCGGGTTGTTCACACAAAAAAATCTGTTTTTTAGAATTGAAATCAAAATAAGTGAGATTGACGTTCGTTTTGTCTGTGTAAAATACCTCTGTCTGATAGTAGCCATCTGCGGTACAAGATTGACACAGGGTTAACGGTGCGTTGGTGTTGGCAGCAGCCGTGTTGTTTACCGTTTCAGATGCGTTATTTTGTGTGCTTTGACAGGCACTTAGCATTGCGGCCATCACCAAAACACCCACAAATAATTTCCAAACAGAATGTTTTTTCATATGCTCTCCCCCTTTGCATCACTCAAAATGTAACAATACGGTTACAGAATAACCTATTTTTTGATATTTGTCAACAAATAGCATCTATACTTACAGAAATAACCTTATATGAAACGATTAGAAAGAGCCTTCACTCCAAATCAACCGCACTCGTGTATGTTTCAGGATTATAAAAGATATTTTTGCTCGCTTCAATGATGTCACGGCAGAACATCGCTTGTTCATTAAAACCGCTGCAAAATAGAAAAGCATTTCAGCCCGTCCGATGCTATACCCGGACGGGCTGTTTTGTTGACGCCGAATAGGCAAGAAAACACCTGCGCATGATGCTTCAAAAGTCCTCACGCGCGGGCGTATTTTATAACTCTTTCTTTTCATAAATGACAAGAATGATGTGAGCATCGATCCGGCGGCCCTGGATCTCCGGCAGGGAGTTGAGGGCGTTCCAGAGCCGGATAAACAGCTCCATGCGCTCCAGAAGCTCCTGGGGCGTGGGCTCATGCAGGCAGGCGGAGTATTCGATCCCGTCCTCACAGTCCAGGGAATACTGCGCCTTGTGCCGGGTGAGCCGCCGCTGGTAGGCCGCTTCATAGCGGACGCTGGCCCGGAGCGCCTCGGCCACTTCCTCGGTGACTTCGATAAACTGATCCTGCGTGTACCAATAATAAAAATCTTTCAGATTGATGGTAGTCATTATAAACCTCCGTTTCGGTGTTGGGTGAACGAGTGACCGAAACGGGGGCTGGTGGAGAGCGGCACCCAGGGGAACCGCCCCGCACCTCTGGACAAAGTGTCCAGAAGTCGGACAAACAAAATGCGCCTGCGCGACACAAGGCCACGCAAGCGCATGAAATGACAAATTCATTTATGTACTGCCAAATTTCGCATCCACCGCCGGACTGATCCTGTTGGGCGGGTGGACTTTTTTTGACAGGTTAGGGGGATGGAAAAAGAAAAAGGACACGGCGATACCTCCCGGACACCGCCGTATCCTTAAAAAAGGGCGACTTTAGCACACCCCCGTAATCTCATTTTTTGAAAAGAAAACGGCGGCTTGAAATTTGTTATTTCAAAACCGCCGTTAGGCCGTTTATATTCTGTTAGGCGCATGAAAACTTCGCCGCCAAACAACGGTTTTTTTATTTTGCCGTTGTCTGGCAGATCGCTTTTTATTTCACTGTTTTAACTTTTCGTTCGGTTTCAAATTTTTCCTCTATCTGTTCTTTGATAAAATCAATTCGATCAAATATTGTGGGCTTAAAATAGCTGGAAACTGCTACTACCAAATCCTTTCGACGGTTGATATAGATAACATTCCCACTATTACCGATAGCCGCATAACTCCCCTCGTTTTCATCAATAATCCACCACAAATATCCATACTTCATATCACGAAATTTCTCGCCGCAACACAGCCTAACCATGAAACTTTCTTCAAGCCATTTTTCAGAAACAATACGCTTGTTATTAAAAATCCCCTTTTTCAGACAGAGCAATCCTATCTTTGCCATTTCATCGGCAGACAAACAAAGCCCATATCCAGCAGCTCCGACTCCTTTGTTGTCTGAAAACCAAATTTTTCCTTTCGGTGTCTTTCCTATTGTAAAAGCTTTGTGTGTCTCAGCATCTGGCGCAACATATATTTTTCTCGGTGCAATCGACAACGGCTCAAACAGAAATTTATTAGCAAAATCTACTGTTGTCATTTTGCTTACCGCTGCAATGATACCTGTGAGAATATGAATACCCAAGGTGGAATATTGAAATTCTCCGGTTATGCCGCGCCTGCCGCCCAAAAAGTCCAAAGCGGCAATGCTCCAATCTTCCTGAACACATATTTTTGACCAAGGCTCCGATTTGTATTTATAGGGTGCTGTCATGGTCAGAAGATTTTTTAATGTGACTTTTTGAATTGTCCTTTCTCCTCGCTTGATCTTGTATTCGGGGAAATAATCTAACACATAATCGTCTACGCTACCAATCAATCCTTGTTCAATGGCAATGCCAACCAATAAAGAAACAATGCTTTTTGTAACAGACATGGTATGTACGGTATCATCTACTTTGTAGCCGTTCCATGTATCGTTAATAATCGTCTTTTCATTTTGGATTGCTGTAATTTGACAGATATTTGACTGGTTATGAGCAACATAATTATGAAATTCTGATAAACTTACCATTTTTACTCCTTATCTAATTTTTGGATACTATCTTTTTAACAGGATAATATACCTCAGTTATATTATCTTTTACACTTGCGATCTGTGATGGGTCTGTTATATAAACTTCAAACAGAGCATCTGTATTTTGATACCCCTCTTTTTCTGCCCATTCTATTTGTTTCGTATAAACTGAAGGAAGTTCAGAATACGCTCCCTGTACAACGTTTTTTAAGCATAACCCAGGACAAAAATCTCTTGTGCCTGTGGCATATTCTTGTACAGGGATAGCAAACTCTGTATCTAAGCCAGCAGGAGAATACTCTGCGCTATGGAAAAGTACCATAGGCGAACCAGTCATTGTCAATTTATCGGCGGCAATTCTTTTGAATAACTTTTCATAACACTTGATATATTCGGTAGGATAATCTTCTGCTTGTACCATTTTTCTAATAGATAAAAGATACATTTTAGGTACATCTACAAGTCGAACATCTATTTTGTCCATATATGACATAATAGATTTTCCCTGTTCAATAGCCGATATGTCGTCCTCTAATTGTGTCAAAAGCTTTCTGTAATTATGTAACTGTTTTTCTATTTCCTTTTTCTTATGGATAAAAGCAAGATATAAATTATCATCTTGTATTTCTTCCAACTGCAAAATCGTCTTGATTTCATCTAACGAAAAAGAATATGCCTTTAACCGATTGATAAACAGCATTTTTTCAAGCTGTTCTATGGCATAATAACGATAGCCATTGTCAGGATTGACTTCACTTGGCTCAAGTAAACCTATTTCAGCGTAGTAACGAAGCGTCTTTGCTGACACCTTACATATATTTGAAAATTCACCGATAGATAACACTGGTAATCATCACCTCTTCTTTTTTGAAGTATACACTTTGCCGTAAGGGTAAAGTCAACGCCATTTTTAATTTAAGATCCTTATACAACCTTACTGTACCATGTATTAAAATCGTTAACAAGGAT
>NBJMC04203__coassemble_970_pt1 | contig 12899 bp, 10 predicted proteins | sample NBJMC04203__metabat2_high_PE_050 | metagenome-assembled genome bin NBJMC04203 | reverse complement strand
ATTTGTCTGTATTAAATAGCGCACTATCAAGCCTTGTACTTTAAACAAAAGGCTTGATAGTGCATGTTAATTTTTCTAATATTATAAATAACTAAGGACAGCTATGACAATTTTTGATGATATTTTTCCACTGGGAATTGGTACAAATCGTTTTTTAATTAAGGACAAACAGGATGAAGAAGGCTTAGAAAACGCCGCTTTGCTTGTAGCCAATGCTTTGAATGCAGGTGCTTCCTATATCGACGTTGCTGCCAGCTATTCCCGTGGTTTTGCAGCTGAAGTTTGCCGCCGCGCTTTCAAAAAGACAAGCGCAGTAAAACATGTTACTGTAAAATCTTCTTTTTTGGCCGATAAGGACAGTGATGCCGCGCTAAGGCGCGTGGAAAATGTTTTTGAATCGCTGGATATTGACCACGCTTCCTATTACGTATGCTGGAATATTGCAAGCTGGGATCAGTTTTTACAAATCACAAAAAAGGGCGGGCTGTATGAAGGAGCTTTAAAAGCCAAAAAACAAGGGCTCGTCGATCATTTATGTTTTTCTACACATGCTTCTCCTTCCGATGTGATTAAAATGCTGGAAACCGACTTATTTGAAGGCGTTACCATTTCATTTTCAGCATTAAACAGTCAGATCATCCAACCTGTTTTAGACTGTGCAGAAAAGCATCAGGTCGGTGTTGTTGTGATGAATCCTTTAGGCGGCGGCCTTATTCCGCAGCAAGCGGAATATTTTTCATTTTTGAAGCATCCTCAGGATACCAGTACCGTACAAGCCGCTTTGCGGTATGTATATGCACACCCTGCCGTAAAAATTGCACTTTCCGGAATGTCCAATCAAGAACAGCTGGAGGAAAATCTTTCTGCTTTTCAGGGCGAACAACCGGAAGAACCCCACGAACGGATTACACGCGTCAATACTCATTTTTCTAATATTGAAGGCTTTTGCACCGGATGCCGCTATTGTGACGGCTGCCCTCGAGGCATTAACGTTTTTGAGCTGATGCAGGCATACAACACCAGTCTTTTCCCAAAAGCAACCGTTATGTATGGCCGTACTGACCCGGAAGTGTTGGAGCAAATCGGCATTACTTCGCGCCTGAAAAATACTTTTGCATTTCTTCCGGAAAACAGCAAAAATCCGTGTATTGCATGCGGCCATTGTGAGCGCCATTGTACAGCTCACCTGCCTATTATTCAGCGTATTGAAAAAATGTATCAGGCATTTCATCGCTCTTGTTTTTCCCATGAAGACATGTTGGAACGCCTGCGCAAATTGATTGGAAACAGCAGAAAAGTCGGCTTTTATCCCGGCGGCGGATATACTGCCTATGTCGTTTCCTTATTGGCAGAAGCTTTTCCCGAAGAAACTTTTGATATTTCTTTATTTGACAGCAACTCAAATATTTGGGGCAATGTAGTTTGCGGAACCACTGTACAAGGGCCGCAGGAAATTTTAAACGTGAAACCCGAAATGATTATTGTGTCAAACTACAACTACGGAAAAGAAATTTTTGACAGTTTAAAGCATTTGGAAAAAGACGGAATTCACATAAAGCCCTTACATGAAGAATTTGACGTGCCTTGGGTTTTTTAAACAACACAAACGTAATGTGGTGAGAGCGAATGAACAATTCCCCTTTGATAACAGTTTATACACAAGTCTATAATACAAAAGAGAGCGACTTGCGCACATGCATTGAAAGTGTATTAAACCAAACGTACCAAAATATTGAATATTTTATTTTGGATAACGGCAGCACTGACGGCAGCTGTGCCATTCTTGAAGAGTATGCAAAAAAAGATTCCCGCATAAAATTGTATCGTATTGAACAAAACAAAGCTGCTTGGAGATATGTGGAAATCAGTGACAAAATTTCCGGTGCATACTGGACATGCTTAGATTCCGACGACTGGATGGAGCCCGACTATTTAGAGTGTTTGCTGAATTTCACGCTTGAAAACGACCTGGATATTGCCGTGTGCGGAACGATGTTTCATGTTGAAGAAACCGGGCAAACCGTGCCAAGGGCTTGCGAAGAGGATTTTGTGCTTAATCGCAGTGATTACGCACAGCAATTTATGTATTATCACGTTTTTTTCCGTGCAACCTGGGCCAAACTCATTAAATCAGATATTGCGAAACATGATTGTCAGCTGCGCAAGGAAATTCTTTACGGCGGTGATACCGCTCTTTGCTTGCAGTGGCTTAGGCTGACGAAAAAAATAGGTGTCACTTCCAAAGTGCTTCATCACTACCGTATACATCCCACTTCGCTTTCTTATCGCTATGACTCTTTACGCTTTGCAGCAGACCTTGCCCTTTTCCAAGATGCGCTCGACTTTCTAAAGCCTTATGGCCCTATATCTGCTCAAAATTTAATATTTTTATATATCGTTTACTGCAACGCTTTGTCAGATACATTAAATGTAATTGATAACTCTGATCTATCTGCACACGATAAGCTCGAGGAATATAAAAAGATTGCACTGGAACCTATCACCCGGCAGGCATATCAAATTAAAGATGACAGCGCAAAACGCAGTAAAGAGCTTTTATTGTTTTTTGCATTAAAAATCTGTGGCGATGCTGAAAACGGGCAATCTTGTTTGGATGCTCTCTGTGCATATTTTACACAATGCAGCAAACTGCTCACCGTTTCCAACAGTGAAATACTCATCAGCGATGTTTCCATTTTTCAAGCATTTTCAGCGGATGATTATTCGGCGCTTTGCGAAGTTTTAATCAAAATTTTCAAACAATATCCTTATAAAAGCCAAGAAAAAATTGCAGATATGCTCTCTTGTCTTACAGAAAAATTACCGCTTTGCAAAATGTGCGCAAAGCATCGCTTTCTGGCTCATTTCTCTAAGATTTTCCTTTTGCTGTTCCACTCTCAAAATCTTGAAGCTTTAGAAGAAATGACCGATCTTCTTTTAAATGACCGGGTAAAAGATGCGCAGGAAACCTTCTTTGAGCTGTATTTAACCCTTGCCGCATTTTTACAGCAGGAACCTGCTTATTTGTTTGGTAAAATTCGCTTTGCTGAATATCTGTTTTCCAAAAAGCGTTATGCGGAATGTGCCAAGGCAATCGCCGAACTGGAACAAATGGGTCTGAGCGAACATGAGGAAGTAAAAAAGCTGAAAAAGGAACTTTCTCGTCATACTTAATCATCGTAAGCATACTTTTTCGATAGTGCCAAGTGCTTGCGCTGTGTAAAACAAGCGATAAACATTTTTAAGTAAGACTTTTACAACTTTCACGTTGCAGATTTCATCGGTAAGAATATGATAAAAGGAGGATTGTTCCCATGAGCCAACCGATCATTCTAAATTTAAAAACAGTGCTGCAAATGCTGCCGACTCGTACGCCCGAAAGCCACAAGGGCAGCTACGGCAAAGTTTTGGCTGTTTGCGGCAGTTCTCCTTATCGGGGAGCGGCTGTGCTCAGCGTGATGGGCGCGCTGCGCACAGGCGCCGGGCTCGTCACACTGGCGGCGCCGGAGTGTGTTGTAGCCGCGGCAGCAGCGCGTGTTCCTGAGGCAATTTTTCTGCCCGATGCCGCACAAGAGCGCATTTTAGAAGAAGTATCCCGCTCGGAAGTTTGTCTTTTAGGGTGCGGCCTTTCGGCGGACGCCGACACGGCTCAGCTGGCTAAAAAAGCGCTTGATGCTTCGATGGGCGTTGTCGTGTTGGATGCCGGTGCACTTTGCAGTTTAGCAGACGATATTTCCGCCATCACGGCTTTTGCACAGTCGCAGCCGCTCATCGTAACACCTCATCCGGGTGAAATGGCGCGTCTTTGCCGATGCAGTGTGGAGGATATCGAAAAAGAGCGCACCTCTTGCGCTTTGGATTTTGCGCTCAGCACAGGCGCAATCACGGTATTGAAAGGCCACGAAACACTGATTGCCTGTCCGGACGGAACTCTTTATGAAAACCACACGGGAAACGCCGGGCTTGCACGCGGAGGAAGCGGCGATATTCTTGCCGGTATGATTGCCGGTTTAGCGGCACAGGGCATGAGCGCGGAGCATGCCGCTGCGGCCGGCGTATTTCTGCATGGATTATCGGCAGATCGCTGTGCAGCGCGCCTTTCGATGCAGGGGATGCTGCCCAGTGATATTCTTACTGATTTGTGCAATATTTTTCTTGAGAAAGAGCAAAAAACATGATATACTGTGTATATCAAAAGATTGACTTTGATTACGCAGCAAAAACGAGGTGATAACGATGTATGATCCGTCTATGTTTTCTGAGCCGGGCTATTCTTCTCCCCAATCGTTTGAACGGGAACCGCTCAGCGTTTATACCGCCAAAACATTCGGGTGGATGGCGTTAGGTCTTTTAACGACCTTTGGCTTAGCTTTTATGATGAGCATCACTCCGATCGCATATGCACTGTTCTCTGTGCCTGCTCTCCCCTTCTTGCTTTTAATTCTCGAAGTGGTTGTTGTCATTGCACTTTCGGCAAAAGTGCATAAAATGAGCATCGGTGCGGCCCGCGGGCTCTTTTTCCTGTACTCTGCCCTCAATGCCGTCACTTTTTCGGCGATTTTGCTCACTTATGATTTGGGCACGCTGATTTTTGTCTTTGGTCTGACGGCTGTTTACTTTGGCGCTCTTGCCGCTTATGGTTATTTTACCAAACGCGACTTGACCCGTCTGCGTACCTTTTTGCTGATTGGGCTTATTTTCTTGGCGCTTTACTGGCTGATTTCGCTGTTCTTACCGATGTCCGGCTTTGACCGAATCGCCTGCTTCATTGGCCTTGTTGTGTTCATGGGGTTCACCGCTTATGACACGCAAAAAATCAAAGCGTTTTACTATTCGATGGATCCGGAATCTGAAATGGGCAGAAAAATGTCTATTATCAGCGCTTTGGAGTTGTATTTGGACTTCATCAATCTGTTTTTGTATATTCTGCGTTTGGTGGGTACCAGCCGCGATTAAAGCGCTTGCGAAAACAGCAGGAACGGTTGCTCGATTTTCACAAAGCCCTGAAACAACAGAAACAATTTACTCGAAGGGACGCTGTTTGCGTCCCTTTTTTGTCAAGGAGGAGGTTTTTTATGAAACGCTCGTTTTCTTCTTCGTTTACCGCCGCGGTTTTATTTGTGCTGATCGCTGTACTGGCGGCCGCCGCCTGGGTTGACTTGCCGCTGAGTCAGGCTTTCTATTCTCCCAATCAAACTTGGGCGGTTTATTTTGAGGCGATGGGTTTTTACCCGTTTTATTTCCCCGCTTTATTATGGCTTTTAGGGCTGGCAAACGACGCGGAGGTCAAAGGGTCAATCCGCACCCTGTGCACCGCTGCATTTACGGCTGCCACCGCTTTGATGGCGTATTCTTCCTACCATCATTTAGAAACGCGCGGCGTTGCGATGGCATTTTTGCCTGTATGCATCGTGTGGACCATTCTCTTATTCGGTTATGTGTTTCTTTTGGCAGCTGAGTCACGATGCAGCGCGGCGTGGCGCAAGCGCGAGCGCTTCGGCTTTTTCTGGGGAACGGTTTATATGCTGATTGGCAACATCGTCATTCATGCATTGAAGCCGATTTGGAACCGTGCTCGTTTTGACGAAATGGCACAGCAGATGGATTTTTCCGGGTTTACCCCTTGGTATCAGCCCTTCGGCGCGGGAGGAACCTCCTTTCCCTCCGGCCATACCGCTGCTGCTTGCGGGTTGATTTTCCTTGTGTTTATCTGCGATGCCTTCCCTCAGTACCGAAAATACCGAAAATTCATTTTAGTCCTGTGTTCCGTCTATATTGCTGCCATGGCCGCGAGCCGCATTGTCATCGGCCGCCATTTTTTGAGTGACACCGTTGCTCCGTGCCTCATCATGGCGGGAATCTTCCTTTTGATGCGCCGCAGCAAAATGTACCGGGAAATGCTGGACAAGCTTCCTCTTGCTGAAAGCGATGCGCCCGAAAGAAATGAAGAATAAACTAAAAAAGCCCGCCCTGCCGCTGAATTTCAGCATGGCAGGGCGGACTTTTTATTCCTTTATAAAGTAGAAAACTTGCTTTGAGAGGCAATACGCCGCGATTGCAGCACATAGAAAGCCGCACCGAGCATCAGCCAAACGCCGGCACACAGTGCATCCCAAACCGGCTGGGGCGGTGCCCCGTGCAAGGCAGACAGGGTATGCGCCAGCGGAAAGACGGCCGCAAAGGGCTTGAAAAGCGGCGGATACGCGCTGAGCATCACGACACTACCCGACAGTACATTTCCAAACGAAGTGAAAAAGTTAGACAGGCGGTAAGGGTCGGCACTTCCCCACGCTCCCATCATGCAGAAAAAACCGACGCTGATACCAGAAAATAATATCTGCGGTACAGACACAACCGCCTGCCAAATGAGCGTCAGCGGACATCCTGCCACCGCCAGTAAAGCAAGGTTTACCGCGATTAACAAAAGCGCCGCGCCGCTGCAAACGATCACTTTGCATCCCCAATAATAAAAAGAAAACTTTCCCATGGAAAGCATTTCCCGGTCGATGCCATAGTTTCGGTCGCAGGTAAAGGACGCTGTCATACTGCTGATGAGCATCAAGCAGCCGGACGCTAAAACAGAAGCGGCCGCAATGCTCCAAGAAGAGCGCTGAGTCAGCTGACTGCCGAGCGCCGAGAGCAAAAGCAAATTCGCCAAAGGAAGCAAAAGAAAATGCACCGCCATTGTTCGGCGATTGTCCAAGTACAAAACAGAGGCCATTGTCGCTTTCACGAAATCACCCCCATGGTTCCGTCAACACGCGCTTTTTTCAATAAACTGCGTGCAATCAGCAAGGCAAAGGCAAAACACAGTGTCATGCTGAATAGAAATTGTACGACGAGAAACGGCGTGATTCGTCCGCTGAGCAAAATACGAATGGGCGCGGAAATCGGAAGCACCCATCGGAACAGCTCAATCACCGTTTGCAAGTGTCCCGGCGCTTCGAGCAGGCCGCCTAAAAGCATCACGGGGATTAAAATTAACTCTTCATAGACGAGCGCATTTGGCGTGAGCACAAAAAAAGCGGCAATCGCAAAATCTAACACCAGCGCGCCGAGCCAAAGCAAAAGAACGGCAATCACCTGTGACAAGTTAATGCTGGCGTTCATACCAAGCAGAGCCGAAACCGCAAACGAAAACGGAAATGCCAGCAGCCCGAATGCCGAGCACGGCGCTAACAGCGCCGCCAAAGAAACCAAGTCGGAAGTAACGTTATTCAGCAGATACGGCAGTGTCCCCTGAAAGCGCTGAAACCCGATGGCGCCCGCCGCCGTCACTGCACAGCTCCAAAGCCCGAAAATACCGGCACGCACCCATAAAAACGGGTCGGAAAGCCCTTGTACCGCATAGGCAATGACATATTGCAGCAAAAGCATGCCCAGCGTACTCGTGAGCATCGTGCTGACAAAATATCCGTTGCGTGCAAAGAGCTTGAAATGAAAGGCGCTCAGTGTAAAAAATCGGCACATGCTCATTCCCTCCTCAGCATCGGAGAGAGTGCCAGATACGACTCTTCCAAAGTAGCAGGGCGGTCAATATGCGTTACCTTGGAAAGCGCTCGGACGCTTTCCAGATTGCCGTCATGCACAAGTTTTCCCGCCCCAATCAGCAAAATACGGTCAGCAAGATGTTCCACTTCGCTCATGGTATGGCTCGTCAAAAGGATCGCCGCGCCATCCTCCGCCAAACGACGAATGAGCGCGCGCAGCTCATGTGCCAGCTCCACGTCAATGCCGTTGGTCGGCTCGTCCAGCAAAAGAAGTTCCGGATTACCCAGCAAAGCGCGGGCAATGTGCAGACGCTGACGCATTCCGCGCGAAAAGGTACCGACGCGCTGATGCGCCGAATCCCAAAGCGAAACTGCTTTTAAAACACGCGTCACCTCTGCGCGGCGCTGTTTGCCCAAACCGGCCAGAGCGGCGAAAAACATCAAGTTTTCCCACGCAGTTGCGCGGCCGTAAAAGCCGAGTTCTCCGCCGAACACCACACCGATTTTGCGGCGCGTTTTTTCGCGTGAGCGCGTGCAGTCTTCCCCGCACACCAGCACCTGCCCGGAGGTGGGCGCCAGATAGCCGGCAATCATCTGAACCGTTGTAGTTTTTCCGGCGCCGTTCGGCCCCAGCAGGGCGGCAATGCTGCCCTTTTCCAAAGAAAAAGAAAGATCGTCCACCGCCGTAAAAGGCGTTTTGCCGTTTTGAAACATACGGCGCAGGCGGACCACCTGCAATACAGTGGTTTGATTCATGGAGTCCTCCGTTGTTTGAACCTTCTGTTAAAAAGCATTTCTTTTCTGTCGCAGCGCTCCTACCCGCTTTGACACTCAAACGACTTGCTTTTTTCTTGGTCAGACACTTTTTGCTTTGTCCACTGTTCCCTTCGGCACAAGCGCAAAAAGCTCTGTCGGAATGTTATCACCACTGTTCGTGTGCTCCCATGGCACAAATTTAGTATATCAGATTTTGCAAAGCTTGGTCAAGTGCCGCCGCACACTAAAATTTCACTTGACATCCCCCTTCTATTTGATTATACTTGTTAACAGTTAATATAGTTAACTATTAGATTAGTTAAGCATTAGAAGGGAGAATTTCATGAGCTGTATCAACCAGGAAAGCGATACCTTTCGGCTGTTTACCGCTGTGAACCGTGTGCGCCGCGCGTGGCGCTCCATCTCGCCCTCAAAAGAAATCAGCAAAGCACAATTTGCCACGCTGATGACAATTGCGCATGGAGGAAAACCACCGCACGAGGGAAAAGCGTTTAACCAGCCTATGCCGCTTTCCGTATTGGCCAATCTGCAAGAGCAGAGCCTGCCCGGCATCAGCCAGCGCATTACGGCGTTGGAAAAACTGGGCTATGTAGAACGTGTGGCAAACCCGCACGACCGCCGCGTATCCGCCGTTCAGCTCACGCCGGTAGGAACTCAGCTTTTGGAAGAAGCGTGTGCCTGCGTGAAGCAAAAGCTGGATGCCGCGCTTGAAACCATGGGGCGGGAGAAACTGGATACTCTGCTTTTTCTGCTGGAGGATTTAACGTGTGCGCTGGAAAATATGACAAGCGATGAAACACAGGAGAAATGAACCATGCTGAAATTAAAACGCTATTTAAAACCTTATTTGATTTTACTTGTTGCAGGCATTGTTCTCTTGTTCGGCCAGGCGACCTTAGAGCTGACGCTTCCGAACATGATGAGTGATATTGTAAATGTGGGCATTCAGCAAGGCGGCATTACGTCCGCCGCGCCGCAGGCCATCAGCGGTGATGCTATGCAGCTGATGCAGATGATGATGTCGGAGAAAGACCGCACTGCCGTTGAGGAAAGCTATGAGCCGCTCTCGATGCGTGCAGACCGCGCCGATTTGATGAAACAATATCCGAATGCGGATGAAAACACATATGTTTTGCGTGACGACGTGGATGTAAGTGCCGCAGAGGGTGCTTTTTCCCGCGCTTCTTATGCCTTTATTCAAGTGATGCAGTCGCTTTCGGAACAAAGCGGAGCAGAAAACGCCTCTGAGCAGGACGGCGCGACTGCCTCGATTGATTTTTCCAAGGCCGCTCAAATGATGGGCATGCTGGCCATGCGGTCTGATAACACCATTCAAGACGCGATTGACACCGCTGCGGCCACCCCCGAAATGATGACGGAGCAAACGGCCGCGGTTTTTGTAAAAAGCTTTTATCAGGACCTCGGCGCTGACACAGACTCCATTCAGACCGGCTATATCTTAACTGTCGGCCTAAAAATGCTGGGTTTGACGCTGCTTTTAACCACTTGCGCCATCAGCGCCGGCTTTTGCATGGCACGTCTTGGCGCGGGCGTTGGCCGCGACCTTCGCCGCGACGTGTTCTCTCGTGTCACACGCTTTAATCAGTCGGAAATGGATCGCTTTTCTACCGCCAGCTTGATTACGCGCTCCACGAACGACGTACAGCAGATTCAAACCTTCCTTTCGATGGGCTTCCGTTTGATGTGCTTTGCCCCGATTATGGGCATCGGCGGCCTTGTGATGGGTCTTTCCAAATGCCCGGAACTCGCATGGGTGCTGCTTTTAGCGCTCACCATCATGCTTTTGGTGATTTTAACTCTCTTCGCCGTTGCACTGCCGCGCTTTAAAAAGATGCAGCAGTTTGTCGACCGTTTGAACCTCGTTTCCCGCGAGGAGCTCTCCGGCATGATGGTTGTGCGCGCGTTTTCCAATCAAAAATTTATGCAGGATCGCTTTGAAAGCGCCAATCGCGACTTAACCTCGAATACTCTGTTTGTCAACCGCGCCATGGCCGTGATGATGCCCGTGATGACGCTTGTCATGAACGGCGTCAGCCTGCTGATTGTCTGGTTCGGCGGCAAGCAGATTGCCGAAAGCAATTTGCAGGTGGGCGACATGATGGCCTTTATTCAATACGCCATGCATGTGATTATGAGCTTCTTGTTTATCAGCATGATGTTCATTATGGTGCCGCGCGCCTCTGTTTCGGCGGAACGCATTTATGAAGTGCTGTCCACGGAAAACCGAGTCAAAAACCCCGAGCAGCCCCAGCACGTCAAGGAAGCAAAAGGCGTGGTGCGTTTCGACAACGTCAGCTTCCGCTATGACGGCGCAGATGCCGAAGTCCTCAGCCACATCAGCTTTACGGCGCGCCCCGGCGAGACAACCGCTTTTATCGGTTCGACGGGTTCCGGCAAATCGACGCTGGTCAACCTGATTCCCCGCTTTTACGACGTCAGCGAAGGGTCTGTCAGCATTGACGGCGTCGATGTGCGCAATTTAAGCCTGCACGAACTGCGTGACCTGATCGGCTATGTGCCGCAAAAGGGAATGCTGTTCTCCGGCGACATCAATTCTAACCTTCGTTACGGCGATAAAAATGCGGATGAAGAAACTCTGCACCGTGCTGCGGATGTGGCACAGGCCAGCGAATTTATTGCCCGCTTGGAAGACGGCTATGAAACCGCGATCAGTCAGGGCGGCACGAACGTTTCGGGCGGCCAGCGCCAGCGTCTTTCCATTGCGCGCGCTCTTGTTAAAAAAGCGCCGATTTATATTTTTGACGACACATTCTCTGCGCTTGACTTTAAAACGGATGCCCGCCTGCGCAAAGCTCTGGGACAGTACACCGACAAAGCTACCGTGCTGATTGTCGCACAGCGTGTTTCCACCATTATGCACGCGAACCAAATTGTCGTTTTGGACGAGGGACGCGTGGTTGGCATTGGCACGCACGAGCAGCTGCTGGACACCTGTGACACTTATCGCGAGATTGCGCAAAGTCAGCTTTCAAAGGAGGAATTGGCATAATGGCACACAAACCTACTGGGCGGCCGATGCATGGCCCGGGCGCAATGATGCCCGGCGAAAAGGCAAAAGATTTCAAAGGCACCATGCGCAAGCTGCTTGCATATTTGTCCCGCTTTTTGCCTGCCGTTATTTTTGTACTGATTTGCGCGGCGGCTTCCACCGTATTCTCCATTTTCGGGCCGAAAATTTTGGGAAATGCAACCACAAAATTATTTGAAGGCTTGATTGCCACGCTCACAGGAACAGGCTCGATTGATTTTGCGGCCATTGCACAGATTCTCTTATTCTTAGCGACCTTGTATGGCATCAGCGCCCTTTTGATGTATCTGCAAGGGTGGGTAATGTCCGGCATTGCCACAAAGCTCAGCTATTCCATGCGGCGTGATATTTCCAATAAAATTGACAAAATGCCGCTTTCCTACTTTGACCGTGTGCCGCACGGTGAAGTGCTCAGCCGCATCACGAACGATGTTGATACTGTCACCCAAACGCTGAACCAGAGCCTTTCTCAAATTGTCAGCAACGTGACGACCATGATCGGCGTGCTCATTATGATGATTACCATCAGCCCTGCCTTGACCTTAATCGCACTTTGCATTCTTCCCGTCAGCGTCGTTATCGTCATGAATGTCGTCAAGCGCAGCCAGCCGTTTTTCCAGCGCCAGCAGGAATATCTCGGCCATGTCAACGGACATGTGGAAGAGATGTACGGTGCGCACACCGTTGTATCCGCCTTTAACGGCGAGGAAGAAAGCATTGCACAGTTTGAGGCATTGAACGACCGTTTGTATCATGCCGCTTGGAAAAGCCAGTTTTTGTCCGGCATGATGATGCCGCTGATGAACTTTGCGGGAAACCTCGGCTATGTCGGCATTTGTGTACTCGGCGGCTTTTTGTCTTTGAACGGAACGATTACCGTCGGCGACATTCAAGCTTTTATCCAGTATGTTCGCCAGTTCACACAGCCGATTAACCAGATTGCCAATATTTCCAACGTGCTTCAGCAAACTGCCGCAGCGGCAGAACGCGTGTTTGCCTTCTTGGAGGAAGAAGAGGAAAGCGCGGATTCATCGGCTTCTATTCCCGCACAGTCCATCACCGGCGAAGTGAATTTTGATCATGTCCGCTTTGGCTATGTACCGGAAAAAACGATTATCCACGATTTTTCCACACTGGTTCGTCCCGGCCAAAAAGTGGCGATTGTCGGCCCGACGGGCGCTGGCAAAACCACCATCGTAAAACTGCTCATGCGTTTTTATGATGTGTCGGACGGCTCCATCGAGTTAAGCGGCCACGACGTGCGCGAATTCCCGCGCAACGAGCTGCGCGGCTTGTTCGGCATGGTTCTGCAGGACACTTGGCTTTATAACGGCACCATTCGCGAAAATATCCGCTACGGACGGTTGGACGCCAGCGACGAAGATGTACTCGCCGCGGCAAAGGCGGCTCAAGTAGACCACTTTGTGCGCACCTTGCCGGAAGGCTACGACACCGTGCTCAATGAAGAGGCGTCCAATATCAGCCAAGGTCAAAAACAACTTCTCACCATTGCGCGTACCATTATTTCCGATCCCAAGATTTTGATTCTCGACGAGGCGACC
>NBJMC04203__coassemble_589_pt1 | contig 19586 bp, 21 predicted proteins | sample NBJMC04203__metabat2_high_PE_050 | metagenome-assembled genome bin NBJMC04203 | reverse complement strand
TCCCGTTGCGAAATACAAAGAGCTGCCGTCCGAAACCACCATATCAATTAAGTTTTCGCTCGGCGAACAGGTATACAGCTTTTCTCTGTTCTCACCGTTTACATCCATTTTCCAAATAACTTCCGTCTGTTCCTGTTCACTGTTGGCACTTCCCACACAGAACAAATGCTCGTTTTTCGCATCCAAAAATAACCCCCCTACGGCAAACGGGAACCAAGAAGGACATGTTTCATCGTTGTGCTGGCACTCTGGGCGACTGCACAGATAAACTGCTGCTTTCGTGGCATAGTCTATGTAAACAATATTACTTCCTTTTTGGGGGTTGGGTGTAAGCCGATAAAAGCCACTCTTGGAAGCGGTTGCATTATCTGCACCCAAAAAAGGCGTCACCGGCGTCAAAGATATTTCCGCGGCGGCTTGTTCCGGCTCGCTGGCTGCCGGCTCAGGCGGTGCATTGCAAGCGCACAGCAAAAGGCTGAATAATAAGCATAACACTCCTGCTATTTGGTATCGTTTCATGTTTGTCCCCCTTTTTACTTTTGACAGGCACACCCCACAGAATATACCAATGACTTCCTCACGATCATTTTTACAGTACTGTTCAAGCAATGATTTTAGCAGCGCCCATATTGGAATTATAGTAATCTTGCTTGTCTATAAGTGCGTAGCGGAAATAGGGATATTCCAGTTTCATGCTGCTCCCTCCTGCGGGAATTTCGACCTTCTGATATTCTACTGAAGATATCACTAAAAACTGCTTTTCTGTTTCGTCCACAATTTCCACCTGTTTCGCCGGAGCCATTCCACCAACTTTTTCCACACGCATTTCAATGGAACACGGCTTTCCGGAAGAAAGGTCAATCGCCTGTAAATTGGTTGTATAAATGCCGCGTTCTTTATCTTCCGGAATCTCGTACATAATGAAAAGATGATTGTCAAAAACAGTCTTTGCCTCATAGGGGTAGCTACGAAAAGCCTCGTCGAATACCTCCTGCCGAATGACTTCTGCTTTTGCATCCGGTTCAATTTGAATTTTAGAAAGACAGGTTGTCAATGGGTCATATAAATAATAAACGTCGCCGTAAACCCGCCCGATGGTCAGATAAGGGTGTGTTGTCAGGGCGTACTCCTGCTTTGTATCGACATTATAACACACAACACTGGTTTGCAAATTCGCTGCATCGACAGAAAGATCCCACGCATTTTCTGTTGTACCCAAAAGAATTTCCCTCCCACTGGCTCCAATGATTTCATCCCCAGCAGAAAGCACCTTTAATGTGCGCATCGTTCCGTCAGAAACGCGATATTGATACAGCACACGCTCCGGCAGATTGCCGTTCTGCTCAAAGTTTTCAAACGAGTCACAGATAAAATAAATTGCGCTATCGTCGTATACGACTCCCTCGCGGATGACACTCGAAGCGGGAAAGGTGTACACTGTCTTTTTCTCGCTTCCATTTCGTTTCATCTGAATGATTTTCGGCAGAGCGTCCTCTCCGATTTCTTCTACCATCTCTGAATTTTGATTTCCGAAACATATGTCATATAAAAAGTCACCCGCAGCAAAAATCGCTCCTTTGCCCGCAGTGTAAGGCAGCCAAGAGGTGCAGGTATCGTCTTGGTGCTGACACTCTGGGCGACTGCATAAAGGCACTTGTGACGCTGTTGCATAATCCACGAAGAAAATATTGTTAGAACCGTCTGGGCGCGGAACAATACGGTAATAGCCATCGCCGCTGCCGTTGCCATCGCCCATTTTCTTTCCGTCGGCAAAGTGCAATGCGTTGGCATCCTGTTGGACGCTACCACTGTCCTCCCCAGCCTGAGCACACCCGGCTATCACAGCAGCCACCACGATACAGCTAGCCGTTAGTAAAGCTATTTTTTTTATATTCATCTTTAACTCCCGGTGATAAAAAGATTTTTAAACTAGACATCACCGGACATTTTATATAAATAATCCGGTGATGTCTAGTAGCCTTATATTCTTGCTTTAGCTTTAGGCTGGATCAATATACCACTTTTGTGAGGAAGCGGTGCTGCTATACCCACTAAAAGATAGAGGTACTCCATTTTCGGTCGAGCTTGCTGTTAGATACTTCCCTGCAACTGAAAAGAAGATTCGACATTCGTTTGTGGCAGGATTTGTTGTTAAAAAGTCAATTTGGGATGAAGCCGCGGATGTCTCGTACTCATCAAAAATATATGCCAAATTTTCAATTTCTAAACGAGACAATACATATTGGGATGTTTGCCCAACAGTAAAATCTGCGTACAGCTTAACATCTGCGTTATAACGCCCTGGCCTCCAAATTCTATAACGAGATTGATCTGCTGCTGACGGCCATAAATAAACGCGTGTATTTACTTCTCCATACATAGCTGTCATATATTGGCTATGATCATTTCTTGGCGAAATAGTGTATTTGCCATATACATTAACTCTCGGATTTACTTGTGCAAATGCAGGTGTTGCCATAGAAAATATCACTATGATAGATGCCATTATTAAAAATAACTTCTTTTTCATAAAAGCACTTTCTTTCATTTGTAAAGACCTTTATTTATCTCATGGAACTTCAATCATCCTTTGGCCGCAGGCTGAATTTCATTCCATTCAATACGGTTTATATCCCCGGAAATCGGCAAAACCACGATTTACTGCCTGTGGATTCTGGGCTTGTCTTTTACTTTTTGAAAAATAACCGCACCAATTTTAAGAAACTTCTCAAGAAGCAGCTCTATTCCCAAAAGAGAAGAGCTCCGCCCCGTATAAATGAGTGCCTTATTATCGTCAAACCCATTCTGAAAGTATTATCATGTTTCATTTTCAGCTTGGCGTAATCGTATCAAATGCCCTTTACAAATTCAACAAAAATGTAATGAAAAAGGAGAAATATGTATTAAAAAGGGGGTAACTGCATTTTTCTAATTTGTGATTGAAAGAACCGGCCGCCGACAAGTTTCCATTATTTGAAAATTTCGTCGATTCGTAGTATGATGTTTAACAAATAACATTCCTTGCAAAATTTTACTTTTTTATATAAATCCATGAAATTCCTGATAAAAAATAATCCGAAAATTTTAAAAATACATTGTGTAGGAAACAAAGATGAATATTTTAATTTGTGATGATCATGCGCGTGACGTTCAAAAGATCGCGGAACGATTAAAGGAATATGCAAAAAAACTTGAAATATCCGCAGAGATTTACAGCTGCTGTGCGCCGCAAAAAATGGCCGCACTGCCTTTTGAAAAGTATGACATTGTTTTTCTGGATATTGACATGGGAACCGTCAGCGGGATTGAGCTTGCCAAAATTATTCGCATGCGCAGGCAGGACAGTGTTATTGTATTTATCACAAACTTCATTGAATATGCACCGGACGGATATGAAGTAAAGGCGTTTCGCTATCTGCTGAAAGCAAACATGGAGCAAAAACTGTTTGGAATTTTTTGTGAGGCCGCACAAGAATATCAAAAAAGGCGCCATATCATCTCCTTTTTAATAGAAGGAGAATACATTGATGTTGCCCTGAAAAATATTTTGTATTTTGAATCAGAGCAGCGCATGATCAAAGTACATGTATTAAATGAAAGATGTTCGCTTTACAAATTTTACGGTAATATAGGCGACATCACCGAACAGCTTGCACCCGTCGGCTTTCTGCGGATTCAAAAAAGCTATCTTGTCAATATGGAACATATTGACGCATTGCAGTACAGCACTGTGCGCTTAAAAGGCGATATCACTTTGACAGTCAGCAAGAAAAACTATGCACAAATCAAACACGATTACATGGCATGGAGGGCAGAAAACCGATGGGATATTTAGATGGACTCGGAATGTTTCTGACGGCCCTGTATATTGCAATCGAATTTCTGGCATTTTTCTGGTTTATGGATGCCTTCGCAGAAAGGCGCTGTAAAGGCCTTGCCTTCGCCGAATATTGGGCGGTCATCAGCATCATTGATTTTATTGCCGTCCAATTCATAAGCAGTGCCGATATCGTACATATCCTGATGAATCTTCTTTTGTTTATGCTGGCAGCATGCTTTTTGTATCCAAGCATGCGCAAGGCATATTCGGCTTTATTGGTTGTGATTTTCTATATTGCGATGTACTCAGTTGACTTTGCAGTATTTTCATTGTGTACAGCATTGCTCAAAGTTGATGTATCCTCTTTTAACCAAACCGTTATTCCTGTCATTGCCAGAGGTGTTGCCTCGAATATTTTAGTTTTATGCATTTGTGCAGCAATCAAAAGGATTTGTTCTCCTGTAAAATACAAGAAGCTCCGCTGGGAGTATATAAGCCTTGCATTGTTGTTCCCTCTGGCGAGTTTGGTGGTGCTTTTGGTGCTTCTGCAAATTGCATTCCGCAAACAGTATGACAGCTGGGCGTTCGTATTCTGCACGCTTTTTCTGGCATTGGCAAATTTTGCACTTTTGGTTTTATTAAATCAACTTGAAAAAAGTGAGGAAAGCCATCAAAAGCAACTGGCGCTGGAGCAAATGCTCCAACTGCAAGCGAAAAACATGGATGCTTTGTGCGCTGCATATTCTCAGCAGAGAAAGCTAACCCACGATTTTAACCACAATATCAATACTCTGCAAAGCCTGATGGAATCAAAAGAATGGGAAGCCGCACAAAACTTTTTAGAACGTGTGCAGGAAAAACAAACGGTGCGTTCTCTGCTCATCAACAGCCTCCACCCCATTTTAGATGCCGTCTTGAATCAAAAGGCGTATGAGGCCGAAAAAAATAAAATTAACATTCATTTTGAAATAAATGATTTGTCCAAGCTCGCGCTTGACCCCGTTGACATCAGCACCATGTTTGCAAACCTTTTAGACAATGCGATTGAAGCATGCGTACTGTATCCCGGCGAAAAGCGGTTGATGGTAAAAGTGCTTTTAGGCAAAACTTTATTCTTTTCGATTCAGAATACATCGAACCCCGTAATCATTAAGAACAACTGCATTGCCACGACAAAATCCAACCCTCATCTGCACGGCTTCGGGCTGGAAAATGTGAAAATGATTTTGGAAAAATATCATGGCGAATTTTGCATGAAATATAAAGATAATTGCTTTTTGTTTGTGGGTGAGATTATCAATACCCCCATTTCATGACAAAAAAACACCCTTTCATTACATTTTTCGAGAAAATTCACTCTTTTTCGGCGATAATAGAAGACGATGGAGGAAATGTGAAATGGAACGGATCGAACAGCGGTTTGCGCGTCATTTATGTCAAAAGGGATACATAACGCAGGAAGAGATCGACTGGTGCGCTTACAGTCTGCAAAAACGATTTTTGACTCTTGTAACAACAATAATCATTTTTGTACTGGGACTGCTGGTTTCTAATTGGTGGCAGGCCTTTTTGTTTGTGTGCGGCGTAGCATTTCTGCGCACTTACACAAACGGATATCATGCAAAAACATTCTGGGGATGTTTGGTTCTCTCTTGTGCTGTAACCGTTCTTTGCCTTCTGGCGGTTCCTTATATAAATACAGTAATCGCGGCAATCCTTTTCCTTCCTTCGGCGGGAATCATTGCACGTTTTGCCCCGGTGAATGACAGCAGCATTCATTTGACAAAAGCCGAAATGGGAGCTATGCGCAAAAAAGTTTATCTTCGTTTAGCCCTCCTCACTTGTGCTTTTTTATTGCTGCTGTTCATCAGCACGCAGGCAGCTGCTTGTCTTTCTTTGAGTATTTTTGCCGTTGCGATTTCCATTGCAGCTGCTTTAAAAAATACTATGGTGTATCAGTAGGAGGTAAAAAAATGAAAAACAATGTTCAGAATTCCAAAAAAGACGCGCCGTTTTTGAAAAACGCCGTTCGCTCGGCAGTTTTGCCGGATTTGCTCGGCTGGCCGCCCAGCTGTGCCTTCTTAGGCTATCAACCCAAGCGTCCGGAACGCAAACAGCCTGAGCAGCTCTTGCAGGCCGGAAAAAGCGATGAAACTTTCTCTTCTGAGAAATAAGTCATTTTTTATCCTGTCAATCTAAACGGAAAGCCCCGGCACAGTGCACCCAATATGGGCACTGTGCCGGGGCTTTTTATTTTTGAGCAAAAAAGGCAGAAAAGTACACCTTGATTTCATATGCCGCCGCAGGGCGGCGCGGTGCATTTGTCTTTAAAACAAAAACTGCTTCATCGTTTCCGATGAAGCAGTTTTTTGGCTCCCCCTGTTGGGCTCGAACCAACGACCCTGCGGTTAACAGCCGCATGCTCTGCCAACTGAGCTAAGGAGGAATATTGTGTATCGCTCTTGGCGACGTGTTTTATTATAACGGATATTTTTCTGTTTGTCAATGTTTTTTTCTCAAAAAAATAATATTTTTTGCAGCTCTTTTCAAAAGGCATTCTTCCAGCGGAAGAATTGACAATAAAATCGGCATTATGATAGAATAATATCGATTTTGAGCGGCATGAAGCCGCTTTTTCTTTGAACTGAAGTTCTCTTGTTTTTTTCATTTTACCGGGCCTTTATTTGTGCGCCAAAGCACACAGAGAAAGAAAAAAAGGCGGCACGAAGCCGCTTGGCTTCTCGCTTGGGGTCGCGGTTACTTTTAGGAGGACTGTTTTCCGATGAACCATTCTGTAAAAAAACTGACGTATTCTGCTTTCTTTTTGGCTCTTACCTTTATACTGCCGTTTTTCACAGGGCAGATTCCGCAAATCGGCAGCATGCTCAGCCCCATGCATTACCCGGTCATGCTGTGCGGCTTTGTATGCGGCGGCCCGTGGGGGCTGGCGGTAGGCTTTATTGCGCCTATTTTGCGCAGTCTTTTGTTCGGCATGCCGCCGATGTTCCCTACCGCCATTGCAATGGCGTTTGAAATGGGTGCTTACGGCTTGTTCTGCGGCTTATTCTATCAACTTAGCGCAAACCGCATGCGCGGCGCGGCGCGTGTATATCTTTCGCTGATTCTCTCCATGCTGCTGGGGCGCGCAGTATGGGGTGCGGCGCAGTTTGTACTTCTGGCTGTCAGCGGCGGAGCATTTACCTTTTCGGCGTTTTTGGCAGGTGCATTTATCAACGCCGTGCCTGCTATTGTGTGCCAGCTGCTGCTTGTTCCTGCCATTGTACTTTTAATTGAGCGCACCCAGAAAGCGCCTGCTTTATGAATCAAGCCGCCTATCAAGATCTAAGCCGTGTACTTTCCGCACATTTGAAACAGCATCCCAAGGCACAGCCCATTGACTGCATTAAGCTTTGCTATCAGCGCGCATTCGGCGCGGCGCATTTCTGCGGCACGCCAAAGCAAGCGCTCGATGCGCTGACACACGAATGTGCGGCGCTTTCCGGAGATGAAAACGAACCGCTCCTCACAGAAATCGGCGGCGGTGCGGTACGCGTTTCTCTGCGCGCGGCGCTGGCAAAGCAAATTCCGCTTGCGTTTTTTGCGCAGTTTTTCTGCCTTTGTGCAGTCCATGCGCCGAAAAATGAAGCGTGGTTTTCCGAAGCCTTGGACGCACTCGAACCTCTTTGCGCACAGGGAGCGCTCCCCTTTGAACCACAGAACATGCGCACAGTATGCGAAGCCTATCGCGCAAAGGGCTGCCCGCCGGTAAGCCACAGCGAAGAATACCGTGCGGCTTATGCTCCGCATTACCGCGTGCTGGCAGGCCATTCGGCACGCTTATTTCAGTTTGCGCTTGCCATAGCGCAAAAGCTGGAAGACAGCCCGGAAGGCACGCGCATTGTCGCGGCGCTCGACGGCTTTGCCGGGGCGGGAAAAAGCACGGCGGCCGCGTTTTTATCCGAGCTGTTCGTCGGCGCGCCCGTTGTTGCAATGGACGACTTTTTCCTTCCTGCCAACTTGCGCACGCCGGAGCGCTTTGCCCAGCCCGGCGGCAATGTGCACTACGAACGCTTCGCCGAAGAAGTTTCCCCTCTGCTTCACAGCACAAAGGCGTTTTCTTACCGCCGCTTTGACTGCTCGCGTATGGATTACGGTGCGCCGCGCGAAATTGCGTCTTTTCCGCTTGTAATTGTCGAGGGCAGTTATGCTTTGCACCCGTTTTTGCGCGCACAATATGACTTAACGGCGTTTTTTGACATTGAGCCGGACGAGCAGCAGCACCGTATTTTACAGCGCAGCGGAGAGGCCATGCTGCGGCGGTTTGTTTCAGAGTGGATTCCCATGGAGCGCGCGTATGAAGCGGCGTTCCGTGTGAAACGACACGCCGATTTTGTGCTTTGCACAGAGGAGGGTGCCGCTGCCCTTGACACCGAGTAAATCCTGTGGTATCATAGCAATAAATCGAAATTTATCAATTTGAAAAAGAGAGGGCGCTTATGTCCACTTACGACGAGCAGGCAAAGGTGTTCAAGGCTTTCTGCGATGTGAACCGCCTGCAAATTTTAGAATTGCTGCAAAGCGGCGAAAAATGCGCCTGTGTTTTGCTGGAGCATTTAAAAATCAGTCAATCTACGTTATCGTATCACATGAAGATTTTGTGTGATTCCGGCGTGGTAACGGGACGCAGTGAGGGCAAATGGATTCATTACTCACTGAGCAAAGCCGGGCTGGAGCATGCCGTTTCCCTCTTGGCGCCTTTCCAAAATGCGGTTGGGCTGTAACGGGTGCTTTGCACATTGTTTGACATATTTTGAAAAGCCATCACAGCAGATGGCTTTTCTTTTCGATTTTCATATCGAATTTTTTAGAACTATTAAAAGGAGGCTTTGAGAAATGGAATGGCTGCAAAATGCATGGCTGTTTTTTCAAGATCAAATTTTAGGAATGAAGTGGCTGAACGCATGGATTGGCAATGCGCTCAAGGCCGTGGGGCTTTCGCCTGACACCATGCTCGGGGGTGCCGTGCAATTTTTCATTTACGACACCATTAAAATTTTCATTTTGCTTTCGGTGCTGATTTTCGGCATTTCCTACATTCAAAGCTATTTCCCGCCGGAGCGGACAAAACGCATTTTAGGCCGTTTTCAGGGGCTTTCTGCTAATACGGTTTCCGCACTTTTGGGCACGGTGACACCGTTTTGCTCTTGCTCGTCCATTCCCCTTTTCATGGGCTTTACCGGCGCGGGTCTGCCTGTGGGCGTGACGTTTTCGTTTCTCATTTCTTCCCCCATGGTAGACCTTGGCTCGCTCATTTTGCTGATGAGCATTTTCGGCGCAAAAGTCGCGGTGGTATACGTCATTTTAGGGCTTGTGGTGGCCATCATCGGCGGCACGGTTTTGCAAAAACTCGGCATGGAGCGCTATGTGGAAGATTTCATTAAAAACGCGCCCAACGTGAACGCCGCCGCACAGACGCTGACGCGCCGCGACCGTGTGGTGTGTGCCCGCGGCCAGCTGGTTTCCACGGTGAAAAAGGTTGCACCTTATATCTTCATCGGCGTGGGCATTGGGGCGGTCATTCACAACGCCCTCCCGTCCGCGTGGGTGGAGGGGATTCTCGGCACAAATAATCCGCTCTCGGTTCTGCTTGCCACCTTAGTGGGGATTCCCATGTACGCCGACATCTTCGGCACAATTCCCGTTGCAGAAAGCCTTTTAGCGAAAGGCGCAGGGCTTGGCACAGTTCTTTCCTTTATGATGGCGGTCACCACGCTGAGCCTGCCTTCAATGATTATGCTGAAAAAGGCGGTGAAACCGCCTTTGCTGGCGGCGTTTATCGCTATCTGTGCAGTGGGCATCCTACTCGTAGGCTGTTTTTTTAATGCATTTCAAGCATGGCTTGTGTAGTAAACTGCGCAGCATTGTGCCCTGATTTTTAACAGATTCACAAAGGAGGATTTTTCAATGAGTTTATTCGGTTTCAAGAAAAAACAAACACCCCCGCAAAACACCGCCTGCACCTGCGGCGGCACATGCGCTCCGTCCACACAAAGCACCCCGGCACCCGAAGGCGCACCCGTGGTGAAAGTGCTGGGCAGCGGCTGTGCGGCGTGTCACACGCTGATGGAGCACACCGAGGCCGCCGCCCGTGCGCTGGGGCTTTCCGTAAAGCTGGAAGCCGTGACCGATTTTGCCGAAATTGCGAAATACGGCGTGATGAGCACGCCCGCGCTGGTAATTCAAGAAACCGTCGTTTCAAGCGGCAAAGTGCTCACGCAGGAAGAGGCCGCAAAGCTGCTGGAGCCGCTGGAACAAGGCAAAGCATAAGGATAGCATTACCCTAAAACAGAAAGGTTTGATTTTAATGAGCCAAGGCTTTAACTTCTTGACTGACTATGATTTCGCGCACTCCCGCCCGCAGATTCAGTGCGAAGGCAAGCCGAAGGTTGCGTTTTTATGCGTACACAACTCGTGTCGCAGCCAAATGGCAGAAGCGCTGGGCAAAAAACTGGCAAGCGATGTGTTTGAAAGCTATTCTGCCGGCACGGAACTGAAAGACCACATCAACCCCGACGCCGTGCGCATGATGAAAGAGCTGCACGGTATCGACATGGAAGAAACACAGCACAATAAACTTCTCAGCGACATTCCCGCGCCGGACGTGGTGATTTTTATGGGGTGCAATGTCAGCTGCCCGAATGTGCCGTATCAATATGCGGAAAACTGGGGCTTGGACGATCCTTCCGGGCAGTCAGACGAAGTATTCCGCGAAACGATTGCACAAATTGAGAAAAATGTGCTCGCCCTGCGCGAAAAGTTAAAAGGGCAGTGAGCGCGGCTTGGGGTATTTCGTTTTTGAAAGTCCGGCCGAATCAACAAAAAATATTTCAGCCCCTTGCCAAATGAACCGCAAGGGGCTGTTTTTATTCTCTTCCTAAAAAATGATATTCGCGCGTGCCGTAACGAATCACAAAAAATACAGCCACACAAAACGTCAGCGCCTCTGCCAGCGAAATGGCCAGCCAAATGCCGTCCATGCCCATCACGCGCGGCAAAAGCAAAATACTGCCCGTGACAAAAACAAGCGTCCTTAAAAAGGAAATCGCCGCCGAAACCGCGCCGTTTGACAACGCCGTGAACAACCCGGAGCTGAAAATATTGTACCCGGCAAACAGAAAATTCCAAATGAAAATCATGTAGCCGTGATACGCCAGCGCAAACACCGTTTGCTGGTCTTTCGCAAACAGGCTGATCAGCGGCTTTGCAAATACAATCGACCCGGCCAGCATCAGAACGGTGCTCGCTGTGACAATCACTACACAGCTTCGGAACAGCTTTTTTAAATATGGGCGGTTGCCGCTGCCATAGTGATAACTAATCACGGGGGCGGCACTGTTGGAAAAGCCGATATATACCGCCGTATACACAAACTGCGTATAAAGGACAATCGTCATGGCGGCCACGCCATCCTCACCCGAAAGCTCCATCATAGAAAGGTTAAACAGCAGCGTGGTTACACCCGCCGCCAAGTTTGACACCATTTCCGACGACCCGTTGGAAAGCGTTTTTGCCAAAAAGCGGCCATCCCAGCGCAAAGCGCCATACGAAAGCATTCCGCCCCGTTTGGCGAAAAAGTACACAATCGGCACAATGCCGCCGATGATGCGCCCGGCAATCGTGCCCAGTGCCGCACCCGCCATGCCCCACTGAAACACAACGATAAACAGCCAGTCGAGCACCACGTTTAATACGCCGCTGAAACCCGTCAGCCACAGTGCAAGCTGCGATTTCCCCGCCGTGATAAAAAGCGATTGATACATCACCTGCACCACCGTAAACACCGACGCGCCAAACAAAATATAGCCGTATTGCATGCAGTACGGCAAAAGGCGCGGGCTGGCGCCCAGCCAAACGGCAAGCGGCTCGAAAAACACGGTGATGCCCACGCTTAACGCCAATCCGATTACCACCGCCGCCACCGTAACAAGGCTGAAATTCTCATAGGCTTCCTGTGTGCGGCCTTGGCCCAGCTTGCGGCCAATCACCGCGCTGGCGCCTGTGCCAAGCATAATGGCAACGCCATAGGAAAGCGTGTCCAGCGGCAGCATAATGTTAATAGCGGAAAGCGCATCGCTTCCCACATAGCGGGCAATGAATACGCCGTCCACCGCCGTGTACAGCGACGTAACCATCAGCATCGCCACGGCAGGCAGCGAAAACAGCACCAGCTGCCCCAGCGAAAACGTGTGTGAAATTTCTTTTTTCATAGCTTCCTCCCATGAACCATGCGGCAAAGGGCGCGTGTGCCGCCCCTTGCTGAAAATCCTGTTTCATTGTAAACTATGGAGTAACACACGGGTCAAGGGGGAAATTTCCATGAAAACCGTTTATCGCATCAGCGAATTTGCCGCTTTGTGCGGCGTAACGCGCGACACCTTGCTGTATTACGACAAAATCGGCGTGCTGAAACCTGCCTTTGTAGCGGAAAACGGCTACCGCTTTTATACGCTTTCGCAGTTTTACGAGATGGACTTGCTGGCTATTTTAAAGGCAAGCGGAACGCCGCTGGCACAAGCCGGGGATTATCTGCACAACCCGGACGCTTCGGCGGGTCTTCAGCTGCTGCAAGAGCGGCGCAAGGCCCTTGCGCAGGAGCGCCAGCGGCTTTTGGAAATGGAGCAGGCGCTTTCGCAAACGATTGAAAGCATTCGGGAAGGGCTGAACTGCGTATGCGGAAAGCTAACGGTGCAGCCGCTTGACGCTGAATATCTGCTTGTGACAAAAACCGATTTCACCGCGCCGCCCACAGAGCAGGCTTTCTGCGAAAAAATCGGCGAGCACTTCGCGCTGTGTGAGCAAAGCGGCTTCGGGGCACGGTTTCAAACAGGGGAAATTATTTTGCAGCAAGACGCGCTGCAAGGCCGCTTTGTGGAAAGCTATTATTTCAACCCGATTTTTGAGCCGACCGAGCAAACGAGCGTTTTGGAAAAACCGGCAGGACTGTATGCCGTTTACTATTATAAGGGAAGTTATGACAGCTTAAAAAATGAAGCCTATGCGCTGTTTTTAAAAGAGATTGCAGAGCATGGCTATCAGCTTTCGGGCGACCTTTACGAAGATGATTTAATCGACCATTTTTCCACCCCCGACCCCGCACACTATATCCTCAAAATTTCCGCGCGGGTTGCTCCGCACAGCTCTGTCATGATATCTAAAAACATGAGTTGACATTGTAACAACTGACCGTCTGAGTCGTTTTTATCAGGTCTATCGACAGCCCTTTGGACAAAGGTGGTTTTAAATCGCTTGTGTCAGCTGCTCTATACTTGTTTTTTTGTGTCAAATTACTCCCTTTTTATAACAAAAAAGTAGCCCGCCTTTTTCATTTATGGTAGAATGTAGTAGAGTAAAATAGGCCGTTTTTTGCAAAACCGGCCCACTATCAAAAATGAGGAGCATCTTTATGAAAAAACGCATGATGAAAAAAATGTTTTCGCTTTGCTTGCTTTTGGTTCTCATCTGTTCGCTGTTTGGATGCAGCAGCGCCGAAAGCACGGCGACAACTTCCACAGGCTCCGACGGCAGCGCTGCCGCCGCACAAGAATCCGGCGCACTGTCGTTAGTCACCGACCCCTACGGCGGCCTTTTTAGAAATGGTGCGGCAACCGAAACGGGCTATTATGAAATCATGAGTACACAGCCGGACTATATCAATGTATTGTACACGGATTACCAAACACTCACAAGAACGTATCTTTGCTCCTCTCCCGAGTGCTTGCATTATGACGACACTTGCACCTCTTGGCTGCCGACCATGGGGCAAACATATCTTTTTGCCAGCCAAGCACAAAACAAAATTTATCTGGTTTCCTGCGGCGTTGCTTCCGACGGCACTGCTTCCGATACGGCGGCGGTCACAGGCCAAATCTTTGAATTTGACCCAAGCGGTGCAAACCGCCGTGTGCTGTATCAGCTGCAAAGCAATGAACAGTTCAGCGGAACCGCCGCGGGTAACAACACCAAACTCTATACCGGTGTTCAGGTTGTCAATTATGAAACCGGAAAAATGACGCTTGAAATTCGAGAAATCGACTTAAAAACCGGTGAAAGCAAAACAATTTACACCACCGAAAACACTGGGGAACGGATTTTCGGCGCTTATGGCGACTGCCTCGTTCTCGAAGAGCTTGGCGAAACTGCTCGCAGTTACGTTTCGTTGAACGTTGTGTCCGGTGAAAAATCCGCACCGCAATATTCGTACGACTATACCCAAGAAGTACGAACCGAATTGGTTGATGGAAACTTTGTGTACAGTCTTCGGTCGGATGAATTGCCGAATTGCTCCTTGTATCAAGTGGATTTAACTTCCGGCGCTGAACAAAAAGTTGCTGAGTCCATCGCCATTTATGATGTTGATCCTACGAGAATTTCCGGCGTGTTTGACAATCACATTGAAATTGAAACGTCAGATAATCGAAACCCAGAGGACATCAAACCGATCAAATACATTATTGACACCACTTCCGGAACGTGTTCCGTCAGTAATTTGAAGTATGAAAGTTTGGGTACAACAAAAGATATCTATATCTTGGCGCAAGGAGGAGATCGTTTTCTTGTCAGAAACAGCGTGAAACAGGCTCCCATTACCATTACCGATCAAATGGGTGTCCCTACAACGCTTGAAGCAGCATTCCCTCAATATGCACTAATTTCAAAAAGCGATTATTGGAACAATGCGGGAAACTATCAAGCCATTAGCGACACATTCTAACAAAATTATAAATCCGGGGCATCTTTGAGCATCACAACTCCAAAAAAGCCCCGGATTTCATTCATTTTTATTTGTCCTTTTGATACGCGCACCAAAAGCAGTATCCCAGCCCCGCCAGCATCACTGTCATAGACAGCATCAACGGCATCAACATTTGCGTTCCAAGCAGGGAGCCTAAAAGGCCATCAATGCCGTTATAATCCCAAGGATTCATCGACGCATAGGCGAGCGTAAACATGGAAAAAGCCAGCCCGATTACGGTTACCAATACGCCGCAAATCATTTTCTTGTCCATCATCATTTTCCTTTCTCTGTGCGTGAAAATCAGCCGTGCAAGATTAAAAAGGTTTCGGTGGTTCCTTGAAATAATTCCTCGGAAAAATTCAGGCGCAGCAGACTCTCTCCTTGAACGGCAAAATAGGCGGTTGTTTTGTCGGTAATCACTTTCAAAAGCGCTTCAATTCCGTGGCCCTCAATATCAAATAAATAGCCAAACACCACTTTTGTATTGATTAAGTCTTGATAGTCAATCTGTTCTTCCAGCATTTCTAAGGCTGCATCGGCAATCTGTTCTTTCAATTCTTTATTTGCAATCTCATTGTGCTCTTTCGGCTTTTTCTCATTTGAATGATTCATGCACTCATTCCTCCCTAACTCAAATATCATACGGCGCTCAACTGCTTTTATTTTATCATAAATGATTTAAAAAGGATACCAAATGTTTTGTTCAAGATTCTTTGCAGCTAAAGTCACCCAAAGGAGTTGTATTGTATGTTGAAACGCTTTGCCGCTTTGTTTTTGCTTCTCCTTGCCCTGTCGGGCTGCCATAGCGCTTCTTCCGTTCCTGCTGATTCTTTTTCTGATACCGCTGAGAAAAGCGAGCCCCCGCTCTCAGAAATTCACTTTTTTGGCACACTCGCATCAGGCAATGGCGATGGTGCCAAAACAAAAAATGGCTTTTTCTATATTGAGCCGCAAAGCTCCTCCTATGCAAATATTCAATACATTGATTTTTCCAGCAAAGAGAAAGTTCCTGTCTGTTCTAACCCAGCATGCACCCATGACAACGAAACCTGCTCCAGCTATTTAGAGTGGAGCGGAGGTTATCCTTATATTGCCGCAAATTCGAGTAAAATTATTTTCACAAGCGCAAACGCTGGACCTGCAAATGAAACGATTTACCACGAAAAAGCGTTGCCTCATATTCAAATTGCAGATTTGAGCGGAGCCAACCGGAAAACGCTGCTCTCCCTCTCTGCGAACGAAGATATTCAAATTGGCACTGCATGTAATGAGGAGTATCTATATCTCATAAAGAAAAGTGTCGAAGGAAATTCCAGTGTCATGGATTTCTGCAAGGTTTCTCTTAGTGACGGCGCCCTGCGAACCATTTGCCGCCTTCCCGATGGAAACAGTTTTATTCTCGGCGCAGAAGATCAATACATTGTTGTAGTTTGTTACTCTCCCGCCACAAACGGAAATTTATATTCTCCCGACCAGGTAAGTACTTTCATGTGCTTTGACATGACGACTGAAACATGCATTTCACAAAAGGAACTTCCTCTGAATGTGCTCGACCATCCCCCTCAAAATTTTGTTCGTGGCACCACACTATACTCCTTTTCCCCTAGGGATAATACACTCTCTGTCTACGACCTAAAAAATAACGAAACCCTGCGCAGTATTTCACCTGTTTTTGATAAAGAGGTTACAATGGGCCAAATCGATGCTGTTTTTGATGACAATATTCTCTTTTCCGAAATATTCGCAGGCAGTGAAGAAGATGCCGCTTATATTCGATATGATTTATCCAGCGAAAAGCAAACTCCTTTTACACTGCTTGCTGAATATGGCGAGAATACCGGGAGATTTTTTCCGGTTGTTCCATCCTGCTCTCTGACAAATGAATACCTTGTCGTTTATCAATGCGATTCTTCTGACGCTCTTTTGGCCGACACTGCGGGCAACGCCGTAGGCTTCGTCAAACCGGAGTTTGCTTTTATTTCAAAAGAAGCTTACTGGTCAGGTATTCCAGAGTATCAAGAACTGGAATAATCACTTCTTTGCCTTCGCATACTCACGTTTCATCTCAAACTACTCCTGTTTTATAACAAAATGGAAAAAACATTGCTTTTTAGTTTTACGCTGATAAAGAAGTATTCACAACAACTTATCACTAACGCTGACAGACAGGGTGCAAACAGAAACAGAGAGCTAATCACTTTCAATAGTGGTAGGCTCTCTGCTTTTCTATCTTCACTTTGTTACGCAATAGGACGTCATTTTTGAGGGTAGAAGTATAAAATATCGTCTAAACGCCTTACACGTTCTGCAAGCCGCATAAATCAAGCATTTTTTACCCTCTACTGCGTAACATACCTATCCCCAAATCAGCAGTTTTATAAATCGGGTGGATTAGACAGTTTTTGAATACTGCATAACTTCCGTTGTTGGATAATCCGATATTGGATTTTCCGACATCGGGTTATCCGATATCGGAAAATCCAACGCAATTAAATAAAGATATAAATAACTGAAGAAATACCAAATACGGATTGAATCAAATACCCATTCCCTTCCTATCCTTTCACTAATCCCTCTCCTTTGGGGGCAAAGCGGCAGAGCCGCCGGAATGGAAAAGAACGGAACGGAAACGGCAATATAAAAATATCGTTTGTTATGTTACGCAGTAGAATCTCATTTTTAAGGGTGGGAGTGTAAAACCCCTTACCACTGCCCTTATTTCCGCTGTAATGCCGCTTAAATCAAGCGAGAAGCACACTCTATCGCGTAACATTCCATACTGGATAGAGAGCGTAAACGGTTTATCCGATTGCGCTCTCTTGGCTGCCCAACAGCAAAGACAGGGAAAGCCGTCAAGGACGCGAAGCGTGCATTTTATCCTTGACGGCTTTTTCTGACTTTGCTACTTCCTACCTGTCAAAACGGAATTGCAGGATAGCTTTGATAAGCTGCGCTTTCAGACGGTCTTGAATATCGTCGTTGATATGCCCGCGATAGGTAGACAGATATTTAATCCGCGCTGTGTAATGCCGCAGTACCGCGTCTATGGCTTCCGGCTCGCCGGCAACAGCTTTCTCAATGGTTTCAAAGGGTATCAGTTTCTTATTCCTCATGTTCAGTTTTCTCCAGTTCTTTTCTTAACTGCTTCAATGCCGCCAGTTTCCAGTAGTTGACTGTACTTCTGCTTCTTCCGTACTCATTCCCGATTTTTCTTTCGCTGTAACCGAGGAAGAAATTCATCAGCAGAACAGTACGCCTTTGTTCTGACAGATTAGCTAATGCGTCGGCTAACCGTTTACTTGTAACGACAACTTCTTTCCCTTGCACAACAAAAACAGTCGGCTTCTCATAAACATACTGCTCAAAATAGTTGTCGGTTGCAAACGGTTCAAAAGACGTTTCCGACATCAGATAGTCAAGTGATACTTCATGCTTCTGTTTCCGCCCAAAATCGCGGTACGCGCTGATTGCCGCGTTGCGGAGAACGATTTTACAGAACGCGGCAAAGGCATATTCGATATGCTCCATGAATTGTTCAGAATATTTCATCATAACTCACCCCCTTTCTTCCCAGTAGGGGGCTATTACAACAAACGCCCATGCAGACAAAAACCCGCATAGGCGTTTGGTGATATGAGTTATTTAAGTAATTATGATGATTTATGTGTTCATCTTCATAGCCGCAAAATCCCGTTACAGGAAACAGGCTTTTTTTAATGACTGACAATAATTAAGGACATAGAAGAAGAACATGGCGATACCTCCCAATACGTTAAGTATTTGATACCGCCATATCCTTGAAAACGGGCGAATTTAATACGCCCCCATATTCACATAAAAAAGGAAAACGGCGGTTTTGAGTATTCGTTTCAAAACCGCCGCATGGCTGTTGTGTTCTGTTTTGGCATGATGATACAGCCGCCGAAACAACGGTTTTTTTATTATCCGTTGGGCGGGTATAGCAACATTTTTGTTTTACCGCATTTTTCCTTTCCTTAAACAATCAATAATGAACAACACAACAGCTCCTATGATGATAATTCCAAAAGAAAAAATATCCCACATATCAAACATTGGCTCAGAAATATACTTTGAAAGAGTGATGTTGATTGCAAGGCATAATGGAATTGCTAACAACAAAGAAAATGCTGAAGCCATTATTTTGCGGGTACTCAACCACTTAAAAATCAAATAAACACACCATAAATAGGTAATCGAAAACAGAGATATTTTAATAGCTATGGGCATAATGAAAACATTGTCACCAATGATTTTGCTTATTACATACAAGAACGGAATGATTAAAATGCTTAATGCTATTAAGGAACAGAGTATTCCTTTGCTCCCATATTTTATGAACGGTACGAATACCAACCACGCAAAAAGACTTGAACTGATCGGATATAGTGACCAAGTAAATGTCCCCGATATTGCCACGTCACAAATGGAGCATACGATAACACCAGTTAACAAGAACATCGAAAATGATATTGTCAAAATATTCTGGAAAGATACCATTTTTCGTTTGACTGATTTCTCCGCATAGACCAAAGCATTATCGACGGTTTCCTCAATATCTTTAGAGAGAGTTTCGCTCCTTTGCCCGTTAAGCAATTCACTTGTTGTCACACCAAGAATATCAGCGACAGAAGTTAAAAGGGTAATATCTGGACAACTTAAACCTCTCTCCCATTTTGAAACAGCTTTATCGGTAATATGTAATTGAGCTGCTAAATCTTTTTGCGTTAATTTTTTCTCTTTTCGCAATTCAACAATAAATTGTCCTATCCTGTTTTCCTCCATGTGCAATCTCCTTTCTTCTGCTATGCTTATTGTACAGGCACTGCGCTTACAAAACAACCGACTAACGGTTTAATCAGAAAAGTAAACCTGCGGTAGAGTAGCCGTTTCAGTTGCTTATTTATTGTTTTTTGCGCATATCAGCAGACTTCTCGGCGTCTTTAGGTATCA
>NBJMC04203__coassemble_471_pt1 | contig 23530 bp, 21 predicted proteins | sample NBJMC04203__metabat2_high_PE_050 | metagenome-assembled genome bin NBJMC04203 | reverse complement strand
TTTCTGGTGCAGAGGATATTTTGTGGATACGGTAGGGAAGTACGAAACTGCAATATCTCTGACCGGTGCGAACTGAACCGGCAGATCAAGGCCGACAATGCCCTGCTCCGGGAGCTGAGGGGACAGGTCAAAAAGCTGGCGCAGACGGTCAAAAATACCATCCCGGCGCTTGCCGAGGCCATGGAGAATCTGCGTAAAAATCTGCTTCTGTTCTGCTATCAGCTGGGGTATCTCCGCAAGGGCAAGGAACGCCTGAACACTTCGCTGAATACGCTGCGCCCTGCCCTCGCACAGTACAATCAGCTTGCAAAGGACATTCGGGATAAGACGAAGGAGCGCCGCAGCCTGCTTTCCGAGAAAAAGACTCTTTCCGCTGTCCATGTGTTCCGGCACCGGGAACTGGCGGCTAAGATTGCGGCACTGACAGAGGACTTAGAGGAACTGCGTTCGGAGAAAAATCTGCTCCTGGCGTCGCTGGCATATTCCGAGGAAGATGCTGCCGAACAATTCCCTAAAGACATTGCCGCCATGGAGCAGAGTCTGAAACGGCTGGAAGAACAGGAACAAAAATATTCCGCCGAGTTGGACGCTGCTCTGAACGAGTATGCCGGGCTTCGGGCGCAGGCCCAGGGCTTCGACCCAGTGCAGCTGTATGAAGCAAGACAGACAATACGCCCCGGCAAAGAACAGGAAGCGGAGAGCCGGGCACAGCAGGTTTGCGGCGAGAAGTACAGCCTGCTTTTGATGTCTGACAGCAAAAAGGCGGCGTCCCGGATGCTGGACGAGGATACAGAGCGGCAGGCGCAGAAGGAAGAGAAAATCTTTTGCCGAAAAAAAGCACAATGGGCAGGAACGATAATCCTCGTTTTTACCCTGTGGATTTGAATGACTAAAGATTGTTTGGAAAGTTTTTTCCCTCAACTTTTTTGTCGAAGGTTGCCACCGATATACACTTGGATCACAAAAAAGATTTTTATGAAGAGGAGGACCAAAAAGAGCGTACGGTATTTCATGTTTTCGTTATTTATGATATAATAAAAATAATCAGATTATGAAAACAAGGTGTTTTATGGATATATTTTGCTTGAAAGAACAAGCACAAAAATTGATGTTCCGTCTGCTGGACTGTTGCCAATTTAATTTTGTGATATGGCAATGAGGGATATTTTGCGGCCGTTTTATGTCCTGTGTTCGTCTGCCTATGGAGCAGTTTGCTACACAGGACTATTTTTATCATCATCAGAGCGCAAACGGATTTGGGATTTGAGGGAAAGCAGAACTTTGTTCCAGCATCAATGCAGCTTGTCTTTTGAAGAGGTGTGGTGTAATGACAAAGGCAAAACGATATGAATTTTTCATTTTGAGTGTCACAGCAGGAGCGACAGGCGCTGTGCTTTACGCCCTGGTCGGGGTCTGCATTCTGCTGGCGGGCGAAACCATCTGGGGGCTGTCTCCTCCGGCGGCGGTTATTCTACCGGCGCTTCTGGGAGGATACTGCCTGTTCAGTATAGTGTCCGGGATTCTGTTTGCCGCAAGATGGCTTGCGGCCAGACCGCTGAAAGTGAAGATCCTGCTGACCGTGTTCTTCATTGTACCTGTATATCTTGCCATACTGGGGATTTTTTACAGCATCCCGTATGGGATCTATAACTTTGCCCGGTATCGAAACACGCCTGCCGATCAGCCTGCGGGCAAAAAGGAGCCGCCGTATGTTTGATATGGAAAAGCTGTATCAACGCCTTCAGAAAAACAGCCAATATGCTGTTACTTATCAAAATGGACAGATCACCGTGACTCTCTCCCGAGGCGAGGTGCGCATTCGGGAAAAATGGGCACAGATGCTGATTCAAGGCAGAGTATATGAAGAATGCGAATGGGACGAGCTGGATAGTGCAGACGATCTGGCGGCAATCGTGGACGAGTTTAACGCTTTTCTGGAGCGCATGGGCCGCGACCATAATGAGACTTATCAGACCACCAACCGAGCAGCGACACGCTGGTGTGGCTGGGTTCCATTTTTTATGTTTGCAATGGCCATGGGCTGCCTGGCAATGATGGGGAGAACGGAGGACATTCGCTGGCTTGTGGCATTTTTAGCCTGTCCTCTTCTTACGATCGTGCTGCTGGGCGTCCTGCGCTGGGGAGTGTTCCGACGGTATTGGGCCTGCCCCCAGTGTCGTCAACCGCTACCGCTGGTCAAGGGCAAACTGCTGCCTCAAATGGAATATGCTGCCTGCTGCCCCCACTGTGGTCAGAAATTGGAACAGATTCCCCAAGTGGAACCGCTTCCCGACGAGGAGTACGATGAGCTGACCCCCGATCCCGCGCCGCCTGTGCCGGGCAGTCCCTGGCCTGCCCGGATCTGCGGTGGGATGGGCGTACTGTTTGCCGCGCTTATGGCACTGGTCCTGGCGGTGTGCTGCTGGCCGGAAAATCCCGCCGGCCTTGTGATGGGGACGGTGCTGATGGCGCTTTGTCTGCTGATCAGCCTGCTGCCGTTTTTCTGCCGTGCTCCCGGTCTGCCGACATCCATCCAGCCAATCGTGGTGGTGCGGGAAAGCCGCGTGGTCGTCTGGCTTGGCATTCCCCTGTGGTTTTTGGGGCTGGTCTTTGCCTGCATCGGCGTGATACTGACTGCCCAGCCTCCGCTGGATGTACCCTATATTCTATTTATGGGAGCCTGTGGTTTGGGCGTCCAGCTTGCAAGCGCCTGGCTGTTGCTGGCTCGCCACAATCGTGTCCTGTATATCTGGAAGGAACATACTGTTACTTATCTGGGCTACATCAATAGTTGGGGCCGTCTGCGCCGGTTTGAGGCCGGGCAGGTTGTCTCCACCAAGCTGACAGCCAATCAATCAGTCCTCCTGCTGAATCAGAATGGAAAAAAGCTGGCGGCGGTGGAACTCAATATGCCTGGTGCGGATCGGCTGCTGACCTGGCTGGCCATGCAGGATATGCAGCCCACCCTGACGCCGGCCATGAAGCGATATGCGGAACAAAAAGGGGTGACCGAACCAGAGACTGTTTGCTGGCGGGAAGAATACCGCACACGCTGGCACAGCCATATGAAAGCCATCCGGGTGGGGATGTGGGTTGTCGTGATCCTGTTGGGCGCCTGTGGTATCCTGCCGGTTGCGCTGTACCTGAAGAATATGCTTAAATTCACCGCTATAATCAGGCTGATGACCCTTGGCCCGCTGCTGTTTTTGGCGTTCTGCTTTGTATTCTCTCCGGTATTGGTGTATGGAGAGCGACCAAAGGGCGCCACCGATGAGTGGAACGCTATGCACATTAAGATGCCCCTTGGGTGGATCATCCTGATTTCCCTGGTGTATTTGTACCAGACTGGCTACATCTGGTCCAAGTGGGTATTTCAGGTAGCCGGAGGCGGCTTAAATTGGATCATCCAATCAGCGTTGTTGATTGTGGGATTGACCGCCCTGTTTGCGCTGGTCACGCCCCGTCGGCTTCGGAAAACGTCGGTGCCCGCCCTGGGGCTGCTCGTGTTTTTCTTTTCCATGTCCATTGTTTATGGAATCAACCTGACTCTCAGCGGCCCGACCGTCCATACTCCGTTGGTGATCGTAGACAGTCATGTGGCAGACCCGGAAGACGATGAGGACGAATATACTCTGACCGTTCGGCTGGAGGACGGCAAGGAAGCTGAGTTGAATATGTCCGACACCAACTACGGAATTGCTCTGTGGGGGGAAGAACTGGTCGTTTGTCAAAAGAAAAGTCCACTGGGCATGACCTTCGTGCGTATTCATAGACCATAAAATATGTGGAGGTAAGTAGAATACAAGTGCCCATGGGCAACTTTGTCGATAAAGGAAGGTGATTTGCTTGAAATACATAAAAAAAGAAATTATGTGTGGGAGGACTTGCACTGATGATTGCTTTGTTCTGTTCCGGCTGTGCGTCGATACAAGATTTATGGAACGGCGTGAAAAACCATTGGAGCAGCACGCTCTCTGCCAGTGATGAGGAAACGATTTATTTGGAAGCTGCCCAACAGTTTTTCGCGGCAGTCGAAGCGGGAGATTCGGGTGCTGTACGGGATTGCTTTTCCATAAATGCGCAAAGAGCAGACCCAGAGATGGAGAAACAAATCGAACGCTTAACGGTATTGTTGTCCGGCCCCATTACTTTGAAAAACGGTGAGCATCTTCTATTACATGGTAGCTACTCAAACGATCATGGTAAAAAGATTTCTTCCGTAGAGCATACGCTCATTATTACTTGCGGGGAGAACAGCTTTTGGTGCGATATGGAGTTGAACTATCGGGATGATACCGATAGGGATAATGTGGGAATCACCTACATCAATGTAAAAACAACTGCCTTTGAGTGCGCCTGGCGTTCCGATACCTGGCACTCCCAAAATGAATATGTGGAAATGTATGATGTTCAATCGCCCGGACTGCGGGTGCTGACTGAAGAACAGCTGAAAAGGCCCATTGAGGGGGAGATTCGTATTATCAACGGGGCACCTCGGGTTTACACTCCCGCAGTGGTGCTGAACGAATCGGAAGTTGTAGATTTTTTGCAACATGGGGCCTCGTACACTGATTTTACAAAGCAATTTGGATCTGGGTGTAGCGGGTGGAACCATGAGTATTATGAACTGCCGCCAATAGACGGAGCGCCGCGGTATCTGTGCCTGACCTGGGATGAAGAACAGAATGAGATTTATGCAGCTTCCGTCTGTGATGAATGGGATACCCTGCGCGTGGTTTGGAAACAGGAAAAAGAATAAATCATGCTGGTCGAGAGGAAATGCCTTATGAAAAAAAGCTGGAAAATCAAAGTGGTTTTTATTCTTGCGCTATGTTTCTTGTGGCTGCCCGGCTGCGCCGCAGAGGGGGAAGCACAGACATATATCCTCCCAGATGTCTATGTAGATGCACAGGCCCTGATCGACGATAATAAGGGGAGCAATCGGTGTGAGGACATTTATCTGAATGAAGATGGCTCTTTGACCCTTGTACTGACTGAGCGACAGCGAAAATGGTGGGCCGACCCCGGTGACATGGAGCATACGATCCTTCCGGTTATGAAGATGATGGGGGTAGCCATTGAGTATTCAGATGATTACACGGAAATGACCTGTTCAGCGCCCGATGGAGTTGCCGAGGCAGCTTCCCCGATGATTCGCAGCTTTGCATGGCAAGCAGAACTGATTCAAATTCTCGGGGGCTCAGAAACATGGTCCTTAGAAGTGACTGTTGTGAACAAGGATACCGGAGAAATCGAGCAAAAGGTCACGATGCCCGACGAAGAGCTGGACTGGAGCTTCCTTGAAGGATGACCGCAGACGGAAACTTAGAGGTATCTTCGATGACATTTTACAGGCAAATGATCCCGTCCCTGTCTGCACTTCTGAAATCAGGAGAAATGTTGGCTGCATCCATTTATAGCACGCAGCTTCTAAAATGAGAGCATGGTGTTTCAAAGAAAAAGCACCCTTGACAAATCTCTTTCCACGATTAAATAGTACGGCCTTACATAGCTCAAAATGAGATGATCCGCACCGGAAAGCCGCAGAATCGGCTCATGAAACAAAAGAGAAAAAAGGCCAACTCCGATGCCCAGCAAAATTCCCAACAAAATGGACTGAGACATACAGTGAGCCGTTTGAATTAAGTCTTTCTTCCCGTAGTTTCGTGAAACGAGAGCGGTCGTACCAATGCTGACTGCCGCAAAAAAAGAAATAAAAATATTCATCACGACATTGGTAACGCTGATTCCGGAGATGGCGGCATCGGTTAACTGTCCCGCAAAATATGCGTCGGTTGTGCCTAAAAGAGTTTGCAGAACCGTTTCAATCATAATCGGCAGCGCCAAGGATAAAAGTTCAATGGTTTGACGTTTCAGCATCAAGATTCCGTCTCTTAGATGATTTTATCAATGGCTTTTTTCAGCGCCTCAATGGTTTCTTCGTCGTGCTGTTCAACTGCTTGTACAATACAATGATCAATATGGTCTTTTAAGATGATTTTGCCGGTATTGTTTAGGGCAGATTTTACGGCCGCCAACTGAATCAGCACTTGCGCACAATCCTCATCATCAATCACCATTTGCTTTACAGCCTCTAAATGTCCGATGGCTCGCGACAAACGATTCAGTACGGCCTTTTTTGCGTGTTCATCATGCTGATGCTTCATTATAACACCCCTTTCATATCCCCCCATTGGGGATATGAAATATGATATCACACTTTTCTCTTTTCTTCTTATACGACGCTCAAAAGAAATTTTTCTTAGTGAAATTATCCATGAAAAAAGGCTGCATTCCGGCGACCTTCTTTCTTTTGCATGGCATTTTCTTTCTCATTTACGGACTGGAATTTTCATTTTCATAGAAAAGCGGCTTCTATTTTTTACGATACACGCTTTCTTGCTGCCCTATTTTTAAATAAGCCTTTTAAAACAATTTCGACTGCCCGTGTTACTACGGCAAACAGTGAGGAAATAGAAAGATACTGTACCGCCTTCCAAATAATATTGCCGGCAGATGCACTTTCCTGCGGCCCGCCATGTCCGCGCTCTCCATCGGGTTTCTCAGGTCGTTCCGGCTCTTCACCTTCGGAATTTTCATCTAACAATTCCGGATCTAAACTTTCCGCAGGAGGAGTTTGGCTCTCATCTGAGCTTCTTTCCGGGGCTTTCCCTTCCTCAAAATCGGGACGCTCCCCGGCAGGCGGCCCGCCTTGAACAGAAAACGGCATTGTAATCCACATGCTGAAAGAAGTGGTAGGAATCGAATAAATTCCCACTGCTGCCACTAAAACAGCAAGGCAGCAGAGAATTACTTTTTTCACCGCGGCGCTTGTGCGTACTCGACTGGAAATCAAATTCCCCATCATTCCCAAATGAAGCCCCAAATGAATGCCTACCAGAATAATTACAAGTGCGCTGCAAAAATAATGCAATGTTTTCCAATTACCGGGCACAGAAAAATGAAATACCACTCGGCTCATGAATGCACCGGATAAACCAATCAGCACGAAACAAACCAATAAAGAAGCATTCAGTAACCAGCCCACGCGCGTGCGCATTGTTACCCTTTTTTGGAAAAAATGAGCCGTAACTTGCAAAACCCAGCGCCAATTCAGCAGGATATGCAAAACAAATGCTCAGAGAACTGCCAGTCCTGCAATTTCGTGGAACTCCATGCCAAAGTTTCCCTTCCAAAAGAGCAGCGATAAAACAACCAGCATTGCAGCATCCAAACATAATTTGATCCATATTTTTTTTATGATTTTATACTCCCTTCCTCACTCATAAGCATTTTGTCCCCTCATAACACAAGATACTTATGAAAAAATTGTTAACACTGCGATTGTCATTATAAAATTGTTTTGTGTGAAGACGGTGGAAGGTATGTGAAAATTTATACAAAAAAAACAAGCGGTCGTTTCATAATGAATGAAAATGGCCGCTTGTTTTTCATATTCAATTTTAAACTCACCGACGCGCTGAAATATTTGCAAAAATCAAAACGCATCAATGTTTTGAAAAGAAACGGACAGAGGCATGCCCCCGGGTAAAGAGCTCCGCAATTATTCGCCGATCAGCAGTTTGATGTCCTCTTCTACTGTTCCAATTCCGGCAATACCAAACGTTTCAACCAAGACTTTTGCAACATTCGGGCTTAAAAAAGCAGGCAGTGTGGGGCCTAAATGAATATTTTTTACACCCAAATAAAGCAAAGCCAGCAAAACAATCACAGCTTTTTGTTCGTACCATGCAATATTATAAACAATCGGCAGCTCATTAATGTCATTGAGGCCAAACACTTCTTTTAAGCGAAGCGCAATGACCGCAAGTGAGTAAGAATCGTTGCATTGGCCCGCATCAAGCACGCGGGGAATTCCCCCAATATCGCCCAAATCAAGTTTATTATATTTATATTTCGCACAGCCTGCCGTCAAAATCACGGTATCTTTAGGAAGTGCTTTTGCAAAATCTGTATAATAGCTTCGGCTCTTGGCTCGTCCGTCACAGCCTGCCATTACCACAAATTTTCTGATTGCTCCGGATTTCACGGCATCCACAATGCGGTCAGCCAAAGAAAGCACCTGTGCATGGGCAAATCCGCCAACCAAGGTTCCGCTTTCTAAGGGCTGCGGTGCAGCACAGCGTTTTGCATGTTCAATCAAGGCCGAAAAATCTTTTTTCTCGCCCGGTGCTCCGGGAATATGAACGCAACCCGGATAACCGGCTGCTCCCGTGGTATAAAGACGGTTGCGATAAGAATCCTTTGGGGGCACAATGCAGTTTGTCGTCATCAAAATCGGGCCTTGGAAGGCTTCAAATTCTTCTCGCTGCTTCCACCATGCGTTTCCATAGTTTCCAACAAGATGGCTGTACTTTTTAAAAGCGGGATAATAATGCGCCGGAAGCATCTCGCTATGGGTATAAACATCTACGCCCGTTCCCTGTGTTTGCTCCAAAAGCATTTCAAGGTCGCGCAGGTCATGGCCGGAAACCAAAATAGCCGGGTTCTCCCGCACACCTAAATTAACGCTGGTAATTTCGGGGTTTCCATACGTCCCTGTGTTGGCTTCATCCAGCAAAGCCATCGCTTTCACACCATATTCACCGGCTTGCATATTCAAAGCAACCAAATCATCTGCACTAAGAGCATCATCCAGCGTTGCCGCCAATGCCTTTTGTAAAAAGGCATCGACCTGCTCATCTTGGTGCATCAGGGCATTGGCATGTTTTGTGTATGCGGCCAAACCTTTCAGCCCATAAGTGAGCAATTCCCTCAGGGAACGGATATCTTCATTTTCCGTTGACAAAACTCCTACCTGCTTTGCTTTTTCTTCCCAATCTCCGGTACCGTCCCAATGTGCCGCTTCGGGCAAAGAATCCATATTTTCTACACAAGTGCGCAGCGTCTTGGAAGCTTCCAGTGTCTTATGAATAGACTCTTTGAGCACTTCAGCATCAAAATTGGCATTGGTGATTGTTTCAAATAAGTTATTCACCACCAACAGATTGATTTCGCGTGAAATACTGCCGCCTTTGCTGCGGATGGCGGTTGTGAGTGATGACAGCCCCTTTGTCGCATAGACAAGCAAGTCTTGAATATTGGCTACTTCGGGAGTTTTTCCGCAAACGCCGGACTGTGTACATCCACTGCAATGCGCGGTTTCCTGACACTGATAGCAAAACATCTTTGTTTCCATATAAACTCTCCTTTTATGCTGTGGGAAATACAACGGTCAAAAGCATTTTAAAGTCACTTTTTGCATAGACGGCATGCGGAACTTCTGCGGGCATTACCAAACACTGTCCGGCACCGACTTCGAATTTTTGTTCACCAACCGTAAAAACACCGACACCTTCCAGAACCTGAACCATAGCATCGCCGTGCGAAGTATGTGTGCTGATTTCTTCTTCGGCGGAAAAAGAAAACAAGGTCATTCCGACAAATTGATTCTGCACCAGTGTTTTGCTGATAATTTGTCCTTTGTGAACCGGAAGCTGTTCAGCAAGCACTAACACCTCTTCATGTGGAATATTCTTTAAATGCATAAATCCTCCTATGATAAAGCAAAATTTACCTGTTACATGAGTCAATAAAAAGCTCATGAAAACCTTACAAATTCATTATAGGAAGTTTCGCAAAAAAGATACGTTGTAAAAACAACAAAAGGAGTTCATTCATACTTTCTTTGCAAAAAACAAAACCACTCGAAATCGAGTGGTTTTGCCTTGGGTTATTTATTTTTATGCTGTCACTTGAGAGTGCGCGAAAGAAGCATCAGTCATGACGAATGGCTTCCAATGCACTGATTTTCACAGCTCGATTCGCCGGTGCAATACCGGACAAAAGCCCAACAATTGTTGCAAAGAGCAGTGCCGCCAAAACGAGCCACGGTGGGATAATCGAAAGCTGAGTGCTTTCCATCCCCATTCCTCCGCCGATAGAACCTGCTGAATTCAAAAGTCCTCCCAAGTTTACAGACGATGCGTCAAATTGAATTCCCATAGACGCTAACGCCGTAGAAAGCAGCACCAGCCATTCGGACAGATGGTTTAAAACAAAACTCAGAAGCAAACTAAGCAGTACACCTACCACACCGCCGATAAACCCGATTGTTCCCGATTCAATCAAGAACATCTCGCGAATTTTACCAATGCGGCAGCCGAGCACCTTCATAACGCCGATTTCTTTGGTTCTTTCATAAATTGCCATCGTCATGGTATTGGCGATATTGAGCGCCGCAACCAAGAGCGAAATTGCCGCCAACCCGCCGAGCATGAGCTGACTGGAAAAAACCTCTTTTTGTGCTTGCTTACGTGTTTCTGTCATCGAATATGTTTTGTAGCCGATTTTTTGAATGGCCGCTTCCACGGTTTCCACTTCGTCTACACTTTCGGTTTTCACAAACACCTGATTGTAACCACCTGTTTTACTGCCGGAACCGCTTCCCCCCATAATGACGACACCACCGCCGCCACCGGAAGAACCACCGGATGCTTTTTTATATTCGCTTTCTAACCATTTCATGTCAGAAATGCTCATAATCATGGAACTGGAACCCTCTTTGGCGTAATCCTGCTTCAAAATACCCACGACATTCAGCTCATAATCCTTTGTTTTTGGATTACCCTGATCGTCATAACCGGTAATCATTTGCAAAACCAATTCGGTTTCTTCAATGTTAAAAAACGGATCGATCGTCGCATTTCCGTTTTCATCCGTTTCTTTCCAGCGATAACGCTTGGGGTTATTGTAGCTTTTTTTGGTATCTTCAAAACTGTAAGCAAAATCTTCGCCCACTAAAACGGGAATCTTCTTTGGCTTTCCGTTATGTTCCTGTAAATACTCACCGCTTTTGAGCTCATAACCCATCGGCTCAATGGCAGAGGGTTCCATGCCGATAATACCGCCGGCATAAGTGGTGTAACGCCCTTGAGAACCTGCTAAAATTCTTCCGTCAAAATTCTGAAAATTGTACATGGGCGTTGCCGCGATGACATACGGCATTTCCTTCAAACTTGCCACCATTTTATCATCCAATGCAGGGGTGTCCGCACTGTCTGAATATCCCATCACGGTAATCTGTGTCAAATCGCTCCAGGAGGCCAATGTTTCCTCTGTGCGTTTATTGGCCGCAATTCCGAGAGAGATCATCACGACAATAGCGCAAGTGCCCACCACTACGCCAATAACAGTCAAGGCGGTGCGCCCTTTGCGCCGTCGAAGATTATCCGTGCTGAGCTTCAGCAAATCAGATATCTTCATCGTCATCCTCCATCAGCTTTGCGGTGCGTTTTTTATCACGTTTCTTCTTGATAATAATCGCAACAGTTACTGCAATTGCAATCAATAATGCCCCAATAATGACCCATGCAAACACAGGCATTCCCTGTGAAGGCTCTTCCACCGGGATATCTACCATTCCCATATCCATACCGGGATCTGTGGGTGTCATTTCATCAACGGTAATGGTAAAATCTTTGGTGACAGTTTTGATATTAGCACTTTCATCTTCATAGCTTACAACTAACTGCATGCTGATGGTGCCGGTTTGCGTAGGCGTAATGGAAAAATCTTGTGTGCTCTGCGTACCGGAGTTAATGTTGCCGATAAACTTACTTGCACCTTCATCTACCGTAAAGCCCTCGCCTTCCAGCTTAGCTTCTACGTTATAGACCGAGCCTTTTCCTTTGTTGATCAAAGCAATATTTCCGTAAGACTCCTCACCCATCACCATGTTTTCCGGAATCTCCGCGCGCGAAATTTCAAAGCGGTCAGGCTGAATAACCGGAACGGTTACGGGCATTTTGCCGCTTAATGCTGTGCCGTCGCTCTGCGCGTTGCCGGTTACATCAATCGAAATATTGTAGCTGCCTGCCTTTGCTACCGCGCTGGCTGTGAGCTGGAACTGAACATTGGCGGTTGTATTTGCTTTCATATTGCCGATAAACTGATAGGAAGAACCGCTTACAACCGTAATTTCTTCGGGCAACGTTAAGCTGACCGCTACATTTTCAGCACCGTTTTTATTGCCGGAAAGCAAAATTTCTGCACTCAGCGTAAACTGCTCACCGGCAGTAACCTGGCCCTGTCCATAGCTTGCCGATTTCACAATCAAGGCAGGCGCCTTTCCTGCATCTTGACCGGTACCTGTACCGCACTGGCTGATGCCTTGGCTCAGCTTTACCAAAGGACGCTGAATATCATTATATGCCAAGTCGAGCACCAGTTCATTGCTGTTTCCGCCGAGATATGTAATATCGTTGAGCACAATCGAATATTGCAAACCGGAGGAAGTCATATTAAAGGTTGTCGTATAGATATCCCCCAAAGACGGAGTAGCAAACGTATTGGTGGATACCACTTTGATATTGGCTTCCAGCGGGCGCCCGTCCGCCAAAACCAATTGACTTTCCGAAGTAATACGCGGATCTACAACAGCTACGATAATTCTGCACTTTTCACCTTCCGCAATGGTCTGCTTCTCATTTCCTGCGGCATCCGTGACGGTATAAGCGGTGATATAAGGCGAACCGAGAACATCCGGCGTGGTGTTCGGCGTACTTTCCGAAGTAGGCGTTGAAGTAGAATTTGAGGGCGGCGTAGAAGTAGATGCTGCAGTGGCAAATACATTGATTCCCGACAATAGCATGACAACCGCCATTGCACTTGCAACTGCTTTTTGTACCGTGCCTTTTTTCAATCGAAACATGGTGTTCACTTCTCCTCTTTTACAGTGGTTTGCGGCTCTGCAACATCTTGGTCAGCCAACTCACCAAACAATTTTTTTCGGTTTACAGCTTTCTCTTCTTCCGTCAGCAGTCGATTAGAAAGCACTTTGCCGTCTTTAATCGTAATAATACGGTCGGCACAATCTGCCAACTCGTTTTCATGCGTTACCATAACAAAGGTGATTTGACTTTCCTTTGCCATTTGCAGCATGGAATATAGAACTTGCTGCGTTGTGACGGAATCTAAGTTTCCTGTCGGCTCATCTGCAAAAATAACCGCAGGTTTGGCGACAAACGCACGCGCAATGCCGACGCGCTGCTGCTGTCCGCCGGACATTTCTGTGGGTTTATGCCCGGCACGCGAAAGCAGGCCCATTTTTTTGAGCTCTTTTTTAGCCAGCTTTTCTCTTGTTGCCCGCGGAACGCCTTTAAACATCAACGGCAATGCCACATTTTCAAGTGCCGTCAGCGAGCCGAGCAAATTATAACTTTGGAAAATAAATCCCAGATGCTGCTGGCGAAAAATAGCCAGCTCATCCTCGCTCATTGCACTGATTTCATGCTTGCCTATCAGAACTTTGCCTCGTGTGGGTTTTTCCAACCCGGCAAGCTGATTTAAAAGCGTCGATTTGCCGCTTCCCGATGCGCCTACAATACAGCACATCTCACCTTTGCCTATTTCCAAATTTATATCGTTTAAGGCAATTACTTTTTCGTCACCAACGCGGTAAACTTTTCTCAGATGTTCCACCGTGATAATTGGTTTCAAGCGGCACATCCTCCCTTCCTGTGCTATCTCTCGTAGTATACCATGCTTCGCCATATTTTGACAAGTTGCACAAAAATATTTTTACAATTATAATGTAAATAGTTTTTAAAAATTAAATTTTCTGTTTTCAATCCTTGCAGGATGCAATTTAAAATTGGAGGTTTTTCGTGAAAACGGCAATTTTTCTACTGTTAGCGATTCTATTTTCAGTTGACAGCGTTATGCGTTTACGCCAAGGTTATTTTGATTTGGGTGTTTTTTTAATCTACTGTGCCACAGGTCTTCTTTGGATTTACACTGTGTTTCACAAACAAATTGATGCATGGTGCTCTTTTGGCATCGGTAAAATTTTGAAACTGCTGTTTCTTTTCGGTATTTGTGTTATGATATGCTTAATGGCGTTTATTCATTTCAGCGGCCAGCGCACGCCTCCCGACAGTACGGAAAAGGCAATGATTGTACTGGGTGCTTCCGTGAGAAACGACACGCCCAGTCCATCGCTCAAATATCGTTTGGACGCTGCCTATGAATATGCTGTAAAACACCCGGACATTCCGGTTGTTGTTTCCGGGGGCCAGGGAGCGGACGAAAGCAGGCCCGAAGCCGATGTCATGGCTGAATATTTAATCAATAAGGGGCTTTCTGAAGAGCGCATTTGGAAAGAAGACAAAAGCCAATCTACGCAAGAAAACTTTCTTTTTTCCAAGGAACTTTTAGAAAAACACGGAATTACCGAGAAAGATCCGATTGTTTTTGTTACCAATCAGTTTCACTGCTACCGATCCGAGGGTTACGCCAAACGAGCCGGATTTGAAAAGGTTCACGCAATTCCCGCTGGCATGAGTTCTACATCCGTTCTGCCTGTCTATTTGCGTGAAGTCTTTGCTGTTTTGTACTTTTGGTGCTTTGCTTAATGTTCGGTTTATTTGGCGGGGGATGCAATTGAACCAGGAGCAATCGTGCAGCATGAGCTTTTGTATTTTTCAAACGCAGCCGATACCAGATGTTTGTGTATCAGTCTCCACGCTCTATTTATATTTCGCGTCACAACATAAAAGCGCTGATGAAAACAGGATATTCCTGTTTTCATCAGCGCTTTTTGCTTATTTGAGCGTATTGATAAAATGAGAAAAGTTATCGTCTAACACAGTGAACGAAGTTACTCAATCACCTTTACCTCGGACAGCACAATACCGGAAGCACCAATGCTGCCATCCTCTGCGGGCGTATTGACTAAATCGGCAGCCATTCCGCTGACATCATCGGCTAATGCAATCACTAAATTATCGTATGCTTTTCTGGTAAAATTCTTTAAATGAGAATCATCCATCGTCAGCGCAATGCCGTTTTCTGCGGCTGTGCGCTGTACAGTGCTGCCGCCTGTCAATTCTTCATTATAGGACAGATCAATCAAATCCTGAACAGCTTGACTATAATGTTTCACAGCGCTGATAGCCACATTTTGAGAGGCATCCGACCAATTTACATCTGCGCCAATCACCTGTTTGCCAAACTCTTCAGCCGCAGCAATTACACCATTTGTCAATTCGTATCCAATGGTAAAGATTGCTTCTGCTCCATTTTGAAACCACTCTTTTGCAATCGCCTGATTTTCGGGGATATTCCCTGGCTTATCCGCGTAGGCATATCGAATTTCAACGCTTTGCGCAGGCATTTCCTTCGCTTTTGCATAAGCTTGCGCGCCTTGAACAAATCCGTAGCCGTAAAGGATAGATTGAGAATCCTTTTTTTCACTGAAAAAGCCAAGTTTCGTCCAACCGTTTTCTACTGCGGCATATCCGGCTAAAAATCCGGCCTGCACCTCGGAAAATGTTACACCCACAGCATTTTTCGGTGAACCTTCTGGAATTGAACAGTCCAAACCTAAAAATGTTACATCGGGAAATTCTTTTGCCGCTTGTACTAACGTATCTTGGAAAGACGCGCCGGAGCAGACAACCAGCATTGCACCGCGCTTTACGGCTAGGCTTACCGCATCCATACGCGCTGTCTGCGTATTTTCTGAAGCTTGAAAAGACTGATTGGAAATACCTTTTTCTTCACAATATTTTGCAATTCCCGCCCAAGCCTCTTGGTTAATCGTGCCATCGTCTATGGTTCCCTCTGCCATAACCAGCGCAATTTCCGCCATTTTGGGCTGACATGCCGTTAACAGAGAAACCCCAAGCAACAAGCACAGCAAACAGGCCAGTAATTTCTTCATAGACACTCTCCCTTGGTTTTCTTCACATATACGGAAGGCTGTCGCTCTCGTTTCACCCGCAGTATATGCGCCACAAGCAAAAAATATACAAAGTGCCGGTTCGCCCTAGCCAAACCGGCACTTTTCATTTTATGATTGGATGCTTCACAAAGCCGAAAGAAGAAAACTTCTTTAGAAAAACCGTGCTTTTCGAAACCATGCAAAGCTCGTCTTAAAATTTTAAAAGAGATCCAGGCCGTGCTGCATTTTTACAGCTTGGCAATTTCCTGTTCCATCATCTCGCGCAAAATTGCGGGGTTGCCCTGCCCTTTGCTTGCCTTCATGCATTGTCCAACAAGGAAGCCCAGCACGTTGGTTTTTCCGTTTTTATAATCTTCTACCGCTTTTGTCTGGCTGGCCAGCACATCCTTTACAATGGCAGCCAATGCACCCGTATCGCTAACCTGTGCCAACCCTTTTTCTTCCACCACATCTTTGGGCCGGCAGTCGCGGGCAAACATTTCTTCAAGCACAGTCTTAGCAGCTGTATTAGAAATTGTTTTATTTTCAATCAACTCAACCATAGCTGTCAGCTTTTCAGGGGTTAAGTAGGTTTCGTCGATTTCAATGCGGCGCTCATTTAAAATGCGTGCAACATCGCCGATCATCCAGTTGGAAAGTGCCTTTTTATCACAGCGGTTGAACGCAACGCATGCGTCAAAGAAAGCACTTCTTTGTTTGCTGGAAGCAAGCAGCTCAGCATCAACCTGATTCAACCCAAACTCTTTTACATAACGCAGCGTCTTTGCCACGGGGAGCTCCGGCACGCTGTCTTTCAGCTTCTGCACATGCTCTTCGCTCAACACAAAGGTCAGCAGATCCGGCTCGGGGAAGTAGCGATAATCCTGCGCATCCTCTTTGGTACGCAATACAAAGTTCACGCCCTTCGCATCATCCCAGCGGCGTGTTTCCTGCTCAATCACGCCGCCTTTTTCCAGCTCCTCCATCTGACGGTTGGCCTCGTACTGAATCGCACGATACACCGCGCCGAAGCTGTTGACGTTTTTCATTTCCGTTCGGGTGCCAAACTCCGCGCTGCCTTTCGGGCGAACCGAAACGTTTACGTCTGCGCGCACACTGCCTTCCTGCATTTTTGCATCGGAAATGCCAAGGTAAAGCAGGATATTGGTGATTGCCTCCATGTATGCTTTTGCTTCTTCTGCGCTGCGCATATCCGGCTCGGAAACAATCTCAATCAAAGGCACGCCGCAACGGTTAAAGTCTACGAGAGAACCGGCAAAGGAATCGTCATGAATCAATTTTCCCGCGTCTTCCTCAATGTGAATACGGGTAATACCGATGCGCTTCACTTCTCCGTTGACAAGAATATCGAGCGAACCGTTTTCACACAGCGGAACATCAAACTGACTGATTTGGTAAGCCTTCGGCAAGTCCGGATAATAATAGTTCTTTCGATCGTTTTTCGACACGCGATTGATCGAGCAGCCCAGGGCATGGCCCATCGTCACAGCGTAATCCACCACTTGGCGGTTGAGTACCGGCAGCGTACCGGGCATACCCATACAAACCGGGCAGCACAAAGTATTTACTTCGGCGCCAAAGGCATTTTTGCAGCCGCAGAAGATTTTGGTTTTAGTGCTCAACTCGGCATGAATCTCCAAACCGACAATTACTTCATATTTTTCATTCAATGCACTCATTGCTTTACATCTCCTTTACCGCAAAGCCGCCTACGGCAGTTTCATAGCATTTTGCCACGCCCAGCAGCTTGGACTCGCTCCATTTCGGGCCGAGCAGCTGCATACCGATCGGCAGTCCTTGTGAGTCAAAGCCGCACGGCACGCTTACACCGGGCAGCCCCGCGATATTCGCAGTTGTTGTGCAAATATCCGAAGCATACATTGCAAGCGGATCGTTTGTTTTTTCACCCAAGCGGAAAGCCGTTGTCGGCGTTGTCGGCGTTACTAATACGTCACACTGTGCAAATGCTTTGTCAAATTCCTCTCCGATTAAGCGCTGAAGCATCTTTGCACGCTTGTAATAAGCGTCATAATATCCGCTCGAAAGCACATAAGTACCCAGCATAATGCGGCGCTTTACTTCCATGCCGAACCCTTCCGTTCTTGTTGAAAGGTACAAGTCATTCAAAGTACCGTCGCGTTTACCGGAATAGCCGTATTTTACACCGTCATAACGGGACAGGTTGGAAGATGCCTCCGCAGAGGAAATAATATAGTAAGCGCTCAGCGCATACGGTGTGCTCGGCAGAGATACCTCCACCACTTGTGCACCCAAGCCGCGCAGCTGCTCTACCGCTTTTAACACGGCCTCTTTGACATCCGCTGCCACACCTTCCCCGTAATATTCCTTCGGAATACCGACACGCAGACCGTTGAGGCTTTCCATTTTTCCTAAGCCGGAAAAGGTATAGGGCTTGCTGGTCGCATCGCGTCCTGCATCCTGTCCGCTGATCACGCTGAACAAAAGCGCAGTGTCATCCACTGTGCGCGCAAACGGGCCGATTTGATCCAAAGAAGACGCAAATGCCACTAAGCCGAAACGAGATACAGCACCATAAGTGGGCTTCAATCCAACAATACCGCAAAGGCCTGCCGGGCATCGCACAGACCCACCGGTATCAGAGCCCAGAGAAAGCGGCACTTCGCACGCCGCAACACAAGCCGCACTGCCGCCGGAAGAACCGCCGGGCACGCGCGCCAAGTCCCAAGGGTTTTTGGTTGCTTTAAATGCGGAATTTTCACACGAGCCGCCCATGGCAAACTCGTCCATGTTCACTTTGCCCGGAATCACCGCATCGGCAGCTGCCAGCTTTTCTACTACGGTTGCATCATAAGGCGGAACGAAATTCTCCAGCATTTTCGACGCACAAGTCGTGGCAGTTCCTTTTGTGCAGATATTGTCCTTTACCGCAACGGGAATACCCGCCAATGCGCCGATTGTTTCCCCGGCGGCGATTTTTGCATCTACCTTTTCTGCCTGCTGCAATGCATTTTCGGCATTAACAGATAAAAAGGCGTCAACAGAAGGCTCTGTCTGCTCAATGCGGGCAAGAACCGACTGCGCAATTTCTTTTGCAGATACTTCCTTTGCGCGCAGCATAGAGGCAAGCTCGCACGCACTTTTACGATACAATTCCATTGTCGGTTCCCTTCCTTTACTCTACAGTTTTCGGCACGACCACACAACCTGCAATCGCATGCGGCACGTTTTTCATCAGTTCATTGCGCGGCAAAGACGGCACAATTTCATCTTCACGCAATTCCATTGTATTGCTTTCGTCCAGTAACGTACCGGTACTGTCAAGCTCGGGCAGGTTTTCTACCATGCCTACAATCGACGCAAACTCTTTTTCAAAGGCCGCCGCCTCTTCATCTGTAAATTTCAGCATTGCCAGCTTTGCAATGCGCTGAACGTCAAATTCCATAAAAATCCTCCTAACTGCTCACTGAAGCATCTTTAAAAATTCTTCTTCATTGATAACAGGAATTCCAAGTGACTGGGCTTTTGTAAGCTTGGAACCGGCCGCTTCGCCCGCAAGCACATAGCTCGTCTTTTTTGAAACAGACGAAGAAGCCTTTCCCCCGTTTTGTACAATCATCTCTTCTGCTTGTGTCCGGCTCATTCCGGGAAGTGTTCCGGTGACGACAAACGTCATGCCCGCTAAGCGCTCCCCGCGCTCTTCGCCTTCATACTGCATGTTCACACCGTATGCTTCCAAGCGCGCCAGCAGATCTGCCGTCCCTTCTTTTGCAAAAAAGTCAAGAAGGCTTTGCACCATCACCCCGCCGAAGCCGTCCACTGCTTCGAGCTGCTCCTCCGAAGCTTCCCGCAGTGCCTGCATACTTTTAAATTTCTGTGCCAATTCTGCCGCAGCTTTCGCGCCGATGTTGCGAATGCCAAGGGCAAAAAGCAGCTTGTCCAAATTATTTTTTTTCGACGCTTCAATTGCATCCAAAAGATTTTGCGCCGACTTTTCTTTAAACTTATCCAGTGTCAGCAGCTGCTCAAACGAAAGGATATACAGGTCAGCGGCGCTCTGCACATAACCTTTTTCCACCAGCTGAGCCGCAACTGCCTGCCCGAGGCCCTCAATATCCATCGCCGTGCGCGACGCAAAATGAATTAAGTTGCGCAGCGCCTGAGCCGGACATTCCGGGTTGGTACAGCGCAAAGCCGCCTCATCTTCTTGTCTGCTGACGGGTGCGCCGCAGGAAGGACATTGCGTCGGCATCGCAAACGACGCCGCATTTTCTTCGTGACGCACCACACACACCACTTCGGGGATGATATCCCCTGCCTTTCGCACACGAATGGTGTCGCCAATGCGGATATCCATTTCTCTGATAAAGTCCTCATTGTGAAGAATCGCACGCGAAACGGTTGTTCCCGCCAATAAAATCGGCTCAAACACGGCCGTAGGAGTGAGAACCCCTGTTCGCCCGACGGAAACTTCAATTTCTTTCAAGACTGTATCTTTTTCTTCCGGCGGATATTTAAAGGCAACCGCCCATCGCGGATACTTCGCGGTGCTTCCAAGCAGCTGGCGCTGCTCAAAGTCATCGACTTTCACAACCGCACCGTCAATATCATACGGAAGTGTGCCGCGCAGAGTTCCAATTGCATCAATTTCTTTCAGAACATCTTCAATACTGTCAAAGCGTGTGTAACGGGGGGACACCGCAAAACCAAGCGCTTTCAGATAATCTAAACTCTCCTGGTGACTTGATAGTGTAATCCCTTCGATTTGCTGAACATTAAACACAAAAATGGAAAGCCCACGTGCTGCTGTAACAGCGGCATCCTTTTGGCGCAAAGAGCCCGCTGCCGCATTACGGGGGTTTTTAAACACCTGGCGTCCGCTTTCCTCCTGCTCTTTCGCAAGGCGCTCAAAGGCATCACGCGGCATATACACTTCACCGCGCACCTCCAGAAAATCAGGCGCATTTTTTAGTGTTTTCGGAATCTCGGCAATCGTTGCAAGGTTTTCCGTAACATCCTCGCCTACGACGCCGTCTCCGCGCGTCGAACCGCGCACGAAGGTTCCTGCGCGATATTCCAAGCTGACGGAAAGACCGTCAATTTTACATTCCACCACGTAAGAAGGAGAGATACCGGCCTCTCGCACACGTCGGTCAAAATCGCGCACCTCATCAAAATCAAATACATCCTGCAAGCTTTCCATTCGCACGGTATGCTGTACTTTGTCAAACTTTGCCGAAACAGTTCCGCCGATTTGCTGGGTGGGAGAATCGCTTGTTACCAATTCCGGAAACTCCTCTTCCAGCTGTTTTAACCGCTGCGTCAGAGCATCGTATTCATAATCGCTCAGTTCCGGAGCGTCTTGGTCGTAGTAAAGGTGGTTGTGACGGCGCACTTCTTTTACCAGCGCCTCATACTCCTGCCTTGCAGCTTCCAGGGTCAAACATCATCACCTCTTATGGTATCAATCTGATATAGTATACCACAAAAACCTCCGTTTGCCTATATGTATCTGTCGCTTTTTTATTCCGCAGGTTCAGAACTTTCCGGCTGTGTCGTGTTCTCCCCCTGTGCAACAGCGTACACTTGCGGCACTTGACCTACAATTAAAGTTTGCGCTGCACAAAAATCGTTCTGCACCAAAACAGAAACAGAGCATCCCGGTAAAATGGCGCTGACTTCCACTTGGAATGACAGCATTACCCGGTGCTGCGTTTGGTTGATCCCTGCGGTTTCAAATACGTCCGTCACACTGCTTTGCACGAATGAGGCAGGAATCAGCTTCAAAGGAATATCGGGCCCTCTGCCCGTTAAAAACTGCCAACCAAGCATCGTACCCAGAGGAATATCAACGCGCTGTTCTCCCATTGCCAGAAGTTCGTTTGAAATTGCTTGAGTGAGTTCTGCTTTTAATCGATTCAACGCAATCGCATCCATTTCCAGCGCAGCGATGCTCCCGTCAGGGTTATATTTTGTAGTGACAAGCTCCTTCGTACCCCATTGTGCTTTTTCCAGCTCTTCCTCAATTGCTTCATTCATTACTTCCAGCACAGCAACACGGCATTGATACCCGGCTACTTGCTCCACCAAGGGACGAAGACGCATATCGACTCCCCACAAAAGGACAAGTCCAAGCAAAATTGCAAGCAAAATTTGCAGTCGGTGTCGGGAACGGCGCGGCCGGCGGGGTGTGTAACGTTTTCCTTTCATGGAACTGCCTCCTTGTTCTGCATCCCTCTATTTTATGCAGCAAAAATGCGCCGTGTGCCAAAATGTATTACAAATCCGCTATTTCGCAACACGCTAACAAGCAAACAATTCTCATTTTATTTTGAAGAAATATAAAGGGAAAGGTAATAAAAATATTTCAAATTAGGGTAAAACAACAGAAAATAAGATTCAGAACAAATGATACCAAATTGATGAAACCTGATCTTCTCAATCTGCGTTGTCCGGCCAGATAAAATTACAGTTTCCCGCTTCCAGCCCATCGATCAAAATATTCTGCCCCGTGCAGAATCGATTGATAACGGAAATAAAGTAAACCCATTCAGCTGCCTCTTCCACGCACATCCATCGTTTCAAAGGCGTAAGCTTCATAATTTCATTCCACAAAGCAGGGTTTTCCATAACCGGCCGGTTCAGCTCCGTCATCACCCCTCCGAAATCCAAACTATTGCAGGTGGCCTGATATTTTGCAAGCCGCATCGCAACATTTTTGGTGTATGCAAGTACACCGCCCTTGCTGGCCGCATATTCCGGAAATTCCGATCCGGTATGTCCGCTTGCAGAACCAATCATCACAATGGATCGAATGTCCGGATTCATACCGTAGTACTCTGTTATAGCAATGGTTCCTTTAAGATTGACATCAATGTCATCTTTGTTTTGTACGCCGGCATTATTGACAATGATATTCATATTGGGAAGTTCCGGATAAGCTGTCTTATTTCTAATATCCAGACAGAAATGCGTGTAATTTTCATCGGAAATTGCAAAATCGTTCCGGTCAAAGCCATAAACACGATGACCCTTTTTCAGAAAATATTCCGCACAAGCTTTGCCAATTCCTGAACTTGTCCCGGTAATTAACACATTCATTTTCAAATCCTCTCTTTATTTTTTATGAATTGCTTGAATCAGCGCAGAAGCAAAATACAAACAAATCACACGGTCAATGTAATCCGTAACAAATTGCACCACGAAAGAGCTGCCAACCATTCCGAGCGGTGTTTTTGCAAGCAGCTGAACCAGAACAGCTGAGCCTGAGGAAGTAATGCCCCCGAACAGAAATGCCGTAATGCAGGCGCTTGCAATGGTAGCAGGAATGGTAATTACCGCTGCCGCAGCCAAAATCCACCATTTTTTCGGCCGATATTTTTGATAAACTAGCCCGGTTACAAAACCGAGAATCATTCCAACCGGTGCATAGTACAAAGAATAAACATCTACGGTCATTCCCATTAAAAGCCCACTCAAAACATTGGGAAGCATACCGTATACCGGCCCTAGGGTAATGGCGGTAAACACCGTTCCAATACTGTCTAAATAGATCGGAAGCTTTAAAAACAGTGCAATCTGACCTCCAATGAAGTTAATACAGATCGCAAAAGCAATAAAACAAAGATTGTGAACTGAAATTTTCCCGCTTTTCATATCAAATTTAAGTGCTCCTTACACAATATCTTCCAGTAGATCGAGTTTTTCGGCCTCAATTCCGAGTATTCTCGAAAGAAATAAAACAAAAAAGCTTTTGGCATCTGTTTTTGTCAAAACTCTGGCATTTGCTTTTCTTCGGTAAAAATT
>NBJMC04203__coassemble_264_pt1 | contig 38269 bp, 49 predicted proteins | sample NBJMC04203__metabat2_high_PE_050 | metagenome-assembled genome bin NBJMC04203 | reverse complement strand
TTTTTATGAAAGGGGTGACAACATGGACGAATTGAAAGTGGTTTTGAATGTCGCTGTGATTCTCATGGATTTGGCAGTGATTGTGACCATTCTGAGGAGGTGGAAAAAATGAACGTGAAAGAAAAAATGCTTGATGCCCAAGCGTTGGCTGAGAATTTGCTCAAGATGCAAAAGCTTGATAATACCGCATTTGCCGAGATGTGCGGGAGAATTATTCAGTTTCAGCGCGACCAAGAGCAGATTGAAACCCTCAAAGCGGAGCTTGAAAAGCTGAAAGCCAAAAGGTCGTTGGCTGTGTAAGATTCATTGTGTTTGCCTCTCCCCGCAGTTGCCGATGCGGGGAGAGGTAAAGAAGGAAGGAGCGGCTTAGCGTGTGGGAGATTATTAACACCTATGGAAAATGGGGAACGCTGATTGCCATTTGGATTTTGGCAGAATGTCTGATCACATGGATGAAAAAGCTTCTCGGTGATGAAAGTCCAAAGATTTATGCTGTGTGGTGCCGTTTTGTTTGTGTGCTGCTTACAGCTTGGTTCGTTCTTTTAGAGTTTGTCGAAGTTTAAGTGTTATCTCTGTTAAGAGCGCGGGACTTCCTTTTGATTCTCTACGATATACCTGGTTGTACAATTCAAGCATCATAGCGGAAACATCTTCGGGAGCATATAGGATTGCAAGGTGAGAGCATTTGGAGAATTCTGAAATGGCTTCCTTGCTGAAAATCTGCAAGCATTCACCGGCGCTTTTTAGATAATTTTCAAAAATTTCTTCGAGATGTTCCGTTTCAGCGTCTTTCTTTTCCAGTTCGTGTTTGAGCTTTTCCATTTTCAGCTGATGACGATGACATAAAACTGTAGTAATTGATGGAATGATTAGAGAGCAGATAGCAACAACACTAGGAACAGTCCACGCGAAAAAGCTTTCTAGGTTTTGAAAATTCATTCTTAACACGTCCTTTATCAAAGTAATACACAAAGAATAGTAAATACTTTCTCCGCAGTTTCCGATGCGAGGAAAGGCAAGGGAGGTGACAAAATGAAAGAGTTTTGGCAGGATAACTGGAAGACGATTATCCTAGCGGCAGCAACCACCATTTTGCTGCGATTATTATTAGGTTGGTGATAATGCTGACTAGAATCGGCATCCAAAGCGACTGCGTCAGAACCCAGAATCGCTTTTCGCGCCGATACTCCAGATAGACCTTGTAAAAATCGGATACACAGTAGGTATCGAGAGGAATCGGCTGGTGCAGTGAGTCAAAACCGTTTGTGTCTTGCCTTATCAATCCCATGTTGAGCAAGGCTTTCACTTTGATGTATTCGCATTTTGTATGAGGATGCCGTTTGATTTCAGCGAGCAGCTTCTTTTCTTCCCGGCTGAGTACAATGCTTTCGCATTTTTGTTTTCTTTCCATTGGCTCACGTCCTTTTTATTACTGGTTCGGGGTGAAAGCGTGACAGCTGCCACCTCTGCGCTTATTATGAATGCTTTGAAAAGGGAAGTCAACAAAGAACTTTTAACTTTCCTCGCAGTTGCCGATGCGGGGAGAGGTGATTGCTATTTGAACAGTTTTTGAATGTTTTCTGCTATGAGGTGATGATGTGAAAAAGAAAGAGTGGGAAAAGGCGAAAGAGCAACTAGCACAACGGTGGCTGTTTGGCGGCGTCAGCTTGAGAATCGACGGTTATCAGGTGGACCTTGTCGTAAGACCTATAGACCTTTTTCACAATGGAATCAAGGTTTATGTTGACGGGAGATTTGAAGGCAAGTGGCTTACGCAGGATTGTGAAGAACGGCGCCGCTTTATGCCGCAGAGGGTTCGCTCCCTCATGAGTTCGAAGCAGATCGCAAGATACAATAGGTTGCCAAAACGTGATCGGGAGTTGCTGAAAGAATATAGGGAAGCAACCTATATTGAATATTCTACTCACTGGGCAAGTTGGTCGGCCTTAGTGAAACGTTTTGAAGCAAATAATCGGGACATCCAGTTACTGGAGGAAGATGTAACTATATGAAAATCAACTTTAAAATTCGCGGTTCTCCAAAGGAGCTGGCCGAGTTCTTCCGAAAGATTCGCGAAATCAAAATTGTCACGGTTTCGGATGAAGGGCGGGAAAATACCGTTTTGCGCCGCAGCCGGGAGCTTTTGGAAAAGAACACTGAAAGGGGAAATTGACAATGCCGAGGGAAAAAGAATTGTACCGAGATACCTTAGAACGGATTCGCCAAGTGGCGGATCAGCTGTATCCTGGAAAAGTGGAGTACAAAAACAAGGAAATCGCAAAAATTTTGGGCTGTTCCGTTGCAACGCTGTACCGGCGCGGAATTAAGGGCCGCTATACGGCGGAGCAGCTGGCACGCCTTTTGAGCTAAGGAGGACTTTATGGAACAAAAAGGGAAATGTCAAGAGCTGACTTTCCGTAAGCTGCGCGCTGATGAGATGCGCGTGAAGCTTGTGGACGTGGATGAAAACGGCGCAACGGTTCTTTTGTACACGACGGCCGATGCGGTGCGCTCCATCTTAAATGAAGAGCTGGGGCCGTTTGGGTGGACATGCGAGCATTACGAAGTGGGAAAAGCGGTATACTGCCGCCTTGGGTTGCTTTCGCCGGACGGTGAATTTATTTACAAGGACGCAGCCGGCACGGCAGAAAGCGGCATTGAAACAGACAAGACCGCAGACAGCGACAGCTTCAAACGTGCGGCGCGATGCTGGGGCGTGGGCGAGGAGCTGCTGTCGTTCCCCAAACTTCGGCTTGGTAAGGACAAAATTGTCCTTAGCAGCGCGCAGGATGCCCGAGGGCGTATTTACTACACAACGGGGGAGCGGTTTACCGTTTCCGAGGCAGCTTATGACGGCGCCGAGATTGTGGCGCTTACACTTGAAAATCAAAGCGGGAAGAAGATTGTATGGCAGAGAAAAAATGGAAACTAAAGGTTTGCTATTGCCCGAACACAAAGCGCTTTGAATTGGAAGGCGACAGCGCCGCCCTTTCCCCGCTGCTTTTTGCCTTTTTAAAAGAGCAAGCGGACAAGGCGGGCGGCGTTGCTCACCTTTCAGTGGAACTAAAAGCCTACAAGGATACGCGCAGCCTTTCGCAAAATCGTATGATGTGGGCGCTATTGGACATTATGGCCAAGCACATGGGCGTGCCGGCAATGGACTGTTACATTGACATGCTGAGCGATTTCGGCCAAGAGTTTGACTATTATGAAATCCCGGCGCGGGCGCTGCGGATGCTGCAAGAGCAAGTGCGTGTTTGCAAAGTGGTGGACATTCGACCCGGCGGCGAGCGTTTGCTGGTGAAGGTTTACGCGGGAAGCAGTCAATTCGACACAGCGCAAATGACCGAATTTATCGAACGGATTTTTGACCGGCTTTCAGAGCTGGGCTGTGACGACCCGCAGATGATGACGCTATGGCAGGAGTATGGGCGATGAAAAGTATTTTGCAGGATGAGAAAGTTTGCTGGATGTGCAAAAGGCTTTATAATCTGCGCACGGTTCGCGGGCTGGAGGAACACCATGTGTTCCAAGGGCGACATCGGCAGCTGAGTGAACAATACGGCTTAAAGGTTTGGCTTTGTGCGCGCCATCATCGCGATCTGCGCGACGGCGTGCATTTTAACATGAGATATGCGGCAGATTTAAAAAGCAAGGCAAAGCGGGTTTTCTGCGATAAGTACGGAGAGGACGCTTTCTTTCAAGTGTTCGGAAAAACTTATGAAGGGAGTGAGGAAGAATGCTGAATGTTGTTTGTCTGATGGGACGGCTGACGGCCGACCCGGAGCTGAAAACAACGCCGAGCGGAATTTCGGCGTGTACATGTACGATTGCAGTTGGTCGCGCTTATGCCAGGCCGGGTGAAGAACGCAAAGCGGATTTTATCAATCTGGTGTTGTGGCGTGGAACAGCGGAATTTGTCTGCAAGTATTTCTCTAAAGGAAGTATGATTGCGGTAAAAGGCAGCTTGCAAGCCCGCAGCTATGAAGACCGCAACGGCGACAAACGGACGAGGTATGAAGTTGTGGTTGATGCTGCGCACTTCGCAGGGAGCAAAGCGGACGGCGGACAAGCCCAAGGGCAAAGCACAGCGGCACAGGCTCCGGCAAGGGCGCAAGAGCCAAAACAGCAAAGCATGTATGGAAGAAGTGCTCCAAGCTATTTGCCGCCGGATGATTTTGCGCTGGTGGATGACGGGGTGGATTTGCCGTTTTGAAGGAGGAAACCGACATGAATAAGGAGAAAAGAGAACGAGAGAAGCGCCAAAACGAATTCTTGGTATTATGTGAGCGACAGGGAAAACTTGATGCAGAAAAGTACAAAGGGATTGTTCCCACTCTTAAAATCACGATTGACATTGAAACAACGGGGCTGGAATTTTGGAATGATGAAATCCTTCAAGTCTCTGTTGTGGATGTAAATACCAGAGAAGTATTACTCAACAGCTATGTTAAGCCGTACTTCACGGAAGATTGGCCGGAAGCGAGAAGGGTAAATTATATAACAAAGGAAATGGTTCAAAACGCCCCGTATTTTCATGAGATTTTACCAGAACTGAATAAGCTGCTTGCACAGGCAAAAAGTGTGGTGGGATACAATATTAATGATTTTGACTATCCGTTTTTAGTACACTATGGCGCGGTTTTTAATGACAAAACGGAGATTGAGGATTTAATTTTTGTTTTTGCGGCTATTTATGGTGATTTCTGCAAGGGTAATTCGGATTTCAAACTCAAAAGTTTATCTACTTGCGCGGCCTTTTTTGGTTATGATTGGAACGGCGAAAGTGCTCACAACAGCTTATCTGACTGTAAGGCGGTAACATACTGTTATGAAAAAATAATGGAAGATTCCTACCAAACTTTATATGAAGAAAACCTTTGTAAACGTGATAAAAGTCAATATTGACGGTAGGTGAGGAGTGAAGTGAATGGCACGCCCAACGAAAAAGGGCGTGGGGTATTTTCCATTCGACACTGATTTTTTTGAAGATGAAAAAATCAGAATATTGAAAGGGCAATTCGGGCTGAAAGGCATTATGATTCTGATTGCCCTTTACTGCGAAATCTATAAAGACGGTGGATATTACAAGCAGTTTGGCGATGTGCAGGGGGTTCTTCTGGCGGAGCGTCTCGGTTGCGAAGTGTCGCCCAAACTTATCTCGGAAGTAATCAGTGGGTGCTGTCAATGTGGCCTGTTTGACAAGGCCGTGTTTTCCGCGTCCGAAAAGCTGACTTCGAGAAGTATCCAGCGGCGGTTTATCCGCGCCGTTTCCAAACGGGACGCCGTTGTGGTGGAGCAGGACTGCTGGTTGCTGGACGGGGATAATCCGGAGGACATCCCCGCCGCAATCCGGCCTAGGATGGTATACCTTGCGCAAACGAGAGGAAAAAACGGAGTTTCCGGGGGAAGAAACCCCGAAAAAGACACCGAAAACAGCATAAAGAAAAGGAAAGAAAAGCAAAAGAAAACAGATATATTTGTTTCGTTCTCGGAGAAGTTTCAGCATGGGGATGCTTTGCTGGCGGCGCTGGAATCGTTCAGCCAGGCACGAAAAGAAATGCGAAAGCCCTTAACTGCACGCGGAGAGGAGCAGCTTTGCCGCAAGCTTCAAACGATGTGCGAACAACAAGGCATTGCAAAGCGGGATGAAGTAAAGTATATGATTGCGTCGCTGGAGGAAAGTGAGCTGCGCGGATGGGCAGGCGTTTTCCCGGTCAAAGATTTTGTGCCGTCCATCGCAGACCCACCGGAACGCGCAGCCATCGAAGAACCCGGAACCGGCTTGATTGTCACGGATGACAGCGAGCTTGCCGTGCTGCTGTGAGGTGAAGGCATGGAACAGCTGATTGATATTGCAGAAAGCGCCGTTGTGGGCGCGATTATCCTTGATGCCAAAGCTTGCACCGACATCTTCCCGCGGCTTTCTCCGGATATGTTTTATAACGAAACGATGAAGGAGCTTTACAAAGCGGCCTATCTGCTTCAAGCGCGTGGGGAAACGGTGGACGCAGTGACCATTCAAGGTGAAGTTGGAACGCAGTACCAGCAAAGCATTATCTTATGCGCTGAAACGGCGCCCAGCATCGCGAACGCCTCAGCTTATGCCGCGGTCGTGCGGAACCGATGGCGCGTGCGCACGATGCAGGGCGAGATGTGGGAACTGCTTATTGATGCAGATTGGGATGCTGACCAGCTCACCGCACGGCTTTCTAAAATTGTGGATATGCAAAGGCTGATTGCTTCCAGTATCGAGGGCGGCAGTGTTCGGGCTTTTGATTCTTGCATTGATGATTTTTTGCAGGACTTGGAAACGCCGGACGACGCACTGCAATCTGGTTGGGGCTGCTTTGATAGATTGGGATTTTTTGAGCGGGGCAACGCCGTTGTGCTGGCTGGCCGCCCCGGATGCGGCAAAACAGATTTGGCAGTTAACATTGCGGCACGCGCGGCGCTGCATCATCGCGTTTTGTATTTAAGCTTAGAGGTTCCACGAAAGCAGATTATGCGGCGCATTGTTTCCCGTATTACGAAAATCAGCGGCGTGCGTTTGCAGCAAAAGAAGTGTACCCCTGCGGAAATTGAGAGCGCGAAAAAGGCGGTTGCGCTGCTGGGTGAACAAACAAAGATGTTTTTGGACGATACCCCCGCGCTTTCCCTTGAGGATGTGACGGCGCGTGTATTTCAGTACCAGCCGGAGCTTCTTGTGGTCGATCATATCGGGTTGATGGCCGGAAAGCACAATCAAAAGGAATGGGAGCGGCTAAGCGAAATCACTGCGGGGCTGAAAGCCTTGGCAAAGCGGCATAATTTGGTTGTCATGGAGCTTGTGCAGTTAAACCGAAATGTGGACAGACAGCGCGGCGCGCCGGTGCTGGCAGACTTACGCGGCAGCGGAACGATAGAGCAAGATGCTGATGTTGTCGTGATGCTCGCCCCAGATGTGGAAGACGAGTGCGAGGAGGAGCGGCGCGTGAAGGCATTTGTGCGCAAGAACCGCAGCGGGCCGCTTGCCACGGTTGACCTTTTATGGATTCCAAAATGGAGCCGATACACGGAAATCGTGGATTATGAGCCGCCGGAGGTTCAGAAAGAACCGTGTCCGTTTGAACAGACGAAAATGAAATAGAAAAGAGTGTGGAATATGAAAACGATTAGTTTTATCAATTTAAAGGGCGGCGTTGCGAAAACCGTTACAACGGCAAATATCGGATGGCTGCTTGCCAAAGAACACAAAAAGCGTGTTCTGCTGATTGATATGGATGCGCAGGGACACTTGAGCCGCTTTTGGGGGGTGAGGAGCTCTGCAAAGCCGAGTGTTGCCGACTTACTTACCTTTTCGGAAGGGATTCGCAATGTTATTCAGACGCCGGATTTTTCCCGGCATGAAAATGTGACGCTGGATGTGGTACAGGCAAACTTATCGCTTATTACAGCGGCGAAAGAGGTTTTACTGGACTGCACAATGCCCCAGCAGATGCGCCTTTCAAAAGCACTGCAAGATGTGGCTGGGGACTATGACTTTTGCTTGATTGACCATGCGCCAAGCCTAGATATGGCAACCATCAACGGACTTGTGGCAAGTGATTTTGTGGTTGTCCCCGTAGAGCCGGACGACTTCGCGTTGGATGGCTTGGATATTCTCACAAGGCAGGTTTCAGCGCTTCGGGATGGATATGCTCCCGGGCTGACGCTGGCCGGGTGTTTGATTTGCCGATACCGCCCGACGGTCATTGCAAACAGTGCCGTTCGCGCAGTGGAGCAAAGCGGCTTGCCGGTGTTTCGCTCCAAAATTCGCACTGCATGTGCCGTGCCGGAAAGCGTAGCTTTAAAAATCCCGGTTAATGTGTACCGCAAGCAATCTCCGGCAGCGTATGGATACCGCAGTTTTTGTGAGGAGCTTTTGCAATGTGTCCAAAATGGACACACGGACACGCGAGAGGAATGTGTCCAAAGTGGACACGCTGAGGGGTGAGGAAAGTGGCAAAGAATTTTGACTTTGGCGATTTGTTTTTGCAAAGCGGTGCGGTTGCGCCAAAACAGGACGGCCTGCGCAGGATACCGCTGCATAGCATTGACATGAATGAATTTAACGCGGATGTTTATGAGATTGGCGATGTGTCCGCACTGGAAGCAAGCATTGAAGCGGTGGGGCTGGAATCCCCGATTATTGTAACGCCAAACGGTGAAGGTTATCGGATTCTTTCGGGGCATCGAAGATACAGTGCGTTTTGTTCTCTTTATGAAAAGCATGGAGCGCCCTATGAGAGCATTCCGGCGGTTGTGACGATTGTGAACAGCAAGGAAGAGGAGCGGCTGCGCTTAGTGATGAGCAATGCCACTGCGCGAGAGCTGAGTGACTTTGAAAAGCTGATGCAGTATAGCGAGGTAAAAGAGCTGTTTGCGGCAATGAAAAAGAAAGAGGGCATTGCAGGACGGCTGCGGGAGCTGGCTTGTAAATTCTTAGAACTGAGCAGCGGCCAGGCGGCACGGTACGATGTTATTTTAAAGGGGCTTTCACTGGAGGACTTGCAGCGTCTTCGTGATGGGGAAATCGGCTTGACACAGGCTTATCAGCTGGCCTGTAAAAAGCAGCCGACTCCCAAAGCGGAAAAGAAGAAGGATAGCAGCCGCTATCAAGCCATGCGGAAAATGAAGCCGGAAGAGCTGGCGCAGTTTTTATGGGAGCATGTGGAGGAAATCGAAGAAATGAGCAAAGCGGAATTACTGGAATGGATAAGGGGGGAATTTGGTGGAGATTAAGCGTAGAAAAGATGCAGGAAAGAAAGAGGCCTTGCGAAAGATTACGATGATTCGTCAAATTTACGGTGCGCGGTACTGCTTAGAACGGCATTGCCAGTGGCGGATCGGCGGGCGCAGTGCGTGCTGCCTTCCGCGGTGCTTGCGCGGGTTGAAGTATAAAGGGATGAGTGAAGATGAAAACCTGTAAGACCTGCCGTTGGTGGGAACCGTTTCAAGGCGTGTGCTTTAACGGCGATTCGCCGTGCTGTGCAGATTTTGTAGACAATGGGTGCGGGTGCTGGGAGGAAAAGACAAATGTGTGACTTCTGCAATGTTCCGATTTACCTCAAAACAAAGCAATTTGCTAGACCCCTGCAGGCTCCTGTTACTCGGGAGCAAGAGTTGCGCGATGCACTGCTTGATTTAACGGGAGAGGTTTACTTGAAACTCCCGCACCGTTTTTGTCCGATGTGTGGAGAGGAATTGAAGGATGATGACTTGAGTGACGGAAATAGAAAGACGCGCACTGTTAGGAGATAAGCAGGCGCAAGAGGAATGCACCGCAATAGGAGGGAATGCTGTTTGACTCGTAAAGAATTATCACAGCTTTACTGGCTGAAAAAAGAAATTGAACGGGAGATCCGAAGGGTGGAGGAGCTGGAAGCACTGGCCACGGGATGCACTGCCGGGGCGTCCGGGATGCCCGGCAGCGGTGGACTTTCCGACAAGACGGCGATTGCCGGACAGATTGCCGATTGCAAAACACTGATTGAAACAAAGCGGCGCGAGTTGGTGACAGAATACAACAGACTGCTTCACTATATTAAAGATGTGGATGATGCCTATATCCGAAACATTTTAAAATATCGGTACATCGAGTGTTTGACATGGCGGCAGGTAGCCACGCGCATAGGCAGTACGCCTGACGCTGTTAGGATGGCACACCATAGGTTTTTTCAAAAAAGGTGAAAGTTGTTCGTTTTGTTCGGTTGTTCTATGCTATGATGGTATTGTGGAAGAACCCACAGGAAACACTCTTTCTTTTTCCCCATAGAAAAAGCACCAACCAAAGCGGCTGGTGCTTTTTTATTTACTGATGGCTGTCGATATAGGATTGAATAAATTTCTTGATTTCAGTTGTCGGGGTTGTGTTGTTTTTTTCACACGCTTCACGAAATGCCTGCAAAACGTCAGGCTTTAAATCAAGAGGGAAGCGAACGTAAGTGCGGCGGTTATAAGCGGCCTGGATTGCGTATTTACTTTTTTCTTTTTCCATTGACTAGCAGCTCCTTTACATCAAGAACAAAAACGGCGGTCGTTAAAATTAGCGCGGTTGCGGTAAGCCAGCTAAACCCGTGCAAGACAGCATAAATGATGTTGGTTGCTGTCAGCAAATACAGGGCGCTGCTCTTTAAAAGTTTTTTCTTGTTCATATTGGTTCGATGTGGTATAATCTTTTTCAAGGATTGGGGAGCTTGCGCTCCCCGTTTCCTCAGCCCTTTAAGAGTGTGTAGATGGCTAAAACAATATTTGTGATATATGCGACTATTTCCACGATTGTTTTAGTTTTTTCCAACGCTCTTTTGGGCTTTTTCTTTTTCTTACCCATCGTTTTACCTCCTTTCCATGATTTAATTATACTACACGTACGTGTAAAAGTCAAGTCTTTTTAAAAAGAAAATGAAAGAATTTGCAAAAAAGTTTTATAAATCGAAAGCATGGCAGAGGGCGAGGCAAAGCTATGCGGCGAGTGTCGGCTGGCTTTGCGAGGAGTGTTTGCGCAAAGGAATGGTAACGCCCGGCGAAATTGTACATCATAAAATTTTTTTAACGCCGGAGAATATCGGCAATCCTGCCGTGACGCTGGCGTTTGAAAACCTTGAGCTTCTTTGCAGAGATTGTCATGCGGCGAAGCATGAAAGTGAAGCAAAGCGGGAAAATCGAAGATTTTTAGTTGATTCAAGCGGAAAAATTATTCAGTACAAATGAGGGTATCCCCCCTATCGAGAGGAAATTTCTCTGTGTAGGGAGACCGGTGTGTGGGGGGAGATTTTACTGCGCAATACGCGCGAGGGGGGTGTGGAAATGCCGAAAGAGAGAAAAAAAGAACCGAGAATTAAAACAGAGTTCAACCGATTAAAAACGATTTATTCGGATTTGCCGGACAGTAAAAAGGCGATTGTTTTCCCTTTGCTGCAAAATCTGGCTTTTATGAAAATCACGCTGGATGACTTGCAGCAGAGTATCAACGAGAACGGCTGCAGCGAAGATTACAAGAACGGAGAAAACCAGTATGGACGCAAAGCGGCGGCAGATCTGCAAGCCTATAACAGCCTAATCAAGAATTACAACGCTGTTTCGGACCGGCTGGAAAAACTTCTGCCGCCGGAGAAAAAGGAAAGTCGCCTGGAGGCTTTTAATAATGGCAAACAATTTCATTGAGGAATACCATGAGAAAATTTGGAGCGGGAAGATCACCGCCGGGAAGTGGATCAAGCTTTGGTATGACTATGTGCTCAGCGGCCTTTCGGAAGGTCGCTTTTTTTATGACGATGCCAAAGCGCAAAAAGCCATTCGCTACATCGAAACCTTTTGCCGCCATCATGAAGGCGCGCTTGCGCCCCGGCTGATTGTGCTGGAGCTTTGGCAAAAGGCATTTTTGTCGGTTGTGTTTGGTATCGTCGATGTAAACGGCTTTCGGCAGTTTACGGAAATTGTGCTGATTATCGGGCGAAAAAACGGAAAAACGCTTTTTGCTGCGGCGATTGCGTCCTACTGTACGTTTGCAGATGGAGAGTATGGCGCACGCATTTATTTCACCGCGCCGAAGCTGGAACAGGCGGCATTATGTTATGAAGCTTATTATCAGATGATTTCCAAGGATGAGGAGCTGGACGCACTTGCAAAGCGGCGGCGCACTGACATCTATGTGGAGGAAAACAACGCAAGCGCAAAGCCGCTGGCGTTTTCAGCCAAGAAGTCAGACGGCCTAAATATCAGCCTGGGTGTTGCGGACGAGTTTGCAAGCTGGGAGGGAGACGCCGGGCTGAAATTCTACGAAGTGTTGAAGTCGTCTATGGGTGCGCGGCGGCAGCCGCTACTGCTCGCCATCTCCACCGCCGGATATGTCAACGAAGGCGTATATGATGAGCTGTTAAAGCGATGTACCCGCATGATATTGGGAAGCGCAGGCGAGAAAAAGCTTGCGCCTTTTTTATACATGATTGACGACATTGAAAAATGGAAAGACATTGAGGAACTGAAAAAGGCGAACCCCAATATGGGTGTTTCTGTCACAAAGGAATACTTTGAGGCGGAAATTGCCATTGCCGAAAACAGCCTTTCTAAACGGGCGGAATTTATCGTCAAATACTGCAATTTGAAGCAGAACAGCGCCCAAGCCTGGCTGCCTGCCGAAGCGATTGAAGCAAGCGGAACAGAGCCGCTGTCCCTTTCGGATTTTAAAAACAGTTATTGCGTTGGAGGAATCGACTTGAGCCAAACGACAGACTTGACCGCCTGCACTGCCGTAATAGAGAAGAACGGGCGGTTTTATGTGTTTGCTCACTTTTTCCTTCCGGCGCAAAAACTGGAGTACGCAACCGCGAGGGATGCGCTGCCGTATCAGGCCTATGTGGAGCGCGGGCTTTTGACGCTCTCCGGCGAGAATTTTGTGGACTACAAAGACTGCTTTGCCTGGTTCCGGTGGCTGGTAGAGGAGTGTCAGATTTATCCGCTGAAAGTTGGGTACGACCGTTATTCGTCACAGTATCTCGTGCAGGACATGGCACAGTATGGGTTTCACATGGACGATGTTTACCAGGGAACCAATCTGACGCCGGTCATTCAGGAAGTCGAGGGCTTGATTCGGGACAAGACGTTTGACTTCGGTGACAACGACCTTTTGAAAATTCATCTTTTGAATATGGCGGTCAAAAAAGACGGAAACGCCGGGCGCTGCCGTGTGGTGAAAATTAAGCCGAGCGACCATATCGACGGCGGCGCGGCACTGCTGGACGCAATGTGTGTCCGGCAAAAATACTATGCAGAAATCGGCCATCAGCTGAAGAATGTGGGGTGATACGGTGGGACTGTTTCAGAAAATCTTTCCAAAGGCGAAAAGTGAAGAACAGAAAGCGCTGGATGCCGTAAACGGATTTTTCAAAACATTTACGGCATATTCTCCAGTGTTTACCTCTTGGAGCGGCGGTGTGTATGAAAGCGAGCTGGTGCGCGCTGCGATCGCGGCGAAGGCAAGCCATATTTCCAAGCTGAAAGTGGAGTGCATGGGCGCGGCACAGCCGAAGCTGCAAGCGAGGTTTCGGCAAGGGCCGAATGAGTTTCAAACGTGGGGGCAGTTTTTGTATCGGCTGTGTACCATTTTGGAAGTTCAAAATACCGCCTTTATTGTTCCGATTGAAGATGACTATGGAGAAGAAATTACCGGAATTTTCCCGGTGCTGCCTACGCGCTGTGAGATTGTGGATGTTAACGGCGAGGCCTGGCTTCGATATTCGTTTTTAACGGGTGACGTCGCGGCAGTTGAGCTTTCGCGCTGCGGCATTCTAACAAAGTTTCAGTATGAGGATGACTTTTTCGGGCAGAGCAACAGGGCATTGTTGCCCACAATGGACTTGATTTCTTTGCAAAATCAAGGGATTGCAGAAGCCGTTAAAAACTCGGCAGCCATCCGCTTTATTGCAAAACTGAACAACTTTTCAAACGCGGAAGACTTAGCAAAAGAGCAAAAACGCTTTTCCTCGGAAAGTTTGAAGCGAGAAAACAGCGGTGGGGTGCTGCTGTTTCCGAACTCTTGGACAGAAATCAAACAGGTGACATCGACACCGTTTATCGTTGACGCCCAGCAGATGGCGCTTGTGAAAGAGAACGTCTTTAATTATTTCGGTGTGAATGAAAACATCCTGCAAAACAAGGCATTTGGCGATGCTTGGGGCGCATTTTACGAAGGCGCGGTGGAATGGTTCGCTATTCAGTTTTCGGAAGTTGTGTCAAAGATGGTGTTTTCGAGCCGGGAACGCGCCGCTGGGGCCGGAGTGATGGCCACGGCGAACCGGCTGCAATATATGAGCAACACCGAAAAGCTTCAAGTGTCGGCACAGATGGCAGACCGCGGCATTATGAACCGCGATGAAATCCGTGAAATATGGAATTTGCCGCCGCTGCCGGACGGCGCGGGGCAAGCATACACCATTCGCGGTGAATATTACTTGCTGGGAGATGCGAAAAAGAAAAAGGAGAAAGATGTGTCCAAAGTGGACATGCAGCCACCGGAATCACAGAAAGAGCCAAAGGAGAAAGGAGAAACACATGCCAATGAAAGCTGAAAGGCAGTACCGCAGCGCGGTATTGCCTTTTTCTGTTGCCGAGCAAAGCAAACGGTTTGAAACGGATTTTTATGTGGAAGGCTTTGCGGCCCGGTATGAACCGTACAAGCTCTATGAGGACGAAGGCGGTGCAATCTATGAAGCCTTTGAACGCAGCGCGTTTGCCGAGACGGATTTTTCCGACGTGATTTTTCAGTACAACCACACGGGCAGAGTGTTTGCCCGCGGCTCTAATAAAACGCTGATTGTCGAGCCGCAGGACAGCGGCCTTTTTATGGCGGCTGACTTAGGGCTGACAGAGGCAAGCCGCCAGATGTTTGAAGAAATTCGCACCGGGCTTGTGACAAAAATGAGCTGGGCGTTTTTGCCCGATGTGAAAAGCCTGGTTTTCGATAAAAGCACAAGAACCTTTGTGCATCGAAAAATTTTAAAAGTGTTCGATGTGTCCGCCGTAAGCTTTCCGGCAAACGCGGACACTGAGATCAATGCACGCGGTTTTTGCAACGGAGTGATTGCGAAAACACTGGAGGAGTACCGGCGGCGTGAATTGAAAAAGAGAAAGCTGAAACTGTTATTGGAGGTAATGAAACGATGAATGAAAGAGAAACCATTCAAAAGCGCTTGAGTGAAATTGAAGCGATTTTGAGCGAGAACGAAGTTCCCGAAAACATTGACGCTTTGGAACGCGAAGTGTCTGAGCTGCAGAAGCGGCTGGGCGAGATGGACGACAAAGTTCAGCGTCGAAACGCATTGAAAGCCCAAGTAGCCGGAGGCGGCGGCACAACGGTGCGGAGATTTTCTCCGGAGTTGCAGGCTGTGCAGAAAAGTTTTGGTGTTGACAGCCCCGAGTACCGCAGCGCATGGCTCAAGAATTTGCAGGGAAAAGAGCTGACGGCACAAGAGCGCGCCGCTGTGACGGCTTCGGCGGCAATTCCGACCGAAACCATGAACATGATTGTACATAGGCTGGAGCTTGCGCCGCTCATCAGCGCCGTGGACGTGACTTTTATTCCCGGAAACGTGACGTTCCCCGTGGCGGACACCGTTAACCCGGCGTCTTGGGTTGCGATGGCTTCTGCATCGACTGATTCCGCGGATACATTAAAAGCCATTACACTGGCGGCGTATAAGCTGATTAAGACAGTGGAAATCACAGCTGATGTCAAGGCGATGGCAATTCCGGCGTTTGAAAGCTGGATTGTGTCCAGCCTTGCCAATCAGATTGAAGCTGCCGTTGACCTTGCCATTTTAACGGGTGACGGCAGCAGCAAAGCCACAGGCATCCTGCATACCGGAGAGGTAACGAATACCGGAACATGGACGGCTGCCGGCATGACGTACAGCGACCTTTTGAAAATCATCGCCGCGCTGCCGACAAAGTATCATCCCGGCGCAAAATTTGTGACGACCCGTGAAGTGTTCTATGGTCAAATTCTCGGCATGAAAACGGACGGCGGCGATAAAGTCGTGGTTGCCGATGTGCAAAACCCGGCAAAGTTCAATGTGTTGGGCTATCCGGTCATTGTCGATGATAATTGCAAGGCTGACACCGTGATTTTCGGTGATTTGAAGCAGTATAAATTCAACTTTGCTGCGCCCGTTGAGGTGACAAGTGATGCGTCTGTCGGCTTCCGTTCCGGTTCGACCGTTTACCGCGCCATGTGCCTTGCCGACGGAAAAGTGGCCGATAAAAATGCCTTTACCGTTTTTACAAAGGCGGGGGGGTGATGGGCGATTCCCAGCCGGGGGAGATTGACTCTTTATCAGACGGTGCGGAGCAATCTTCCGGGAGTCGCCAAGTGCAAGCATCGACGCTGCCTACCGCCGAAACGCTAAACAGCTTGACGGTGGCGCAGCTGAAAGAGCGTGCCGCCGGGGAGGGGTTCATGCTTTCGGCAAAAACAAAAGCGGAACTTATCGCAGAATATCTGCAATGTGTCCAAAATGGACACGCGGGAGGGAACGACGATGCTTGAAAAAGTGAAGCTTTCCCTTCGCATTGTGACAGAGGCCTTTGACGAGGAGCTGCTTGATTTAATTCAGGCAGCTCTTTCTGATTTGGGCATTGCAGGTGTGAGCAATTTGGACGAAACGGACGCCTTGATTATCCGCGCCGTGACAACCTACTGCAAATGCCATTTTGGAGAGCCGGAAGATTATGAGCGATTGAAGCAAAGCTATGACGAGCAGAAAGCTCAGCTTGCCTCTGCCACAGGCTATACCGATTGGGGGAATTCGATTGAATGAGGTTTTAACCTTGATTGCACAAACCTTCACCGAGGATGCGCTCAAACAGCAAATTGCGAAGGACACCGAGCGGAACGTGTTTTGCGAGGTGTCCAGCATTCAGGCTTCCGAGTTTGCGCAGGCAGGGCAGGAGGGCTTGAAAGCAGAGTGGCGTGTGAAAGTGTTTCGCTATGACTACCAGGGCGAACGCGCCGCCATTTTGGACGGTCAGCGGTATGAAATTTACCGTACCTATCTTGGCAAAAACGAAAGAATAGAGCTGTACTTGGCAAGGAGGGTGTCCGGTGGCAATGCAAAAAATTAAAATTGACGATCTGACAGACGCCATCGTTGACTCCTTGGAGGAGTACCGCGAAGACGTGACCGAAGGCGTGAAGGATTCCGTCAAGACCGTGGCGAAAGAAGCGGCGGCAGAGCTTCGCAGAACTTCGCCAAAGCAAACGGGCGGCTATGCCAAGGGCTGGACGCAGAAAAAAGTGTTTGAAAATGCGCAGGATTTACGCATGAGTGTCTGCAACCCCAAGCACTATCGGAGGATTCATCTTTTGGAAAATGGCCATGCCAAAGTAAACGGCGGAAGAGTGAATGGTGTGGAGCATGTTTATCCGGCAGAACAAAACGCCATTCGCAAGCTGAAAGGCAAGGTGAAGGTTGTGATTCAAAAGTGACGCTGGATAGCTTTGCTGCCCTTTTGGACAATGTCGGAATCCCCGTCGCGTTTCGGGCGTTTGAGCAGGAAAACGCAAAGCCGCTGCCGTTTATCTGCTGGCTTTACTTGAATGACGAAGCTTTTGCCGCTGACGGCGTTGCCTATTTCTCAACGCGCCGCGTACATGTAGAGCTGTATACGGAGTATGTTGATTTTGCACTGGAGCAAAAGCTGGAGGATGTGCTAAAAAAAGCGGGGCTGTTTTTTACAAAGTCGATGGAATACATCGAGAGCGAAGGCTGCTATCAGGTTTTATATGAACTTAACATTTGAATGAGGTGAGATTTTTGGGAGAGAAAAAAGCAAGCAAAGTGCAGTTTAACTTGAAAAACGTGCATTATGCAATTTTGGAGCTGAACGGGAGCGTTCCTTCTTGGAAGCCTCCTGTGCCTGTTCCCGGTGCAGTGAATTTAAGCTTGGAACAGCAAGGCGAGGTGACGCCGTTCTATGCGGACGGCATCGTCTATTTCCAGTCTGCCGCCAATAATGGCTACAGTGGAGACCTGGAAATGGCGCTGTTCCCCGATCAGATGCTCATTGATGTGTGGGGCTACGAGCTGGTGGAAGGCGATAATGTTCTGATTGAAAATGCGAATGCAGAGACAAAGCCTTTTGCGCTGCTGTTCCAGATCGATGGCGACGCAACGGCACGCCATTACTGTATGTACAACTGTACCGGCACGCGGCCTGGTATCAGCAGCACGACAAACACCGACGTAAAAGAGCCTCAAACGCAGACAAGCACTATTTCCGCTGTATCTCTGCCGAGCGGCAACGTCTTTGCCAAAACAAAGGCCGAAACGCCCGACCAAATTGTGAACAGCTGGTATCAGAAGGTGTACGAGAAAGGACAGTATACGCTTTTGAAGGGCGTTTCCGTTTCCGGCACGGCACAGGTGGGTGAAACTCTGACGGCCACGGTGGAACCCAGCGGAGCAACGGTGGATTATCGTTGGCTTGTATCGGATAGTGCGGAAGGGGAATACACCGCAATTCCCGGAAAGACGGAAAGCACGCTGGTGCTGGAAGAAGCGCAAAATGGAAAGTACATCAAGGCAGAGGCCATGGGCAAAGAGAACTATGTCGGGACAGTGCTGAGTGCGGCGACAGGAGCCGTGGCCGCCGCAGGAGGTTGAGATGGATCAGGTAATCAAGATTGACGGCAAAAAAGTTGGCTTTCGCGCCACCGCGCTGACGCCGCGCCTGTATCGCCACAAAATGCAGCGCGACATTGTGCAGGATTTCAGCGAGTTGGAGCGCTCTTTCAAAAAGGCACTGAAAGCAAAAGGGTTGACAGAGCCGGGCAAGAATGCAACGGCAGAAGAAAAGGCTGCCTATGAAGAACAGTTGCGCGAGGCGCAGCTGTCGGCAACCGACCTTGAAATTTTTGAAAATGTAGCGTTTGTGATGGCGCGCCAGTACGACAGCACCATCCCGGATAGCGTGGAGGAATGGCTGGAGGGCTTCGATTTCTTTTCGATTTATGAAGTTTTGCCGGAAATTCTCAAGCTTTGGAACCTCAACAACGCGACCACGGCAAACGCAAAAAAAAAGTAAGGCCCACAGTGCGCCCCTCCACGGGTGCACTGTTTATGCTGCGCTGTGCTGAACTGCGCTTGACGGCGCAGGACTTGGACGAGATGACCATGGGAATGGTGTATGACATGCTGACAGAAGCAGAAAATGACCGTTACGACTGGCCGCTCAAAGGAACGCAGCAGGATATTGAATTTTTCTTCGGAAAGTAGGTGAGGCGATGGCAGAGAGAATTAAGGGAATGCAAATTGTAATCGGCGGCGATACAACGGGTCTTTCCAAAGCTCTTTCAGGCGTCAACAAGAAAATCAGTGGCACGCAAAGGGAGCTGAAGGACGTTGAACGGCTTTTGAAGCTGGACCCGACCAATACCACTTTGTTGGAACAGAGGCAAAAGCTTTTGGCCGAGGCGGTTTCCGAAACGCGAGAAAAGCTGGAATCCTTGAAAAAAGCGGAGGAACAGCTTTCCGAAAGCGTGAAAAATTATGATAAATGGAAAGCCGCTTACGACCCTATTCAACAGGAAATTGACGACACAAAGAAGAAGCTGAACGACTTGAAGCAGGCGCAGAAAGACCTCGGCTCTCCGGATGCAGACGGCTATGACAGAATTCAGGCCGAAGTGAAGGAAACCGAAGAATATTTGAAGCATTTGCAGGCGCAGGCAAAAAAAGTTTCAGATGAGTTCGGCAATCCCATCAGCCCCAAGCAGTACCGTACAGTGCAACGGGAACTGATCAAAACAGATCAGGAGATGAAAAACTTACAAAAAAGCGCAGAAGAAACTCGTAAGGCACTTTCTTTCGGAGGAAGATTTACGGGTTCTTTGCAAACCGGACTTGGCAAGCTGTCCTCCAAAGCTTCCGCGGTGTCTTCTGCAACAGCACCTTTAACTGCTGGTATCGCGGCCATCGGAACGGCGGCAATTGCATCCGTTCCGGCGACAGAGGAGCTGAGAAGCGATCTGTCGAAGCTTGATAACGCGGCTAGGGATAGCGGCGTTTCAGTGGATACAGCGCGGCAGGCTTGGCAGGATTTTACCGTGGCAACGGACGAAGCAGATTCTTCCGTGGAAGCGGTTGCCAACCTTTTAGCGACAGGATTCGATGAAAGCAGCCTTCAGCGCGCAATGGAAGGGATTACGGGTGCATATTTAAAGTTCCCGGACACGCTCAAAATTGAGTCTTTAGCAGACAGTTTGCAGGAAACGCTTGCCACAGGAGAAGCCACAGGACAGTTTGCAGAGCTGATTGACAGGCTGGGAGGCTCGACAAAGGCATTTAACGAAAAACTGCAAAGTGCCGCTACTGATTCGGAAAAAATGGCGCTTGCTCTTCAATTCTTAAACGATAACGGCCTAAATGCCAATTACGAAGCATGGAAAAAGAACAATGAAGAGTTAGTTGCCCATAAAGATGCCACAATCGAATTTCAAGAGCAATATGCAAAGCTGGCTGAGGAGCTCCTGCCCATTATCACGCTTATTTTAAATCAAGTATCGGGGCTTTTGAATTGGTTTACATCGTTGGATGAGGGAACGCAGCAGTTTATTGTAACAATCGGACTACTAATTGCCGCAATTTCTCCCGTGTCCGGAGCGATAGGCGCGGTTTCATCAGCGATCAGCTTTTTAATTGCGAACCCCATTGTGGCGCTGATTGCAGCCATTGTGGCACTTGTCGTTCTGATTGCTACCAAAGGCGATGAAATACAGGCCATTTTGCAAAAGGTTGATGATTTTCTTCAAAACATTTTTGCAAAGGATTGGAAAGAGGTATTTGGACCAGTTTTGGGCGGAATATTAAATGCCTTTTTTACGAGAATCAAAGCGATATGGGATAGAGCAAAACAGCTTTTTGATGGCGTAATTGATTTTATCCGGGGAGTTTTTACAGGTGATTGGGAGCGTGCATGGAAGGGACTTGGAAATATCGTAGAAGGCCTTTTTGGATTTTTATATGAAACATCCTCAGGCTTTTTTGGTTTTATACGAGATTCGTTGAGCTCTCTGTTTGATATGTCAAAAAAGCTTAATACTCAAATGATAGACGGTAAAAGTGTACAGATTACAAAAAGTTCTTCTCCATTGGTTTCCTACGAATATGAAGGAAACTTGCCATATTTGGCAAAAGGCGGCATTCTGCAAAAGGGCAGTGCTGTCGTCGGTGAAGCCGGGCCGGAGCTTCTCACCATGATGGGCAACCGCGCTATGGTGCAACCGCTTACCAGCCAGACGCAGAACACAACCAACTTAGGCGGTGTCAATGTGACCGTCTACGGCGCACCCGGGCAGGACGTGCGGGAGCTGGCCAGCATCATTATGGACGAGATGGAAAGCGCGACACAGCGAAAGAGGGCCGTCTATGCATAACATTTATTTCAACGGCAAGGCCGGAAAAGATTGCAATCTGTTTGTCAGCGGCGAGGCCACCTTTGATGCCCCGGAAAAGGAAGTGCAGCGTGTTTCTATCCCCGGTAGGAACGGGGATATCTTGATTTCTCAAAACCGCTATAAAAACGTGACAGTGCGCTATCCGGCGTTTATTCCGAGAGGGTTAAAAGCAAATGCGCACGCGCTGCGCTCATGGCTGATGTCTGCGCCCCTGTACAGTCGGTTGTCAGATGACTACCACCCCGAATATTTTCGTTTGGCAAGCTTTTTAGGACCGATGGAGTTTGACACACGCTTTTTGAACTTTTCAGCGGAGATTGAGCTTTCTTTTGACGCCAAGCCCCAGCGCTTTCGAGTGGATGGGCTGAATGCAATCCCTTTTCAAAGTGCCGGATCTGTTTTTAACCCGGAAGGCTTTGATGCGCTTCCGCTGATCCGAATTGACGGAAGCGCTGCCGGTACTTTAACGGTCGGAGAAACTACCGTCAAAGTGAAGAAGTTAAACGGTTCTGTTTTTTTGGACAGTGAAACCATGAACGCCTATTCCGGATTGCAAAACAAAAATATGGATATTGAGGCGCCGGAGTTTCCGGCGCTTCTTCCCGGAGAAAACAAAATCGGATTTTCCGGAGGTATTCAAAAAATTGAAATTGTACCAAGGTGGTGGACGATTTGAGACTTTACGAAGCGAACGAAACAAAGTTTGACCATAACGGATTTGGCTTTTTGTCGGAGGCGACGGAGGCACAGGTAACAGAAGAAAGAAACGGCGCGTTTGAATTGACAATGCAATATCCCAGCAAAGGCGCTCTCTTTTCTGAATTGAAGCACAGGCGGCTTATTTACTGCCCGGCGCATCCCGGCGGAACGCCGCAGCCGTTCCGAATTTATCGTATTACGAAGCCCATGGGCGGGCTGGTGACGGTTTACGCAGAGCATATTTCCTATGATTTATCCGGCGTGATGCTGTCGCGTTTTTCGGCAGGATCTGCTGCGGAGGCTGTTTCTAAACTGTCGCAGTATGCCGTGGGCAATAATCTGTTTACGTTTTTTACCGATAAAAGCACGAAAGCGGGGTTTCAAGTGAAGGTTCCGGCGTCTATCCGCTCAAAGCTGGGCGGCTCGGAAGGCTCTTTGCTGGATGTTTACGGCGGAGAGTATGTCTTTGACGGATTCACTGTGAAGCTGCTGAATACGCGCGGAGAAAATCGCGGTGTTTCCATTCGGTACGGAAAGAATTTGACAGACTTAACCCAGGAGGAAAATATCCAATCGGTTTACACCGGGGTATATCCCTATTGGGAGAAAGAGGACGATTATTTCGAGCTGCCGGAAAAAACAGTAAATGCCGAGGGAACATTTGGATTTACGCGTTTTATGCCTCTGGACATGTCGCAGGATTTTGAGCAAAAGCCAAGCGCCGAGCAGCTGCGTGCCAAAGCGCAAGAGTACATGAAATCAAACAAAATCGGAGTGCCGAAAGTTTCTTTGACCGTCGGCTTTTTCCCTCTTGAACAGAGCGAGGAATACAAAGATTTGGCACTGCTTGAAACCGTTTATCTGTGCGATACCGTGAACGTGGAGTTTCCGGCGCTGGGAGTATCGGCAACGGCAAAAGTCGTGAAAACCGTTTATGATGTTTTGCAAAAGAGGTACAGCTCGATTGAGCTGGGCGATGCCAAAAGCAATATTGCGGATACCATTGTCAAGCAAGAGCAGGAAATACAAAAGAAGCCGTCTTATTCCGCGCTGGAAGAAGCAATCAATAATGCAACAAATTGGATTACAAACGGCGGCGGTTATATTGTGGCGGTGAAGGATGAAGCTGGAAACTGGAAGGAAATTGTGAGCCTTGACGTGAACAATTTACAGCAGGCGAAAAAGGTGTGGCGCTGGAATAACGGCGGTTTTGGCTTTAGTTCAACAGGATATAACGGGCCGTACCGGTTGGCCATTACGCAGGACGGTGCAATCGTAGCTGATTTTATTACGACCGGAACACTGACGGCAAATATTATCAAGGCTGGCATTCTGAAAAGCTTAAACGGGGCAACCGAGATTAACATGGAAACAGGGGTTGCAAAGCTAACGGGAAGCCTTCGTACTGAAACACGAACAAGCGAAGGAAAGACAGTTTACTCAAACTTGGATTCCGGAGGATTGACGATTCAGAGGAATGAAGACCAGGTTCGAGGAGTTTACACAAATTCAAACAATGATGTCATCGGAAATCTCGATCAGCTGTATATCACTAAAAAAGAAAGCTCGAAGAGTAAATGGGGCGATGCCATGATTTTTGCAGAACATGATGGGAAAGATACTGTTCTCAAAATGTTTGCGGATACGGAAAACAGAGACTTAGCAGTTGAGCTGAAGGCCTACCAAAATGGGAACGGGGAGATTGTTTTTTATGATGAAAACCGTATGCGAACAGGAATTGTAGGACGGTCTGTAAGCCACCGACCTACATACTTTCTAGGGGGGACAAATGTTTTAGAGTTTGACCCCCAAGGGGATATCAACCTTCAAGTTGATAAAATAAAAGGATTAAAAGCCAATTGGGAATATGATTCCGAAAAAGGGAAAATGGTTCTTGTAGGAGAAGTGTAAGAGGGGGGATATGATGCAAATTCCGGTAAATTCTATTCGATTTTTAAGAACGGTGTCGATTGGCGGAGGAGTTCCTTGTCCGCCGATCAATGTAATACAATATGACAAAGCCATCCCAGTCGCAGCAGTGACGCTGACGGAAAACGGCGTGAAATACACCCCGCCCGAAGGTGCATTGCTCAAAGTGCGTATGAAAAAGCCGGACGGCCACAGCGTCTACAACAACGCGCTTGGCCTTTGGAATAACGGTGAAGTGTTGTTCCTGTTTACTCAGCAAATGACGGCCGCCGCCGGACAGGGGTTTCTAAATGTCGAGGTTACTCTCCCCGACACTGGGGCGGTAAAATGCTCAGACGGGATCCCTGTGTTTGTCTCTGAAAATGCCGTACAGCAAAAAGACATTGAAAGCTCGGATGAATTTCTGACCCTCGTTGAAATTTTAGACCTTTGCAAAAAGATGGCCGCGGCCGCGCAAGAGTCGGCAGCCAGTGCTGCAGAAAGTGAAGCATCAGCCGAAAGCAGCGCAACGCTTTCGGAAAGCTGGGCAGTAGGCGGAACAGGTACGCGCGAGGGCGAAGACACCGACAACAGCAAATATTATTCTGAACAATCGAGTAAATCTGCACAGCAAGCTGGAAATTCTGCATCCGCTGCATCAGCAAGTGCCTCAGCAGCCGCAAGCAGTGAAGCAAACGCAAAGGCAAGTGAAACCGCATCAGCACGAAGTGCGGCCTCTGCGGACGAAGATGCTCAGCGTGCTGAGGATGCCGCAGACCGTGCAGAAGCTATTGCCGGAGGCGAGGCGTACATGGAAAAAGCGGTCTATGACGCGAACGGTGATGGTAAAGTTGACAATGCCGAAAATGCGGAGCAGCTGGGAGGGATTCCCGCCAATTCCTTTTTGCAAAAAACAGGTGACTCCAGCAATGTAACAGCAGAGTTTACGCAGGCTTCCACTCGAACAAATTTAACCACGGGTGAAAAGCTGGCCGTGTCGTTGGGTAAGCTGATGAAATGGTTTGCCGATTTAAAAACGGTTGCGTTCAGCGGCAGCTATAACGATCTGTCAAATAAGCCGACTGCGGCGAGCCTGGGTGTTTTTGCAAAAACGGACATTATCCCGATTGCAAATGGCGGAACGGGTGCTAAATCTACAAACGATGCTCGAAAAAATTTAGGTTTAATGTGCCGCACGGTAGTTTCCACCACAGATGCCAACGGAATGGTGACTATCCCGGTTAGCGAGTACGGAAGCAGCCCTGTCTACGCGATGGCTTGCCATACTTTTCAGGGAACATCTCTGAGAATTGGTGATCCTATTGCCGGCAAGGTCCAAGTGATTGTTTTCAACGGAACGGAACGGTTAAAAAATACATCTGTGCGAATTAATTTAATTTATGGAGGTAACTGGATTGTCGGAACTTAATGTTAGCGTTTACGGAAAAATCGAAAATGAAAAAATTGTCTTTCTTGCGCTGGAGCACGAGCTTCCCGGAACCGAAAAACAGGCGCACGACTGGCGTATTTTGGGACAGGCGGAAGAAGAAAAATATCAAGAGGTGCTAAGCGGCACATGGCTGGGCAAGCCTTTGTTTGATGAAAACGACGTCGCCAACTACAAGTTTTCCGACGGTTCAGCGGTGGAGCGCACGGAGAAAGAAAAACAAGAAGAACTTGCCGCGCGCCCGGCCCCGCTGCCGAGCCGTGATGAGCGCTTAGATGCACTGGAACGAGCAATGCTGGCCATGATGATGGGAGGAATGCCGAGTGTTTGAATTTATTAAGATGCAGCTTTTGCTCGGCCGTTTGACGCTCGAGCAGGCAAAAACTTTTATCGGTAGCTTTATTACCGAGGAAGAATATACAAAAATTGAAAGTGAGGTAAAACACAATGGATGAGAACATGCAGAACTATGACATGGAAGCAGGTGCTGGGGCGGACATCCCCCCTGAGGCAATCACAAAGGAGGAAGACGTTTAAATGAAAGGCTGTTCGTTTATCACAAAAGAGGTCCCGGCGTATGTCGGGAATTACACCAAGAACCGCGCGCGGTACGGCAAAATTTCTGAAATCACCGTACACCATGCCGCAGGCATCGTCAGTGTAGACGCGCTGGGTCAGCTTTGGCAAAAGAAAGGACGAGCAGGCAGCTCCCATTATGGCGTCAGCGGCGCTCAGATTGGCCAATATGTTTCCGAGGATGATATCGCCTGGACAAATTCAAACTGGACTGCGAATTGCCGCGCAGTCACCATCGAGGTATCGAACAGCTCCGGCGCACCGAATTGGGAGGTATCGGACATCAGTTTGCAAACGCTTGTGAAACTGGTGGCAGATATCGCGCGCCGAAACGGGCTTTTTCCGCTGGTTGTCGGAAAGACGCTTACTTATCACAGCATGTACACCGCTACCGCCTGCCCCGGGCCGTATCTGAAAAGCAAATTGCAATGGCTTTGCGACGAAGCGAATAAGCTGGCCGATATGCCCGAGGACGGTACAAGCTCGGACAAGCTCACTACGCTGCGCATCGGGCCAGCGTCCGCCGGAGATGTGCTGACGCTCAAGCGAATGGCAGAGGATTTATCTGTTCCTTTTGCTGAAGCAGACGGCCTTATGACGATCGGCGGCATGAGTGCCGGGGACGCAGTAACATTTACCAAAAAAGCGGATGAGCTGGGTCTTCCCGTTCAGACAGCCGCAAGAATGTATATTGTGCAGGCAGGCTTTTTTGAGGAAGGAAACAATGCTGCTACCTTTTTTGCGGAACTGCACAAGAAAGGCGTCGAGTGTTCCATTGTGCCGACCGACGGCGGCTTTCGTGTTCAGTGCGGCGCGTTTACCAAAAAAGAAAACGCACAAGCTATGGTGCAGCAGCTTGCCGCCAAAGGCGTGAAAACTGTGCTGAAGGAGGTTTAAGATTATGACAGCAAAAACAATTTACTATACTGTCTTGGGCGGTGCAAGCGCCGTGGGGGCGGTCATCGCCAATGCGCTGGGCGGCTGGGACACCGGCCTGCAAACACTGGTGATTCTCATGGCGGTAGATTATGTCACCGGCGTACTGTGCGCGCTGGTATGGAAGAAAAGCCCCAAGAGCACCGACGGCGCGTTTGAAAGCAACGCCAGCTTTCAAGGGCTTTTGCGCAAAATGGCAATTCTTCTCTGTGTGCTGATTGCGTGCCGGGTGGATGCCTACACCGGCACCGAGCTGGCGCGCGACGCCGTGATTTTGTTCTTTATTGCAAACGACGGTTTGAGCATCGTCGAAAACCTCGGCATTATGGGCGTACCCATCCCCCCGGCCATTCAAAACGCCTTTGCCGCGCTGAAAGGCAAGACGGAAACTACCCCGGAAAATAAAAAGAATCCGTAAACAACTTGAGCCTTGACACAACCGCCAAGGCTCCTTTTTTATGGAGTTTAGTCCGGATTTAGTCCGTAGATTTTTGAAGATTTTTGAAAAGAAAAGAAACAAAAAGAGAGCAAATGAGAATGTGCTCCAAAAGAAAAGAATGCTGATAAACCCGCATAAACACTGGAAAACCACGCTACAACAACAAAAAAGCCACCAGTCAAAAGACTGATGGCTTTGGCCCGAGTGGAGAGTAAAATGCTCTCGAACGCCGGCATATTCATCAGACCCTACCACGAAATTCTCTACTCGTGGTTTCTTTTTTTCAGGTATTGGTTTATCAGGAAGCTCAATAATGAAACTTCTGCTGTCTGTATCAATCTCCATAACCATGTCTGTTAAGCTGCGGAAATCAGAAGATGGTTTGATTTTTTCGAATTCAGACCGTGAGCCGTAAAAAATAGTTACATTTTTCATACTTCCACTCCAGCCAAAACAACATCATAAACGGCCAAAACGGTTGAACTGGATTCAGTTTCTGTACCGAGTACCTGCTCAGCAGAAGGGGCCTTTTTGGCAAAATCAAACTCCATCGACATATCAAGCTTTGATATATCGCAAGTACCAACTTTCACCGCATAATATGACAGATTCATTTTGGTCAAATCCGAGAGATTGTAATTATTCCGAAATGCTTTTGCGTTCAAACGTAGAATTGTTTTAGGAGGTCTCTCGCTACACAGGAGCATTTCGTAATAACCACGAGCATTCTCCAAAGCATCATTTAATCTCTCCAAATCAATAGGCATGTTTTCCTTTGGGACGATAACCGTATATGGACTATACATTCGATATAGTGAAATGGAGTTTTGAGGTGCATAGACAACATCTGTAAAACGCGAAATGTTTTTATCCTTGCAGGCAATCGTAATATAATCCGTTAGCAGAGTGTTTGTGAGTTTTGTCTCAATGGCTCGTTTAGCTTCGCGGTCATACTCACCTGAGATTTTGCCTGCGGCAGATGCTTTGATCCACGAAAAAAGATTAAATCCATGGCCTATTTCGGCATCAATTTCAGCTATGATTTTGGCAATCCGCTCCTTATCCTCTGCTGTACTCCAATCAAAACGGCCACCATTAATCACATCAATGTAATCACGAGCGGACTGCTCATCAAAATATACTGTTTTTATCATTTTGGGTGTTTTTTTCGCCATGTCTATACTCCCATATATCAGCAATTTATAAAGAGCCGCATGAGTGTACACCCACACGGCTGCCTTGGTGGCGCAAAGGCTCACCGTAGAATTATTATAAAGGACAAAACTGGAAAACTCAAGAAATCCTCGTATCCGTACCGAAAAATACGGCAGTTATGCCTGTTAGGGATTTGGCGGTTTCGGCGGCTGCGCTCACTCATGTCCCAGCCGCTGTCCCGCTCCTTGAATCGCCGTAAAACAGCAATCACCAAAACCACAAAAGCCGAACTCAAAACGCAGAAAAACCGCCTAAACAGGCGGTTTTTCTGCAAAATCTGGTCCCCCGAGGGATGATAAATCCGAACGTTCAATCTGTTCAAAGGTGATCCGTTCTGCACCTTCCTTGTAGTTGAAAGTCACGAGGATGTAGTCATCGTATACGACCACACTATTAACAAAGCCATCAATCAGCCGTCTGCGCCCTTCCAAAGTATTGGTGTCCACTTTGCGGAACTGGAGAATATAGAACTGAATCTGCTCTCTGGTGAACTGAGGCTTTTTCATCTCTTCCTTGATGATGCTCAGCTCCAGCTTTTCTTTGGTGGCTTCCAGCTCGTCTAAACGGCGCTTGGTAGAGGCATTGAAAATGCCTGCCTGAATTGCGTTTAGCATATTGTCGATAGCCTTCTCGGTATCTGCCAGTTGCCGACGCAGAGCGGGTAATTCGTTGCTTTCCTGCCCCTGTAACGCCAACGCCTGATCGGTAAAATACTCCACAAAAGCATCGTCCATGATGTTCCGCATAACGGATGCAACAACAGCACGCTCCAGGGGGTCTTTTCGAACACTGCGATGTTTGGCTTTACAGGTCTTTTTCCGCTTGCTGTTTACACAGCGATAATAATGATATACCTGCCCCTTGCTGGAACTCGTACCGGATTCGCCCACCATCATCGCCTTGCAGGAACCACAAAACAGCTTTGTGGTCAACAGATAGTCATCCTCAGCCTTGTGTCTGGCTGGGGCTTTTTTGTTTTTCTTCATCTGTTCCTGCACTCGTTCAAATAAATCTTTCGGTACAAGAGCTGGAATGCCATCCGGTACCACGATGTCGCGATATTTATATTCGCCAATGTACTTCCGGTTATGCAGAATTCCAGAGATGAAGTTTAAGTCTGCCGGTTTGCCTCGGACGGTTGTGACCCCCAGAGCATTTAGGTGATCCATAATCTGCTTCATGGTGGAGCCGGTATCATACATCTTGAAAATATCTAGGACAATCGGAACATTGACTGGGTCTGGTTGGTATTGCTTGTTGGCATCAATGGCAAAGCCGAATGTGGGTGTGCCGCCGTTGTACTTACATTTGAGTGCATTTTCTGTATGGCCACGGATAACCTTCACGGAAAGTTCTGCGGAATAGTACTCTGCCATACCTTCCAGCATGGATTCCAGAATGATGCCCTCCGGGCCGTCAGCAATATTTTCTTTGGCGGACCACCCGCACACCGTTCTTTTTCAGGGCGGCCTTGTAGTGGGCACTGTCATAGCGGTTGCGGGCAAATCTGTCCAGCTTCCAGACCACAACCACATCAAATAACCCTTTGGCGCTGTCTTTGATCATCCGCTGGAAATCGGGGCGATTATCCGTTTTGGCAGAAAGGGCACGGTCAATGTATTCCTTCACTACAGCCATTCCGTTCTGCTTGCAATACTCCATGCATTCTCGGATCTGACCGTCAATGCTTTCCTCCCGCTGTCCTTCACTGGAATAACGAGCGTAGATTACTGCGTTCACATCGCCACCTCCTTACTCAACAGCAGTTTCCGAAAACATCCGTAAAACGGATTCTTTTATGCGGTTATAGTATGGTGATTTAGGATCAAAGCACATCTCGGCGAACTGCTCCATCTCAGCTGCGTTTTTCCATACTTTCGGCTGATAGTGATACAACTTTCCCTGTGGCTCATCACAGCGAGCAAAGATATAATCCATGGAAACATCGAAGAAGTCTGCATACTTACGCAGCAGATCAACCGATGGAGTTGACTGTCCGTTTTCATAGCGGTTAAGGCTGGACTGGGTGATGCCTAAAAGCTCTGCCAGCTTTGCCTGGGATATGGAAAGATTGTGGCGCAGGGTGCGCAATCGGTTACCGACTTGTTTCATGCAACTCACATCCTTTTGCTAATATTATAGCAAAAACTAATTCAATTTCAATTCAATATTTGGCTTTTAAAAAGCATATTGAGCCGGAGATAGGACTTGAACCTGAATGAACTGAATGTGACCGCAATAGAGGCAAAGCCACCTATGAGGAAATCAAAGTCGACTTTTCACAGATAATACCACTTTCTCTATAAGGGACAGCGAAATATCATACCATCAACCGTACGGGGAGCAATATTATTGTAGTTCTGCCAGCACTTAACCATTGAATCAGCGTATGTTTTGAGTGTTCCGCGTTGTTGAGCAGCTACCATATACGTTCCCCGCAGAGACAACGATAAAAACGGAGATGGCGCCGGTCAAATCCTAGGAACGGGATCTGTATATTACGGATACAGCGATTCTGTTCTTTGAACGGTAGCTTGCCTTACAGTCAAAGCGAAAACTGTTCCGCGAACTGGGAGGAACAACTTAATATGATAATGATTTGGTAGTGGCACACCCTGATAGAAGCCCTTGCCGCAGAGATAGGGTTTCTGCTGATTTTTCGCAGATGCTAAGACGCCTAGGGATGGCACACATCTGCTTCCACGATCTTCGACACCCGGCAGCAACAAATATGCACCAGCACACCAGTAATTTTTATACTGTGGAAAAAATTCTTGGGCATAGTCTAAGAGGCATCGGCATCCAACTCGGCATTTCAACAAATTTGAAAGCAACAACGGCGTAGTATATCTATGTGCGCCTGGATAGGATCAGAGTGGTCTTGCAGACTTACCACAGTGAAATACTTCCGGAAAAGCAGCTTGACACCAAGAAAGAGCACACACATAAAAGATGAGCTTGTAAAGTGGGCTTTACTTTTAGGAAAAAGGCTGAATATGGTGGGATTTATAGAAAAATAAAAGCCTGATGCACGTGTTTATGTTACGGTTAGAAATCTTGCGAGGGCACTTTATCGAATATGCGGTTGATGTCGGCCAAGAGCAGTTCTTGGGGCAATAATCCGCCGGAATATTCATTCATCGTGTCCTCCAATTGTTGTCTCAGGTTTTTGAAAAAGTAGTCCCGACTGTTTTCACCAACCTGTGCTTCACGCTCCCGGCGGGCTTGAAGGTGCTTATCTCGCTTGTCCATCGCAATTTTGGCTTGTTTGGGGTAGTTTTGTATGATGTAATCACAATTTTTGATCATGCTGTCTAAGTCGGCAAATAGTGCATTCTCAATCCAGCGGTCCAGTTTCCAGCGCAGTTGGTATCCATGCAACTCGCTGGCGATTCTCTGCCTATCCCATAACCTGCTACTTTTCTGCGCATCGGCCATCTTAGCCTGATACACGTCCCCTAACTGGCCTAGGTAAATGTCCTGCTTCTTGCTGTACCACTCTACGGTGGCTGCAATCCATCGTTTTGTGATTTCCTCCCGTTCACCGGAAGTAGCCACTCGCTCGATGAAGGACTCAAGATCCTCTAACAACCTATCCGCGCGATTCTTTAGACTGGCATACAACAGCTCAAAGTCACTCTCTGTCTCCGGCCTGAGCTTGACCTTCACTGCGGTCTCATCCTTGTTTTGGGGCTTCTCCAGTGCCGCTTGGATGATGCTGTCATAGCAGCGCAGATGCTCCCTGGCGAAAAAACCATCGTAGTTGCTCTGGCTATGGTCGATCACCGAGCGCAGATTCTTGATGTCGTCTATCTGGGTTTGGAAACCTCTGATAAAGCTCTGTTCTGTATCAACAGGCAGATATTTTTTCAAGCTACCGATGACGCAAGAGGTATCCACAGCGAATTTATATAGATCCTGTATGCCCAGATAAAACTTGGCGCTGCTACCTAATGCCGGGACCTCGGTAGGAGTATAGTTGCAGGTCAAGAACAGGCGGCCGTCAATCTTCTTGCGAACTAGACAGTTGAGCTGGTTTGCCCGTGTGGCGGAAATCACACTCATGTCCGTTCCCTCCGTTCTTTGCTACCCTCTGCTCGGTAGGCGGATAGACCCGTATAACCAATGCCTAATTCCAGATCAGTGAGATAATCATTTTTCACCGGCATACGCACATTCCGTCCCAGGTTACTCCGGCGGAAGCGAACCCCAATCTTGTGTCCCAGTCGCTCCGGCACGCCATTGACCCGGATATAGCCGTTGTAGTCCTTAGTACTGATGACGATGCCATCATATTTCGTGCCATCAGGTTTTTTTGCCTCACCTGCCTCATTGCAAATCAAGAAAGGAGTTCTCATCCGCGCTGAACTAAAGAACTGCCCCTCCTCCAGTGTGTCCAGAATGCGAATGGCAGACTGGAAATTTCCAGTGGTCTGGAACTCCGACAAGGCGTACAGCAATACTATGATGGGCTGGCGAACCGCCGGATCGGTGCGGGCGAAGTACTTGTGGCACAAATCGCGGATATCGAACCACTCTTCCCGTTTCAGGCGAGTTAGTTGGCACTCGGTGTTGCCCAGCAAAGCGGTTTTATTATAGCACATCCAGCTTACCCGGATGGCAAGAGCCAAGGCGTAGCTGTTATTACAGATGCACTCGAATTCATCTGGTCCCCGCATGAAGTCCAGTACCTCCCGGCAGACCTTGACTTGTCCGTCTGTCAGGCTTTCTGTGGAGCGGAAAACGATACCCGCCCGTTCTAACTCCTTCAGGCAGATGAATGTAATGGCGGCTGGGTTATTTGCATCAAGTAGGCGGTCATATAGCTCATAGTAGGTGTTCTGACCCTCGGTACGGTTTTTGATTTCGCCAATAGTTATCTGGAAATCATTGCTGATGGCCCGAATGGCGGTGATATTCCTGTTGATCTCGTCATTGCCATTGGCTCCCCGATTGTACACATCCGTATTGCTACAGATATCCACAATCTGCATGATTTCATTGAGGTATTGCAGCTTTTTCTCCTCCCGGACCTCCCGCTTGTAAGCATCTTGGAACGCCTTGAACACGGCGTTATAGGCGTAGCCGTTGTCCGGTTGGTGGTTGATGACTTGGGTTAGCAAGCGGAAAATCTCTGGGTACTTCTGGATGCGCTGGATGTGGTAGCATATTTCCTCATCGTAGTTGCCGCCCCGAAGTTCCTGATATTCCACTACTAACCGCTCCGTCAGTAAATTGCACTGAGCAATTTCCACAATCAGCATATCCCGTTGGTCGGTTAGGTGCTGGAGTGTATACTGCTCATCGCCCACGCGCAAGAGTTTTTCCAACTCGGTCACGCAGCGGTTGGCTAGGGCAACCGCATTGTGGAGATCCTTCAGCCGGAGTTGGTAGGTTTCCACTGTGTACTTCTCACTGTCTACCTCCCAAGGCTTTTGCATCGTACTATGACGCTTGGAAAGGTATACGCTGTCCCACTGCTTGCCATAAAATTCTCGGGTGAAGGTAACCGCAATGGAGGCAAATCCGGCATTGCGATCCGGCACGTCATATTCCTCCCAGATAGACCAGACCTTATCAATGAGAGTGTCCAGATTACTCAATACTTCCTTATGGATTTGCCTCTGGCTGGGGACTGCCTGGAAAGGCAGGTAGCGGGAATTAGGTCCTATCAGCCGCAACAGGTCTTGGAGACAGATGGTCAGATTGTCGTCTTGGCAGAAGGTTCTCTGGTAGCTTTTGCCGTACAGGTCAATGATGTCGCACATCAACTCCACCTGTTGCTTTCCAGTGTAGCCATTCTTCTCCAAGAAAATCTCTGCCTCGATAGGGGTGCGGAAGCGGAACACAAAGTCCTCGCTGCGCTGTCCTTCGAGGAATACAAAGTTCCCGCCCCGCTGGCTCTCGCCATAGTAGAGCCAAGGAATAGTGGTGATGATCTGGAACAGCTCCGCAGTATATATGTTCCGGTCATTCTCCAGGAAGATGGAAAAGGCTAAGCTGCTGGGTACATCCAACTTGAACTGGCTGAACATGGCCACGCAGAGGTTGAAGCGATCCAGTGCCTCATAAAAGCTAGTATTATTCTCATTCTCCGGCTCCTCTTCTGGAATCTCCTCCAGAGAAAAGCCAGCGGCCAAGAATGCCTGTTTCATGGGGGATAGAGCTTGTTTTTTCTGCTCTTTCTCTTTCTCCAAGATGCGAGCCAACTGATCGTTGACGTACTGGGTGACCTTGCGCTGCTCCCGAGAGAGTCCCTCCTCAAGCTGGGGCCGGAGCAAGGCAATCAGGCGGTAAAAATAGTCGAAGATGTTATTATTGTGTTCTTCCTTCTCCAGCTTGTTAAACCAATATTTCAGGCTGGCAGGGGCAATGCCGGAGTATTTTTGAAACTGGTTACGCAGGGCACCAATTTCCTGAGGCCCCATCTGTCGTATAGCTTTTACATAGAGAAAGTGCTGGCCCTGTACCACCTGGGCTTGCTCCGAAGTGCACTGTCTGAAGCGGACGGAGCCGTCGGAGCGGTCTAATTGGAAATACTTCGGAGGGGAATCGCTCTCTGGACCACTGTAGGCACTGCACACCAGCACAAAGCGACGGCCTCTGTTGTTCAACTGCTGAGCCAACATCCGAGCCACGTTGATACCGGAGCGGTAGGAGGAGCAGTCCCACACCAAAAGGATGCGACTGTGTCCCCCGTCCTGCTGTTCGATAAACTGCATAAGGTTGTCCAAGTCTTCCAACTCTTGACTGCCACTGTAGAACAGAAGATTATCATTACGAATGAAGATAACAGGGCACAGATGCTCATTATAGATGCGGTAGGCCAGTGCTCCTAGGATAATGGTCTTGCTACTGCCGGAATCGCCATAAAGGACAATAGGGCCACTGAGTGTCTGCTTCTGGAAGGTGCCAGTGGACAGTGCCCGCCGGGTCAATTCCACCAGCGCATCCTCATAGGATCGCTTTACATAGAAAGTGGAACGAGGCAGATAGCCATACCACTGGGGACCATCGGAAGAGCTAAGTAACAAGAAGTTGGAAAACCACCGTTCATATTGTAAAGTGCCGTTGGGCTGAATACCGTACACTGTCCGCTCTGTGAGCACCTGGGCTAAATAGCCATAGCGCATCAGCTCCTCAGGCTGAACAGCCACTGGGGCTTTGTTGATATAATACAGGTCACCATCCTTCTGGAAAACGATGGTCTCCTTCTCTTCTGTCCGGTCTTTGATGATGTCTGCCAGCCGATTATCAGTGAAGAAAAACTCTTTGCGCTGGGCGATTTTATCCAGTTGTTCAAAGGAGCGGGTGCCGGGAATCATGTCCCAAAGCTGGACATTGCCAGCAGGGACATCCATGAAAATACGGGCAAGTACAGAAAGGGGAAGTTCGCGCTCCACCTCAGGTTGGTAGCCTGTCACCACCAGCTTGTTGACGCAGTCTAATAGGCCGGGTAGAAGCTGTAGCATTTCATCGGCATGCTTCAAGTCTGCTTCAGATTGGTCTCCATCACTGGACAGACCGATGGAAGCCAAGAAAGCGTCACTATCTGCCGCTTCGCTGCGTCCATAACCGTCCACGCCTAATAGTCGCAGGATAGGTAGGTTTTTCCGATTCAGCGGCTTGGCAGGGATTTCTTTTCGCGAGGAGTATTCCTTCAAGGCACGCGTCCCGTTTTGGGTGAAGTAACGGATAAACTCCTGATCCGTTCGGGTGGTTATGACACAGCTCCACGGGCAGTCAGCGATGACCTCCAGCTCCTCTCGGAGAGCACTTCGACCTACAAATAGTATCATTGGATTGCAGTTAAAATTCCGAAAAAAAGAATCTGCAAGTTTATGCCGTTCAAAGATAGATTCTGTCATGCGATCCCTCCTAAATCAGGAAGATATTGTAATTATACTATTAATCATCTCTAGCTTGGATAGCTGTTCCAAATGAACACATAGCTCAAGTTTCTCCTTGAAAGAAGCCTAGTTACATTACAATCCCTTCACAATCTCCATAAACCGCTCCAGGGAATACGCTCCTGGATAGTCCGGCTGCTTGGTCTCAAACACCATGTAATACTTGTACTGTTTTCCGGCCAGTTTCGCCCACTGGTCACCGATTTTGGCTTTCTCCTTGGACTCATCATTATCCAGATGGTCGCCCTTGGTCTCCACCATCAGTATCTTTCCACTATGGAGCATCACGATGATGTCGGGGTAGGCGTGAACAGGTCCGTTAATCTGAAAACCCAGTCTGGAGATATTACGATGCCACCACTTGACGTTGCCCAACGCTGACAGTGCCCACACCACCTTGAACTCGTACTCGTTCATATCTTCTTCGGCGGTATAGAGCGATTTGGGCACCATCGAAGTAAATGCCGTTGGGGAGATCACCGCTGGTAGCGCATAGTTGGGCAGGCAGGAAATCTTGTCCTGCTCCAGCCAGGTATCAAAAACGCTGGAGCGATGTTCGGCGATCAATTCCTTCACTTTTCCTTGAATCTTCACGACATAGGGATACGGCGACTGCTCCAGCTCGGAGAGCTGATCTTCGCTCATGGTGTCGATCACCCGGTCGATGTACTCATCCAGTTCCCGGTCGTTGACGCAGTTCATCTTGGACAGCCTTTGCTTGATAATGCCCTTACACAGAGAAAGCCGCTTTTCCGAGGGCTGGGTGCTGAACCACTCCCGGAAAAAGGCGCTGTCGCCGCCGGACAGCCGCCACGCCTTTGCGGTGCTGTCTTTGCTGTCGTCTACATCCACCCGTGCCATCTCAGCATTGACCGTGGTGAAATCCACGTGAGCGTCTTTGTCCCGCAGAGAGAAGCCACCTTCCAAATGCTCCAGTTCCAGGGGTTCATGGGCTTCCGAAAACAGGCTGGGGCCGGTCTCAAGCATAAATTGGGGGAAGCGCAAGGCAGCGGCTTCGTCTGCAAATTCCTCATTCATTCGGAACTGATTCATTTTGTCGCGCACCTCCGATGGAGCCTGGCTCAAAGCGGTGTTGTCAGCCTGGTTGATCTCGTCCTCATAGGTTTTGTTCTGTTGCAGGGCCTGTGACAGCATGGGGTCGGACTGCATAGTTCCATCCTGCACGGATTGCTCCGCCTCCTGTGCGGCTGCTTCAAAACGTACCTTCAAATCCGAGCCGTCTACCTCCGGCAGATCTGGTTCGTCAGCGGGAGGTGGGACAATAGGAAGTTGCTCCGGCTCCTGGGTGGGTGCAGCCGTAATGGGTACGTCCACATCCTGCGCCCGGTAGTCGCGGCTGCTGAAACCGGCGCTGTTCAGCCCGGCCACAACCTTCTCCAGCGTCTGATGAAAGTCTGCGGAAGATGTGATAACATAGGAAAGATTCAGCACTTCGCTGCTGTTTTTCTGCGTGTAGGGCAGCCGAAGTACACGCCCCAAAATCTGCTCCACATCCACGGTAGAAGTGCGGTTTGCCACCGTTGCCAGCACATAGGCAAAAGAGCAATCCCAGCCTTCTTTCAGGGCATTCACGGTGATGATGTACCGGATGGGGCAGTCTGGAGACAGTAAATCCACATTTCTCAGCTCGTCCCTATCGCCTGTTTTGATGGCGATTTCCCGTTCAGGAATCCCTCCGTCCACCAATGTCTTCTTGATTTTCTCGTATGTAGTACTGTCTACATTGTTGCGGGGCTGCGCCTGGAATAGGACGATAGGGCGGATATAGCGCCCGCTGGTTTCCTGTTCCCGTTTGGCCTGAGCCTCCAGCTTGGCACGGATGGCGATGGCGTCCCCGTATACGTCCGCCTGAGAACGGCGGTTATAGACGATGACCGGCAGCTTGACCATGTTGGCCTTTTTCAGCCGAGCAGCGTCCACAAAAGAGATGATGTTGCTTTTCTTTTTTGGCGTGGCAGTCAGGTCAAACACGAAGCTGGGGTTGAAGTTTTTCAGCATTTCCACGCTCAAATCCGAAGTGGCATGGTGACTTTCATCCACGATAACCACAGGATTCAGATAGCGGATCACCTGGATCAGCGCCGTCTCATCGGTATCGGCCAACAGAACAGACGGATCATCCATCCACTTGGCAAACTCGGCCAGAT
>NBJMC04203__coassemble_237_pt1 | contig 42599 bp, 32 predicted proteins | sample NBJMC04203__metabat2_high_PE_050 | metagenome-assembled genome bin NBJMC04203 | reverse complement strand
AGATTTTTTATCTACCCCCAGTTGAACTGGGGGTTTTTTCTTGCCTATTCGGCGCAACAAAAGAACAGGCCCTCCCGGCAAAGTTACCGGGAGAGCCTGTTCTTCATAATGAATAGTATTCTAATTTAACTGCTTATCTGAAAATGGAAAACAAGCTCCTCTTTATTGTGAATCAAGATTTAGGAAAAATAGTTCTCAACCATTAAAGGCGATAATCGCAATGATCATTGAAATGATCGTTACTATATTCCCGCTGAGTGCAAACAACTGCTCAGGTTTTTCCATCTTCTTGATTTCAATTCTCATAATACGAAATAGCCTTGCCCAAAGAAAAATACAAAACCCTAACGCCAGCCATACGACTGCAAGCCATTTTGAGTTTCCTGTGGCACCCCACAACTGGAAAAACACGCCCAAAAGAAACATTAACGCTCCAAAATAGGCGATATACTCTCCAAAAATAAAAATCACCATAATGATGGCTTTTATAAAATTTTCAGCACAAAAACTTTCTTTTATCTCAATATCTTTTACCGTAACTATTTTTTAATCATCCTGATAACGCATTGTGCCTCCAACTTTAGACGACTTAGTCCTTTATAACCGGAATAATCTTCTTCTCCAAACAGCTTTGACCATTCTTCTTTTTCTTTTTTATAGTGCTGGTCCATTTTCTCTTGCTTTTCTTCTTCTGCCTTCAAAATCGCTTCAACTATAATTTGTTTTAATTCCTCAGAAGATACAGCGTGTAGTTGTGTCCCCACAGAAGCCTGTTTGTTTTGTGTTTTGTCTTGCTTTTTATTCTTTTTTCTTTTCGTCGACATTCACTAAACAACTCTCTTTTAATTATCTCTTTAAGTTTCACCAAAAATAATATAGATAAAATTACCCCAGACAAACCTAGAGGTTCGTCTGGGGTCTAGATGGTGGAGATGACGGGAGTCGAACCCGTGTCCGAAAAGAGGTCCACGCTAGTATCTCCGGGTGCAGTTTATCTACAACATTCCCTTTGCATCAAGCGGATAAACACGCTGGTGCATTGGTAGCTTCATTCAGTCATGACAGCCTGCAAAGCTTAGGGCTGTTCACGTACGGCACCTCAATGATGCCCTGGCCCCACACGGTGCCGGAGTGGGCAGGACAGCCGCCTATAATTAGGCAGCGACAGCTAATTTATTGTTGTTAGCTATTTTTTGGGAGGAGTTTAAAGTGTGTCCCCCGAACACTACCCGCTGCTCTCGCTTTCCTCTCCCCGTCGAAACCTTTACATCCCCATATTGACAGTCTGCCGGGGAAAGACAGACTGTAACAACAAAATGATACGCCGAAACTTCGGCTTTTCACGCTCAGCGCCGCTGCTCTTTCAGCGCGCGGTCCATCACGCGCTTTGCATCGCGCTCGGCAATATCGGCGCGCTTATCATACAGCTTTTTGCCCTTACACAGGCCGAGTTCCAGCTTCACGCGCCCTTGCTTTAGGTAAAGCTGAAGCGGAATCAAGGTGTAGCCTTTCAACTTTTTCTCCTGCGCCAAGTGGCGGATCTCCCGCTTATGCACCAAAAGCTTACGCTTACGCACAGGGTCACGGTTGAAAATATTACCCTTTTCATAGGGGCTGATGTGCATTCCCAGCACAAACAGCTCGCCGTTTTCCACCTCGACCCATGCATCCTTTAAATTGACTTCACCAGTGCGGACGCTTTTCACCTCAGTACCCACCAAGGCAATTCCCGCCTCCAGCGATTCGATGACAAAATAGTCATGACGCGCCTTGCGGTTCACCGCCACCTGTTTGATTGCATCGTTTTTGGCCATTTTGTCACCCCTTTCCAAAAGGTTCTATAAGAATACGCTTTTTCGGCGCAAATGTCAAGCGCTTTTTGTCGAGCCTTACAGCTCGCCGCGGTTTGCCAAAGAGCGCCCCAGCGTCACCTCGTCCGCATACTCCAAATTGCCGCCCACGGGCAAGCCGTAGGCAAGCCGCGTCACCTTAATGCCAAACGGTTTCACCAGCCGCGCCAGATACATGGCGGTTGCCTCCCCCTCTACGGTGGGATTCGTCGCCATAATCAGTTCTTTCACCTGGCTTTCCGTCAGCCGCGCCAAAAGCTCTTTTACCGTCAAATGCTCTGCGCCGATGCCGTCCATGGGGGAAATGAGTCCATGCAGCACATGATAAAGCCCGCGATATTCGCGCGTGCGCTCAAACGCTGTAACATCGCGCGGGTTTTCCACCACACAAATCGTGCTTTTGTCGCGGTTTTCGTCGCTGCAAATGGAACACACTTCATTTTCGGTAAAGTTTTGGCAAACGCGGCAGCGATGGATTTTCGTATGCGCCTGCTCGATGGCCTGCGCAAACTCCAACGCCTGCGCACGGTCCATCGCCAGCACTTGATACGCAAGGCGCGTTGCACCTTTGCGCCCAATGCCGGGTAATTTTGCAAATTGTTCAATCAGCCGCTCCAGCGGCGCTGCATTATACGCCATTTTCGCGCCTCATTTCCCTTGCATCAAAGCCCCGGAATGTTCAAGCCGCCGGTGATCGCATTCATTTCGTTTTCGGAAGCTTCGTCTACCACGCGCACAGCTTCGTTTACTGCAGCGGCAACCAAGTCTTCGAGCATCTCGATGTCATCCGGCTGAACCACATCGGGATTGATTTTGATGCTGACTACTTCGTGTTTGCCGTTCATGGTGAGCTGCACCATGCCGCCGCCGGAAGTAACGTCATAGTTGGTTGCTTCCAGCTCAGCCTGCTTCTCCTTCATAATTTCCTGCACTTTTTGTGCCTGCTGCATCAGCTGGTTGATATTCTGTTTGCCATATCCTGCGGGAAGTCTTGCTTTCATATTGATTTACTCTCCTTCTGTTTCATTGATATAAACAACGTCAACGCCTGCACTGCTCAGCTGTTCGAGCGTGGCGTCGGCCGTCATAGGCTGGTTTTCAGTTTCCTGTCCCCGTTTCTTTTTATACGGGCCAATCGGATAGCGGACACCTGTCACTTGCTGTAAAACGCTTTTCACCATTTCACTGGAAAATTCGTTTTTCCGCATATATTCTAAAAACAGCTCGCTGCCGTCAATCAGCACACGTTTGCCGTCATAATAGGCGCGGCTGTCTTTGAGCGCAGCAGAAAGAAGTTTATCTTTTCCCTGCATTACTTCCAGCACCTTTGCCCAAGGTTCAAACGGCGTTTCCTGCCCTTGATTTGCCGCCGAGTGTTCCGGCGTTGTCTGCGGTGCAGCGACAGGCGCTTTCTGCGGCGTTGTTGCAGTCGGTGCGGGCGCACTTACAAACGCTTGAGAGCTGGGCGGCGCAGCGGCGAATGCCGCAGCAAATACCGTCGCCCCCCCGTGAGCAGTCGAAGCCGCCGCAGCGGGTGCAGCCTGCACAACGGGTGTCGGATAGCACAGCTCGTAAACGGCCAGTTCCAGCTCGATGCGCGCGTCAACACCTTTTCCCATTTTATCCAGCGCGGCACACAGCGTTTTAATGCACTGAACCGCCTGTGCGGCAGAAATATTCTGCGCGTGGCGTTCATACTCTTCCTGCTCTTCCCGGCTCACGCCGTTGAGCAGATTCTGCGCGCCGGGCACAGCTGCCAGCATCAAATTGCGGTAATGCACAATCAGCTCGTCACACAAACGCTTCATATCAACAGAAGCCTGGCGCAGGGAAGCAATCTGTGTTAAAACCGCCGGGGCGTCCTGCCGAGCCAGCGCGTCCGAAAGTTCAAATAAATAGCTTCGGTCGGTCACGCCCGCCATTTTACGCACAAGCGCCTCATCCACCTGCTCACTCACGCCTGCACAGGTATCCAAAATGGAAAGTGCGTCGCGCATTGCGCCGTCCGCCAAACGGGCAATCAGCCCAGCGGCAGGCTCGTCCAGCTGAATTTTCTCATGGCCGGCCACTTCCAAAAGCCGCGCTTGAATGTCTTCAACCGCAATGCGCTTGAAATCATACCGCTGACAGCGCGAAAGAATCGTTGCCGGAACCTTGTGAATTTCCGTGGTTGCCAAAATGAAAATGACATGAGGCGGCGGCTCTTCCATCGTTTTCAGCAAAGCGTTAAACGCCGCTGTGGAAAGCATGTGCACCTCGTCAATGATATATACCTTATATTTCCCCTCGCTGGGCGTATAAACCGTTTCTTCGCGCAAATCGCGGATATTGTCTACGCCATTGTTGGAAGCGGCGTCAATTTCCACCACGTCCAGCACACTGCCGTCGTCAATGCCGCGGCAGACAGCGCACTCGTTGCAAGGGTCGGCATCGGTTCGGTTGGGGCAGTTGACCGCCTTGGCAAAAATCTTTGCACAGGTCGTTTTGCCCGTGCCGCGCGTGCCGGTAAACAGATAGGCGTGGGCCACCTTATCGTGCAAAAGCTGATTTTTCAGCGCCGTCGTAATGGCCTGTTGGCCGACGACATCCCGAAACGCGGCGGGACGCCATTTTCGATAAAGCGCGCGGTACATCGCCCCTCACCTTCCTGACAAAAAATAAACCGAACACGGCGCGGCAATTTCGCCGTTATGCGGTTCGGCATACAGAGGACAGGAAAACTGTGGCGCATGGAAACCGTCGCTTAGTGCTGCTTGGTTCCCCATCTGACACGGTTCACGGGGCTCCATCGCACAGGGCCCGCCCTCTGCATGCCGAACAGCACACTTTCCGCCCTGTCCGGTGAACAGATTTCATTATAATATAAAACGGTGCAGATTGCAAGCAAAAGTTTGCATTCCGCGCCGCACTCTCCGGCCAAAGCACAGCCGCTGTCTGCACTTTTTACTCGCAAGCATTCAAGCCCTCAGCAGCTGTGCCGGAATCAGTGCCGGATCATACATTACTTTTGAACGGTTATCCAGCAGCAGCTCATCGCGAATATATTCACCCGTTTGCCGATTCGTAACGCGCCGGTAAATTTTAGAAATGCGATAATAGCTGTCCCCCTGCTTTTCAAAATGATGATCTTCTTCAAAAATTTCATAACAAGTGTCAAACGGACGTTCGCTGCGCAGCTCCATGTGCAAGAACTCGTTCTCGCAAGATGCGAGCAGCTGCACCGTCTGATTGGTGTCGTTGCGAAACCGATAATCCAACTGATTATAACCCACAGAAGTGCCGGAGCTAAACGGCACGCGCTCCCCTTCGTCAGGCGCCAGCGCGTCGGAGTGCTTATGAAACTCTGTAACGGTGAGCGGCGTATGCAGCACCATGACATGAAGCGTATTGGCCAAGTTACACAGTCCTCCGCCGATGCCGGCAATCAGCTTTCCGCCTTGCAGAACGCGCCCGTCCAGATAACCTTTTCGCCTTGTTATGCTGCCAATGGTTTCCCAAAAAGAAAACACCTCGCCGGGGTGAATCAAAAGCCCATTGAGTTTTGCAGCGGCAAGCGCAATATTTTTCGCTTTGTTATACTGGAGCACCGGGTCAATATCTTTTCCTTTTTTAATAAGGTAGGAGGTTTTCTCAAAGGCGACGTTCGGAAGATGTCCTGTGTCAAACTCTTTGGCGATGCGCTCACGGCTAAAAAAATTTTTAATGTGGCGTTTGCAGATTTCTTTTTTCCATGAAATCTCATAGCAAACAGGGCTAAGCTCACAAAAATGTTTTCTCGCACACATCGCAGCATTCCTCCTTTTTCACAGCCCGTTCCAGTCGATTGCGGCGAAACCATGCGTGACGATAAAGCCAAAGCACCGCTTTTTCTACCGTGCGTCTGATTCCGATTTTTGTTTCTCCGTCGCGGCGCAGATAGCGCACTAAAATATTAGCCATGCCAACCCGATTCGCGCCTAAAACATCTGTAAATACCTGATCGCCAATCATAACAGCCTGCGCCCGTTCTACCCCCAGCTTTTGCAGCGCTTGCAAATAACCTTGCTTTTTCGGTTTGTCGGCCTCACAGACAAAAAGCGCATCAATATTTTTCAAAAAACGCTGCACACGCTCTTCACTGTTATTGGAAAGCACTAGTGTTTTCCAGCCCGCTTTTTGAAGTTCGGCAAAAAAGGCATCGACTTTTGGCGTGGAATCCGCACCATGGTGTACCAGCGTATTATCAATATCGAAAATCAACGCGCGAAACCCCATTTTCCACAAGGTTGGGTAATCGATTGAAAACACACTGTTTGCATAAGCATCGGGGAAAAGCAAATGAATCATGCGCCGCTCCTTCCTTCCGGTACATCGCTCTCTCCGGCTAAAAATGCGCAGACTGCGTCAATTTGCTCACGGAAAGAATCCCCGAAACGATGCTCAAAAAATGCGCTTCCAATGGTGAATGTCCAGGGGCTTGTACGCTTTACTTGCGCAAGACGTTCAAAGCTGTTGATACCTCCGGCAAGACATACCGGAGCGCGCACCTCACGCACAAAAGTTTCATTCAGCACAGCTGCATTACCAACATAACGATAGCCCAGCAAATCAAACCCGTCTACACCGTACTCAAGCGCCGCCTGTGCTTGTTTTATCATTTCGTCCACACTGCCGTAAAGAACCGACGGCCTTTCTCTCACATCTCCAACAAACGGCATGTAGCGCAGCCCGTTCTCTTTGCAAAAATCAGCGATTTTCTCGGAAAACATCGTTCCCATCACAACGTCACAGCCGCAGAAAGCCGCCGCTTGCGCCCCTTTCAATCCTTCTTGTTCGGTGTAGGAAACCACTTCTAAAAACACCGTTTTTCCCGCTTGCTTCATACAACGCGTCAAAGCGGCCATTTCCGACAAGGGCAGCCCCGCCTCCTTGAACCCCCAAAAGCGCGCACGGCTCTCCTTCGAGCATTCAAAAATATTTTTCGCATTCGGCACAGTTTTGTCTTGATATGTCAGCATGACAATCAACTCCGATGCAGTACCGTTCATTCGTTCTCGCCTCCTTGTCCTGCTTTGTCCGGTCAGCACAAAGCATCTCTTTACGGGATTGTAGCAAAAAAGGCTTTTCCACGCAAGGGAAAAGCCTCCTATTAAGAAAAAATTAAAACGTCATTCAAAAGCGCAAAAATTTCTTTGGTTTTTATACAATTTTTATTCATTTAGAGGACACGATTATTTTATTTTTCAGGTGTACTGCCCTTCGGAAAATCGGACGCACAAAGCACAGAGGCAAAAACTGTTTTTTACAGCGAACGGAAAGTCTAAAAATACTATTGCGATGTTAAGTATCGTTTTCCATCCATTCCGCTTTACTGCTTATTTAAGCGATTTTTCCAGTCGATTTGGTGGTTTGGAACTCTTTTTATGAAAAGCCCCGTTTTATCCATGTATCTGTGACTGTAAATCGAGATGCTCTGGCCTTTTTCATCTTTTCCATATTCTTCAATCACTTCATAGCTAACAGAATCACCCTTTTGAACCTCTCTCGCCGGAATCACAATCATTCTCGTATCATCTTCATAAACAGAAATACCGATAATCCCATCACTTTCTTGGCTTTGGTAGACAACAGAGTAGACCCCTTTTTCATGGACACCTTGACTAACCAATAAAACGAATATCAGCATTCCAAATGTGCAAAAAGCTACCGTAGATAGAAAACGAACAATTTTAAGTTCAACTTCATCCCGTTTTAGCCATTGAGCGACTTTTCCTTCTATCTTTTCCCATATATCTTTTTCTAACTTGTAAAAGAAACTTAAGGGTCCTAGAAAGATGCCTCCCAATACGATCACTGCAAAAAACATCCATAGAGTTTCCCATGTAAAAAATACTTTCCAATCAATTTTAAGAGAAAAACTAAAAACGATAAGCAAAAAAGACAACGAAAGTAACCACAATAACACATATTTTTTTTGCTTTTTGTCGTCCATCAGCCATAGAAAAAATGCCAAGAATAGAAGGCTGAACACCAACCACATCATGACATATCCAAAAATCTGTAAATCATTAATTCCATACTCACTGAAATCCAAACCTGCCATTGAACAAATATACGCTGCAAAAGCAATCGGGAAAAGAAATATAAAAGCAAAAACTTTTGCAAGCCATTTTTCAGCTTTTAACTTTTTCTCCTCATATAATTTTTTTCGTTCATTTTCGCACACTTTCTTGCGTACCTTATTCAGCGAGTTCCTCCCCTCGCATTTTTTTATTGTTTGCATACGTTTTTTTAAGTCAGATTTTTGTTTCCACCATAAATGATATTCACCTCCCACCTGACACACCCAAACTCCGCAAATAATCAAACCCAGGAAAAGAATTCCGCTGATTAAATACTTGCTGAGGATTGTATTGAATGAATATGAAAGCTGTACATCGAAAACTTTGTAGTTGGCAAGGTTACTTTTGTTATACAAATCAAAAAATACAATTACAAAGAAAGGCAGCACAGCCGTAAGGGCGCTTACAAAGAGCGTGTGCAGAATTGTTGTTCCAAGACTTTTTTCTTCTTTTTGCTTTTCAAGAACCATGCAACCATCAACATCTTTGCTGCATCCGCCATTTTCCTCTTGTTGACTCATAAAACACAACACTCCTTTTTTATTTCACGTCATAATAACGCAAAGATAACACGGAATCCTGAAAAGGTCAATCTTATTTCAAAATTTTAATGGAAAAATATACGTAAAAAGGTAGAAAAAGGAATAGAACAGGAATAATCCCTCATTTGGAACAAATAGCAAAAACCCCGTAAAGCCTGAACTTTACGGGGTTTTCAGCTGGTGCGGATGAAGGGACTTGAACCCATACGAAGTTGCCCTCACTAGAACCTGAATCTAGCGCGTCTGCCAATTCCGCCACATCCGCTTATGAAATTCATCGCCTCTCGGCGACGAAATTCATTATACCAGCTTATCTTAAAAAATGCAAGCTTTTTTTGCATTTTTTAGCAATTTTTTGAAGGATATTTTGAAAATCCAAAATTCCAACGTTCGCAGCAACAGCTTTCAGATTAAAAAACGAGCCAGCCGCTTTCTCTTTGCCGCGCTTACGGTACACAAAAAGACAATACGTGTGTTTTTATCTTCAAAACGGAGCTGAGAAAACAAAAACACCTTTCACGCTCTTTTTCTTCTTACCCAATCTGCTCTGTACCGTCTTGTTGCGTCGGTATTTCCTGCGGCTGTGTTTCTTCGGCAAGCACAGCCACAATCTCTTGTCCCTCCCCTTCTTGCTCTTCAGATTCTTCCTCCAATGCAGTGGGCGGAACCGCATCTTCCGACGGGCAGCCTTCAAAGCAATACAAAGCGTCGGCAATATCTGCAAACACACGTGCCGCATCAGAGCTTCCGTGCGTTCCGCTGTCCATCATTACAACAATGGTATAGCGCGGCTCCTCCGCTGGGTAAAAGCCGCCGAACCACGCATCCAGCAGTTCCTCGTCATCTTCATTATAGCGTCCGGTCTGTGCTGTGCCGGTTTTCCCGCCTGCCGTCGTCAGCCGCGGTTCAGCTGCTGCGCCAATGCCGTTTTCCACTACAGAAATCATTATTTCCTGCACACGCTGTGCAATCGCTTCGTCAAACACTGTGCGTTGAATAGGCCGGTAATAACTTTCCAGCATTTCACCGCTTTCTTCGTCCATAATCCCCTGCGCATAGGTGGGCTGGATATACGTTCCATCATTCGCAAAAATGTTCAAAAAACCTGCTACCTGCACCGGAGAAGCAAGCAAAGCACCCTGTCCAAAACTAACAGATGCAAGCTGGCCTTGATCTTGCAGCTCGTCCACAGTGGGCAGATTTCCGGCTGTCGTGTTCCACCCCGGCACAATCGGCGTTGCCTGTCCGCATCCCGCAGCTTGTGCCGCCTCATGCACTTGCTGTGCCCCCAGCATCAGACCCAGCTGAATAAAATAACAGTTACAACTTTGCTCCATTGCCTCAGTCATATTTACAACACCGTGCCCTTTCCCGTAGGCACATCGGTAAATATGTCCGTTCAGCTCATATTCACCCGTACATTCATAAGTCATATCAGCGGAAATTCCGGCTTTCAGCGCCTGCGCCGCAATAATAGGCTTAAATACTGAGCCAACGCTGTAACCGGAAATCGGACGGTTGATCAGCGAGGTATCATTCTTCTCAATGCTGGCGGCGACATTCGTTGGGTCAAACAGCGGCATGCTCACACTGGCGCGGATTTTTCCCGTTGCCGTTTCCATCACTACAATAGCGCCGCGGTCAATCTGCTCTTGCGCAATTCCTTCACAAAGACGCTGGATTCTCGCGTCCAGTGTCAGCATCAGCGCTTCACCCGTCCCTGCTGTTTCTTCCAGAACCGGAATATCGTGGCCTGTATTTAAATAAGAACCCAGCGCATCGACCGTGCATACCACTTCTTCCTTTGTTCCCGCTTGCTCGAGCCAGTCATTACATGCTTTTTCTAAGCCATACACGCCGCTGCCCTCTCCGTCCAGATAACCGATCAGATGCGCAGCAATGGGCTGGCTCCAATAACGCTGTGTCTGCCGGAACACAAATTCCGGTTGTTTTTGCTCGGTTTGCAGCTGAACCAAAAACGGCTTTGCCCTTTGAATTGAACCGTAAAAATCGCTTTTTTGTGTCGCGTCAACCGATTCAAACCACGTTCGGTAGCTTTCCTTTCCCGGGGAAAACAGACCGTAGGTACGATATTCCCAATCTGTCAGCTTCCAGCGGTTGCAATCGTAAATATTGCCTCGCCCTTCTGAAAGAGTCAGCCTTGTTTCGCTTTGCTTTTGCACGGCATATCTTGCACTCTGATCGGTAGAAAGCCAAACCAAACGCGCCGTCAGAACAGAAAACACACCAATCATTGCAATGGCCGCTACTATAAGCCGTTTTTCCTGCACGCAGACCACCTCCAAAAAGGAGTATAGCCTTTTCCTGCTGCTTTACACTGATATTTTTAAAAATAAATATCTCTCAGCCAATAAGCTTTTGATTTTGATTGCGAGTTGTGTAACATAAAATGGATTATTTTGTGACGCAAACTGCAAGATTGGCGGCACCTTCTCTTATCCGGCGATTGCAGAATGATCAATTTCGATATAATTCGGCTGTCCGCTCCAATAATCACTTTTGGAAATCATGGAATAAACAGATGTCGAGATCTCCGTTTCATACGGTGCACCGTCCGATCCGTTTAAAACAGCCTTCACCCTTTCAAGCCCCGAATTCACCACAAAAAACTCGCCGGCATCCGCCGCAATTTGCACAAAATCCGTCGTTTCTCCCATCGGATAGGTCAGCGGAAGGTCGGTCATCTCTCCTGTTTCGCAGTCTACCGCATAATGGTAGCGCTTGATTTTTTCGGGGTCATTTTCGCGCGTGTCTGACGCATGGATCACGATGCGGCCATCCACAATGTCTTCAATCGTGGTGGTATCACTGCCGAAGTAAGGCGCATCTTTGCACAGCGAAACCGTTTCCCCCGTTTTAATATTAAATTTCAGCACCTCGGCTGTGCTGTCGGTCAGGGGCTGCATCAGATAGATGCTGTCGCCCGATGGCCTTGAAAGAACGTTCATGTCATAAGTAAGCACTGTTCTGGACGTTTTCGTTTCCAGCGAATAGGCATCGTAGCGGCGAGATGCTCCGTCAAAAAACAGTACCAGCAGTTCATCATCAAACGCACCAAACAACCATTCCGTATCCTGATATGTCATCAAATCCACTGCCTCGCCGCTTTCGATGTTTACCTGTTTGAGTGTTTTTTTGAGCTTCCACGTTTCCTTGTCGACAACTCCCGTTGCGAAATACAAAGAGCTGCCGTCCGAAACCACCATATCAATCAAGTTTTCGCTCGGCGAACAGGTATAGAACTTTTCTCTGTTCTCACCGTTTACACCCATTTTCCAAATAACTTCCGTCTGTTCCTGTTCGGTGTCAGCACTTCCCACACAGAACAAATGCTCGTTTTTCGCATCCAAAAATAACCCTCCTACGGCAAACGGGAACCAAGAAGGACATGTTTCATCGTTGTGCCGGCACTCTGGGCGACTGCACAGATAAACTGCTGCTTTCGTGGCATAGTCTATGTAAACAATATTACTTCCTTTTTGGGGGTTGGGTGTAAGCCGATAAAAGCCACTCTTGGAAGCGGTTGCATTATCTGCACCCAAAAAAGGCGTCACCGGCGTCAAAGATATTTCCGCGGCGGCTTGTTCCGGCTCGCTGGCTGCCGGCTCAGGCGGTGCATTGCAAGCGCACAGCAAAAGGCTGAATAATAAGCATAACACTCCTGCTATTTGGTATCGTTTCATGTTTGTCCCCCTTTTTACTTTTGACAGGCACACCCCACAGCACATAAAAGCACTGTGGGGCAAAATCATGAAGTAGCGATCTATTTACAATCATGAAGACAAATGCCGCAGCACATCGCTGCTTAAAAACGAGTGTATCATTCGTATCCAACTTCTCTGGAAACTATCACAATATATCACTCTCTGCCCAGCGAAATCATATCAGATATATATTATGAATTCAACAAAAACATCATGAAATAGGAGAAATATGTATTAAAAAAGGGGGGTAATGATATAACAAGCGCTAAAACCACACCGATTCAAACAACCGATAATTAGCTTTCGAGTTCCAATAGTCCTCTTTATCGATTAAAGCATACTGATTAGCAATCGTTTGCATTTGAATTGGCATTTGATTCTCGTCCAGCATATTCACTTGCTGATAAGAAAGTTCCGCAATCACCAAAAGCTGATTTTCCAAAGCAGATATAATTTCGACAGGCTCGGTTACACCATCAAAATCGGTATATAACGCCAACTCGCGCAACGTGCCGTCGCTTAAATCAAAGCCCCATTCTTTTACCTGTGTCTGCGCAGGTTCAGATCCAGGATGAAACACTTCAAAAATCACCTTATCATCGAATGAATCGATAAACATTACCGACTCCAGCCCGAGTTGTTCATCCATCGGCACGGAAATACCGGGAAACTCCTGCTTTTCAAAGAAGGGTGCTTTGCTGTACTCGATGTGCCCATCGTCATACACAAACCCATACCCCTCCTGCGTTGTAAACAGCACCTTTTCGCCATATTTCCACGTGTCGAGCACCTTTTGCTCGGCTGTATTCGCGTCGAGCGCAGACAGAAAAAATGATTCACCCGACACACTTTGCAAAAGCAGCTGCTCCTCCAATGCCCCGACGACTGTTGTTGTATTTTCGCCAACGTCCGCTAATTTTGTCATGCGGCCGTTTTTCGTTTGAATGGCTACAATGCACTGGTCGGAATCAAGCGACGTTCCATCCGTGCGGCTGCTGCGATAGGCGCAAACGATCGTATCTTCATTTCCCGCAAACGGCGGAATCAACTCTTCGCTGGCGTCCAGCTCAATCACTGTTCTTTTGTCTGCACCGTTTAACTCCATGCGTATCAATTTCGGCTGACAGATTTCTTCGGACGGATTGTCGCTGCCGCGTGAAATCAAAAAGAGAGAATCTCCCACAACGAGCGGCACCACACCGCCCTGATTGGCAGAAATCCATGCGGGACAGGAAGCATCCCTGTGTTCACAGCTGAGATTGGCGCATAAAACCGTTTCTGCTCCCGTAGCATAGTCTAAATACATGAGAAGCATCGAGCCGTCGTCTTTTATTTTCGGATAGTAAAAGCCTTTCTCCCCGGCTGCTCCGGAACACAGTCCGTTCCACTTTGTCAGCAGCTTCATGTCGGAAACATTCATGGGCTGTGCCGCCGTCTGTGCCGACGATGAATGCGCTGCGCTTTCACCCAAAGGCTTACTGTTTTGGCACCCGGTAAGAAGAGCGGCAAGGCAGATAAACAACAAAAAGTACTTGAGTAAAATTTTTTGCATCTTTCTTTCCTTTTAGTCTATGAATGAATAAACACATGTGTCCATTGACAATACACATCATTTGCAGAAGATGCTAACCATCGAACATCACATTTTAAGGGACCTACACCATTGCGCGTAGCTCCAACAAAATATGTTGGATAGTAATAATGCTGTAACGCACAAGTGAAGCCATAGCTGAACGGTTCTCCATCGCTTATAGCTAAGTAGCGAATAGATGCATCATACTCGTTTCCAGACAGTTTCATAATATCACAATTACCATAGTTTGAATTGTATCGGTATATATTGAGTGCATATATATTTTTATACGCATCTGTCGTCAGGGACTCAATATAGTATCTATTATTGCCGGGCGCTGTGTCGACACGCCAAGTCTGATCTTTACTATATTGTACAATATAGTAAAGATCTACATTCCGGTTATTATAATTGGAACTTGAATTTCCCGCACAATTCATTCGTGCGTTGAATCCCACATTATTTAAAGCAGTAGAAATGATTCCTATTTTCTCACTACCTGAAGCAGATTTTTGATCAATTAGACCGTCCGCAAACACCGGCACCGCAGCAGCAAATGCCATGGCAATACTAAGAGCTGCCATCAATAACTTCTTTTTCATAAAAGCACTTTCTTTCATTTGTAAAGACCTTTATTTATCTCATGGAACTTCAATCATCCTTTGGCCGCAGGCTGAATTTCATTCCATTCAATACGGTTTATATCCCCGGAAATCGGCAAAACCACGATTTACTGCCTGTGGATTCTGGGCTTGTCTTTTACTTTTTGAAAAATAACCGCACCAATTTTAAGAAACTTCTCAAGAAGCAGCTCTATTCCCAAAAGAGAAGAGCTCCGCCCCGTATAAATGAGTGCCTTATTATCGTCAAACCCATTCTGAAAGTATTATCATGTTTCATTTTCAGCTTGGCGTAATCGTATCAAATGTCTTTTAGAAATTCAACAAAAATGTAATGAAATAGGACAAATATGTATTAAAAAGCAGTAAACCCACCCTGCTTTTCACTAATTTTAGATTTGAAGAATCGACAGCTGATAAGTTTGAGACTGTCGAAAAACACTGACTTAATGAAAAAGAAGCTGCGCTGCAAAGAAAAAAGGCTCAGAAAAAGAGACTCGCCCTCTTTTCCATTTGAGATAGGAGCACAGTTTGTGAAAAAGCAGAGCAGGAGCAGCGTTTTTCACACTGCTCCTGCTAAAACTTAAAAATTGCAATATCAGTTTTATCAGCTCTGTACCGGCTGTATCTGTTTATTACAGGGCGGGGATAACATTCTCATCCGCCTTTGCCTAAAACAAGTCCAAGCCTTACAGACGCCCTAAAAAATCTTTCGTCTTTTCGTTTTGGGGTGCTTCAAAAATTTGCTCCGGCGTTCCTTGCTCGCAAATAACGCCGTCAGCCATATACACCACTTTCGTAGAAACGTCGCGGGCAAAGGCCATTTCGTGCGTTACTACAAGCATGGTTAAGCCTTCGGCAGCCAAACTGCGCATTACCCCCAGCACCTCGCCTACCATTTGCGGATCAAGCGCACTGGTGGGCTCGTCAAAAAGAAGCACTTCCGGCTGCATGGTGAGGGCACGCGCAATCGCAACGCGCTGCTTTTGGCCGCCCGAAAGCTGGCGGGGCTTTGCGCTGATATACGGAGCCATGCCCACCTTTTCCAAAAATGACATTGCGCGCTCTTTCACATCGGCCGGGTTTTCTTTCAGCACTTTCACAGGCCCAATGGTACAGTTATCGAGAACCGTCATATTCTGAAACAGGTTGAAGCTTTGAAACACCATGCCGACTTTGGCGCGGTAGCGGCTGGGGTTGTTATGCTTACCGGTAATCGGCGTTCCGTGGAACAAAATTTCCCCGCCGCTGGGGCGCTCCAACAAGTTGATACAGCGAAGCAGCGTAGACTTGCCCGAACCGGACGCGCCGATGATGCAAGTGACGTCGCCCGCGTTCACCGTAAAGTCAACATCTTTCAGAACCTGATGCGTACCGAAAGTTTTCGACAAGTGATTTACTTCAATAATGCTTTCACTCATTCGCGCGCTCCTTTCCCCGCATTGCGGTTTTGTGCGGCCTTTGCCGCCAAGTCTGCGCTGTCCTCCTGCTCTTTGCGGCGGTAGTCAGCGTTCGGCTCTTTTGGGTTCTTTTTATAACGATGCATGCCCTCGCCCGGCACAAGCGGATCAGCCGCCGCAAGGTCGAAGTTTTCCGGGCCGTCCATTTTGCGTTCCAGCCAGCGCAGCAGGAACGAAGCCGTCAGGGTCATCAGCAAATAACCGCCCATTTCGATGACCGCCGAGGGGAAGTACAAATAGGTTGCGCCAACCACCGCACGGTGAACCGCGAAAAACTCAGTAAAGCTGATGATAAACATGATGGACGTATCCTTCACGTTGATGATGAAATTGTTGCCGATTTGCGGCAGGATGTTGCGCAGGGCCTGCGGCAAAATGACGTAGAGCATTGTTTGGACATGATTCATGCCAATGGCCTTTGCTCCTTCGGTTTGGCCGGGGTCAACGGAAATAATGCCGCCGCGCACCGACTCTGCCATATAGGCGCCCGTGTTTACCGAAACCACCAAAATGGCGGCCGCCCAAACATTGTTGAACTTAATGGCATTATCGGTAAAATAAGGCAGTCCGTAATACATAAATACCGCTTGCAGAACCATCGGCGTGCCGCGGAACACCTCAACATAAATGCGGACCAAAGCGCGCACCAGTCCCAAAACAAAACGTTTTGCAGGCGGGTCGGTACGTTCACAGGGAATGGTGTTCAAAACACCGCACACCAAACCGATGATGCATCCGATTACCGTAGCGACAAGCGCCAAAATCAGCGTATCGCGCATGCCGTACAGATACGTTGTGCCATACGTTTCCCACAGCTTTGCCACATCATTGCCAAGCTGAAGCAATTTTTCCATGTTTCTTTCCTTTCCGGCAAAGCCGCTGCTTATGCAGAAGCAATCGGCTGAACGGCAATTGCCTGAGCCATCAAATCGTTAAAATCCTGCTCGGTCATGGGGGACAGCACTTCATCCAGCTTTTCTTTCAGCGCGGTGTTGCCCTTACGCATAGAAATGCCGATGTTAATTTCCCCTTCGTCGACTTCAAAACCCTTGCCGTCCTCAAAGCTGAGCAGCACCATATCGGGATAAGCAGCCAGCGCACCTTGTGCCGTGGGCATATCGGTGCAGACAAAATCGACAGAATCGGTTTCCAGCGCCATCAGCATGGCGGGGGCAGACTCTGCCGCGGTTTGAATGGACGCACCTTCAATCTGAGGCAGACAGCTGTCATACCAAATGGTTGCAATCTGTGCAGTGCAAGTGCCGCCCGAAAGCTCGGCAATGCTCTTCGCGGATGCATAGGGGCTGTCTTTTTTCGTCAGGCACACGATGCTGGCGTAAAAATACGGCTCGCTGAAATCCACCTGCTCCATGCGCTGTGCCGTCATCGACTGGCCGGCAATCACGGCGTCAACCGTGCCCGTTTGAACCGCCGGAATCAGAGAATCCCAATCCGAGCGCACAATTTCCAGCTCCACGCCGAGTGCTTCGGCAATTTTTTTCGCCATCATGACGTCGTAGCCGTTGGCATACTCGGTGGAATCTTTAATGGGTACTGCGCCGTTGGAGTCATCCGCCTGTGTCCAGTTGTAAGGTGCATAAGCGCACTCCATCGCAACCGTCAGCACGCCGTCTTCCAACCCGCTTCCATTGGCCGCCGCACTCTGTGCACCGGAAGTGCTGCCCGAGGCAGCCGTTTGTCCGCACGCGGTAAGCCCTGCTGTTAAAGCCAGCACAGCGGCCAGCACTTTCATCAACTTTTTCATTTTGTTTCTCCTCTTTTTCCGAGCACACACCCCATTCTTCCCGAATGCGTGCCCTGCAATATTACTTATCCAAACAGCACAAAAAAACACAAGACACCCGTGAGATGCCTTGTGTTGAAAGAACAGCAGTATACGCCTTTGCTCTTACCAACGGAAGCGCTCCACAGATGTGACAGTTTGCGGCATCTTATTACAGCAAACCAACGAAAGCCCCGGTAAAAAAGCCCTCATTTCGGCGAAACTTCCCTTTCACACCGGCAGCCTTTACCAGCCTTTTGCCTGTGCTACTGATGACGCTCCGCGCCTCTACCATTTGGTTTTTGCTCATTCTATCATGCGTTTTTCAGAAAGTCAAGAACAGCTTCATTTTTTAGATACTCATACAAAAATTAAAATTTTCGTTGAATCTTTTTCATTTATTTTTTCTTCTTAAAACGTTTATTTCCTTCTTTTCTCTTTTCAAACATTCTTGAGAGTGTTACAATGGAGAAAGTTGATGAGGCCGCTTTGGCACACGCCTTATCCGTTGTTTTTCTGAATATGATGTTTGAAATCAAAGGAGGCATTTTCATGTCGCTGAAATTTGCAATTTTAACCGCCGGAAACATTGCCGGGGCCATGGCGAGAACCGTTTCGCAGATGAAAGGGGAAGGCATCGAGTGTTATGCCATTGCCGCGCGCAGTTTAGAGCGCGCCAAAGCGCTGGCATACGAAAACGGTTTTTCGATTGCTTACGGCAGTTATAAGGCCCTTTTTGAAGATAAGGAAGTAGACCTTGTTTACGTCGCCAGCCCGCACAGCCACCACTATGAGCACGCAAAAGCCGCTTTGGAGCACGGAAAGCATGTTCTGTGCGAAAAGCCCATGACAGTAAACGAAGAACAAGCAAAAGAGCTGTTTGCACTGGCGAAAGAGCGCGGCCTGCTTTTGACGGAAGCCACTTGGACGCGTTTTATGCCCTTTGTACCTGCTTTGCAGGAAGTGCTCAAAAGCGGTGTAATCGGCGATGTTAAAACGCTGACATGCGCATTCGGCGTTCCTGTTGCGAAGAAAGAACGCATTGCACAGCCTGAGCTTGCCGGCGGCGCGCTGCTGGACCTCGGGATTTATCCCTTAACGATGGCCGCCATTGCGCTGGGCCGGCCGAAGGAAATCTGCGGCGTATGCACTAAGACGGAGCTTGGCGTGGACGCCCAAAACAGCATCAGCCTTTCTTATGAAAGCGGTGCGGTTGCCTGCCTGACTTCTGGGATTCATGCACAGCTTGATAACTGCGCTGTGCTTTACGGCACGCGCGGCAAAATTGTGATTGACCAGTTCTGGCACGCCGAGGGCTTTACTGTTTTCCCCGCCGAAGGAGAGCCCAAAACTTATTCGTTCCCGCACAACTTTACGGGCTACGAGTACGAAGTGCGCTGTGCCGCAAAGGCGATTGCCGAGGGAAAAACGGAATGCCCCGAGCTGCCGCACGAAGAAACGCTGCACATTTTGCATCAAATGGATACACTGCGCAAAGCATGGAACATCACTTATCCGTTTGAATAAAACACAATTGATACCGCATTGTCTGCCGCCTTGGAGCGGCAGTTTCATCGGCGCTTAAAACATGAAACCCCCCGAAGATCTTCCGGCGTTTTTTCGCCCGGAGAGGCTCGGGGGTTCTTTCATGTTTATTTCATTGCCTTTGCAAAGAGCGCGTTTGGGCTTCCGCTCAAACAAACGGATGAATATTTTCTGCTGGCACGGCGCACCAAAACACAGATGCTCTATTCTCCATTGCTCACGGTTGCCGTAACAGCGTAGCAGCATGCCGCCCCTGCGCCCAAAAGCATTTTTGCACATTCATTCAGCGTTGCCCCGGTTGTCAGAACATCGTCCACCAAAAGAATGTTTTGGCCGCGGACAGATTCGACATCTTCCACGCTGAACGCCCCGAGCAGATTGGTCTTTCGCGCCTCTGCCGACAAAACATGCTGCTCCTTTGTTTTATAACACTTTTTCAGCACATCATGTCCAAGCGGCAGTTCGAGCTTTGGTGCCAACGCTTCGGCAAAGAGAAGCGCTGTATCGTGCCCGCGCTTTTCTACGGAGCTGGGGTGGGAAGGCACAGGCACAACGAGCGTAACCTCCCAGCGCGCATCCTTTACGCCCTGCGCCATAAACTGCGCAAAAAAGCGCACGGAATCTCTGCGGCCGTCATATTTCGCAAGCAGGAGTGCCTTTTTCATCGGCGGCTTATAATCAAACGCGGCATAAACCGCTTTCAGCATTTGCAAATCGTGCATTGCAAGAGGGACAAGCTCCCGCCGAAGCAGCTTTGGAATGAGAGGCGTACACCGCTCACACTGAGGTACAAAGCCAAGTACGCGTGAACACACCGGACAACGGGGCGGAAAAATGAGCTTGTAAACAAAATCGACAAAGTCAAAATCTGAATGCTTCATACCTGCGCCAGCATCCTTGCCAAACAGGAAAACCGCTTGTTGCTTTTAATATTTTGAACCATCTGCGCCACCTCCGAGCGGTGCCCTGTGAGAATACAAAGGTTTTTTGCGCGCGTTACGCCCGTATAAAGCAAATTTCGGTAGCAAAGGCGCGGAGGAACCTCCATGACAGGAATGACAACCGCCGGAAATTCACTGCCTTGGCTTTTGTGAATGGTCACGGCATAGGCAGGTTCTAATTCCCGCAAAAATTCCGATGTATAAACCAGCCGTCTGTCCTCACTGCGCACCGTGACACTGCCCGCCCGAACGTCTACTTCCTCAATGACGCCCATATCGCCGTTAAACGCTCCTGCACCTTCTTCGCCTCCGTCAATGCGCTGAAACGGGATGTCGTAATTATTTTTCATTTGCATCACTTTGTCGCCTTTGCGCAGAATTTTAGCGCCGATTTGCAGCTGGGGCTTATCGGGTGCGGGCGGGTTTAAGCACGCTTGCAGCATCGGGTTTAGAGAAGCCGCACCCAAAAGCCCGATTTTCGAAGGACAAAGCACTTGAATATCCTCACGCGGGTCGTACCCATAGCTTTGGGGCAAACGGCGCGAAACCAAATCGCAAACCAAATCGGCACAGGCTTGTCCGTCTGATTCCAGCAAAAAGAAATCACTGTCACGCGTACCCTTTTCCGGCGCATGCCCCTCCACAATGCGATGTGCATTGGAAACAATCAGGCTTTCTGCCGCTTGGCGGAAAATTTCCGTTAAGCGAACCGTGGGAATGACACCGGAGGCAATCATACCGCCCAGCACATTCCCCGCTCCTACACTGGGAAGCTGGTCTTCATCCCCCACTAAAATCAGCTTGCATGAGGGCTTCAGTGCGGCTAAAAGGCTTTGGAACAGCAGCACATCCACCATACTCATCTCATCGACTACCACCGCATCGCATTTCAGAGGGTTGCGCTCGTGGTGCACAAAGCGCACGGTGTCCGCCGCGCCTTGGTTGACTTCGAGCAAGCGGTGAATCGTTTTGGCTTCTCGGCCTGTCAGCTCATTCAGCCGCTTTGCCGCACGCCCGGTGGGGGCGGCCAGCGCCACGCGCTCGCCTCTGCGCTCCAAGAGGGTCAAAATGGCGTTCACGGTCGTGGTTTTTCCCGTGCCGGGGCCTCCGGTGAGTACAAGAACCTTACGGGAAATCGCGTCGGCAATCGCCTTTTTTTGCAAAGGCGCATACGAAATTCCCTGCGCGCGCTCCATTTCTTCAATTTCCGCTTCACACCGGTCGGCGCGTTCGGGCTGGTGCACCAGCTCTAATAAATGCTGTGCTACCTCGCGTTCTGCGCGCCAATATTCCGGCAGATAGACATAGCGGCGCTCATCGTACGTTTCAAAAAACAGCTCTTCTTTTTCCAGCAGTTCGCTCATTTGCTGTTCAACGCCGGTTTCCTCTACACGCAGAAAACCCGCCGTTGCCGTGCGCAGCTTATCGAACGGCAGGCAGGTGTGTCCGTTGTTTAAATTGTGGCGCATCACATACAAAATACCGGCTGCCAACCGTTCACTGGCATCATAATCCATGCTCATATCGCGCGCAATCGCATCTGCCACCTGAAAGTCTTGATAGGCCGGATAACCGCACAAAATGTACGGGTTGCGCTTGACGAGCTCGGCGGTGTCCGGGCCGTAATGGCGGTACAGTGCAACGGCCGTCTGGGTGGGCAGATGATACTGCGCCAAGCACTGGATGGCTTCACGCACACCGAACAGGCGCTTAAACTCCCGGCTGGCCGCCATCGCTTTTTCCGGCGTGATGCCTTTAATCTGCGTCAGCCGCTCCGGCTCGCTGGCAATCACCTCAAGCGCCTGCTGTCCGAAGCGGTCTACAATTTTACCTGCCGTTGCTTTGCCGATATACGGAAGCACGCCGCTGGCAAGATAACGCTTCATGGCGGCGGCGGTTTCCGGCAAACGCACTTCGTACGCCTCGGCGCGGAACTGCTCGCCGAAATTCGGATGGGCGGTAAAGTAACCGTGCAGCGTTACTTCCTCGCCCTCGCAAATTTCCGCCAGCTCCCCCACTGCGGTATAAAGCTCCCCGTCACAAGACAACTCCAGCACGGTGTAGCCCGTTTCTTCATTGCAAAAAATAATATGTTCCACTGTCCCGCTGAGTGTCTGCAAATTTTGGGACATGTTTTCACACTCCTTTTTTCGGCTCTGCTCTCTTACACCGAATGCAGGGCCTCTTCCAGCGCCGGGGTCAGCTCCTCGGCCGCAACAACACGAATATTTTTCATGCCCGGTTCCCGCAGGCAGGCGCTTTGCTTTTGCTCATAAACCGCGAGCACAGAAAGCTCCGGCATCCTGCTGCGCACTGCCATGACGTTTTCCCAGATTTCTTCGGGCGATTCTCCGCTGACCACCACAACTGCCCGGCGCAGGCGTTTTCTTCCGGCAAACCACTGTGCCGCCAAGTCCGACAGATAATACGCCCCCAAAACCGCGAACATGGTAATTACAATCAAAATGACACCGCTTTTCATGGCTCATTCCTCCTTTTTTTCATCTTATGAGAAAAAAGAAAAAAGGTGAAAAGCGTTTTAAAACAAGGCAAAACCCCGTTTTTTCAGTGGAGTTTCGTCAATCCAAGTCATCATGCGGCTGCTGTGCCGGCTTTTCTTTGCCGCCGAGCAGTTTGTGCAAGCGTTCGAATGTTTTCGGCTTCATAAAAATCTGCAAGCAAATCCAAACTTTTTGTTTGAGCGTCAGAGGCCCTTCAAACGCCTGCTGCAATGTCATGTGATAACGCCGCTCATAATAAAAATCCAAAATAGCCTTCATGCGAAACTCAATTTGGTCATAGCGCGTTTTTCCTTTTGTCGCCCAAAGAGATTGAATTTCCTCCAGCATTCCGCTTTTATTAAACCATTCGTTGACCGCTTGCGCATGCGTGGCGCTGAAAACGGTTAAAAAGCCATTCTTCTGGGCCCAAAGCGGCGGCACAAAGTCCCAAAGCGGATACGTTCCCTCCATGGCATTTTGCGGCAAAGAGAGCGCCGAGAGCGCGTCGGTTCGAGCAAAAAACATGCCCCCGCGCGATGCAATCGCCCATTTTCCCAAAGGAGCTTCTGTTCCCATCTTCCTCAGCTCATTTTCATGGCGCGGCAGGTTCAGCCCAATGGTCAGCGTTTCCTGATGAGAAGGCGAAAGCGGCACAATTAAGCCAATGTTTTCATCATTCTGCATCGCCGCCGCACAGGGAGCGGGATGGAGTGCTTCGATGGCCGAAAGCATTGAGGTTGCATCGGCAAACTGCTCTAAGAGCAGCGGAAGATGCGTGTGCAAAAACAGCATCCAACGGTATTTTGTCCGAATTTCTTCCAGATTCTGCATGAGATATTCCGCCGGAGAAACCGCCGCAATCTCCGCTTCGTGCGGCACGGAAATCTGTGCATCCCATGCTGCGCACAGCTGTTCGCCAGCGTAAACGACTCGGCAAACCGTCCCCCTTGCAAGCTCGTCCAAACGCGGCACAAGCAAGGCGGCTAACGCGTCGCTGTCAATCATCACCAGCGTGAAAACACCGCTGACATCACAGGCCGGACGCTCGTCTGCCTTAACACATAATCCCAGCGATTGCACCGTATCGGACAGCGGTTCAGTGCGCAGTAAATTTTGCACAATTAATTTCGTGGGGTAGCTCGTGTGCTCACGCAGATAGCGATACAGCGCATTCGTCGCGGCTCCTTGCGGACAAGTGGTGTAAATATGACGCTTTGTCATAAAGTTTTTTCGCTTAAAAAACGGGCACCCGCGTTTTTCAAGCAGCTCAACAGGCATGCCCATCAAAGGGTAATCGTTCAGAGATTCCAAATCTTCCGTGTGCACGGCAACATCCCAGCGGTATCCCAGCGCGGCAAAATGTTTTGTAAACCGAATTTCATGCTTTTCAACTGCCTCCCAATAACTGCCAATGACGGGAAGTTCCTGCCAATAACGCAGAAATTCTTCGGAATGGAGCATTTTTCCCCGCACAGCAAAAAAGAAGCTTTGAATGTGCGGCGGGATGGGAACCGTATCGTCCCATGAAGCGGCTTTTGCGCCTTTATGGCGCGTCAGGCCCCAAAAATCAACGTCCGCTTGTTCCATGCGCGAAAACATTTCATCCAGCGGACAAACCGGGCCGAAAATCGTCTGGTTGTAAAACAAAACCTCATCATACTGCCCCGTATTTTCCCGCAGAAATCCCTCTTTATATGCGGTGATGTCAAACCCTTCATTGGGGCGCTGAATCAGTTCGTCACAGCATTCGTTCAGCACAGCGCGCGCACGGTCGGTAAGTGCACCGTTCACAACAATCACTTGTTTTGCGCAAAACTCCCCCACGGCCCGCAGCAAATAAGGAACATAATCGTCTACTTCCCCTTGGGCGTCAAAATAAGCAAAAATCGCTAATCGGCGCAAATTCCCCTTCTCCATGCTTTTCCTCCATTGATTGTCCGTTTTCCGCGCTGAGCCAAGGCTTTTCAGCGGCGCGAAGACACAATGTCTTTTACTCTTTATTATACGATAAAAACGCACGCAGAGCAATAAAGCCTTTTCATTCCGCACAAAAAACAATGCTGCACGAAAAGCGCCCTTGGCTTTCTCAATTTCAAAAGCTAAAGCGCTAAATGATTTTTTATTCTACTGATATGCATATTTAGTCGCGTTAAAGCATTATTTTATACCGATTTTTTCTTTTTGTCATAAAAAACAGCGTTTAAAATTGCACTTATTCTACATGAAAACCGCTTGACGCGGCGCAAAACTCGTTTTATAATGTTCAAAAAAGCGACACGGACGGCAAAGAGGCACTCCGGCAGGGAAATCTCCGGCGGAGCATCGCCCCGAAGCTGCGCCCGCCGAAAAAAGGAGCCGACCATCCATGCTGGATATCAAAATTCAGAAAACAACTACCCCGAAAGCAAAACCCGATGAAAACCGTCTGGGTTTTGGCAATTATTACACCGACCACATGTTTGTGATGGACTACACCGAGGGTCAAGGCTGGCACTCGCCGCGCATTGAGCCGTATCACGCTCTTTCGCTCGACCCGGCCGCGATGGTGTTTCACTATGCACAGGAAAGCTTTGAGGGCTTGAAAGCATACCGCACCAAAGAAGGCAAAGTACAGCTGTTCCGCCCCGAAAAAAACGGCGAACGTCTGCAAAGCACGCATGAGCGCCTTTGCATTCCCACAATTCCTGTGGAGGATTTTGTGCAGGCCGTGAAAACTTTGGTGGAGGTAGACCGCGACTGGGTTCCCTCTGCGGAAGGCACCAGCTTGTACCTGCGCCCGTTCACCATTGCGACAGAGGCGCACCTCGGCGTAAAGCCCAGCGATTCCTATCAATTTTTGGTAATCGCCTCCCCCTCCGGCGCATATTACGAGGAAGGCTTGAACCCGGTAAAAATTTATGTAGAGGATGAATATGTCCGCGCGACACCGGGCGGCACCGGCTTTATCAAATGCGGCGGAAACTATGCCGCCAGCTTGGCCGGCCAGATGAAGGCGCACGAAATGGGCTACAGCCAAGTGCTGTGGCTGGACGGCATTGATCGCAAATATGTGGAAGAAGTGGGCAGCATGAACTGCTTTTTCAAAATTGACGGCGTCATTCGCACGGCCCCGTGCGTCGGCACCGTTCTGCCCGGCATCACCCGCATGAGCTGCATTGAGCTTCTGCGTGACTGGGGCTACACGGTGGACTGCGAAACCCGTCTTTCCATCGAGGAAGTGATGCAAGCAGCACGCACTGGCCACTTGGAAGAAGTGTTTGGCACCGGTACGGCAGCAGTTGTCAGCCCGGTTGGCCAGCTGTATTATGAAGGCGAAACCGCAGTCATCGGCGGCGGCAAGATTGGCGAGGTAACCCAGCGCCTGTATGATACGCTCACGGGTATTCAGTGGGGCACGCTGGCCGATGAAAAGGGATGGGTCGTCCCCGTAGAATAAACATCGTTATCAAAATGTGAAAGCAATATGCAAAACGTGGATGCGGCAAGCTCGCCGCATCCACGTTTTGTTTTGCTCATATTTTTGTGTTTTACGGCTTGCATTTCCTTTATCGCTTTTTATAAAGCACGATTTCCGGGTCTGCGCCGTTGCACCCGTATTCACCTATCAAGATAAAACTTTCATCTGCAACAATGCCGTAGCATCGGTCAGAACCTTCTATTTCAATTTGATTGCCCAAATAAACACGGTTATCTTTTAAAAACTGCACCTTCTGCCCATTGGCAAGCGGGTACTCTAAATTTACAAAAAAGCCGTTGAGCAAATTGAGGTTCTGCAATTGTAAGCCCTTGACTTGCAAAGCATTACACTCGGAAATCAATTCTTGTTTGAAACGAGAAAATTCCTCTAATCCGCCGCGCTTTACACATTCTGCGGCAATGCAGCTGCCCCCAAAGGGCTGACCTTCACATGTTTCACAGCCGCCGCAATCTTGTTTTCGGCTGCATCCTTCACAACAGTTTGTTCCGCACAGAGAAGCCATTGCTCTTTTTCTCCTTTATTGTTAGTTTTCATCCCCGCTTTTCCTAAGTCGCGGGTAAAACAACTGCAATTTCTTTTCCCAATTTTCAAAGAGAGAATAACAGTTACATAAAAACGGTTAGGGGAAAAGTGCTCTCCCCTAACCATCTTTCTTATCTTTGGTTTTTTGGCATTTCCCACGCATGGTGGTCGGTGTGCAAGAGTTGGTGCGCCTTATGGGACAGCGGTGCTTCCATATAAGTTTCATACAGTGCTTGAATGTCCGGATTCTCGTGGGAGAAGCGCAGCTCGGCTTCGCTGTCCAAACGATACAGCGTTTTGCCGCGTGTAAAGGCGCGCTCTTCCCCGTCGTGAATCGGCTGGCCGCCGCCTCCGACACAGCCGCCGGGGCAAGCCATCACTTCCACAAAATCATACTGAACTTCGCCGCGCTCCATGCGATCAATCAGCGCGCGGGTGTTTCCAAGGCCGCTCACCACAGCGGCACGCACCTGTGCGCCGCCCATGGAGAACACCGCTTCTGTCACGCCGGTTTTCTCATCTTTTGCGCGAACCACGCAAAATGCATCGGGTTCGGGGTTTTTGCCCGTGACCAAAAAGTGCGCGGTACGCAGGGCGGCTTCCATGACGCCGCCTGTCGCGCCGAAAATCACGCCTGCGCCTGAACCGGCCTGCATCAAACGGTCACAGGCGCGCGGCTTCAGCGTGGAAGGCACAATGTGGGCCGAACGCATCATGCGGGTAAATTCGCGGGTCGTCAATACTGCGTCAATATCCTTGCCTGCGTATTCCCCATAGAACAGTTCCATGTTGCTCTCGCCTTTTTTCGCCACGCACGGCATGACGGACACGGTGAAAATATCGTCGGGCTTTACGCCAATCGACTGTGCAAAATAGCTTTTCATTACCGCACCGAACATTTGCTGCGGCGATTTTGCCGTGGACAGCTGAGTCACTAAATGCGGGTACTGCGATTTAATAAAGCGCACCCAACCGGGGCAGCAGGAAGTGAACATGGGACGCGAACGGGTTGCACCCGATTTATAACGCTCCAAAAATTCGTTGGCTTCCTCCATGATGGTTAAATCGGCGGAAAACGTGGTGTCAAACACATAATCTACGCCAATGCGCTTCAACGCATCCATCATTTTTTCAATCGTCGCTTCTTCGGGCGACAGGCCAAACGCTTCGCCCCAAGCGGTGCGCACGGCGGGCGCCACCTGCGCCACAACAACCTTTTTCGGGTCATCAATCGCCTGCCACACCTTTTCCGTATCGTCGCGCTCATACAAAGCGCCAACCGGACAATGTGTGATACATTGGCCGCAAAGCGAGCAGTCGGCCTCGTTGATGGTGCGTCCTTTCGATACGTTCACCGTCGAACGGGAGCCGGTTCCCTCCATGTCCCAAACGTTCAGGCTTTGGATTTTATCACACACCTGCACACAGCGCATACATTTAATGCATTTGGCAGAATCGCGAATCAACGGGAACGTTTTGTCCCACGGCTGTTTTTCATAGCGCTCTCCGAAAGGCACCTGATAAATATTTAAGTCGTTTGCAATCGTCTGCAAAGAGCAGTTTCCGCTGCGGGTACAGGTAGCGCATCGGCAGTCGTGCTGCGACAAAATCAGCTGCACGGTATTGCGGCGATGTGCGCGAACCTTGGGGCTGTTGGTGTAAAGCACCATGCCTTCCTGCACCACGTTGTTGCACGAGGTAATCAGGCGTTCATAGCCTTCAATTTCCACGGCGCACACGCGGCAGGCCGCAATTTCGTTGATATCTTTCAAATAGCAGAGCTTTGGAATATGAATATCAATTTGGGCGGCCGCGTCAAGAATTGTTGTACCTTCCGGCACACAGACCGTCTGACGGTCAATCGTTAAAGTCACCATACCTTTTCCCGTCCTCCCTTAAATAATCCAAAGCCGAAGTGGTCGCAGCGCAGGCAGCGTCCCGCCTCTTGGCAGGCTTCTTTTTCGGTCATGCAGGCTTCGACGCCTTCAAAGTCGTGGATGCGTTCGCCTGCCTCACGCTCGCGCATTTCCACACGTCCGCACGGCGAATAATCGCTCAAGCGCGGGTCCGGCACTTCCACATCGCATGTAATTTTGTGGTTATAGCCCAAATATTCGTCAATATTCGCCGCCAGCACCTTGGCAGCAGCCACGGCACGAATGACCGTTGCCGGGCCGGTAGCGCAGTCACCGCCAGCAAACACGCCCGGCACATTGGCAAATCCGCCAAACTTTTCCGCCATGATTTTTCCGCGTTCGACCGGAACACCTGCGTTTTCAAAATGTTCCGTTTCAATGCTTTGGCCGATTGCGACAATCAATGTCGTACAAGGCACAAACTGCTCTTGCTCGCCGCTGGGCACGACGCTGGCGCGGCCATCCTTAATTTTGCTGATCATTTGCGGGGTCGTCCAAAGTCCCTTGACTGCTCCCTCTTCATCCAGTTCAATGCGAAGCGGCGCTTGCAGGGTTTTCAACTCAACCCCTTCTGAAGCCGCGCCTTCAATTTCCGCGGGAAGCGCGGTCATATCGGCAACACGGCGGCGGTATACAATGCTCACCTTTTTTGCGCCTAAGCGAACAGCAGTGCGAACAGCATCCATCGAAACGTTTCCGCCGCCGACAACCGCCACTTCCTGCCCGGTCAGGTCAGGAGCTTCGTTTTTGCCCACAAGCTGTAAAAACTGCACGGCAGACATCACGCCTTTTGCGCCCTCATGCTCCATATCCAGCTTTTTATCGGTGCTTGCGCCAATGGCAATCAACACAGCGTCATAATCAGCGCGCAGCTGCTGCACGCTGATGTCCTCACCAATGCGCACACCGCATTTTACTTCAACGCCTGTCTGTAAAATGGCGTTGATGTCATCATCTAAGCGCTCTTTGGGCAGACGGTAATTCGGAATGCCGTAACGAAGCATTCCCCCCAGTTCCGGCAGCACCTCAAACACTGTCACTTGATGGCCCATGAGCTGTAAATAATACGCCGCAGAAAGGCCGCTGGGCCCGCCGCCTACTACCGCAATGCGCTTGCCGGTTGACGGCGCACATGCCGGGGGCGGCACTTTTCCCGCATAATCGGCGGCAACGCGCTTCAAGCCGCGAATATTGATTGCATCATCCACCATATTGCGTCGGCAGCGCGCCTCGCACGGATTTTCACAAATAAAGCCGCAGGTCGTCGGGAACGGATTGTCCTTGCGAATCAGGCGGATGGCATCCTCATATCGTCCCGCACCTACCAGTGCAATATATCCCGGAATATCAACATGAGCCGGGCAAAGTGCGACACAAGGAACCGGCTGATGGTAAGTACAGTTACAGCGGCCAGCTCGGATATGCTGCTCGTAGTCGTCGCGGCATCCAATCAAGCTTTTATATACCATGTTAGCCGCTTCATAGCCAATGGCACAGTCGGCAGTTTCCATAATCGAACGCGCAGTGCGCTGCATCAAGTCAAGCGTATCCAGCGTCGCCTCACCGTTCAGCACATCGGTAATTAAATGCTTTAACTGCAATAAGCCGATGCGGCACGGCGCGCATTTGCCGCAGGTCTGCGCATGGCAAAGCTCCAAAAAGGCGCGCGTTACATCTACGGGACACAAACCCGGCGGACTTGCCTCAATGCGGCGCTCTAAGTTGCGGTACAGCTCTTCAATCACGAGCTGCGACCGGCTTGGGGTTGGAATTTCCAATCTGCTCATAACAAACCACCTGACTCCCATCCTGAAAGTAAAAAAGCGGCTTTTTTCGCAAAGCCGTAATCGAACCAATCCATTCTTATACTTGATAAAACATTTTCAAAAAATCCTTTTCTGAGAGGGATAACCGCGATTTTGGTTTCGCTTTCAACATTTGAACCGCACTCTTTTTCCATCTGCTGTTTTCTCGAAAATGTTCATGATTTCCAAGCTTTTTGATATGGAATGTTATTATTTTATCATATCACTAAAAAATTTTCAACTTTTCTATAAATTTTATTGTTTTTTTACATGTCTTAAACAAAATTACGCTGCGAAAGGCATTTTGCTTATTGGGAACATTCCGTCTCACTGAATTCTTTTGAAAAATTGTCTTTTTACGCAAAAAAGTGCCCTGCGCCCATCCCCGAAAAGGAAAGGCACAAGACACTTTTATTTCATATCAGGTTCAAAAAGAACGAATTACAGAGCCGCGGACTCACGATCTTCCACTTCCTGGTTGCGCGGGTCACGCGCAGCCAAGGCAGCTTCTACTTCGGGCAGACCCGTACCGGCCGGAATCAGCTTACCGATGATGACGTTCTCTTTCAAGCCCATCAGCGGGTCAGCCTTTCCTTTAATGGCGGCATCGGTCAAGACGCGCGTCGTTTCCTGGAAGGAAGCGGCAGACAGGAAGGAATCCGTCGCCAAAGATGCTTTTGTAATACCCAAAAGCATGCTGCTGCCGGTCGCAAAGCGCAGGCCGGTTTCGCCCTCTGCCAGACGACGGGCAATCTCTGCATTGGCAGTGCGGAATTCCGCTTTATCCACAGTAGAACCGCCGATAAAGCCTGTATCGCCTGCATCCTCAATGCGAATTTTACGCATCATCTGCAATACGATAACCTCAATGTGCTTATCACAGATATCTACGCCCTGCAAGCGGTAAACCTTCTGCACCTCATTGATGAGGTAGTTCTGCACAGCGATGGGTCCTTTGATGGCAAGAATATCCTGCGGGTAAGCATAACCCTCGGTCAGGATATCGCCCTTCTCCAGCACCTGTCCGTCAGAAATGCGAACGCGCTGGCCGAACGGAATCAGATAGCTCTTTTCTGCCGGTGCGCCGTACTCGTCAACACCCTGCACCACAACATGGCGGTTTTTCTTGGTATCGTCGATGTGAGCCGTACCGGAAATCTCGGTCATGATGGCCAAGTTCTTCGGGCGGCGAGCCTCAAACAGCTCCTCAACACGCGGCAAACCTTGCGTGATATCTTCCGCAGAAGCGATACCGCCGGTGTGGAAGGTACGCATGGTCAGCTGAGTACCCGGTTCACCGATGGACTGAGCAGCAATGATACCGACGGCCTCACCTGTGCCGACCAATTCGCCGTTGGCAAGGTTTGCACCGTAGCACTTGCTGCAAACGCCGTGACGTGCCACACAGCACAAAACACTGCGGATTTCCACTTTATCAACGCCGGCATCTACGACGCGTTTTGCATCGTCTACCGTCATCATCTTATCTTTGGAAACCAGCACTTCGCCCGTTTCCGGATGCAGAATATCCTCAACGGCAAAGCGTCCCTGCAAGCGCTCTTCGAGCTTCTCAATCATCTCGTTGCCTTCACGAATGTCGGAAACGATGATGCCCTCCGTCGCGCCGCAGTCTTCCTCGCGGATAATAACATCCTGGGAAACGTCAACCAGACGGCGGGTCAAGTAACCGGAGTCAGCGGTACGCAGAGCGGTATCGGCCAAGCCTTTACGAGCGCCCTTACCGGCGATGAAGTACTCCAAGATGTTCAGGCCTTCACGGTAGTTGGCACGAATGGGAATCTCGATGGTCTTACCGGAGGTGTTAGCAATCAAGCCGCGCATACCGGCCAGCTGACGAATCTGAGCCATAGAACCACGAGCACCGGAGTCCGCCATCATGTAGATGGGGTTGTGCGGATCAAGGTTGTTGGCCAGTGCCACGGAAACATCATCTGTCGTTTTCGTCCAGATTTTAATAACGTTCGCATAGCGCTCTTCGTTCGAGATCAAGCCCTTGTTGTACTGTTTGGTTACCTTTGCAATCTTCTCTTCGGCGTCAGCCAAGAGTTCTGCTTTCTGCGGCGGAATCACAGCGTCGCAGACAGCAACGGTAACAGCGCCTTTGGTCGAGTATTTATAACCCTGCGCCTTCACGCGGTCAAGCACCTCGGAAGTAATTTTCGTGCCGTGCACATGAATGCAGCGGTCGATAATCTGTCCGAGTTTTTTCTTGTTGACAAGGAAGTCCACCTCGTACAGGAACATATTGTCCTCTACGCTGCGGTCGACATAGCCCAAATCCTGCGGGATGGGCTGGTTGAAGATGATGCGGCCCACCGTGGTATCCACAATGCGGCTCTTCTCTACCCCATTGATTACCATCGTACGGCGCACTTTGATTTTTGCCTGCAAAGTAACAAGTTCCTCGGAGTAAGCCATGATGGCCTCATTCTCATCGCGGAACACTTTGCCCTCGCCCACTTCGCCGTCTTTCACCATCGTCAGATAGTAGCTGCCCAAAACCATGTCCTGCGTGGGAACGGTAACAGGCTTGCCGTCGGCAGGCTTCAAGAGGTTGCCGGAAGCCAGCATCAACATTCTCGCCTCGCGCTGTGCTTCCACAGACAGCGGAACGTGAACAGCCATCTGGTCGCCGTCAAAGTCGGCGTTAAACGCCGTACAGACCAGCGGATGCAGCTTAATGGCGCGGCCTTCTACGAGAATCGGCTCAAACGCCTGAATGCCCAAGCGGTGCAGCGTCGGAGCACGGTTCAGGAATACGGGATGGCCTTTAATCACAGCTTCCAAAGAGTCCCAAACCTCGGTGCGGGTGCGCTCCACCATTTTTCTTGCAGATTTAATGTTGTTGGCAATGCCTTTTTCCACCAAATCTTTCATGACAAACGGCTTAAACAGTTCGAGCGCCATCTCTTTGGGCAAGCCGCACTGATACATTTTCAGCTCAGGGCCGACAACGATAACGGAACGGCCGGAATAGTCAACACGTTTACCCAGCAAGTTCTGGCGGAAACGGCCCTGCTTACCTTTGAGCATGTCAGACAGGCTCTTGAGCGGGCGGTTGTTGGGGCCGGTGACGGGACGGCCGCGGCGGCCGTTGTCAATCAGCGCGTCCACTGCCTCTTGCAGCATACGCTTCTCGTTGCGCACGATGATATCAGGCGCGCCCAGCTCCAACAAGCGTTTTAAACGGTTGTTGCGGTTGATCACGCGGCGGTACAAGTCGTTCAAGTCGGAGGTCGCAAAACGGCCGCCGTCGAGCTGTACCATCGGACGGATATCGGGCGGAATCACGGGGATGACGTTCAAAATCATCCACTCCGGACGGTTGCCGGACAAGCGGAAGGCATCCACTGCCTCCAAACGCTTGAGCAGGCGCACGCGTTTTTGTCCGCTGGCATCCTGAAGCTCATTGTGAAGCTGAGCCGACAAACCTTCGAGGTCAATGCGGGCCAAAAGCTCCTGAATGGCTTCTGCGCCCATCGCCGCCTGGAAAGAATCCTCGTAACGCTCACGCATTTCACGGTATTCTTTCTCGCTGAGCAGCTGCTTTTCCTCCAGCGGGGTAAAGCCCGGATCAATAACAATATAGGAGGCAAAGTACAGCACCTTTTCCAGCAGACGCGGGCTGATGTCCAGCATCAGGCCGATGCGGGACGGAATGCCTTTAAAGTACCAAATGTGCGAAACGGGCGCAGCCAGCTCAATGTGGCCCATGCGCTCACGGCGCACCTTGGCGCGCGTTACTTCTACGCCGCAGCGATCGCAGATTTTGCCTTTGTAACGAATGCGTTTATATTTTCCGCAGTGACACTCCCAGTCCTTCTGCGGTCCGAAGATGCGCTCACAGAACAAACCGTCGCGTTCCGGCTTCAGGGTGCGGTAGTTGATAGTTTCGGGTTTTTTTACTTCGCCATAGCTCCACTCACGGATATGATCCGGAGAAGCCAACCCGATTTTGATTGAATCAAAAGCGTTGAATTCCATGGAAACGAACCCTTTCTTTCACTGTGTGGATTGTGTGGAGTGGCCTTGCGCACAACCGGCGCAAAGCGCTTTCTTCGGGGCGTGCGCGGCACCAAGCGGCCGCGCTGCGCCCTCGACTTTTTCCTTTTTACAGGTCGTCAAAGCTGTCGTCGTCAGCAAACAGATCCTCGGTAAAAACGGAATCGTCGGGTTCTTCATCTACTTCGGGAACGTCTTCGATGCTGTAATCGTCCGTCAATTCGCTTTCCAGCATCACGTCGTCACCGATGGGCAGGTCGGAATGATCAAATCCGGCATCATCATCGTCATAATTCTGCTTGATGTCAATCTCGTTGCCCTCTTTATCTTGCACCTTCACGTCGAGGCCAAGGCTTTGCAGCTCTTTCATCAGCACGCGGAACGCCTCCGGAATGCCCGGCTGCGGCACAGGCTGGCCTTTGACAATGGCTTCGTAGGTTTTCACACGGCCGACCACGTCGTCAGACTTCACCGTCAGGATTTCCTGCAAGGTGTAAGCTGCGCCGTAAGCTTCCAGCGCCCAAACCTCCATTTCGCCGAAGCGCTGGCCGCCGAACTGCGCTTTACCGCCCAGCGGCTGCTGGGTGACCAAGCTGTACGGGCCGGTGGAACGAGCGTGAATCTTATCGTCAACCAAGTGATGGAGCTTGAGGTAATACATATAACCGACGGTAACGGGATTGTCGAACTTCTCACCCGTGCGGCCGTCGTACACAATGCTCTTGCCGTCTTCACTGCGTCCTGCTTCTTTGAACATTTCGCGGATATCAGACTCGTGCGCACCGTCAAAGACAGGCGTCATCACCTTCCAGCCAAGCGCTTTCGCAGCGTAGCCGAGGTGAACCTCCAGCACCTGACCGATGTTCATACGGGACGGAACGCCCAGCGGGTTCAGCACGATATCAAGCGGTGTGCCGTCCTCGAGGAAAGGCATATCCTCCTGCGGCAAAATGCGGGACACAACACCCTTGTTGCCGTGACGGCCGGCCATCTTATCACCCACGCTGATTTTGCGCTTTTGAGCGATGTAGCAGCGCACAACCTCGCGCACGCCCGGCTGCAATTCGTCGCTGTTTTCCGGCGTGAATACTTTTACGTCCACGATGATGCCGTACTCGCCGTGCGGCACACGCAGAGAAGTATCACGCACTTCGCGCGCTTTCTCACCGAAGATGGCGCGCAGCAGGCGCTCTTCTGCCGTCAGCTCAGTTTCACCCTTCGGGGTAACCTTACCAACCAGAATATCACCGGCGGAAACCTCGGCACCGATGCGGATGATACCGCGCTCGTCCAAATCTTTCAGCGCGTCCTCACCGACGTTCGGAATATCACGGGTGATTTCCTCAGGTCCGAGCTTTGTTTCGCGGCTTTCGATTTCGTATTCCTCAATGTGAATGGAGGTGTAAACGTCCTCACGCACAATTTTCTCGTTAATGAGAACAGCGTCCTCGTAGTTGTAGCCTTCCCATGTCATAAAGCCGATCAGCGCGTTTTTACCAAGGCTGATCTCGCCGTTCTTTGTGGCCGGGCCGTCTGCCAGCACCTGACCTTTTGTCACGGTTTCGCCTTTATCCACAATGGGGCGCTGGTTGGTGCAGGTTCCCTGGTTGGAACGCATAAACTTTACCAGCTCATAGGTGTCGGTCGTCGTTTTGGAAGTGCGCACAACAATCTTGTCAGCAGTTACTTTTTCAACCACACCATCGTTCTTTGCCAAAACGCAAACGCCGGAGTCGCAGGCGGCCTTGTATTCCATACCGGTTGCAACAATGGGCTGCTCGGTCACCAGCAAAGGCACGGCCTGACGCTGCATGTTCGAACCCATCAAGGCACGGTTTGCGTCGTCGTTTTCAAGGAACGGAATCATCGAAGTTGCCACGGACACTACCATTTTCGGAGATACGTCCATGAAGTCCGCACGGGACTTCTCCACCTCGACGATTTCATCGCGGTAGCGGCAGGATACACGGTCACGCAGGAAGTGGCCCTCGTCGTCGAGCGGCTCGTTGGCCTGCGCCACAATGTACTCGTCCTCTACGTCGGCAGTCATATACACAACTTCATCGGTCACCACGCCGCGCTCTTTGTCAATGCGGCGGTAAGGTGCTTCAATAAAGCCGTACTCGTTAATTTTAGCAAAGGTTGCCAAATAGGAAATCAAACCGATGTTCGGACCTTCGGGCGTCTCAATGGGGCACATGCGGCCGTAGTGAGAGTAGTGAACGTCACGAACTTCGAAGCCCGCGCGGTCACGCGACAGACCGCCGGGGCCCAGAGCGGACAAACGGCGCTTGTGCGTCAGCTCCGCCAAGGGGTTATTCTGGTCCATGAACTGCGACAGCGGAGAAGAGCCGAAGAACTCCTTAATCGCCGCCACAACCGGACGAATGTTAATCAGCGTCTGCGGGGTCACCTTTTCGGTGTCCTGTGCCTGCAAGGTCATGCGCTCACGGATGACGCGCTCCATGCGGGAGAAGCCGATGCGGAACTGGTTTTGCAAAAGCTCACCGACACTGCGGATACGGCGGTTGCCCAAATGGTCGATGTCGTCCGTGGTGCCGACGCCGTGCGCCAAGCAGTTCAGATAGTTAATGGAAGAGAAAATATCGTCCAAAGTAACCGTTTTGCTGATCAGCTTGTCCCGGTTCTTCACAATCAGCTCTTTTTGCTCTTCCGGGTCGGACGTTTCATCCAAAATGGCGCGCACCTGCTCAAAGCTCACGCGCTCATTGATACCCAGCTCCTGGGTGTCGAAGCTAAAGAAATCGTTGGCGTTCACCGTGCCGTTGGAAATGACTTTCACTTCGCGGTCATCGACGTTCAGGAACACGATGCTCACACCGCTCTTTTCGATTTCCCAAGCCAAATCGGTGCTGATCTTCTCGCCTGCGGCGCAAAGCAGCTCGCCGGTCAGCGGGGCAATGATATCGCGGGCCGCTTCATGGCCCATGATACGGCGGGCAATCGCCAGCTTCTTATTCATCTTATAACGGCCGAAACGGGACAAATCGTAACGGCGCGGGTCAAAGAACAATCCCTCTAAGTGGTTGGAAGCGCTTTCAATCGTCGGGGGCTCGCCCGGACGCAGCTTGCGGTAGGTTTCCAAAAGGCCCTCTTCCTGGTTCTTCGTCGGGTCTTTTGCAATCGTTGCCTCGACACGCTCATCATCACCGAAAAACTCGCGGATGCGTGCGTCATCGCCAAGGCCCATCGCGCGAAGCAAAACCGTCATGGGAATTTTGCGGTTTTTATCAATGCGCACATAGAACACGTCGTTGGCGTCGGTTTCATACTCCAGCCATGCGCCGCGGTTGGGGTTCAGGGTTGCGGTAAACAGCTCTTTACCGGTCTTATCATAGCTTTTGCCAAAGTAGACACCGGGGCTGCGCACCAACTGGCTGACAACAACGCGCTCGGCGCCGTTATAGACAAAGGTGCCCGCGTCGGTCATCAAGGGGAAATCTCCCATGAAGATTTCCTGCTCTTGCAGGTTGCCCGTCTCTTTGTTCAGCAAACGGGCGCGCACACGCAGCGGCGCGGCATAGGTGGCGTCACGTTCTTTGCATTCCTTAATGCTGTACTTGGGCTGTGAATCCAGACGGTAATCCACGAACTCCAGCACGAGATTGCCCGTGTAGTCCTCAATCGTAGAAATATCACGGAACACTTCCTTGAGGCCTTCCTCCAAGAACCACTGGTATGAATTTTTCTGCACCTCGATGAGATTCGGCATTTGAATGACTTCATCAATTTTGGAAAAACTCATGCGTTCGGTCTTGCCAAGTTGTACAGGCTTGACTTTCACCATAATCAGCGACCACTCCTTAAACTTCGTCTATCGAAAAACGGCTTGACAGAATCACGCACAAACGCCTTGCTTTTACTCAAATTTTCAGCAAAATGCACAATGAAAATTTTGTCATTTTTGCAATTTGGGCATACAAGGTCATTATGATACATTTAAGCATTATATCCCATTTTTTTACTCCCGTCAAGGTGTTTTTCCAAAAAAAATGCACGAAAAAACCGCACATGAAACGCCCGGCGTCGTGTGCGGTTTCGCTTCTTATTTTTCCTGTGTCAAAAGACGAGCAAAGGTTGCCTCCTCCAAACGGCGGTTCACTTCCTCGGTAATTTCGCAGAATACCTTGCGGAAAGAGCATGTTTCAGACGCTCCTCGATTGCACGGTGTTTCCTCATTCAGACAGCGAATCATGTAATAAGACCCCTCTACCGCTTCAATAACGTCTTTAAAGGTGATGTCGCGCGGGTCTTTCGCCAGCTCATAGCCGCCTTTGTTTCCCTTGTAGCTGGACACAATACCGGCCGCTACCAGCTTTCCTAAAATTTTTAAGGAAAAACGTAGCGTAACGCCCATTTCCTCACTGATGCTTCTGGCATCTCGACGCATTTTACTTTTGGCCAAACAATAAACAATGCGGATTGCATAATCCGATTCTTGTGTAATCTGCATGGATAAAGCCCCTTTAATTCTACTTTTTTGATACAGTTAAATATACACGATTTCACTGAAATTGTCAATTCCTGTCTGAAAAAAGCATCAAAACACCCCTATGTAAAGATGTAATATAATGCAAAATTTTTTGATATTTTTTTCATAAACCTCTTGCAATTTGTGATGATCCTGCTAAAATAACTCTACGAAACCATTCCGAATCCGAGGTGAACCTCAATGACAACAGACTTAACCAAAGGCAATCCCATTCGGCTTTTAATCTTCTTTTCTTTGCCCCTGCTCGCAGGCAATATTTTTCAGCAGTTTTACAGCATGGCAGACGCCATTATCGTCGGCCGTTTTGTAGGCGCAAAAGCGCTCGCAGCGGTGGGCTGTACCGGTTCTATCAACTTTTTTATTCTTGGTGCGGCGGTCGGTATTGCCGGAGGCTTTTGTATCATTGTTTCTCAAAGGTTCGGCGCTAAGGACGAAGACGGGCTGCGCCGCGCGGTTGCCATCAGCGTAGAGCTGTCGGCAATTTCATCCGTGTCGATTATGCTGCTCAGCGTTATTTTTGCTGTTCCGCTTTTGCAAGTTATGCAAACGCCGGAAGATATTTTTCATGATGCCTACATGTATATTGTCATTATTTTCTGGGGTATTCCCGGTACGGTTTTTTATAACCTCTTTTCCGGAATTCTGCGCTCGGTAGGCGATTCCCGTACCCCTCTCTTTTTCTTAGCCCTAGCCTCTGTCGGCAACATCGTGCTCGACTTTGTGTTTGTGCTCTTCTTTCAAATGGGGCCTGCCGGGGCGGCTGTCGCAACAATTGTCAGCCAAACGCTTTCGGGCATTGCTTGTTTGATTTTTATCTTCAAAAAATTTGCGTTCCTCATTCCCAAAAAATCCGATTGGAAATTTGACCCGGCGCTCGCCGCTTCCCTCATGCGTTTGGGGCTGCCCAGCGCACTCTCCAACAGCGTATGTGCCATCGGCACCATGGCGATGCAGGGCGTGGTGAACAGCTTTGGCTCTGACATTGTCGCCGGTTATACCGCCGGCACGAAAATTGAATCGCTCGCCGTACAGCCTTGCTTTGCGTTCAGCACCGCTTTGAGCACATTTGTCGCACAGAACGTCGGTGCGCGCAAAATGGAACGTGTACGCAAAGGCACACATGACTGTTTGAAATTGATGGTCGGCTGTGCCGCGCTCGGCTGGGTGGTTGCACACTTTTTCGGTGCATCGCTTGTCGGTGTCTTTTTGGAGAACCCCACTGAGGAAGTCGTAGCTGCCAGCGCTTTATATTTAAACTGGGTCGGTGCATTTATTTTCGCATTGGGTGTGCTTCTCACCTATCGTTGTTCGATTTCCGGTATGGGCAACGCCAATATTCCCATGCTCTCCGGCGCGGTTGAACTTGCCATGCGTGTTCCCGTAGCCTTTTTGACCAGCGGCTTCTTGGGCTTTGTCAGCGTTTGTCTGTGCGGTCCTGCCGCTTGGGTGGGCGCAGCAATTATGCTGGGCATTGCGTATTATCGCATTGAGCAGTCCACAGCCGCACGTTTGAGCGTCCACGCGTAAGTTTATCGTTTAAGATCGTATACAAAAGACCCCGCCTTTTCCTGTGCTTTGCACAAAGAGAAGCGGGGTCTTTTTTCTGTTGGAATTGCCTGACACAAGGATACGAAGGTTTGCGCACCGACAGAACAAATGTTTTCTGAGCTTCCTGAACAAGCAAAAAATATTTTTCTGAAAAAGATATAAAAAACCCCACAACCAAAACGGTCATGGGGTTTTCTTTCTGGAGGTGCCGACCAGATTTGAACTGGTGCATAGCGGTTTTGCAGACCGCTGCCTTACCACTTGGCTACGGCACCGTATGGAGCGGATTACGAGGCTCGAACTCGCTACCTCCACCTTGGCAAGGTGGCGCTCTACCAGATGAGCTAAATCCGCAAAAAAAGAGAACCTACTTTCTAACAGCCTCACCGCTGTCGTGTATATATATTACCATATATCACCTTCTTTGTCAACACTTTTTTATTTTTTCTGTATTCACTTTTCCCACGGCTTTTCTCGTCTTTTCCTTTTGGCATCACAGCCCCGTTTTGAACGAATTACAGCAAAGGGCCAATCGAGTTTTTAAAGACATTGGGCAAGAACTCATATAAATTACAGCCGCACTTGTCGTCAAAGTACTGTTTCAACGCTAAAAATGCCCGCCATTTATCCAAAGAAAATTCCGGCAGACCATGACGCAGCGCCACATCCATTAAACGCTTTTCCATGATGCAAGCTCCTTCCGGCAAGGAAATCGCGTCACAAAGCTGAATCAGCCGATCATAGTCATCTTGTTCGGTATGTTCTAAAAAATCTCGCAGAAAAGCAAGCTCTTCCTCTGTACAGTCATAAGCTCCAATATAGGTTTGCACATCCTTCAGCGGAAAAGAATGCGTCAAACAGATGCGAGCGATTTCTTTTTCTCCCATTTCTAACATGTACGCATATCCGTCAAAAATATGCTTGATGCCGCTTACCCCTTCCCGCCTGCCGATATCGTGCAAAAGTCCCATCACATAGGCCTTTTGTGCATCTAGGCCGCACCGCTGCGCAATCAGTTTTGCATTTTGGGCCACTGACTCACTATGCCCTATCCAAGGCCCGGGGTTCCGTTGACCTGCTTCACGCAGTGCTTGTTTTGCGCAGATTTCATTCATCTTTCTTTCCTCCTTTAGGAATTCTTTTCTATCATCGCTTGCACTTCGGGAATCTCACATAAAAATTTTGTTTCCGGATCACAAGTTAGCGCACGCAAAAACATCTTCTTTAATTGAGTGCCGAAATCTTCAGGTGCTTGCTTTGTTTGCAAATGCCGATACAGCGCTTTATCTTTGACTTGTGATATTTGCTCAAACGAGTGTAAAATTCCCGAAAGCAGTCTGATACAAGCTGCATCATCTTTTTGTTCACAAGCAAGGGAAAACTGTGCAAGACGCGCCTGCTCTATTCTAAAGCCTAAAAGTTGCTGAACCTCATCATGAATGGCCGCAATTTCCTGTGCATCTTTCAAACACTCCTCTTTTAAGGCAATTTTCATCAGTGTCAAAAGAATGGCGTCAATGTGAAGCGTTTGTCCGATCAGCTCTTCCTCTAACAGTTTTGCCGCTTGTGCATATTCTTTTTTCTCCATATAAAGTTTCGCTTGCAGCTGCTTTTTATTCGCGCCAAAGGATTTCGGCGGCTGCGTCATCTGTTCCAGCAGCTTTTCCGCTTGCTCCCAATGATGGTCCTGTATCTTCTTTTCAACCAGGGAGGCCAAAGCTTGATCTTTTATCTCCGTCTGCTTGCTCTTAGCCGCAAACTCGTACAAACGCTCTATCTCCTTGCGATAAAACAAAAATTCTTCCTGCCGCTCCTCTGTTTGGTACATCAACGCTCCTTCTAAAAGCAGCGCCGCATAATAGGCTAGCGATTCACAAGACGGATATTCCCTTAATTTTTGCGCTACATACTCATAGCCCTCCTGCAAACCTTTTTCTTGCAGACAAGCCTGCATTTTGTTGAGCAGCACAGCGATTTCACTGTTTGAAAGCTCGTCCTTAAAACACAATAAAGTATTGCAGTCTGTTCCAAGCAATCTCGCAAGAGCAGGCAAAAGCGTAATATCCGGGCAAGAGGTTCCGGTATCACATAGTTAAAGATATTGGTGTCATTTAATCAATTTTGCCGATAAAGCGGTAGAAGATTTCTACCTC
>NBJMC04203__coassemble_186_pt1 | contig 55832 bp, 46 predicted proteins | sample NBJMC04203__metabat2_high_PE_050 | metagenome-assembled genome bin NBJMC04203 | reverse complement strand
AGTGTCGCATCAATTGCGTGCGCTGCGCACCGCTAAATTGATTCGGTGCCGAAAAGATGGAAAAAACGTTTTTTACTCTTTAGATGATGCACATGTCAAGGATATCTTAACAAAAGCCTTGGAGCATATTCGCGAGCGAGAACACCATCATGCCGCACATTCCCATCATGAGCCTCACTGAGTTTTACCAAAGCAAAAAGGCGGACGAACCCTGATTTACGGGTTCCTCCGCCTTTTTTGCTGATTCTATATTGAATGCTGATTTTCTTTGCCGAAGAAAAAACGTACAGAATTTCGAAAAAAGGAGCTGTCCGGCGAAAATCGCAAAAAACCTTTGCAGTTTTGCGCATATTTTAACGCAGCAGACAGCATACCTCATAAAGGATAAAACTTCTTTTAGTCTTTTCTAACCCATTTTCCAAACAATGTACGCTTATAGTGCGTTAACTCCTGTTTTGCGGGCGGATATTCCGCTTCTGCCTGCTTCAGGCACTCAACACCTTTTTTGATATCTTGCTCCACGCCATTTCCTTGCAGACACATCAAACCGTATGTGTACAGCATTTTTGGATCATTGCGCTGCTCTTCACTTAACTCGCAAAACAGCTCGTAAGCCTTTTCACAGCTTACCGTTGTGCCAACCCCCTGTAAATAGGCATAAACCAAATAGGGGCGAACTTCTTGCTCTCCTTGGTCATAAGCCGCTTTCGCCCACTGAAAGACAAAAGACGGATCCACTTGCTGAGCATTTTCACGGTAAGCAAGAAGCGTCAAAGCCACAGCGGCCTCGGGATAAAAATCGAGTTGGAGTTCTTTCTCATAACAGCTCGCAGCCGCCGCAAGATCTGCCGGAACAGCTTCGCTTCCTTCATTATACATACAGCCTAAGCGAAACCACGCGCCAATTTCACCACCACCGGCAGCCTTTTTATACCATTCTGAAGCTTCTTTTAAATTGCCTTTATTCTGCAAATCTTCGGCATACATAAATTGATGAACGGGATAACCGCACTCGGCGCCGGTCTTCCAAATTGTAGCTGCCTTGTCCGGCTGGGGAGCAATCAAGTTTTCTTTTCCGTTTGCATAAAAGCTGTGCAGATTATTGCCGGCAAAGTGAACACCGCCCATAAAAGCCTGCCAAAACCATTGCTCACACTTTTCTGTTTGTTCTTTTAAGTACGCTTGGTATTCGTCCTCAGAAGAAAAGCTTTCCTCTGACTTTCCCTCAATCCGCAGATAATCGCCCCAAAAATAAACATTCCCAAGAGCGTATTGGCACAAAGGATCGCCCATTTCGGCCTTTTGCCGTACAATATCAAAAGCTTGCATCAAGTCAGAAAACGGCATGTCTTTTTCAAGTTCCGGACTCAGCTCACCACTGCGCAAACTCATTAAGACACCCAATGCACTTTCTTGCTGAACAGAAAGTTTTAACAGCTCTGACGCACGCTTATGGTCTACAGGAAAACCATGTCCGTCCCATACATACTTTGCACCGGACAAACAACGCGCCAACACACAGCTTGCGTCCCCATCGCCGGCCGCAGAAGCCTTTTCCAGTAAAGCAAACGCTTCCTTCCCGCGCCCGGTTCTGACATTATAATAAATATCATTTAATGCTTTCTCGACAGAGTTGCTGAAAAACAAATTTACCTGCAAATATAACTGCCCCCTTTTCCCAATGATTTTCTTTGAACCCCTGCATGCCAAACCGCAAAAGGCATGCACAAAATTCCACTCACATCAAGCTTATTCCGCAACAAAAAAGTTATATCCAAAAAATCACGCCACAAAAGTGGCGTGACCTCTGGTGCGGGTAACAGGGGTCGAACCTGCATGGATCACTCCGCTAGATCCTAAGTCTAGTGCGTCTGCCAATTCCGCCATACCCGCATATTTGCCTTATTATACCATTTAAGTATCAAAAAGTCAAATACTTATAAAAACTATGTGAATTTTCCTTTTGAAAATTCCTTGTGTTTGCATACAGTCCAAAGGCAGAGCTTAAGTCTGTTCTGCCTTTGGACTGTTTTTCGCACACTCTTTATATTATACGTCAAAAAGGCCGCAGGAAAGATAACGCTCGCCTGTATCCGGCAATAAAACAACAATTGTTTTTCCCTCATTATCCGGATTTTGTGCTTGTTTGACTGCCGCCCAAAGGGCTGCACCTGAAGAAACACCGACTAGAATCCCTTCTGTTCTTGCTGCCAAAGCAGCCATCGCATAGGCTTCCTGATGGTCTACACACATCACTTCGTCATAAACACTTGTGTTCAGGACTTTCGGAACAAACCCCGCTCCGATACCTTGAATTTTGTGCGGACCCGGCTGTCCGCCTGATAACACAGGGGAATCCTTCGGCTCAGCAGCCACAACTTTTAAGTTGGGGAGTTTTTCCTTTAAATAACCGCCTGCACCTGTAATCGTTCCACCCGTTCCCACACCTGCTACAAAGATATCAACCCGACCCTCAGTATCCTCATAGATTTCAGGCCCGGTTGAAGTTCTATGCGCCTTCGGGTTGGAAGGGTTCGCAAGTTGGCCTGCCAAAACTGCACCGGGAATTTCCCCAAGCAGTTCATTTGCTCGTTCAATCGCACCCTTCATTCCCTTTTCTCCCGGAGTTAAAACCAATTCTGCCCCGTAAGCTTTCATTAAGCTGCGCCGCTCCTGCGACATCGTTTCCGGCATTACGAGAATGACGCGATATCCATTTGCGGCACCAAGTGCAGCAAGCCCGATTCCTGTGTTGCCTGAAGTCGGTTCCACAATTACGGTTCCTTCGGGCCAACAGCCTTCTTCCCGTGCGTCTTGCATCATTTGCTTTGCTACACGATCCTTCACAGATCCCGCGGGGTTAAAATACTCTAACTTTGCTAAGATTTTAGCCTCCAATCCCAGCTTTTGACCGAGTCGTGTCAACTCCAATAAGGGGGTGCGTCCCACAAGCTCTTCCACCGAATGATAAATACGTCCCATTTATTTTCACCCTTTCTTTTCACCGAACCAACACTTGCTTGCAGACCAAAATTGTAAATTTTTTAGATTCTATCATAAGCACAACGCAATGTCAATTTCATTTTCAAAGCCGCAATGTTAGCTCTAGCTAACAAAGAAAGCGCAGAAAAAAGTTTCCAACTATTGACAAAAATTTGACGCTATGGTATTTTATCTACAGTTAGCAAAAGATAACCACCGAATTTGATTGAAGTTAAGAGCGCATACGGAGGAAATCTATGAACTTGACACAAGCTACTGTCGGGCAAGAATATCTTGTGAAGGATATTTTTACTGATGACGAAGAGTTAAATGAATTCTTATTTACACTGGGTTGTTACAGCGGGGAACCGATTACTGTCGTTTCTCACTTGCATAAAGGCTATGTTATTTGCGTAAAAGACGGACGTTACAACATTGACGAAAGTCTTGCGCAGGCGATTATCGTTTAAGGCTTCTGCACTCCCAAGCAAAGGCTTCTTCAAAAGCATAGGTTAGTTTAAACTAACCCCAGTTCATGTACGCTAATCGTTTTGAAATGAATGATTGGTATAAATAACAGATACTTGTGAGAAAGAGGATGATTGGTATGAGAATTGCACTCGCAGGCAATCCAAACAGTGGAAAAACCACAATGTACAACGCTTTAACAGGGCGCACAGAACGGGTTGGCAACTGGGCCGGCGTTACGGTCGACAAAAAAGAGAGCCCCATCAAAAAGGCATTCTGCGGTGATCGCGAAGGGCTGATTGCAGTGGACTTGCCCGGCGCCTATTCGATGTCGCCTTTTACTTCGGAAGAAAGCATTACCAGCGCTTATGTAAAAAACGAGCGTCCGGATGCCATTATCAACATTGTCGACGCCACCAATCTCAGCCGCAGCCTGTTTTTCACAACACAGCTGCTTGAACTGGGCGTACCCGTTGTGGTAGCATTAAATAAAAGCGATATTAACCAGAAAAAAGAAACTAAGATTGATGCTTCCCTGCTTAGTGAAAAATTGGGTTGCCCTGTTGTAGAAACGATATCCACTTCTTCGGCGCATCAAGGTCTCGCTGAAGCAGTGCAGGCAGCCGCCTGTCTGCAAGGCAAAGAGCAAACCGCGCCTTATATTCAAGATGAAATTGATTTTCACGATAAGGCTGCTGTTGAGCAAGCGGATCGAAAGCGCTTTGCATTTGTGGATGGCCTTGTTTCTCAAGTGGAAACCCGCAAGGTGCAGACCTCACAACACACAAAGCAGGATAAAATTGACGCAATTGTTGCAAATCGATGGCTTGGAATTCCTATCTTTGCCGTAATTATGTGGCTGGTGTTTGATATTTCTCAATCAACTGTCGGCCCGTTTATTGCCGATTTCTTAGTAGGCTGGATTGATGCCTTCAAAGAGTGGGTTGGCACTCTTACACAGGGTGCTTCTCCGTTCTTACAGTCGCTGCTGGTAGAAGGTATCATCGGCGGTGTTAGCGCTGTTGTCGGTTTTCTGCCGCTTGTGATGGTAATGTACTTCCTGATTGCGCTTTTGGAAGATTGCGGCTATATGGCACGCGTAGCTGTTGTGATGGACCCATTTTTCAAACGTGTGGGGCTTTCCGGAAAATCTATCATCCCCATGATTATTGGTACCGGCTGTGCCATTCCCGGCGTTATGGCCTGCCGTACCATTCGCAATGAGCGCGAACGCCGCACCACTGCAATGCTCACTCCGTTTATGCCCTGTGGCGCAAAGCTTCCTGTTATTGCATTGTTTGCAGGCGTGTTTTTCAACGATGCCTCTTGGGTTGGCACTTTGATGTATTTTGTCGGCATTGTTTTAATTTTGCTTAGTTCCCTGCTGGTTTTAAAAATCACGGGTCATAAGTACCGCAAGTCCTTCTTCATCATGGAGCTTCCGGAATATAAATTGCCCAGCTTAAAGCGCGCTGTTTTTTCTATGCTCTCTCGCGCAAAGGCGTTTATCATTAAAGCAGGCACAATCATTTTAGTTTGCAATGCGGTTGTACAAATTATGCAGTCGTTTAACTGGAGCCTCCAGCTGGTAGAAGAGGGGGCAGAAAGCACATCGATTCTTGCCACAATTGCATCTCCGTTCGCTTTAATTTTAATTCCCCTCGGTTTTGGCACTTGGCAGCTTGCCGCCGCCGCTGTTACCGGCTTTATTGCAAAGGAGAACGTCGTCGGCACGCTCGCTGTTGTGTATGGCATTTCTAATTTTATTGATGTCGAAGAAAAAGTACTGACGGGAGGCGCCAATGAAGTGGCCGCCGTGATGGGGCTTTCCGCTGTGGCCGCTCTTGCTTACCTCATGTTCAATTTGTACACTCCCCCTTGCTTTGCTGCTATTGGCGCAATGAATTCGGAAATGCAAAGCCGAAAATGGCTGTTTGCCGGAATCGGCCTTCAGCTGAGCACCGCATACGTTTTGTCATTCCTCGTTTACCAGATCGGCACATTGCTTACCACAGGTGCTGTTGGGGTTGGGTTCCTCCCCGGTTTGCTTGTCGTCGCCGTTATTGTGGCCGTAATCGCTTCGCTGATCATTCGCACCAACCGTCAGATGAATACCGAATATTCTTTACATCAAAAGGTTCACGCATCTTAACCTTTTAAACCGATTTTTTTGGAAAAAATACGGCGGTTGTGATGTTTTATCACTGAGTAGAAAAAGGAGTTGCTTATCATGTTAGATTTTCTTCTTGTTGCACTGATTGCCATTTTGCTCGGAGCTGCCGTAAAATATATCATCCGCGCCAAAAAAAGCGGCGTCAAATGCATTGGGTGTTCTTGTGCCGGCTCGTGCAGTTCACACCACACTTCGTGTACCTGTTCGGGAGGATGCACCGGATGTAGCGAATGCACTCAAAAACAAGACCGTTCATCGTTGTAACGCGGTTTATTTTAAGGCTGTGTCGTACTTTTCTTAGGCGACACAGCCTTTAGTGTATCTAAAAACAGCCCTTTCCCGCCGTTCAACATCCCGCCGTGACAGATTGACAAGCGTTTTTAAAAGTAATATATTATTATAGTAACAACAATGACGCAGGCATTGAGCGGAGTCTGCGCAGAGAGGGGTTGTTTTTTATGGGAAAGACAATAGCACAGAAAATTTTAGCGGCACACCTTGTAGACGGCACACCGAGTGTCGGAAACGAAGTAGGGTTGCGTATCGATCAAACTTTGACGCAGGATGCAACAGGAACCATGGCGTACCTAGAGTACGAAGCCATGGGAATTCCCCGTGTCAAAACTGAGCTGAGTGTGGCTTATATCGACCACAACACTCTGCAAAACGGATTCATGAACGCCGACGATCATCGCTTCATCCGCACGGTTGCAAAAAAAATCGGCGTGCGTTATTCTCGCCCCGGCAACGGCATTTGCCATCAGGTTCATCTGGAGCGTTTTGCCTGCCCGGGAAAAACGCTGATTGGCTCGGACAGCCATACCCCCACGGCAGGCGGTATCGGCTGTTTAGCAATGGGAGCAGGCGGTTTAGATGTTGCCGTTGCGATGGGCGGCGGAGCGTATTATATCCCCTACCCGAAAATGGTCTTGGTTCGCCTCACCGGGGCGCTCACGCCCGGTGTCAGCGCAAAAGATATCATTCTGGAAGTGCTGCGCCGTATGACCGTAAAAGGCGGCGTTGGAAAAATCATCGAATACGGCGGAGAAGGTGTTTCTACACTGAGCGTTCCTCAGCGTGCCACCATCACTAATATGGGTGCTGAACTTGGGGCAACCACTTCGATTTTTCCGTCTGATGAAGTGACAAAAGCCTTCCTGAAAGCGCAAGGCCGCGAGCAGGATTGGATTCCCCTTTCCAGCGATGACGACGCGGTTTATGATGAAACGATTGAAATTGATCTTTCTTCTTTAGAGCCTCTGGCCGCTTGCCCGCACAGCCCGGATAATGTGAAACCGGTGAAGGAGCTTGCGATGACAAAGGTTGACCAAGTGTGCATCGGAAGCTGTACCAACTCCAGCTATACCGACCTAATGGCCGTAGCCGCTATGCTGAAAGGCCGCACAGTTCACCCGGAAGTCAGCTTATCCATTGCGCCGGGCAGCCGCCAAGTGCTTTCTATGCTGAGCGAAAACGGCGCGCTCACTGATTTGCTTCAGGCAGGCGCACGTATTTTGGAATCGGCCTGCGGCCCGTGCATCGGTATGGGACAAAGTCCCAATTCTGAAGGTGTATCTCTTCGTACCTTTAACCGCAACTTTGAGGGCAGAAGCGGAACCGCAGACGCAGGGGTTTATCTTGTAAGCCCGGAAACAGCTGCGGCCAGCTGCTTGACAGGCTATATCACCGACCCGCGCACATTGCCTCCCGTTCCGGAGCTTGCGCCCGTCGAGCACTTCCCCATTAACGACAATATGATTGACCTGCCCGCCTCTGAATCCGAGTACGAACAAGTGGAGGTTTTGCGCGGCCCGAATATCAAACCGCTTCCTCAGGCTGCACCTTTGGCAGACGAAATCTCTTTGCCTTGCCTTTTAAAAGTGGGCGACAATATCACCACAGACCACATCATGCCGGCGGGAAGCAAAATTCTCCCCTATCGCTCCAATATTCCTCATCTTTCACAGTATTGCTTTGAGGTATGCGACAAGGAATTCCCCGAGCGCGCCATGGCGGCAGAGGGCGGCTTTATTGTCGGCGGCGCCAATTACGGACAAGGCTCTTCGCGTGAACATGCTGCGCTGGTTCCGCTTTATCTCGGAATTCGCGCTGTCATTGCTAAAAACTTTGCGCGTATTCACAAAGCGAACCTCGTAAACGCCGGTATTTTGCCGCTGGAATTTGATAATCCCGAAGACTATGACAAAATTTCGCTTTCCGATGAACTGCGCTTAACCGGGGTACTCAGCGGGTTGGAAACGGGCTGCGTTATTATGACCAACCGGACAGCCGGCACCGTCATTTCCTTGAAATGCGATATCAGCCCCCGTCAGGCGGCTGTCATTCGCGCCGGTGGTCTGCTCAATTACACCCGTGAGCAAACAAACCAATAATTGCTGTTGTATCGCGAACTCTTATTAAATGTAAACGGAGGAACGACCCATGTACAATATTCCGCAGGCACAGGAAAAGTTTGCCGCCCTGATTGAAGCACAGAAAAAGCGTGTTGCCGCGATGCGCGAACAGGGTGACTTTGTAGATTATCAATCTTTGAATCAAATTATCATCGGCATTTGCGGCGGTGACGGCATCGGCCCGACCATTACAAAAGAGGCACAGCGTGTACTCGCCTTCTTGCTGAAAGATGCCGTGGCCCAGGGCAAGGTTGCTTTCCGCGAAATTGACGGTTTAACCATTGAGAACCGTGCTGCCCATTTAAAGGCAATTCCCGACGATGTATTGCAGGAGTTAAAGGCTTGCCACGTTATTTTAAAAGGTCCTACCACAACGCCTCGTGCCGGCGATGAATGGCCCAACATTGAAAGCGCCAACGTCGCGATGCGCAAAGAGCTTGATTTGTTCGCCAACGTGCGCCCTGTCAAAGTTCCCGAACAGGGCATTGACTGGACGTTTTTCCGCGAAAACACCGAAGGCGCCTATACCCTCGGCAGCTGCGGCTTTGAAACGGAGGACGGCATTTCGATTGACTTCACCGTTACGACAACCGACGGAACACAGCGCATTGCGGAGCTTGCTTATGACTATGCAAACCGTAACGGAAAAAAGCGGGTTTCCATCGTCACAAAAGCAAATATCGTAAAAGAAACCGACGGTAAGTTTTTGCGCCTTTGCCAAGAGGTTGCAAAGCGTTACCCTGATATTACAACCGATGATTGGTATATCGACATCATGACAGCAAAGCTGGTGGACGAAAAACGCCGCAAAGATTTCTCGGTATTTGTACTGCCCAATTTGTACGGCGATATCATTACCGACGAGGCGGCAGAGTTCCAGGGCGGCGTCGGCACAGCGGGCAGCGGCAACATCGGAAAGCGCTATGCCATGTTTGAGGCAATCCATGGCTCTGCCCCCCGTATGGTTCAGGAAGGCCGTGCACAATATGCCGACCCTTGCAGTATGCTGCGTGCCAGCGTAATGCTGCTTTCTCATATCGGATATCAAGAGGAAGCAAACAAATTGGAGCGCGCGCTTGATATCTGCATGTTTGAGGAAAAAGCTTTGACTGTAACAGGGCGCGACACCGGCTGTACCTGCAATGAATTTGGCGATTACGTCATGCGTACCATCGCTGCTTTATGATACCGAAATAAAAAGGTGGAACAAAACATGTCGACACAAAACAAAGCATCCCTTCCCGTCATTCGCCGTTTGCCGAAATATTATCGCTACATTTCCGATATGAAAAAAAATGGCGTGACAAAAATTTCATCCAGTGAATTGGCCAGAATGATGGGAACAACCGCTTCTCAAGTTCGCCAAGATTTCAACTGCTTCGGCGGCTTTGGACAGCAAGGGATTGGCTATCAAATCGACGTTCTCTGGGAAGAAATCAATCACCTTCTCTTCCACGACGGCAAACTGAACACCATTTTAATCGGAACCGGCCGTTTAGGACGTGCGATTTTCGGCTATTTAACAGCAGAAGCGCGTGGCTATCATTTGATGGCAGCCTTCGACTGCAATCCCGATGAGATTGGGAAAAAGCTCCCCGGCGATATCCCCATCAGCGATATCCGCGATTTATCCGCGGTATGCGGCGGGGTTGTCCCTGATGTTGCGGTGCTTTGTATTCCCCGTCAAAGCGCAATGCAGCTTGCGCCGAAACTGGTAGGCATGGGTATTAAGGGCTTTTGGAATTTCAGTCATTACGACCTTTCTGTTGATTACGAAGGAATTACTGTGGAAAATGTCCACTTGGGTGATAGTTTGATGACGCTCGGCTATCGCGTTAGAAACGATTGAGTTCTTTTTTAGCCATCCATTAAAAAGAGGGACCTTTTGAACTGTAAATCAGCTTTAAAAGGTTCCTCTTTTCTTTTTAGTCAGTACAAAAAAACTGTCATTCATTTGAGCCAGAATCAGATTGCTCTTTTTCTTTTCCTATTGCCCGCATCATCTGCTCGGCTTGCTCCAAATTTTCTTCAATTTGTGATAAAACTGCCAAGATATGCTCTAACTCTTTCGGGGAAAGGTCTTTGCAAATGGCTTCGTCCATCACCCGAAAACCCTCGATGACTTCTTTTGCTTTTTCGCGGCCTTCCTGCGTTAAAACAATGTGATACGAGCGCCGACACCCCGGCTTTGCTTCGCGGCGCAGCAATCCGGCCTGGGTCAAACGGTCTAATGTGCGCGACATCGTGGCCGCATCCAAATAGCATGCATCTGCCAACTCGCGCTGTGTCATCGGCTCATGATGATATAAGTGATATAAAGCGCGCGGCTGTCCCTGCCCTACTGTTAAACCCAGCTTGACAAAATAGGGTTTCATCATTTTTCTTCTGGCGTTTTCGACAGCGTACATCATTTCTCGCAGCTGACTTTTTTTCAATGTCATTCACTCCAATTCAAATTGACCAGTGTAAAGGCTGTAATATCTTCCCTTTTGCTGTACCAGCTCTTCGTGATTTCCGCGTTCTATAATATTCCCCTTCTCCAGTACCATAATAGCTGTTGCATTGCGAATAGTTGACAAGCGATGTGCAATGACAAGCACAGTTCGATTTTCCATCAGCACGTCCATGGCCTTTTCAATCAATCGTTCTGTTCTTGTATCAACAGAACTGGTTGCCTCATCTAAGATGAGCACCGGCGGGCGCGCAACGGCCGCGCGTGCAATGGCAAGCAGCTGACGCTGTCCTTGTGAGAGATTTCCGCCGTCTGCATCTACAACTGTTTCATAGCCTTTCGGCAGGCGGCGGATAAAGGAGTCCGCATTGGCGGTTTTTGCTGCCTGTTTAATCTCATCCATCGTAGCATCCAGCCGCCCATATCGAATATTATCCGCAATTGTCCCTGTAAAAAGCTGGGTGTCTTGAATAACCATCGAAAACGAGCGCCGCAAATCTGCTTTTCGAATGTCACGGATATCAATTCCGTCATAAGTGATGCGCCCTTTTTCAATTTCATAAAAACGCCCAAGCAAGTTAATAATCGTCGTCTTTCCTGCCCCGGTTGAACCGACAAACGCAATTTTTTGTCCCCGCTTTGCATACATACTGATGTCTTTCAAAATCGGCTTACCCGGCAGATAGCCAAAATCGACGTGTTCAAAGCGCACTTCTCCGCGAACCGGAACCAGCGCTGCGCCTTCTTTGCTCGGCACCTTCCAAGCCCATATACCGTTTTGTGCCGTGCTTTCCTGTAATCCTCCGTCCGCCTTCTCTTCTGCTCGGCAAAGGGTCACTTGCCCTTCGTCCGGCTCCGGCGGGGCATCCATCATTTCAAAAATACGCTCCGCGCCTGCCAAAGCTGCCAGCAAAAAGTTAATTTGCTGTGTAAATTGATTCAGCGGCAAAGCACTTTGACGCACATAAACAAGATAAGAAGCAAGGCTGCCCAAATCAAACCAGCCTAAAATCGCAAACAGACCGCCCACGCAGGCAGATACTGCATAGTTGACATAAGACAGGCTGACAATGGCAGGCACCATCAAACCGGAGTGCGTCAAAGCATTACAGGCTGAAACACGCAGCGCTTCGTTTTTCTTGCAAAATGTTTCAAAATTCTGCTGCTCATGGTTGAAGACTTTTTCTACCTTTTGTCCGCTCACCATCTCCTCAATGAAACCATTCAAATCGGCAAGTTCTTCCTGCTGTTCGCGGAAATAGCGGCGGCTTTTCTTTCCGTTTTGGCGGATCAAAAAGAACATGAAGCCCAAAAACGCTACAACAATCATCGAGAGCGGTACATTGAGCACCATCATCATAGAAATGGTTCCAACGAGAGTAAAGAAGCTTTGAATAATCATACTGAAGCTGTTATTCAGCGCTTCCTGCAATGTGTCAACATCATTTGTGAAGTGGCTCATCAAATCGCCGTGCGTATGGCTGTCAAAATAAGTGAGCGGCAATTTTTGCGTGCAGCGAAACAAATCGCTTCGGATTCTTCCCACAATTTTCTGTGCTACATGCACCATCAGCTGTGAGTACCCGTAGGTGGCGGCGGCGCCCAATAAGTACATGCCCCCCATTAACACCAGCGCCCCGGCAAGTCCCTTCATGTCACCGGGCAAAATATAGCGATTGATCAGCGGCTTAAACAGGTAAGTACCCATGATGTTGGCTCCGGCGCTTACAACGACCAAAACGGCCACAACCGCCATCGTCCACTTATAAGCACCCATGTAACGAAGTACACGCTGAAGCGCACGGCGGGTATCCTGGGGTCTTTTACTTTTCACCTTCGATCCCTCCCTGCTTTTGCGATTCACAAATTTCTCGGTATACCTCGCACTCTTCCAAAAGCTGTTCATGTGTTCCGCACGCGTGCAGATTTCCATCTGACAACACAAAAATCTGATCCGCATGCTGTACCGAAGAAACTCTTTGGGCAATGATAATTTTCGTCATATCGGGCAAATCCTGATTCATTCGCTGTCGGATACCCGCTTCGGTTACAGTATCCACCGCACTGGTGGAATCATCTAAAATCAAAATTTTAGGCCGCTTTAAGAGTGCGCGCGCAATGCAAAGGCGCTGTTTCTGCCCTCCCGAAACATTCACGCCGCCCTGCTCTAAGAACGTATCCAGCCCTTTCGGCAGCCGATTCAAAAATTCATCTACGCCTGCAACTCGGCACGCCCACAAAATTTCATCATCCGAAGCGTTTTGATTACCCCACTGCAAATTCTCACGCACCGTGCCGGTAAACAGAAGATTCTTTTGAAGCACCATTCCGATGGCATCGCGCAAATGTGCTTGGTGATATTCCTGGACGGGGATGCCGTCGACCAATACAGTACCCTTTGTGGCTTCATAAAGCCGCGGTATCAGCTGTACCAGTGTCGACTTAGAGCTGCCCGTCTGACCGATAATACCGACGGTCTGACCCGGCTGAATATGAAGGCTGATGTTCTTTAAAACATACTCCTGAGCGCCCGATTCATATTTAAACCAGACATCTCGGAATTCCACATCGCCTTTTGTAACAACGTGACTGTCGGCCTTTGTGTCTTGAATATCGGGAACCTCATCCAAAACCTCACATACACGCACCGCCGAGGCCACAGAACGCGAAAGCAGCATAAATACCGAGGAAATCATCATTAAAGAGTTGAGAATTTGCAGAACATAGCTCAAAAAACTGGTGAGCTCTCCAATCTGCATTTCTCCGCTTTGAATTAAATTTCCGCCAAACCACAAAATACCCAAAATGGTTGCGTACATCACAAGCTGCAAAGCAGGCATGTTCATGGCAGACAGTCGAAACGCCTTTTCCGAACGGACCAAAAGCTCCTGATTTCCCTCTTCAAACTTTTCTTGTTCGTACTCGCCGCGCACATAAGCTTTCACAACACGAATGGCGGCCAAATTCTCTCGGATGACACGGTTAACTGTATCAATCGCAATTTGCATTTTGCTGTACAGCGGGCGCACACGCGTAATGATAGAAAATAAGAGCACCGCCAAAATAGGAAGCGCAACAAAGAAGACAAAGGCCAGCTTTCCGTTAATGTGAAAAGCAACGCCGGTTGCTACAACAATCATCACCGGCCCGCGAACGCCCGGACGGATTCCGGAAGAAAAAGTGTTTTGAATGTTGGCAATATCGCCCGTCATTCTTGTAATCAGCGACGGCACTCGAAAGCGGTCAATGTTAGAAAAGGAAAATGCCTGCAGTTTTCGATACTGTTCTTCACGCAGCTGTGCGCCCAAGCCCTGCCCTGCGCGGGCGCTGAACCAAGAGCTAGCAACACCTAACACCAGCGCGCACAAGGCACACACCAGCATCACAGCGCCTTTTTGCAAAATGTACGGCATATCTTGATTGGCAACGCCGTAGTCGACCATATCCGCCATAACCATCGGAACCAAAAGCTCGAAGATTGCTTCAGCCATCACGCACGCAACAGCGCCCCAAGCATAAGCTTTCCACTTACCCATATAGCGATAAATTCGTCGAATCACCTTTCTTTTTCACCCCACAGCACATTTTTGCGCAGCAAGAAAGGGCACGCTCTTTCGGCCGCCGACTTTTCACTCATCCGCCGCCGCTGTGCCCTATTATCGCCAAACGCAATAATTGTTTCTACAATTATTGTAAACTTATTGATTGTTTCTGTCAATCTAAAAACACAGCTCAAAGCTTGTATTCAAGAAAATTCTTTCGCTTTTTTTCCAAACTTTTGCGTCATTTTTCTATTTTTTTCAAAATTCTATTGAACGCTTTTTTGTATTTGTCTATAATAAAGCCATAGCGTGAAACGAAGGAGAGAATCCTGAAATTTCCTTTAGGGATTTTTTGAAAAGTAAAAACCTTCATTTTGCCGAAACAAACGCATTTGCTGATAAAAGACGCTCAAACTTCCCTGCGGATTTTCCTGCGCCTTTCGTTTTGCATCTGCGCTTTTCTTTCGCAGAATCTGTGGATTTCTTTGCTTTTTAGAAACACCCTAAAAAACGGCAAAGAGGAGAGATGATATGATTTTCAAACTGACACCTGCTTGCAAAGACTATTTATGGGGCGGCAACACCTTAAAGACCTCCTACGGAAAGAATTATGACGGCGATGTTCTTGCCGAAACATGGGAGCTGAGCTGTCATCCTGATGGCCCGAGCGTGATTTCCGGCGGCGAATATGACGGCAAAACGCTGGCAGACTATTTGGCACAGCATCCTGAAGCTTTGGGCAATGCTCCCGCTCGTTTTGAAGAATTCCCCATTTTGATTAAGCTGATTGATGCCGCAAAGGATTTGTCGATTCAGGTTCATCCCGATAATGCTTATGCAAAGGCACATGAAAATCAATACGGAAAAACAGAAATGTGGTATGTGGTGGAAGCTCAGCCCGGTGCAGGGCTTTACTACGGCTTTGAGCATGAAATTTCCGCAGAGGAATTCCGCGAGGCCATCGAGAACAACACGCTGTGTGATAAGCTGCATCGTGTTGATGTCAAACCCGGTGACGTTTTCTTCATTGAAGCCGGTACCATTCACGCCATCGGTGCAGGCCTTGTAATTGCAGAAATTCAGCAGTCCAGCAATGTTACCTACCGCGTTTATGACTACGGCAGAACCGGCGCAGACGGCAAGCCGAGAGAGCTTCATGTGGAAAAAGCCTGCGAAGTCACTTCTCTGCGCCCTGCAAAAAGCGACTATGACTTCGGCACACATCTGGGACAGTGCAAATACTTCACGGTTGACCGTTTGGAAATCAATGGAGAAACAACCCTTGAAACGGACGGCACCTCTTTCCACTCTCTCCTGTTCCTTTCGGGAGAAGCTGAGGTAAAGCAAGGCGGAACCTGTATTCAAGCGAAAAAAGGCGACAGCATCTTCATCGGCGCAGACAGCGGCAGCTATACCGTCAGCGGCAATGCCGTTGCCGTGTTCACGCGGCTTGAAAAACAGCGTTATCGCATCGGCATTGATTTGGGCGGCACGGGCATCAAAGCCGGTGTTGTGGATGAAAGCAACGAAATTGTAGGAATTGCCAAGCGAAAAACACTCGCTGGCCGTCCCTGGGAAGAGATTGCCAAAGATATGGCTATGGCAGCTTTGGATGCAATGGCACAGGCCGGAATTTCCACAGAAGACTGTATCTCCGTCGGTATCGGAAGCCCCGGAACCATTGATCCCCAAAAAGGCGTTGTTGTTTACTCGAATAATTTGAACTGGAACTATGTGCCTTTAGCGGATGAGATTAAAAAATATATCTCGCTTCCTGTTTACATCTCGAATGACGCCAACTGTGCCGCACTCGGCGAAGTAGTGGCCGGAACTGCAAAGGGCTGTCAGAATGCTGTGCTTCTCACGCTTGGAACCGGTGTCGGCGGCGGCGTTATTTTAGACGGAAAAGTGATGGAGGGCGGCGTCGGCGGCGCAGAGCTGGGCCACACCACCTTAATCGCAGGCGGCGAGCTTTGCACTTGCGGCCGCCGCGGCTGTATTGAATGCTACGGCAGTGCAACCGGCTTAATTCGAGAAGCCAACCGTGCAGCAGATGCACACCCCGATTCCCTTTTGGCTTCTATGAGAGAAAAAGAGGGCGAAATGAATGGCCTGATTCCTTTTGAAGCGATGAAACAGGGCGATGAAACCGCAAAAGCTGTTGTAGATCAATACATTGAATGGCTGGGCGAAATGGTGACAAACTTCATCAATATTTTCCGCCCGGAAATGGTTTTGCTCTCCGGCGGTATTTGCGGACAAGGAAAGGTATTGACTGATCCCCTCAATGCCTATGCTGAAAAATATGCCTTCGCCGGAAAACGCATTTTCATTCCCCCTGTACTGATTGCAAAGCTCGGTAACGATGCCGGTATCATCGGCGCTGCAAATTTGGGCTGATCGTTAATAAAAGAAACAAGAGATACCCCCGGCTTTGCCGGGGGTATCATACTATTAAAATCAATATTTCCCCGGCGAATCTCGATAGAGTGATGATATATCGCCTCATTTGGGGCAAAAGAAAATCAGGAAAACGTTGGTGATTTCCTTCTCGGTGGCAGCGCCGATGAGTGCCGGGTATTCCGTTTTGAAAGTTGGGGAGAGGTTGCCACCATAACGGAAAGTTTGGCAAACCGCGATTTTCCTCTCTATCATTTGCTTTTATCGATTATAACCGTATCAAAAAGAATACTAATACACTCAAAAGTATCATTACCATACCCATTATGATGAACATTTCACAGACAAAGCTTTTTAAGATTGGTCTTTCAACATAACACTTTTTAGGATGATTGGGATTATAATAAACTGCCATTTTGCTGCCGATGGGCCACAACTGCTCTGCAAGTTCACGTAAATTTGCAATAGCCCCGGTTTTCACATGCAGCCAGCCTTTTTCGTCTTCATAAGCTTCTGATTTTACGGATATGTGTAATCCGAATATTTTTGTTGTTTTAATTCCACAAAATTTTTTCTTTGTTTTGTAACAACTCCCATTCACAAAGTACTCAACGATCGGATACATTTTTCCGTCTCCCGGAAATCCATATCCTTTAACAATGCCGTCCGTCTGCTCTGTACACAATTGACTCTGCCTTTTTACGGTAATATTGAGAATAACTCCGAGCAAAACTAATATGATACCAAGACCTCCAACTCTTATCAATTCTAACCATGCAATTTATATTTCAGACACAGCGTTTCTCTCCTTAAATTCTCATTTTTGTCGACTTCATTATACTTGATACTTTCAGAAAAGTACAGTAAGGTTACAAAAGGGTCGCCGGCGCAATCCATGACAAGGAAAGCGCAGCGTCTCCTGTAATGATCTGAATCAGACCGCAATCAAATCCGCTTTCCTCAACAACCAGTAAAGGGCGCTGTCATGCTTCACAACACCCTGCTCCTGTCTGATTGTTCGGTTGTTTTGACTTGCCCCGTTTTCCACTGACCTAAAAAATTGATTTTACCGTTTTTTTATAGCAAGCGTACTTCTTGCCTTTATTTTGCTTTTTTACAGAAAATCCCCCCTGATGCCAAAAATTCAACTGCATCAGGAGGGATTTTTCATCGTTTCTTTTTATTAGGTGCGTTTTGCATAAACTGCCGAGGATTTTTTCCTCTTTCTCTCGCCTTCTTTCACATTAGGGCGAGCACTTATCGCTTTCATCTAAAAGCTTACAAAACCGTTGTGCTGGAATTTGCGGCCATTTTGTAGGCAGACGGTGCGCCTTGCGAACGCGCTGTCACCAAAATCGTCGGAACTGCACCCACTAACAAAAACACATAAACAAGCGCTAAGTTTCCATAGTAATTGGCAGCTTCAATCACTTCGGCTTGTAACAGTTCCGGAATGGCTTGATAGCTGATGAAAAGATCTTCGTCAAATTCTCTGGCAACTAAGATGGCCCAATCCAGCCTGTCGGCGACATAAGTCATAAACAGCATAAGTATAACAGAAATCACAATTCCTTTTGTTGTTAACTTCCCTCCCAAAAGAGCGTATCCTTTCAGCGTACAAATCGCCATCACCAAGCCGGAAATAGCTGCAACATATCCAAGCTGGCTTACAACTACAATGCAAAGAGCACCGATTAAAGAGCCTACGAGCGCCCCGACAAAGCCCGCAACGGCATTTTCCTTTTTAGCTGCCGCCGCATGGGTTGCAGCTTCCAGTTCCTGCTGCAAATTGGCAAAGCAGTCATCACATACACATAAATACCGATCTGCAACATTAACGGGCGACATCACACCTTCTTTGCCGCACACTTGACAACAAGCAGCAAAGTTATTTTGCTGCAAAAATGCAATTGTGGAATGGAGCGCCCCCTCCACTCTTTCTGCCAGCTTTGCCGCCAATAATACGTTTTTGGGGTAGACAATAATGCAATTATTTTGCTGTTCGATCTTTGCAGCATCCGGCATATCTGCGGCTGCCTGTTTCAGCTGCTCCGGTGTCAGCTGCGGCCCTCGGACAGCAACTGCTATTTTTACGATCGTCGGATGGGATACATCCGACGCATAAATCAGCACCTCATACCCTTCTTTTGTACCGTAGAGCACACCGCTTGTTTCATCAATTGCAAAGCCAAGTTTTGCAGCAACCGGCTGATATACTCTTGTGTTTTTAGCCATTCTCTTTTTCTTTCCTTTCCACAGTCCTATGATTTATCTTTTCTGAAACACCCAGCAAGTTCCCCTTACTCCACAGCAGAAAAGGCGGGCAACACAAAGCTGCCCGCCTCTTTGTGTTTATTCCGTATTCGAATTAGTACGCAATGCCTTCTGCCATCATCGCCTCAGCAACTTTCTGGAAACCGGCTACGTTCGCGCCAATCAACAGATTACCTTCAGCACCGCACTCCTTCGAGGCTTCATAAGCGTTGTGGAAGATATTTTTCATAATATCTTTCAAGCGCTCGTCTACCTCTTCAAAAGTCCAGGACAGACGCAGAGAATTCTGGCTCATCTCCAAACCGGATGTTGCTACCCCGCCCGCATTAGCTGCCTTAGCCGGGCCGTACAGAACACCGTTAGCAAGGAAATATTCCACAGCTTCCGGCGTAGAAGGCATATTTGCACCTTCACATACCACCTTACAGCCATTGGCAACCAACGTTTTTGCACTTGCCTCACCCAACTCGTTCTGGGTAGCGCACGGCAGAGCAATGTCGCAGGGAATCGTCCAAATGCCGGAGCAGCCTTCGTGATACTCCGCTGTGGGAACCTCTTTTACATACTCAGAGATGCGTGCGCGGCGCTCCAGCTTAATATCCTTCACAATGTCTAAGCGGATGCCGTCCTTATCATAGATATATCCAGCGGAATCGCTCAGCGCCACAACCTTAGCACCGAGCTGCACTGCTTTTTCCGTAGCGAAAATAGCAACGTTGCCGGAGCCGGAAATAACGACCGTTTTTCCCTTAAAGCTATCTTTGCGCATGCAATTCATTGCTTCTTCGGTGAAGTAGCACAAGCCGTATCCAGTTGCCTCGGTACGCACCAAGCTTCCGCCGAATGCAAGGCCCTTTCCGGTTAAAACACCGCTGTACTCATTGCGCAGGCGCTTATACTGGCCGAACATATAACCGATTTCACGTCCGCCGACACCGATATCACCAGCCGGCACGTCTGTAAACTGACCAATATGTTTGGACAGCTCCGTCATAAAGCTCTGGCAAAAGCGCATGATCTCCATATCAGACTTACCCTTAGGGTCAAAATCGCTGCCGCCTTTACCGCCGCCCATGGGCAGGCCCGTCAAGCTGTTTTTGAAGATTTGTTCAAAGCCCAAAAACTTTACCACAGATGCACAAACGGAGGGATGCAGACGCAAACCGCCTTTATAAGGGCCGATTGCACTGTTAAACTGCACGCGGAAACCGCGGTTTACATGCACATCGCCTGCATCATCTACCCAAGGCACGCGGAACTGAATAAAGCGCTCCGGCTCAACCAATCGCTCCAGCAAGCCGGCCTTTTCGTACTCCGGGTGCTTTTCTACTACCACTTCCAGGCTTTCCAGCACTTCCCTTACTGCCTGCAAAAATTCCTTTTCGCCGGGGTTGCGCTGCTCCACCTGAGCGTAAACACGCTGCAAATACTCGTTTTTGAACATAATGATACTTTCCCCTTTCTGTGTCAAGCCTAGGCTGTAATCTTCAGTTAAGCGCTTGCCTGTAAAAAATCAAAATTTTCATCTTTTTCCGCGGAAAATGATATCTGGTGCTTAAAAACGCTCGAAATCTGCAACGGATTTCTGCACTTTTGCCCCTGCATTCCTGCAGTTCCTACGAAAAATTGATGGATTCCTTTGTTTTTACAAGCGCCCTAAAAATTACCTCTTGACATAAAAATTATAAACGCTTCTTTTCTCAAGTTCAAGTGTTAAAGTAAGAAAAAATATTTTTTTGCTTCTATTGTTACAAAAAAGCGCAACAAAAATACATTTTAAAGACACTTTTCAGCGTTATTTCTGCAACAGCTTTTCTTTTTTTGGAGGATTCTTGCAACTCTATTTTTACCGGTTAAAACAAAAACACGGCCAGAAATCCAGCAAAAATTTCTGACCGTGCTTTCATTGCAAAACCAATATCCTTCATTTATCACATATTATGCAAGCATCAGAACCCTTACCACCAGCATACAGATAACGCCTGGTGCGCCAAGCACAACAGCGACAAATGACGTAAAATAATTCAGCGAAAGCGTTACACCCGTGTACCCGGCCAAGAGATTCACAGCAGCAAATGCACCCAAGCCCAATGTAGCTTGTGTGGCCGCTGTGCGAAACGGATGTTTCGTTTTCTTCAAAACGGCTAATACGGCAATCAAACTGATTACCGCCAAAAACAGCGCGAGTGTTTGTACAAAAATCATACCGATCACCTCGCTCTATTTCTATGCGGCATTCTCCCGCATTATTCGGACAAGGCATCGTCCACAACGTCATTTTGTGTAAGCACAAAATCAATATTGCCCGAAGGAATATCCGCAGCGGCCAGCTGCACACGAAGCGTATCGCCCAATCGCCACACTTGCCCGGTCAAAGGATCTGACAAAGAAATTCCCTCGGTTAACGTTAAGGCATGCTCACTTAAAGCATCGCTGCGCAAAAGCCCTTCCACCGTATTCTCCAGCTGCACATACAGCCCATAATGCGTTACGCCGGAAACAACGCCCTCAAAGCACTCTCCAACATGAGGCTTCATTGCCTCAGCCTTATAGCAGTCGGAAATATCGCGTTCGGCATTCATTGCCGCTTGTTCGCGTTCGCTGGATTGGATAGATGCCTCCTGCACAAAGGCAGAAAACTTCCGCTGTAAACTTTCTAAGGAAGCGCCTTTCACATACGCTGATAAAATGCGATGAATTGCAAGGTCCGGATAGCGCCGAATCGGGGAGGTAAAATGCGTATAGTCTGCAAGGGATAACCCATAGTGTCCGGTAGGATTCGGCTCATACTTTGCCTTCGCCATCGTGCGCAGCACATTGGTGTGAACCACCCGCTCCAAACTGGTGTGGCGCGTTTGCTCCAAAAGCTGGGCCAACTCCCACGCACTCGGTTCCTCTTGAAACGGGACCTCCAAACCGCAGGAAATAAGCAAATCGGACAGCGCATCCACACGCTTTGACTGCGGCGCAGAATGGGTGCGATATACAAAGGGCAGCTGCGCGCGGCGCGCAATGACAGCGACACTTTCATTCGCAAGCACCATAAACTCTTCAATCATGCGCTCTGCAACGCCGCGCACTCGTTTTTTCACCCCGGTGCAAATACCCTTTTCGTCGAGCACAAATTTTGCCTCTTCCGATTCAAAATCCATTGCGCCGCGCGCCGTATGCAAAGCCGCAAGTTTTTCATAAATTTCATACAGCACTTCAAGGTCGCTTTCTACTTCGCGGTATTTTTCTTTTTCTTCCGGGCGCGCTGTTTTGTCAAACAGGCGATTGATTTCCTCATATACACCCTTTAGGCGCGAGCGGATCACGGTTTTTTTCAAAACCGCATTGGTTACACGCCCAGCGTGGTCTAAATCCATCAAGCAGGAAAAAGCGAGCCTGTCTTCCTGTGGGTTTAAGCTGCAAATTCCGTTGGATAACTGTTTGGGCAGCATAGGAATCACGCTGTCTGCATAATAAACAGATGTTCCGCGTTTCATCGCCTCTTCGTCTAAAGCACTGTGCGGTTTCACATAATGGCTGACATCCGCAATGTGCACACCAAGTCGGTAGCCGTACGGCGTTCGCTGTGCGCTGACGGCATCGTCAATGTCCTTTGTATCAAACCCGTCTATGGTAAAAATCACACTGTCGCGCAAATCAAGGCGGCCTTGTATCTCTTTTTCCGTTACTTGCGCCGATTGCAGCGCTTTTGCTTCTTCCTTCACCGGCTGCGGGAAACGCGGTTCAATTCCTTGTGCGTAAAGCAATGCACGCGCGCAGTGTGCGGCACTTTGGGCACACCCAAAGCGGACGGTTACAACTGCGCGGTGATCTTCGTAAGCCGAACCGCGTTCGACTAATTCCACGGCTACTTTTTCTCCGCAAAGTGCCTCGCCAAGGCCGTTCTTTTTCAAGAAAATAGGCACTTGGGGGCAGTCATCCGGAATAAATACAATTCTGCCATACTCTTCCCGCAAAATTCCGGTAAACTCTCTTCGTTCTTTGATGACAGCAAGCACTTTTCCCTCCCGGCTTCCTCCTGAGCGGGTATTCTTGGAAACATGAAGGGAAAGCGTATCGCCCGGCATTGCCCCTTGCAAAAAACGCCCCGGGATAAAAAACTCTTCCTGCGTTTCAAGTGCTTTTGCAAAAGCAAAGCCGCGGCCCAGTTTTACAACTATCGCTTGTACACCATGATACAAATCAGTTAAATAATACTTTCCATCCTTTTTGAGCACTTTCTTCTTTTTTTCAAGATCATCCAAAATATGTGCTACTTTTTTAGGATTACCCAAATGATTTTTGAGCACTTTCAGACTTTTTGCGCCTTCTGAAAGCTGTTGAAGCACCTTTGTTTTTAAACTCATGTTTCCCCCTCCTTCATTTCCTGCGCGCAATCCGTAAAGAGACGCCGCATGAATATAACAATCATTTTTAAATAAGAAACCCGCCCTGCAAGCGCCGGGCGGGTTTAAAACATTACGCTAAATAAATGCTGAACACACTCACAAGTACCGCCAATACAAAGAAGGCAGTACCGGCATATTTCGTGTACTTAGCCAGTACGGAACTACCCATGCGTCCGCGGTTATCTTCCACCATTTCGCCGCCGCCAATCACGCCGGACAAGCCACGGCCCTTGGATTCCTGGCTCAATACTAAGAAAATCAAACCAATGCAGCAAAGAATCAGCAAAACGCCGCCGATAATTTCAAAAATGCCCATTAATGAAACCTCCAAAACTTTCAATACAGTGTTTATTATATCACGAATCTTGCAAAAATCAAGATTTCCTCTAAAAAACTTCGTTCCTTTTCAAGACAGCACTCACGCTGCAAGGCCGGTGGCATTTTCACTCGCAAATTGCAGCGCACCCTGCGCATCCACATAAGCAATTATATTGCCTTGCAAGTCGGTTCGGTAAACGCTTGCACTCACCGATTCAAACGCGCGTAAAGCTGCCTCGTGCGGATGTCCATAGTCATTATCCTTTCCGCAGCTGACAACAACAGCCTTCGGCTTTATCGAAGAAACAAACGCCCTGCTGTTGGAAGTATACGAGCCGTGATGACCCGCTTGAAAAAGATCAGCGGATAAATCGAGGCCTGTTTCCAGCGCCAGATTCTCAACAGGGCTTTCCCCATCGCCGGTAAATAAGCACGAAACGTCCGAAGCCGCAAACTTTAAAACAGGCGACAAATTATTGAGATTGTCATCTACCACACTGGCCTGCAAAACATGCACAGCAGCCTGTCCCACATGGTACACCTCTCCTGCCTGCATCGTTCGCATCGGCACTTGTTCCTGCTGTGCTGTTTTCAGGATTTCTTTCACCTGTGCCGATTGGTCCGATTCCTCTGGGAGCATCGGCAGCAAAAAGGTTTCCACATCAAATGAAGTGAGAATATCCTCCATTGCGCCGATATGGTCTGCGTGCGGATGGGTCATGACCAAATAGTCCAGTTCCTGCACGCCTGCATTTCTTAGGTAATAGAGCAATTCTTCGCTGTCTGCTGCGAGCCCCGCGTCAATCAATGCAAAGTGTCCGTTATCTTCCAACAAAGTGGCATCTGCTTGTCCCACATCGATAAAATGGATGCGTGTAACAGCCCCTTCACTGCTTTCGAGCGCATAAGATGTCGGCCAAAGGTTTGTTTCACGGAACACATCGCTCCATGACGGCACCGGCCAGCCGCAATATTCCCCCAGGCATAAAATTGTCGAAACAATTAAGACAATTCCGGCCAAAACAGGCGAACTGCGCTTACGCAAACGCCAAAGCTTATTTAAAAGCGCTTTTTCTTCTTTGAAGGTCTGGCGGCGGTATTTCTTGCGCGGCATGGCTGAACACCTCGCTTCCTCCGCTGCGCATTCTCCACTTGCTCTTGGTAAGACGGCAAATGAATTTCAATCGTTTTTTCACGCTTTTTCATACGCGCCTGCGCAGGAATCAAAAGCGGAATTAAATCCTCTCGATGCGTCAGCTTTAACGCTTGGTAGACGCGCTGTGCGTTCTTGGGCTCATAATACTGCAGCAGCGCGCGCTGCATCGCCTTTTCCTCGCGGTCTTTTGCAACGTAAACCGGTTTGAGCGTATAAGGGTCGAGCCCGGTATAAAACATGCAGGTAGAAACCGTACCCGGTGTGGGGTAAAAGTCCTGCACCTGCTCAGGCTTCATGCGGTGGCGATAAAGATATTCTGCTAAAATGACAGCATCTTTCAACGTGCTTCCCGGATGACTGCTCATCAGGTACGGCACTAAATACTGCTTTTTGCCGGCCTTTTTAGAAAGCTCGTAAAAGCGTTTCGAAAAACGATTAAACACTTCGACAGGCGGTTTTCCCATGTATTTCAGTGTATTAGGTGCACAGTGTTCGGGCGCCACTTTCAGCTGGCCGCTGACGTGATGCTCAACGAGCTCTCGGAAAAAGCTTTCATCGCGGTCTTCCATCAAATAGTCATATCGAATGCCGCTTCGAATAAAAACTTTTTTCACCTTTGGCAGAGCGCGAAGACGACGTAAAATTTTTAGATAATCGGAATGATCTACCAATAATTCCGGGCAAGCCTTCGGTGCAAGGCAATGCTTGCCTCCCATGCACATTCCCTCTCTTCCCTGCTTTTTGCAGCTGGGCAGGCGGAAATTTGCCGTCGGGCCGCCAACATCGTGAATATAGCCTTTAAATCCCGGCATCTGTGTCAACTTCTCCGCCTCACGCACCACGCTTTCCTCGCTTCGACTGGTAACTCTTCTGCCCTGATGCATTGCAATGGCGCAAAAATTGCATCCGCCGAAGCAGCCGCGGTTGTGTGCAATGGAAAACTCAACTTCTTCAATGGCAGGAATGCCTCCCATTGCTTCATAGGAAGGATGGTAACGTCTGGTAAACGGCAGTGCGTAAACAGCATCTAGCTCCCGCCGTGTTAAAGGCTTTGCCGGAATATTTTGCACAAGATAGCGCTCTGTCTGCTTTTGCACGACGATTTTGCCGGAAACCGGGTCTTGCTGATCCATTTGAATTCGGCACGCCTTTGCATAAGCCGTTTTATCCGCCTTGACTTTTGCATACGAAGCACACTCTTCGTATTCGGAAGGAAGTTCTTCAAAACTGCAAAGGTAGCATGTCCCGGCAACATCTCGAATGGTTTCGATGGGTTCGCCGGAAAACAAGCGGCGCGCAATTTCCACCGTTTGATGTTCGCCCATGCCGAAACTAATCAAATCGGCGCCGCTCGCCTCGGCAATACTCGGCATAACACTGTCTGTCCAGTAATCGTAATGCGCGAAACGGCGCAGGCTTGCTTCCAAGCCGCCTAAAATAACCGGAACGTCCGGATAAGCTTCTTTCGCCATTTTGGTATAAACGGTTGCACAGCGGTCCGGCCGCTTTCCTGCTACACCGCCCGGCGTATATTCGTCCTGCTTGCGCCGAACTTTTGCAACCGTATAATGCGCCACCATGCTGTCAACGTTGCCGCCGCCGATGAAAAAGCCGTATTTCGGTTTTCCGTATTCTTTCATGCTTTCGCAGGAAGAATAGTCCGGCTGACTGATAATGCCCACACGATAGCCCTCATGTTCCAACACGCGGCTGATAATCGCCGCACCAAAACTGGGGTGATCCACATAGGCGTCGCCCGTGACGAGAACAAAATCTACTTCCTGCCAGCCGCGTTCGGTCATATCGGCGCGGCAAAGAGGCAAAAACTCAAATCCCATACACACTACCTTTTCTGTTTCTCTGCGCTTACGTTTCCTGCGCCTCACGATTCATGCGCATTTCAATCCAATCTTGACGAGTAATCAATACTTTACGCGGCTTTGCGCCCTCATAAGGGCCTACAATCATATCGCGCTCCATTTCATCAATCAAGCGCGCGGCTCTTGCATAGCCCAGTTTGCAGCGCCGCTGCACCAAGCTGACAGACGCTTGCCCGGCATCAATAACCGCTTCCACAGCACTCTCATACATCGGGTCTTCATCGTCGTCCTCGTCCGATGAGCCGCTCGAAACACTCTCTTTCACGGCGCACTTATCCATTTCCGCAATCATTTCTTCGTTATAATTCGTGTTGGCATGCTTCTTAATGAATTCGATAACGTCGCGAATTTCGCTCGAACGCACAAACGTACCTTGAATACGAACCGGCTTATTCACACCGACAGGCATATACAGCATATCGCCGTTGCCAAGCAGTTTTTCTGCGCCGCCGGTGTCCAAAATCGTGCGGCTGTCAATCTGACTCATTACTGTTAAGCCAATGCGCGATGGAATATTTGCTTTAATCAAGCCCGTAATGACATCAACCGAAGGACGCTGCGTTGCAATAATTAAGTGCATGCCTGCCGCGCGCGCCTTTTGCGCAATACGGCAGATGTAGTCCTCCACTTCTTTTCCGGCTACCATCATCAAATCAGCCAGCTCGTCAATTACAATAACAATATAGGGCAGCGGCTCCAATGTTGCATTTTCTTTTGCCAAAGCGTTGTATTCCTCAATATTAGGAACACCGTTCTCTGCAAGCAGATGATAGCGCTTTTCCATTTCGGCTACGGCGGCACCGAGCGCGCCCGCCGCCTTACGGGGCTCTGTAACAACAGGCATCAAAAGATGCGGAATTCCATTATACTGCGCAAACTCCACCATTTTCGGATCAATCAAAATCATGCGCAGTACCTGCGGGGAACAGCGGTAGAGCATACTCATGATGATGGAGTTGGTGCAGACCGACTTACCCGAACCGGTTGTTCCCGCAATCAGCAAGTGCGGCATCTTGGCAAGGTTTCCTACTTGACAGTTACCTGCGATATCTTTACCCACGGCAAAGGTCAACGGCGCTTTGCTTTTGGCAAAGCTGGGCGCCTCCAAAATGCTCCGCAAAGTAACAGTTGTTCTGGTTTTATTTGGAATTTCAATACCAACCGCTGCTTTGCCGGGAATCGGCGCTTCAATACGCACACCACCCGTGGCCAAATTCAGGGCGATATCATCGGCAAGCCCTGTAATGCGGCTGATCTTTACACCCGCGAGCGGCTGAAGCTCGTAACGAGTCACGGAAGGGCCGCTGCTGATGCCAAGCGGCTTTGTCTTAACGCCAAAGCTTTCCAAGGTTTTCACCAAAAGATCCGCATTATGCATCAATTCTTCCTGCATATTCTGCGTATCGACCGGCTCCGCTTTTTGGAACAAATTCAGCGGCGGATAAACGTAGTCATCCGCATCCTCTCGCGCAGGTTCTGTCACATTTTGGCTGTTTTCCTGCGCCAGTTTTTCCTCTTCCGCATCAACCGCCTGCTTAACAAGCGTTTCCAGCGCACGACTGGGCGTTGATTCCAACGTTTGGGCAGGCATACTTTTTTGAGGCTCAATAGGCGCATTGACAGGTTCCGGCGTCGCCGTTAACTCGACCGGAGCGGGCTTTGCAACCTCCGGTACTGCGGGCGAGCTTGCCTGCCGGGGCGGTACGGGAACCGGAGTGACATCTTGTCCTCCCGCAGCAAACATGCCAAAGGTTCCTCCCGGCCCGATGACCGGTTTTTCCTGCCCATGGTTTGTGATGGCCGACGGCGAGGGTCCATCGTCCAATGCAATATCAATCACCGCATTTTTTCGCTTTTTCTTTGCCATGGCACCGGCAAACGCTTGCGCGTCCATTCCGCTCTCCTGCTGCGCTTTCCGCTCCTGCCGAATTTGCGCGGCGCGCTCCGCTCGTTCTACGCTCTCCTGTGCACGCTTATCTGCGCGTGCTGCCGATTGAATGGTGTGGATATCCCGCGCGTTCTGCGCATGACGCGCTAAAAAATGGTAAAGCTGTGCAGGTGTGGTTTGTGTCAGAACCATAACCCACAGAATTGTCATCAAAACCAAGAGGATATTGGCTGCAGGGCGGCCGCACAGCGCTGTTAAGCTCCAGCCAAGTACAGCGCCCAATACGCCGCTGCTCATCGGCCAAGAAACACTTGCAGCCTGCGCATGCAGCTGTGCAATTCCTTCAAAAAAATTACTCGAAGGCTCGCTTTTTGAAAAGACGAAAAAAATTCCGCACAATAATAATACGGAAATCAGGAATTTAATGGATTTTTTAATAATAGGAAGCCCCACAACCACTCTTAAAGCTAAATAGATCAAAATTGGGCCGAGCACATAGGCTCCGACACCAAAAATGCCGAAAATTACGTTAGAGCGAACCCAAGCCCAAACGGAAGCTCCCTTTACGAAAACCAGCGCTAAAACAACAACAGCGACGCCGAAAATGAAAATACTCCACTCCGGCGCCAAGTCTGCTGCCGGCTTTACAGCGGTTTGTTTTGTCGTTTTTTTCTTTGTGCTGCTCTGCGCACTTTTCTTGCCTGTTTGCTTTTTTGTTGCCATTCCTGTTTTACAAGCCCCTTTTCCCGGTGATCCGCTTTGCGGCTGCCGTAAAATATCGGGTGCCGAAGAGATAACGCTGTTTTTCCCTTCGACACGGTTCATCTTTTCTGAAACTACATATTTCATCAGCGCTGCACAAGCAAAAGGACAGCTTTTTCACTTCACGTCCTGCGATTTCCCGCTGTGAAAAGATGGACATTATTTTTTATAATACCACCAAATTTCATCGGAAACAATCCTTAAATTAAAAAACTGATGAATTTTTGTCATTTTCCCTGTGATTCAATGCTCTGATAGAGAAACCGCATCGCATCACTCAAACCTCCCAATTCATCAATCAAACCTTCCTGTACCGCGCTTTCTCCGTCCAAAACACTGCCCACATCCATCACCAGCTCACCCGTGTGCATCATCAGCTCTGTAAAACGCGCCGCACTGATGTGTGAATGGCGCGTGACAAATCCGGTAATACGCTGCTGCATTTGTTCAAAGTAACGCATGGTCTGCGGCACGCCCAAAACAAGGCCCGCGTGGCGTACGGGATGCACTGTCATCGTCGCGGTGGGTACAATAAAGCTTCGCTTTGCGGCTACGGCCAGCGGAATTCCTATGGAGTGTCCGCCGCCAAGCACCAAGGTTGCCGTCGGTTTATGCAGTCCGCTGATGAGCTCGGCAAGCGCAAGACCGGCTTCGACATCGCCGCCCACCGTGTTTAGAATCACCAAAAGACCCTCAATGTTGGGATCTTCTTCAATGGATACCAACTGTGGAATCACATGCTCATAACGCGTTGTTTTTTGATCCTGCGGGGCAAGAGAATGACCCTCAATTTGTCCAATCACCGTCAAGCAATGGATGGCATGTCTGCCTTTGGTTTTCAAAACGCTGCCGGTTTCCAACATATACTCCTTTTCCATCTCTTGTTCACTGATATTCTCAGGCTCTTTCGTTTTCTCACTCTTCTTCGACATTGCTCTCATCCTTTCTCTCGTATCTTAGGTGCATTTTGCAAAAATCGGGAATTTATTTTTTGCAAAACGCCTTTGAAAGAACAGCCTTTTTATAAAGCATTTGTCCTCGTTTTATGCTTGACCGCAAGAAAATACTTTATACAGTCTTGCTCATTTTTCCTCTTTGCAGTACAATAAAAAAGGTTTCTTTTGCCACATTAAGCTGTCTTACACCTTGTCCATCAGAGAAAGCAGGTGTTATTTTTGAGTCTATACTTAAATGTGATCGGAACTGCTTTTTTCGTGTTTCCGATTTTAGCCTTTATTTTCACAATTCCTTATTTAATTTTTCAATACAAAACGTTTGGGGCTATTCCCTTGCTGCGTTCCGCCATTCTTTATTCGTTTATTTTATATTGCTTAACGGCTTACTTCCTAGTGATTTTGCCCCTGCCATCGCGTGAGTCCGTGGCAGCGATGACTTCTGCGCGGTACAATTTGGTCCCCGGGTCCGGCTTAATCTCTTTCTGGCGGAATAATCATCTTTCTTTCCGTGATATCGACTCCTACATCCGCCTTTTTTTCAGTCCTGCCATGCGGGAAATTCTGTTCAATGTCTGCATGCTGTTTCCTCTTGGGGTATATCTGCGCTATTACTTTAAATGTAAAATGGGGCTCACCGTTCTGCTCGGATTTTTGATGAGCTTGTTTTTTGAGCTCACACAGCTTTCCGGTCTTTACGGGATTTATCCCCGGCCTTATCGCCTTTTTGACGTTACCGACTTGCTGGATAACACCTTTGGAGCATGGCTCGGATACTTATGCACCCCCATTTTTTGTTTTTTCCTTCCCTCTCGAGAAGAGCTGGACATGCGCGCCTATCAAAAAGGACAGAAAGTGCCTTTTTTGCGTCGAGTTTTTGCAGCGGTGATTGATTGGCTGGCTCTGATTGTTTTTTATGTTGCAATAGAGTCGGTCGGCACCGAAGTTTTCCCTGTTTTGCGTCAAATGCAGTGGCTCAAGCCGATCATCATGTCTTGTTCTGTTTTAGTTTATTTCGGCTTTTTTCAATGGCTGTGCCGCGGATATACCGCCGGAAAACTGTTTTTGCATCTGCGCTTAGTAGACCGGCTTGGAGGGCGTCCAAAGCTTTGGGCATGCTGCGCAAGATATGCGCTTTTATATGGGCTCGTACTGCCTGCACCCTACTATGCCATGTCGTTTTTAGACGCTGCCAGTTTTTTAGACAGCGGTTCGCTGGAAATTGCGGGAACTGCATTCCTTTCAGCCTTGTTTGCCGGGGTAGGCTGTGTATTTTGTGCCGAAACTGTGGCAAAACTTCTAGGCAGTGAAAATGAATATTTATATGGGAAAATCACCTCGACAAGAATTATCAGCACCATCAAAATTCCTGAATTTGCAGCGGCTTTCGAGAGTAATGTTTCAGAGAATAGCAATAATGGCTCAGAATCTTAATTGCTGTGGCCTGTTCTTCGTGCCTATGCTGTAAAAGCACTCTCCGGGTAAACAACCGAACTTGTTTTATGATCAAGACGGCGGCTTTCAAGGTGCAAAACTGACGTTGATTCATACGCTATTTGCCTTCATTTGCATCTCGATGCTTCCAAGAAAAGCACAGGAGCTTCTCTGTTTTGAAAAGAAACGAAAATAAATTCATTTTTCTCCTTGATTGAATTGAAAAATATTCCATTTTATGGTTTAATAAACATGTTGACACCTGTTTTTATAAGGAGGCTGTCTATGAAGTGCGGTGTTTCTACTGCTTGCTTTTATCCGGAAGAAACCCTGCAAGGGCTTTCCTGTTTAAGCAATTTAGGCGTTTCATGCGTCGAAGTGTTTTTAAATACCTTTTGCGAGCTTTCATCGGAATACGCCAATCGAATCGGCCTTTGTCTGCGGCAGAATAATATGCATATTTCGGCGCTTCATCCTTTTACCAGCGGCATGGAAACGTTTTTCTTTGCTACGGACTATCCCACTCGAATTGAAGACGGCTACACTCTTTATCGCCGTTATTTTTCTTTTTGTCAAATGCTTCATATTCCGCGTTTTGTGTTTCACGGCATGCATAAAGGCATTAATTTTCCTTTCGAGCGTTATGCCGAGCATTATCTCCGCTTGCGGGAGATGGCCCGCGGTTTTGGAGTGGATTTTTTACAGGAAAACGTTGTACGCTGTGCCTGCTGCTCCACAAACGCAGTCACACGCCTTCGGGAATTGACACGCGGGGATGTCGGCTTCGTGCTGGATGTCAAGCAAGCGCGCCGCGCCGAAGTTTCTCCCCTTGCAATGTTGGAAGCAATGGGAACAAACGTGGAACATCTGCATTTAAGCGATTTTACAGAAACTTGTGACTGCACGGTTCCAGGTACAGGCGCAGAAAATTTTTCTGCCCTTGCCGAAAAACTGCGTGCATGGAATAAAAACATTACAGCAATTTTAGAGGTTTACCGTACCGGTTTCACCGACTCGCCCGAACTGTCTGCGGGGCTGTCATTCTTACAACAAATTTTCAAACAAGATAAAGGAGCTGAACCATTATGAGATGTCCGTATTGCGGCGACACAGAATCAAAGGTGATTGACTCACGCCCCGCTGACGACGGTGAACGAATTCGCCGCCGACGGGAATGTCTTGCCTGCCAAAAACGCTTTACCACCTACGAGGTAGTGGAAACAGTTCCTTTGATGGTGATTAAAAAAGACGCTTCCCGAGAACCGTTTCACCGGGAAAAACTTCTCAACGGGCTGATGCGCGCCTGCGAAAAGCGGCCTGTTTCTTTGGAAACTTTGGAAACCGCAATTGACAATATTGAACAAAAGCTGTTCAGTTCTTATGACAAGGAAATTACGACAACGTATATCGGTGAGCTCGCTTTAAATGAGCTAAAAAATATTGATGATGTTGCCTATGTTCGCTTTGCATCGGTGTATCGTGAGTTTTCCGATGTGGACAGCTTTATGAAGGAATTACAGGATCTTCTGGCAAAAAGAACAAGTCCGGACGAATAATTTCGCCCGGACTTGTTCTTTTTTATGTGCCTGCAAAAGGGATTTTTAATCCGAAGTTATAGCTTTTGCAAACGAAGAATCTCATTTACAATTTCGCGCGCCGCATCTTCCTTAGACATACATTCCAGCGCACGTTCATATCCACGCCCAACGAGAGTGACGATATTCGTATCCCCCCCAAATCCGGCGCCTTCCTGCCGAATGCTGTTCGCAACAATCAAGTCGGCATTTTTTCGCTGAAGCTTCTCTCTGGCATTTTCCAATAAATTCTGTGTTTCCATGGCAAAGCCGCACAAAAATTGGTCTGGGCGCTTATGCTGGCCGAGCCATGCTAAAATATCATCTGTGCGCTCCAAAACCAAGGAGTGCTCCCCCGGCTTTTTCTTAATTTTTTCATCCGCTACAACTGTCGGTCGATAGTCTGCCACTGCTGCGGCTTTGATGACAATATCGGCCTGCTCAAAATGAGAACAAACCGCATCAAACATTTGCCGCGCTGTCTGCACCGGAATAACATCGACACCAATCGGTGCACGCTGCTGCGTCGGGCCGGAAATGAGCGTTACCTTTGCCCCGCGGCGGGCGCAATGACGTGCCAGCGCATAGCCCATTTTTCCGGTAGAGTGATTGGTTAAAAAGCGCACCGGGTCCAGCGGTTCTTGCGTCGGGCCTGCCGTTACAAGTACATGGCGGCCGGACATGTCTTTCGGTTCAGCCATCCAAAGAAGAAGATACTCGAGCAATGTTTCCGGCTCCTGCATTTTTCCCGCGCCGGTATCACCGCACGCCAAATATCCCGTTGCAGGAGGCACAATGACATGCTCGAAACGTTCTAATTTTTTCAAATTATCCTGAACAATCGGGTTTTCCCACATTTGCGTGTTCATCGCCGGAGCAATCAGTTTAGGACACTTGCAAGCCAAAACCGTGGTTGTCAGCATATCGTCAGCGATGCCCCCGGCAAGCTTTCCAATGACATTTGCCGTTGCAGGCGCTACCAAAACAATGTCTGCTTTTTTTGCCAGCGCCACATGTTCGACATGAAATTCAAAATTTCGGTCAAACGTATCGACCATACATTTATTGCCCGTCAAGCTTTCAAACGTAATCGGGGTAATGAAATTCGTTGCATTTTTTGTCATCAGCACTTCGACATTGGCTTTTTGCTTGCGAAGCATGCTCGCCAGTGTTGCAATTTTATATGCGGCAATGCCGCCCGTTACCGCCAAGACAACCGTTTTTCCCTGTAACATTTCTCTTCCGCCTTTCTGCTGCAAACAAGCATTGTTATTGATACAGATTCCGACATCAAAAAAGGGAAGGCACTGCCTTCCCTTCTTTTTCAGCGAAAGCACTCGCCCGCTTCATCGATTCTTTTTATAAATCAGGTAAAGCCCTTTCAAGAGCAAGGCATCATCGACAATCACTTCATTTCGGCAGTGCGGCGCAATCGCGCCTGCCAGGCCGCCTGTGGCAATGACCGTCAGCTTCTGCCCCATCTCCTGCTCAATACGTTCAATCATACCGTCAATACATGCAGCATTTCCGTGGATAACGCCGCTTTTCATGCACTCAATCGTATTTTTTCCGATTAAGCGTTTAGGCGGGTCCAAACTGATTTTAGGCAGCTGCGAAGTGCGGGACACCAGCGACTCCAGCGCCGTATCAATTCCCGGCAAAATCATCCCGCCGATATAGTTTTTGTCGCAGTCAATCACCGAAATCGTCGTTGCCGTTCCCATATCGACCACCATCAGCGGCACTTGATATTCCGCAATAGCAGCCACCGCATCAACAATCAAATCACTGCCGACTTGCGCAGGGTTATCCATCTGAATATGTAAGCCGTTTTTTACACCCGACCCCACAACGAGTGCGCGCTTTCCCGTAACTTTAAAAGCCGCCTCTTGAATTCGATTTGTCAGCGGAGGTACAACAGACGAAATAATCACGCCCTCCAAATCATCCAAAGAAACCTGCTCAATCTCCAGCAAGTTTTTTAGGTGAATTGCATATTCCGTTGTTGTCTTTTTCGTATCGGTAGAAAGGCGCTCCGCAAAACAGATTTCTTTGCTCGACTGCAAACAGCCCACCACGATATTGGTATTTCCGATGTCTAAGGCAAGTATCATTGATTTTCCTTCTTTCGCGCTTGATGTTCACTGCCGCCTTGCGTCATGCAGTGCGTTTTTTCACTTGCAACAGAATGGTTCCGGCGGCCACGCAAACAAATGCAGCTACTGCCGCTTCTGCAATTCCGTTGGTAAAGATAACCGTAGCGATGGTTCCAAGCAGTGCTTCAAACGGAATTTCTTTTGCCGCGGCATATTCTTTTCCGAAAAATAAGAAAATCATGCCCATCACCAGCAAGGTATTCATCATAGAACCTACAAAACCTGCACAGCCCAGCGCAAACGGACGTTTCCCGCGGAGGATTTTTTCCAAGCCGCAGAACACAAAATAAGGAATAATTCCCACTAAAATACGCGGCACAAAGCAAATTACCAGGCTCAATACGTTGCCTTGCGCATCCCCCAAAGAATAAAACGGCGAAAATACAAAGGATGTAATATTCGGGGTAAAGGTGTTAGACAACAAGCTCGTCATGCCGAATACAAAGCCCAAGAAGGCCCCCGACGACGGCCCAAGCAGGATCGACCCCAGTATGACAGGAATGTGCAAGGTGGTCGCCCGAATCACCCCGAGCGGGATGTAACCGAGGAATGGGATAGCGCTCATGGCAATGATAATTGCCGTAAACACCGCAATATACACCATTTGAGTGGACTTTCGTGTCAAGTTTCGTTCTTCCATATTCAATTCCTCCTGTTATTATTCCCCGTCAAGCAGGGATACAATACAGCTAGAAGTATACCACACCCTTGTACCGCTGGCAAGGGTTTTGCAAAAGTGTTTTCCGCTTCTTTTCTCACAAAAAACGGACAGAACGGCACTTCACTTCGGCCGTCCTGCCCGTTTTTCTGTTTTCACCGGAAACAGCGTCCTCAAGCAATGCGCTGGGCAACCAAATCGCCCATTTGGCTGCACCCTACCTGCTGACAGCCGTCCTGCATAATATCGCCTGTGCGATAGCCGTCGTCCAGCACGCAGTTCACTGCTGCTTCAATGGCATCCGCCTCTTTCGGCATATCAAAAGAATAGCGCAGCATCATTGCCGCAGAAAGGATCGTGCCAAGGGGGTTTGCAATATCCTGCCCCGCAATGTCAGGCGCAGAGCCATGAATCGGCTCGTACATACCGAGCGTTCCGGAGGAGAGCGACGCCGACGGCATCATGCCGATGGAGCCCGTCAGCATGGACGCCTCATCGGAAAGAATATCGCCAAACATGTTTTCCATCACCAGTACATCAAACTGGGTCGGGTTTTTAATCAGCTGCATGGCAGTGTTGTCCACCAAGATATCGCTGTATGTCACATCCTGATATTCCTCTGCCAAACGGTGCATGGTCTTGCGCCACAAACGCGAAGTATCGAGCACGTTCGCTTTATCTACCGAAGCGAGCTTTCCGCCGCGCTTTCTCGCCGTTTCAAACGCCACACGGCCAATGCGCTCGATTTCACTTTCGGAATAAGGCATAATATCCACCGCACAAAGCTCACCGTTTTTTTCGGTAGTGGTGTGCTCGCCGAAATAAACGCCGCCCGTCAGCTCGCGCACAATCAAAAGGTCAATGCCCTGCCCGACAATTTTCTGCTTGAGCGGGGATGCATCCGACAGCTGCGGAAAAAGCTTCGTGGGGCGCAGATTTGCGAACAAGCCCAATTCTTTTCGCACTGCCAAAAGCGCCTTCTCCGGGCGGATTTCCGGCGCACAGCTGTCCCATTTCGGGCCGCCCACCGCGCCAAGAAGCACGCTGTCTGCATCTTTGCACGTTTGCATTGCTTCCTTTGTGATGGGTACACCGTGGCGATCAATCGAACAGCCGCCAATGTCAGCATAAGTGTAAGTAAAGGTATGTCCGAACTTCTCAGCGACACAATCTAAAACTTTGACTGCCTGAGCCACAATCTCGGGACCGATACCGTCACCGGGAAGCACAGTAATCTTTTTTTCCATTATGCTTCCTCCTTCAGCGAGGCCAGCAGGCCGCCTTTTGCAATGATGTTTTGAATAAATTCAGGGAAAGGCTGTGCGCGATAGGTTTTTCCGGTAGTCAAGTCAAAAATTTCACCGGTGGAAAAATCGACTTTCACCTCATCACCCGCAGAAATTTCGTCTGCCGCTTCGGGACACTCCAAAATGGGCATACCGATGTTGATGGCGTTGCGGTAGAAAATACGCGCAAAGCTTTTCGCAATGACACAGCCTGTCTGACAGGTTTTCAAGACCAGCGGAGCATGCTCACGCGAAGAACCGCAGCCGAAGTTCCATCCGGCCACAATTACATCGCCGGGCTGTACTTTTTTTACAAACTCCTTGTCGATGTCTTCCATACAGTGCTTTGCCAGCTCCTGCGCGCTGGAAGTGTTCAGATAACGTGCCGGGATGATAACATCGGTGTCTACGTTGTCGGGATATTTAAAAACTTTGCCTTGCGTGTTCATACTTGTCCCTCCTGCGGTGCGGTAATATAGCCGGTCAATGCACTGGCGGCGGCGGTTGCGGGGCTTGCAAGGTAAATTTCACTATCCACATGTCCCATGCGGCCCACAAAGTTACGGTTTGTTGTGGCAACACAGCGCTCGCCTGCCGCCAAAATGCCCATATAACCCCCAAGGCACGGGCCGCAGGTCGGCGTGGAAACAACTGCACCGGCATCAATCAATGCCGTTACAATGCCCTTTTCTACACAGTCACGCATAATCTGCATGGTAGCGGGAATGACGATGCAGCGCACGCCGTCGGCAATTTTCTTGCCTTTCAAAATACGATAAGCCGTTTCCATGTCCTCCATGCGGCCATTGGTACAGCTGCCGATGACAACCTGATCAATCTTAATATCTTTCAGCTCTTTTGCCGGGCGGGTGTTCTCCGGCAAATGCGGGCATGCCACAGTCGGCTCCAACGCAGAAAGATCGATTTCAATCGTCTTTTCGTAAACAGCATCCTCGTCTGCCTGATAAACGACGGGCGTCCTTTCACTGCGGCCTTTCAGATAAGTCATTGTGACATCATCCACCGGGAAAATGCCGTTTTTCGCACCGGCTTCAATCGCCATATTGCAAATGCAAAGACGGTCGTCCATGCTTAAAGCGGCAACGCCCTCGCCGGTAAACTCCATGCTCTTATAAAGCGCGCCGTCCACGCCGATCTGTCCGATAATGGAAAGGATGACATCCTTACCGCTGCACTCCGGGCGCAGCTTACCCTTCAATTCAAAGCGCAGTGCAGAAGGTACTTTAAACCATGCCGTTCCCGTTGCCATACCTGCGGCCATATCTGTACTGCCCACGCCCGTAGAAAATGCGCCGAGCGCACCGTACGTACAAGTATGGCTGTCTGCACCGATGATGCAGTCACCTGCCGTGACAACGCCCTGCTCCGGCAGCAAAGCGTGTTCAATGCCCATTTTGCCCACATCGTAAAAATGGCTCACGCAATGCTGGCAGGCAAACTCGCGGCACTGCTTCGACTGCTCAGCAGCCTTGATGTCTTTGTTGGGAACAAAGTGGTCGAGAACAATCGCCACTTTATCCTTATCAAAGATTTTGTCAAAACCGGCTTTGTGAAACTCATTCACGGCAACGGGTGTCGTAATGTCGTTGCCCAAAACGAGATCCAGCTTTGCACTGATGAGCTGCCCGGCTTCCACCTTGTCCAGCCCGGCGTGCGCCGCCAGAATTTTTTGCGTCATTGTCATTCCCATAACTTTATTTTCCCCCTCCGATGCTTCGGTTCAACGCCGAGAACAGCGCGTTGATCGACGAAGCAATAATATCATCATGGATACCGGCACCCCAAACCTTTTTGCCGTTGTCCATGGTAATGCTGACATAAGTAATCGCCTGCGCAGAAGAACCCCTCGTCAAAGCGTGCTCCTCGTAGGTCAGCTCCGAAAACGAGATACCCAGCTCTTTTTTCACTGCATTGCTGACCGCATCCAAGCGGCCATTGCCCGAAGCAGTGAGCGCCTTCGGCTGCCCGTCCACCTCAACCGCCAGCGTGACATAAATCTCCGGCGTGCGGACAAAATGGTAATCCAGCAGTTTAATGTGATGGTTGATGTTCACATAGTTCTTGGTGAAGACATCCAGCACCTCTTGCGGAGAAAGCTCCGCGTGCGCATGGTCCGAAACACTTTTTACGGTGTAGCCCACATCTTCGCGCATTTGTGCCGGGAGGACATAGCCAAATTGATGCTCCAGCAAATAGCCGATACCGCCTTTGCCGGACTGGGAGTTGATGCGGATAACATCCGTTTCATATTCACGCCCAACATCTTTGGGGTCAATGGGCAGATACGGCACTGTCCATACGTCGCATTTCTTCTCTTCGCGCCATTTCATGCCTTTTGCAATCGCATCCTGATGCGAGCCCGAGAATGCCGCAAACACGAGTTTACCCGCATACGGCTGGCGGTCATACACTTGCATTCTCGTAACGCGCTCATACAATGCGGTAATTTCCGGCATGTTGGAAAAGTCAAGGTTCGGTTCAACGCCCTGTGCATACATATTCAGCGCCAAGGTGATGATATCCACATTGCCCGTGCGCTCGCCGTTGCCGAACAGCGTTCCCTCAATGCGGTCAGCGCCCGCCAACAGGCCCAACTCGGAGTCTGCCACGGCACAGCCGCGGTCATTGTGCGGATGCAGAGAAACTTCCAGCGCATCGCGGTACTTCAAATGGTCGCACATGTACTCGACTTGGTCGGCGTAAACATGCGGCGAGGAGAGTTCCACGGTAACGGGCAGGTTAATAATCGCCTTGCGGTCCGGGGTCGGTTTCCACACATCCAATACTGCGTTGCAGATTTCCAGCGCAAACTCCGGTTCTGTTCCTGTAAAGGACTCCGGCGAATACTCATAGCGGTAAGCCGTGCCGGTTTCGGCGGCAATTTTTTCAAACAGCTTCGCCCCTTCGACGGCAATCTGAATAATTTCCTCTTTGGATTTTCGGAAGACCTGTTCGCGCTGTGCCAGAGAGGTTGAGTTATACAAGTGCACAATGGCATTTTTACAGCCTTTCAGCGCTTCAAACGTTTTGCGGATGATATGCTCACGGCTTTGAGTCAGCACCTGCACAGTCACATCGTCCGGAATCATATTTTGCTCAATCAAGGTGCGCAGGAATGTATATTCCGTTTCCGAAGCCGCCGGAAAGCCAACTTCAATTTCTTTAAAACCTACTTTAACGAGCAAGCGGAAAAAGTCGAGCTTTTCCTCCAGGCTCATCGGAATAATGAGCGACTGGTTGCCGTCGCGCAAGTCGACAGAGCACCAAGTAGGCGCTTTTTCAATATAGGTTTTGTCTGCCCAGCGCCTTGTGGGATTCTTTACCGGAAAAAACTGTCTTGTATACTTTTGTGTATTTTGCACTTCAACCTCTCCTTTCCTTTTTAGTCAATGACGGCAATCACTTCCACTTCCACCAAAGCACCTTTCGGCAAGTCTTTCACTGCTACACAGCTGCGTGCAGGGGCGCTGGTGATATACGAGCCGTACACCTCGTTAAAAGCGGCAAAGTCATTCATGTCTGCCAAAAAGCACGTTGTTTTTACAACATGATCAAAGGAGCTGCCCGCCGCTTTCAGCACCTCATCCAAGTTTTTCATCACACGTTCTGTCTGTGTTTTCACATCTTGCCCAACCATAACTCCCTCAACAGGATCAAGGGCAATTTGTCCGGATGTGTACACCATTCCCCCGTGTGCAACGGCTTGAGAATACGGGCCAATCGCGCCGGGTGCGTCTTTCGTGGTAATCTTTTTCATCATGAGTCCCCTCTTTCTTTGTTGCAAACATCAAATAATCTTGATGCCTACTTCTTTCAATGCGTTTTTAATTTTTTCAATATGCTCAAAGTTCTTTGTTTCCAGCGTCAGGCGCAAGTAGCAACCGTTCACATCTGAGCCCTCGTTCGAGTGTTCATGGTGAACCGCCGTAACGTTTCCTCCCTGCTCGGCGATAATGCGCGACACCTTCATCAGCTGGCCCGGCTTATCCACCAGTTCAATATTCATCTGACAGCTTCTTCCCGACATCAAAAGGCCGCGCGTAATCACACGGGACAAAATGGTTACATCAATGTTTCCGCCCGAAAGCAGACACACCGTCTTTTTGCCCGTCAAGTCCATTTTTCCGAACATGGCCGCCGCAACCGCAACCGCGCCGGCCCCCTCTGTCACCAGCTTATGCTGCTCCATCAAGGCCAAAATTGCCGCAGAGATTTCATCGTCCGTCACAGTGACAATCTCATCAACATACTTCGAGCAAATTTCGTAAGTAATCGAACCGGGCTGTTTGACCGCAATGCCGTCGGCAATCGTAAACACCGAATCCAGTGTTTCGATATGCGCATCATGAATGGAATTCAGCATAGACGGCGCACCGGAAGCCTGTACACCGTAAATTTTAACATTTGGATTCAGATTTTTCAAGGTATAGGCAATGCCGGAAATCAGCCCGCCGCCGCCGATAGGAACGATGACGGCATCCATGTCGGGCACTTGCTCGGCCAGTTCAAGTGCAATGGTCCCCTGACCCGCAATGACATCAGGGTCATCAAACGGATGAATAAAAGTGTATCCTTTTTCATCGCGCAGCTGCTGCGCCTTTTGATAAGCGTCATCATAGACACCCTCTACAAGGCAAATTTCTGCCCCGTAGCTTCGCGTTGCCTCTACTTTGGAAATCGGCGCGCCGTCCGGCAGACAAATCACTGCCTTAATGCCGTTTTTCTGTGCAGCCAGGGCAACGCCCTGCGCATGGTTTCCCGCCGAACAGGCAATTACGCCGCGTTCGCGCTCTTCCTGCGTCAGCTGTGACATTTTGTAGTACGCACCGCGCACTTTAAACGAACCTGTTACCTGCAAATTTTCCGTTTTCAGATAAAGCTCTGTTCCCGGCTTTAATTTCGGCGCATATAAAACGTCGGTTTGACGAACCACACTGCGCAAAATATAATTCGCTTTATAAACATGGTCCAGTGTCAGTCGTTTTTCCTTGCTCATCTTTCCTGCCCTCACTTCATCAAGCTTTGAATCAGCTGTTCTGCCGCACGAGGCGAACGGCTGCCTTTGCGCAAAGCAAATTCCTCTGCCTTTTGCTCCAAAAATTCCGGGTCAATTTCAAGGCCGTTCTTTCTTGCAAGGCAATGCACAATCTGCAAATACAGCTGCTTATCCGGCTTTGCAAAATATACGGTTAAGCCAAAGCGATCCGAAAGCGACATCAATTCCTGCGTTGTGTCGGCACGGTGGATATCATCGCCGCTCTCACGGTCGGAAAAGCTTTCCTTTACAATATGGCGGCGGTTGCTGGTGGCATAAATCACCGCATTCGGCGCTTTTGTTGCGACGGATCCTTCCAAGGCAGCTTTCAGCATGCTGAACGAATCGTCATTTTTATTAAATGAAAGGTCATCAATAAAAATGATAAATTTAAGCGGGTTATCTGCCACTTTTTCCATCACGGAAGAAAGACTTAAAAGCTGATCTTTGCGCAGTTCAATCAAGCGAACGCCCTGATCGAAAAAGCGCTTAACGCACGCTTTCACCGTGGAGGATTTACCCGTGCCTGCATCGCCGAAAAGCAGAACGTTCGCGGCAGGCCGCCCCTCGCAAAGCGCCTTTGTGTTGTCAAATACTTTTCGGCGTTCTTCTTCATAGCCGACAAAGTTTTCTATTTCCTGCTGCGCAGCCCGGCGCACGGGAAGAATCTTTCCGTCGGCCACATAAAACATGGCCGCAGACGAAAACACCCCATATCCATAGCGGTCAATCTGCTGTAAACGCAGCTGATATTCTTTCTCAAAATCTACAAAATGATTTTCAAATTGCGGCAAAAATCCATCATAACGGATAGCGGCACAAAGCTGTGCCGGTGTCAGTGTGCTCAAATGCGTAAACACTTGCAGTTCATGCCGCGCATTTTCCGCAAGCGACGGCGGCACCGTTTCGTGGCGCGCCGCGGCTTTCACATACACATTTTCATCTTCAAAAACCGCTCGCTGTAAAAAGGCGGAAAAATCATTTTGATCTTCTGCCAGAGAAAACACAAAATCCCCAAACAGCGAAATTTTCTCCCGCACTTCTCCATTGCAGGTTAAAAAACGCAAAAGCGCCTGCATCGGCGCAGAGTTTAACACATTGCGGAAAACTGCGAGTGACGACAACGCACACGCAAGCTCCATGCCACACAATTCTTTCATACTTTCATCCCTTTAAGCCCAACAAACGGAAACACCGTTCCTCTTGATGCATGTCCCGCATGCGCAAAAGCGCATGCGGGACGCCGCTTTTCTTTATATCGCCGCAGCCGTTACCTGCCCGATATAAAAATATACTTTAAAATTCATTGATTACCGCGCCGCGGTCTGCCGAAGAAACCTGCGCCGCATAACGGGCCAAACAACCTTTTAAGCCCGTTTTCTTCTGAATGGGCATTGTTTCGCGCCGTTTTTGCAGCTCCGACTCTTCCACTTTCAATTCAATGGAATATTCGGGAATGTTAATTGCAATGCGGTCACCGTTTTGCACGTAGGCAATCAAGCCGCCGCGCACAGCTTCCGGCGATACATGCCCAATGGAGGCGCCTCGGGTTGCCCCGGAGAAGCGTCCGTCCGTAATGAGCGCGACATCTTTATCCAGCCCCATACCGGCAATTGCAGACGTCGGGGAAAGCATTTCGCGCATTCCCGGGCCGCCCGACGGGCCTTCGTAGCGGATTACCACAACGTCGCCCTTTTCAATCTTGCCGCCGTAGATGGCCGCAATGGCTTCCTCTTCGCTTTCAAACACTTTCGCGGGGCCTTCATGCACAAGCATTTCCGGCGCTACTGCGCTGCGCTTTACCACACAGCCGTCCGGCGCTAAATTGCCGCGCAAAACGGCAATACCGCCTGTTTTGCTGTACGGATTTTCCACGGGGCGAATCACTTCGGGGTCGCGGTTCACTGCGTCCGCAATGTTCTCGCCCAGTGTTCTTCCCGTACAGGTCATTACGCTTGTGTCAAGCAAGCCGAGCTTAGAAATTTCTTTCAGTACAGCGTATACGCCGCCTGCCTCGTTGAGGTCTTCCATATAGGTGTGGCCTGCGGGCGCTAAATGGCACAAGTTGGGCGTTTTTTCGCTGATCTCATTTGCCAAATCGAGATTCCACTCGACACCGCATTCATTGGCAATCGCGGGCAGATGAAGCATGCTGTTCGTGGAACAGCCCAGCGCCATATCGGCCGTCAATGCGTTGCGAATCGCGGCACTTGTCATAATATCACGCGGGCAAATGTTCTTTTTCACAAGTTCCATCACCTGCATACCTGCGTGCTTTGCCAGCTCGATGCGGGCGGAATAAACCGCCGGAATCGTACCGTTGCCGCGCAAGCCCATGCCGAGCACTTCCGTTAAGCAGTTCATCGAGTTCGCGGTGTACATACCCGAACAAGATCCGCAGGTCGGACAGGTGTTCTCTTCGCACACTGTCAGCTGCTTTTCGTCAATCTTTCCGGCTTTATACGCACCCACAGCTTCAAACATGCTCGAAAGGCTTGTTTTCTTTCCGTCTACACGGCCTGCCAGCATCGGCCCGCCGCTGACAAAAATCGTGGGAATGTTCAAGCGCGCCGCCGCCATCAGAAGGCCGGGAACGTTTTTGTCACAGTTCGGAACCATAACAAGTCCGTCAAACCCATGCGCACGCACCATCGCCTCTGTCGAATCAGCGATAATGTCACGCGTAATCAGGGAATATTTCATGCCCGTATGCCCCATGGCAATGCCGTCACACACCGCAATGGCGGGGAACACAATCGGTGTTCCCCCCGCCATTGCCACGCCCAGCTTCACGGCCTCGACAATTTTATCGAGGTTCATATGGCCGGGTACAATTTCATTGTAAGAGCTGACAATTCCAATCAGCGGCCTTGCCTGCTCCTCTTTTGTCATGCCCAAAGCGTGATAAAGCGAACGGTGCGGCGCATTGCGAAATCCTTCAACAATATTTTCCTTCACCATGATCCATACCGCCTTTTAGTTGTTGATGAGCTTATCCTCGTCGCTCCAGCTGTACAGCTTTCTGATCTCTCTGCCCACGGTTTCAGAGGGGTGCTCTGCCGCAATTTTGCGCATTGCGTTGAAGTGTACCTGAGAACCGGCGTCAGACATATCCAAAAGGAAGTCTTTTGCGAAAGTGCCGTCCTGGATGTCGGACAGGATCTTCTTCATGGCCTTCTTGGTTTCATCGGTGATGATCTTCGGGCCGGTGATGTAATCGCCGTACTCAGCGGTGTTGGAAATGGAATAGCGCATTCCCTCGAAACCGCTTTGATAAATCAAGTCAACGATGAGCTTCATCTCGTGGATGCACTCAAAGTAAGCGTTGCGTGCGTCATAGCCTGCCTCGACCAGCGTTTCAAAGCCTGCCTGCATCAAAGCGCAGACACCGCCGCACAAAACTGCCTGCTCACCGAAGAGGTCGGTTTCTGTTTCCGTGCGGAAAGTAGTTTCCAGAACGCCTGCGCGTGCGCCGCCGATACCCAGCGCATAAGCCAGTGCAATTTCCAGCGCGTCGCCGGTTGCATCCTGCTCAATGGCTACGAGGCAGGGCACGCCTTTGCCAGCCTGATACTCGCTGCGAACGGTGTGGCCGGGGCCTTTGGGAGCCACCATGATCACGTTGACATTCTTCGGCGGTTTGATGCAGCCGAAATGAATGTTGAAGCCGTGTGCAAAAGCGAGCGTTTTGCCCTCGGTCAAATTCGGCTCAATGCTCTCTTTGTACAGAGCAGCCTGTTTCTCATCGTTAATCAAAATCATGATGAGGTCGGCGTTTTTCGCAGCGTCGGCAGCGGTCATGACTTTCAAGCCCGCTTTCTCTGCCTTCGCCCAGCTTTTACTTCCCTCATACAAACCTACAATCACATCTACACCGGATTCTTTCAGGTTCAGTGCGTGTGCGTGACCCTGAGAGCCGTAACCGATAATGGCAACGGTTTTTCCGTTCAGTTTTGCAAGGTTACAATCTTGCTGATAGTAAATGTTCTGCATGTTCCATTTCCCCTTCTAATTTTAAAATTTATTCCGTAATGCTGCGGTTTCTTTCCAAAGCCACAACACCCGTCCTGCACATTTCAATGATGCCGAGCGGCTTTACCACTTCAATAAAAGCATCAATTTTGCTTGGCTCGCCCGTTACTTCCACACACAGCGTTTTCGGGTTGTAATCAATAATTTTTGCCCGATACACTTGTGCGGCAGCCATTACCTCACTGCGGTTTTCCGGCGAGTTTTTCACCTTCACCAGCATCAACTCCCGCTCAACGGTTTTGTCATGCTCCAGCAGTACAACGTTTTTGACATTGTAGAGCTTTTTCAGCTGGTTAATCAGCTGTTCTTTCGCATAATCATCCCCGCGGTGCGTAATGGTAATACGCGAGTAAGCAGGGTCATCCGTTTCCCCTACGGTGAGCGAATCGATGTTGAACCCCTTGCGCATAAACAGGCCCGACACTCTCGTCAATACACCGTATTTATTTTCGACATAAGCCGCAATCACAAAGCGATTCACACGCTCACCTCCTTGGAAATAATGATGTCGTCAATCGAGCCGCCCGGAGGAAGCATCGGCAAAACAAACTCATCTTTATCAATGATGGTATCAATTAAGTACGGGCCGTCGTGCTTCATGGCCGTTTCAAACGCCTTGCGGAACTCTTCCTGCGTTGTTACACGCACACCGGGCAGGCCGAACGCCTCGGCCAGCTTGACAAAATCGGTTTTTCTTTCCAGCACCGTGTTGGAATAGCGTTTTTCATAAAACAGTGTCTGCCACTGGCGCACCATACCGAGCACGCCGTTGTTTAAAATCACAATCACCACAGGGGTGCGGTACGAAACTGCGGTGGCGAGCTCGTTCAAATTCATGCCAAAGCTGCCGTCGCCGGTAATGAGCACCGTGCGGTCACCGCTGCCGATTTGCGCGCCGATCGCACCGCCCAGCCCGTACCCCATGGTTCCAAGGCCGCCGCTGGAGGCGAAGCGCCGCGTTCTCTCAAAGGTGACATACTGTGCTGTCCACATTTGATGCTGGCCAACGTCGGTTGCAATCACGGTGTCCGCATCTTTCACCTCGTTGATTACGTCAAAAATCTTTTTCGGCGTTAAGGCATCGCCGGCGGCTTCTTCCTCTTGGCGGCGCACCTCTTGGCCTTTCGCTTTGAACTCATTGATCATCGCCGTCCACTCCGGACGCTTTTTCGGCTCGCAGCGGTTTAAAATGCGCGAGAACGACGAAACAATGTCACCGATAATGCCGATATCCACTTTTACGTTTTTATTGATTTCGGACAAGTCGGTATCCAGTTGGATGATTTTCGCGTTTTGCGCATATTTCTGAACATTGCCCGTTGCGCGGTCACTGAAGCGCACACCAACGCCGATAATCAAATCCGCTTCTTTATTCGCCATTGAGGAAGCGTAAGCACCGTGCATGCCCTGCATGCCCAAAAAGCGCTCGTAGGAGTTTGACATGGCGGAAAGGCCCATAAACGTACATCCGACATAGCCGTCAATCTTTTCTGCCAGTGCAATGATGTCCTTTGTCATGGCCGCGCCCGCCGCACCGCCGCCAATATAAATATACGGGCGTTCACATTCATTCAGCAGTTCTACGGCACGGTCAATTTCTTCATCAGAGGCTTCATGCTGTTCCACAAACGGAACCACCCCTTTATAGCAAAACTCACACTGCGCCACTTGAACGTCTTTCGGAATGTCAATCAAAACCGGGCCCGGACGGCCGGATTTCGCAATTTGAAACGCCTCGCGAATCGTATCGGCAAGCTCGTTGATGTCTGTTACGAAATAGTTATGCTTGGTAATCGGCAATGTGATACCGGTAATATTGATTTCCTGAAAACTGTCCTTGCCGATTAAAGAAGTGGGTACGTTTCCGGTAATTGCCACCATGGGAATGGAGTCCAGCATGGCGGTGGCAAGCCCCGTGACGAGGTTTGTTGCGCCCGGGCCGGACGTTGCAATCACCACGCCCACTTTCCCCGTTGCGCGGGAGTAACCGTCAGCGGCGTGTGCCGCGCCCTGTTCATGCGCAGTAAGGATGTGGCGAATCCTGTCCTTTGCGAGATACAGTTCATCATAAATATTCAAAACTTGTCCGCCCGGATATCCGAAAACATCCGTCACTTGCTGTTCAATCAATGTTTCAATGACAATTCTTGCACCCGTCATTGTCTTTTGTGCATCCTTATGCATACGATACCTCCCAACCCTGTTGCCTTCGTGTGTGGCATAAACCGCTTTTTTGTGTAAAAACAAAAAACACTTCCGTCATCTTTGCAATCCAAATAAATCGGATAAAAGCAAAGAGACGAAAGTGTTAAATATGCCTTGTTTAACCTTCCGCGGTACCACTCTTTTTCACCCCGCGTGGGATGCCCTTTGGATGCCAACACATCCTAACTCTGTTACGGGAGTACCCGTCTGCATTTACTAAGTTCATGTTCTTGCAGCCACTCCATGGTGATTTTCAAAAGACCCCCTCAGTGTTTCGCAGCACCCAACACCTCTCTGAAAAGGGAAATTCTTTTTACTCTTCCATATCGTTGTGTTTGAGTGGTATTATAGCATCGCCTCCAAGAATTGTCAACGCTTTAAAGTGAAAAAGCTTTTTTTGTCTTGATTTTTGTAAAAACGTCTGAAAACACAGGGTTTATTGTGCATATTTTTTCATCAACAGGCACCCCATTAAGCTTTTGGAGCGCTGAGATGAAATTGATAAGATACTGTTTGCTCTTTGTAAAGCCTGCCGTTTTCTTTTGCGTTCAGCACACTTTGCGCATCTTGCTGTGCCATCCACCATGAAAACGCAAAAATGTCATTTCCTCGTGCAAACGTTTTTTTCTCGAGGTCTTTTGCGCTTTCCTGCAAAAAATCATTGATGCGCGCGGCCGCCTGTTTTGCTTTTTCTCCGTACAGCGTTTCCCCGTCAATGCTGATCTCCTGAAACTCGCCTTCTACCATTACTTTCAGCGACGGCGCGTCGGCTGTTCCGTCGGCCTCACACACAGTGCGCACGCCGCGCGCTGTAAAGGAAAGCGGCGCATTGTCCAGCTCACCGTTATAAATCAGCTCACTGCTCTTTCCTCCAAAGCAAAGTGCGAGCAGCGTTTCCTCCTCTTTCAGCACGGCTGTTTGCTGTCCGTGGTCTACAACCGCCAGTGACTCAATCGTTTGCAGGCCGTTCTCATGCAATGTCAGCATCGGTATCCATCCCGAAACGCCCTGCCCCTCTTGACGAAAAAATTCATATAAGCCTGTGGAAACCTCCTGTCCGCCCTGCGTTTTTACCCCCAGCAGCCCGCTTTGCTCTACGATTTCATCCATTTGATCTTTTTGCTCCATCCATTCGTTCGCATCTTCTTCCACGGCAAAAATCATTAAATTAGGGCGCACGGCGTTTTCTTGTGCAAAATAGGACAGGCAGGAAGTAATATCATTTTTTAAAATGCCCTTTCCTAAAAATAACAGGTCATTTTGTCCGTAAAACGCTTTTTTACTCTGCTCATTTTCCGCTTGGCTGAGTGCCTGCCCCACAGTCTTTCCCCGCCCGCGGTAAAGCTGTGCTTGGTTTTCTGCGGCTCCGGCATCGGCCGAGGGCTTGCAGTCCATTACGGTGAGCACGGCTTCATAACTCCCCTTGTCAAAATCAACATAAATCGCTTTTACAATCGCCCGTTCCCCGAGCCCCGTACTTTGCATACAGCCGCACAAGAAAAAAACAGCTGCGGCACACAAAGCACCTTTAAGCGCCGTGGTTGCTTTCATTCGCCTTCCTCCTTTGGCGCTGAATTTGATACGCCGCTAAGACAAGCACTGCCTCAGACAGCGCCGTTTCCACCCATTGGCGCTGAAGATCCTGAAGGCCGTAGCAAAGCAAAAACATCACCACAAGCAGCGAGAGTGCACCGGCACATAAACGTTCTGTGTTCCACTGCGGCAAAAAAAACTGTAATGCCGAGCGAAGCCCTACCGCAAAAGCACATACCTTTGTGATTTCCATCATCATCCAGACCGCGCAGTGCATGGCGTCCAAACGCTGCATGACAGAAATGCTTCCCAAACGAGAAAGCGCATAGACGGTTTGATTCTGCATTTGCGCCTGCGTGCCGAGAACCATTTCGCTGACCGTACTGAATACCGCAGCGAGCACCATAGCGGCGAGAATCGCGGCCGAATACCCTTTTTGTGCACGCCGCGTCCCGGACGCAGAAAACCATAAAAAGAGCGGAATTTGCGCTGAAACAGAAACTCCTTTGAAAGCGGCCGAAAAAACCTCACTTGCAGAAAACGGCCGGAGTGCCAAATGATAAAAGCGCATTTCCTGAACATTGGAGATGAGCAGCAGCACTACGGAAATGCAAAACAGCCAAAATAAAATTCCGCAAACCCGCAAAAGTGTTTCCACACCGCAGCGCATTGCATACCACGCGATTGCCAGCATCAGCGCGGCGGAAATCCACTTGGGCGCCGATTCGTCGCTGATATACTGCAAAAAAATGCTTCCGCGCATCAATGCCTGCACGGCACCGAACGCAAATACAAAAGCAAAGGGCGCCGCCCAAACACTGTGTGTCCAGCACGCCTTGAGCCGTTCTCGCACAGGAGATTGATCCATTGCGCGCACCAGCGGATAGGTCAGCGCCAGCACTAAGAGCCCTGCCAGAAAAGCGGCCGGAACATACACTTGCGCGCGCACGCCCGCGCGCTGAGAAAAAGGGCGAATGACAAGGTCTGTCGAAAGAAGCACAAACAGCATCACGCAAAGGCCTTGTGTGCGAATTTGTTGTTTCATTCTTCCACCTCTGTTTTTTGCAAATCGTGAATCGTAAAGGCAGAACGTGCTAAAACACGCCAGCTTTTTCGGATAAACGCATCGCGGAAAAAGGCTTTTGACGGCGGTGCCATCGGCGCGGTGAAAGGAATGCCGAACGCATTCATACTGCACAAATTAAAAATTAGATATAAAAACAGTGCAATCACACCAATGGGGCCCAGAACTCCTCCTGCGGCGATGAACAGCAGACGCAGCACGGTAACCGGCTCATACAAATTCGGCACAACGTAGGTGCAAATAGCGGTTAATGCCGCCACCACGACAACAGGTGTTCCCAAAAGCCCGGCAGATACAGCTGCATCTCCTAAAATGAGCGCCGCCACTAAACTGACCGAGTGACCGATGGCTCTAGGCAGACGAAGGCCTGCCTCGCGGACAATTTCCAAAAGAAAATTGACAAAAATCGCTTCTGCAAACAGCGGAAGCGGCGTCGCGCTTTCCGCCGCGGCCGTTTTGTAAAGCAGTTCCGACGGGAGAAATTCCGGCGTAAAGTTTGCTACGGACACAAACAAACCGGGAAGCATCACGGCAATAAAAAACGCCGCATATTTCAAAACGCGAATCATGGACGAAAAATAGGCTTTCTCGGAATAATCATCCATGCTCTGAAAGTTTTCATTGAAAAAGTAAGGAACAATTAAAGCAAACGGGCTTCCGTTCACTAAAAGGATGATTTTTCCCTCGCAGATTTTCGCCGCGCTTGTATCGGGGCGCTCTGTGTAACCCACCGATTGAAAAAAGGAAAACCGGCTTTTTTGCAAAAAGGCTGATAAATAGCCACTGTCAAATAAAAACGGAATTTCAATTTGCGACAGGCGGCGCTTGACCAAGTCGAGCAGTGCCGGGTCAACCAAGTTGCGGTCATAAAGCAATGCCGCTTCGGTTTGTGTGCGCTCGCCAAATATCATTGTCTGCACCATCAATCCGTCGGTGCGCACAAGCCGCCGAACTAAGCTGATGTTGATTCTCAGCAAATCGGTATACCCCTCCCGCGAACCGCGCACATTGTTTTCTCCGCTCGGCTCTGACACAGAACGAAACTGCATCATCTGCGTGGAAAGCACCAGCCCTTTGTCTAAACCGTCAATCAAAATCACGGTTGTTCCTGCCGTCAGCTGTCCTCTTGCGTCTTCTACGGTCAGCACGCTTCGATGCTCCAGCGGAATTGCACTGTGCTTCATTAGATAATCAAATAGTGCCTGCGGGTCATTTTGAGGAATGAGCTGTCCCGGTCTGGAAAGCGTGTCCAGCATCATCACCCATAATCGCTCAATGCTTGATAAGCCCTCAAACATGCAAATACAGCAAGAAACCCTGCCGATTTCGATATCTTTTGTATAAAAATCAATGGCATCCCCAAAAACATCTTTTAAAAGGAGCTTGTTTTCCACTAAGCTTTCTTTCAAACGCTGTGCCATGCGCAACACCTCCGTGTTTTCATTTTGGCCCGCTTTGTATGAAACTAAACCGTTTCACCCATAATGAAATCAGCTTTTCCTTCTCGGGGGTGTCGTTATGTGGATTCTTCTTTTGCGCACTGTCATCACCTATGGGGTCATCATGTTCACCATGCGCCTGATGGGAAAAAAGCAGTTAGGGCAGCTTCAGCCCTCCGAACTCGTTTCTACGATTCTGATTTCCAATTTAGCCTCCATTTCGATTGAATCTCCCGAACTGCCGATTACCGGCTCTATTGTTCCTGTTCTGTGCATTGTCGCTTTAGAAATTCTCATTTCCGCACTCAGCTTCCGCAGTCCTCGCGCCGCCGGGTGGATTTCCGGCCATCCGCGGGTCATTATCCGCCGCGGAAAAATTGATCAGCAAACGCTGAGAGACTTGCGTTTTTCTGTAGACGACTTAATGGAGGCACTGCGCGGAAAAGATATTTTTGAACTTTCCGAAGTGGCCTTTGCGATGATCGAAACAAACGGAACCATCAGCGTTTGCCGAACGTTTGAGTCCAGCACGCCCAGCAACCGGGCGTTTGGCTTTGATCGTCCGCAGGCCAGTCAGCCTTCACTCCCGATTATCACTGACGGTTCTTATGTATCAGTGAATTTAAAGGCGTTCGGCGTCACACAAGAATGGGCGAAAGGCGTTTGTGCGGCACATGGTTATACGGTTGCGCAAACGCTGCTCTTGCTTTGCAATGATGCGCACGAAACGCTGCTGATTCCGAAGGAGAATGTTTCATGAAACGCATCCGATGTGCCGTGTTAATTTTAGTCCTTCTCGGCCTTTTAGCTGTGGCCGCACAAATTCATATTGATACGGTTACGCATAACATCATCGCTGCGCTGGATCAGGCTCACATCTGCGCCGTCCGAAACGACTGGGAGCATGCCCGCTCGTTTGCTTTGCACGCGTGCAGCATTATGGAGGATAACCGCCACATCATGGAATTTTTCATTAAGCGGGAAACGGTTGCTTCTCTTGCGCTTAATTTAAAAGGGCTTTCCGTTTATGCACAGGCCCCAAGTGCACCGGATTTTATCTTTGAGCTGACACGCGCCAAACAGGAAACAGAAACTTTGCGTCATTTTTTCTTCTCGGTGTTTTAAAAAACAATTCGAACCACATTCGTGCTGTTCTGCGCAATCCCAGTGAAACGAAAAAGCACAGCCGACCCTCAACAGATCGGCTGTGCTTTTTGGAACATATTCAATAAAATTTCGGCATGCTGTGCCCCTAAGCGGCAAAACGCAGATGGTGCCGTGCCGCCTTAAGCTGCGCATTGTGATTCTGCTCCCCTTATCAGCCCTTTTGCACTTGGCATTAAAGCCCGCAAACTGCCGGTCTTCAGCACGACATATTTTTAGTTCGTTTTAGGTCAGTTTACAAGGAACTACACGCAGACCACGAAACGGGGGCTGCTGACAACAAATAAAGGCTGAGTATCGAGCACCGGGAAAGTGCGAGATATTCAGCCCGTTTTGTTGTCCGGGGTTTCCAAAGGGGGCAACGTCCCCATTTGGCACACGACTTTGCGGAGCAAAGTGTAGTGTGTTATACGCTCTGTCGGCGTTGCCGTGAAAATGAGGTTGCCGCCGGGGAGGGCAAGGGCATTTGAAGCGGCAAGAAAACAGGGCTGTGCTTGCGTGGCGTGGAGCCGCAAGCGCAGGTCTGGTTTCATCAGCAGACAGGGCGTATATGAAAGCCCCCGTCCCTCGTCCTACGCTCCGACTTGTGGACACACTCACGAAAAAGCAGAGGGATTTTTCTCTTAAAATTGAAATGGGCGGGAAGCTATTTTAGGGCTTTCCCGCCTTGATTGCCTATCAGCAAAGACGGGCGGGACTGTCAACGGCGGCGCATTTGTGCGCCGTTCATCTTGACCGTTGACTGGCTCGGCTGGCTTTGCTATCTGCTTGATGAACTGGAAGCTGACCTATTACAAGGGGGGGATACCTATTACCTATCATAATTTAGCTTATTCAATAAAATTGGATTAGGATTTTTAGACACCCACAAAACAGCAAGTTCACAAAGACGGTCGGTTATTTGTTCATCATCATCGCCTTTAGCGTGAATGCTTGATGTCAGCTTTTTTGTCTCACTTAACTCGTGTTCGGAAAGCGGTGTACCGGACGAAAAATGCATGAGCAACGCATCCAACATTTTCCGATAATTTCTATCCCAGTTTGCACCGCCGTTCCTGTATAATTCATCTCGTATACGTCCTGTTATGCGAACAACTTCGCCCTGTACGGTTTGCGCTGCACCACTGGATGGAACTAACAGTTGCCAAAGCACCTCATATTGTTTTTCCCAAGATTCATCTGTCACAATAATAGGAGAGACTCCATCGTGCATTTGACGCTTTGCAATGGGAGCTACATCAAACAAAGTATAGAGTTTTTTTAGTCCGGCGTCTGCTTCGGAAAGATAGTTTTTGTTAAAGTTGTCTCTGTGAAATTCAAATTCTTCGCCAATTCGCTTAACACTTTCAATCATATCTGATGTAATTTTTGCCCCTGCCTCTAACAATATAATAGAAATTTCAGCCATTTTCGATATGTCTGCATTGCGGCAGACCGCAAGGGAAGATTCAAGCGGCGTTTGTTTCATATCATTTTCCACATGAATATTTGCCCCGTTTTCCACCAAAAAGCGTACAGTATCTGCACGAAAAAAACTTGCTGCGGTATGCAACGGTCTGTTCCCATACCGGTCAGGCTTCTCCATATCGGCGCCAAGCTCAAAAAGTAATTTTACAGTGTCACGCCCTCCTGTAGATTGCACATATAAAGGGGAACGTCCATAATAGTTTTCTATGTTGACATCCAGACCTTGTTCAACAAGCCAGCGAACGAGTTCATTAGGAACCCCATAATAATGCAATGCCGTATTCATACCATATCGCCCATCGTAGGTGGCAGATAGTTCGCATAGATTATAGATTGCTTTAAGTTTCTCAATATCGCCTATTTCGATAAGTTCTTTAAAGTCTTTTGGCAGTGTAACTCTTTTCTTTTTTGCCATATTCCATCCCCTCCATAACTCCCGATTTGTTGTTCTCTTACTTCCGCCCCCGTTGTGGGTTTGGATTTTTCAGCAAGTCCGATTTCTGTGCAATCTTTTTCAGCCACTTCTTTTCGTCCTCGGATAGCTTCTTGTAATTCAGTTTAAGCCGCTTACAGATAAACGCCAAAGCCGCTTGCTCCGGGTCGCTGTCCTCTCTGGTGGTTTCCTCTGCGGTCTGCAAGAAATCTTCCAGTGGGTTGTCCTCCGGGATACTGAAAAAATCGT
>NBJMC04203__coassemble_183_pt1 | contig 57793 bp, 47 predicted proteins | sample NBJMC04203__metabat2_high_PE_050 | metagenome-assembled genome bin NBJMC04203 | reverse complement strand
ACCATTTTTAATGTTTGAATTAAGGAAGTACCTATATGAAAAAAATGAAAAACGCTGCAAATCAGCAAAAAGCGGCTTGCAGCGTTAAGCTTGGCACCCCCGGCGAGAATCGAACTCACAACTAACCCTTAGGAGGGGTTTGTTATATCCATTTAACTACGGAGGCAAAAGCGATTTAAACTTAACTTAAGTTATCTTAGCTATTATAAAAAATTTTAGTAAAAAAATCAAGAGCAGAAGAGAATTTTATTGTCGGCAAAAAATGCTCTTCTGCTCTTATCTTTGATTAACTTTATTTTTCCGTTACGGTTGCTTCAATCACTGCTCGTTTCACTTGCAGCAACAAAAGAACCATGCTGACACCCAAGAAAATATGTCCAATTCCTGCAATGCCCGAAATGGCCGCATCCATTCCGTTTGACAAGGGCAGCTGCAATACTTGAGCAATACCGCGCACGATAAACATCACCACAGTTAAGTTTAAACCTACATGGTAGAGCACTGTCCATTTTTTGCTTTTAGGATTGGTGAATAAAAAATGTTTTTCCAACAAAAGCAGCAGGATAAAAAACACCATTCCCAGCATGAAGTAATGCGTATGTACAAAAGACAGTGTCGTTTTTCCCGTAAATCCAAAAAACTTTGTAAACTCTCGATAAAACACTCCGCCGACCATAGCCAAAATTGCGTAGAGCAAAGCTGTATTGATATAACGCTTCATCTTTATTTTCCCTTTTCTTGACATTCTTTTTTCATTGCAAAATAACCAATTAAAATCGTCCAAACATAGGCACACGTTTTTGGAATCATGAGCATTCCAATCAACGGAGAAGTAAAGTATTGGGTTTTACCTTCATTAAATTCTCACTCTCCATTAATGAACATTGTTCATTTTGCTGAATAAAAAACCACGATAACGTGGCAATATTAATACAGCGTTCTGCGAATGATTTCGAGCACTGCTGCCGGGTTATAGTCCTGGCGGATAAGCGCGGAAAGCATCAGAGAAAACAAAACATCCGCAAATTTTTCCGCAGTAAACTCTCTCGAAAACGCATCCGGCCGAATTTTTTCGTCATTTCTTAAAACAAAACAAAGCCCCTCTAAAATATGCTTCCAAGTTTGCTGCATGCGCCGTTTTCCGCTCTCTTTCTCGTCCCGCATAAAGCTGAAGGAATGAAGATTAAAAAAGCCCGGATATTCTTTACACCCATACTCCATTCTCTGATAAATCCAAACGATACATGCTTGTGTGTTTTGAAAGACAGCTGTATCTTCGGGACGATGAAAAATCTCACACCAAATACTTTCCACCGCAGCTCCAATCAGCTCCGTCTTAGACGGAAAGTAATTGTAAATAGAACCTACTGAAACGCCGCAAGCCGCAGCAACAGAACGAATGTGAACGGCTGACCAGCCCTTTTCCTTAATCAGTGCTCTGCTCACCTTTAGAATTTCTTCTTTTGATGTCACGTTGGTATTCACCGAACCACCTCAATCTGAACAACGTTCATTATACGTATCTCTTTTACTTTTGTCAATGCCTTTTTGAAAAACTTCCCATCTTTCGTAAAAGCAAAGTGCAAAAAGCACAGAGCAAAATCCCGCATTTGCCGCACACTCTTATGCGGCCGCTCCAACCTGCTCTGTGCTTTCTTTCATTGTTCTCAGTGCGTTATAATACAGTGTCTGAAAAAACAACTTTATGAAGTATTTTAATCCCACTGCAAATAGGACTCATCAATCGTTTGAGTCAGCACTTCGCGGATATAGGCCAAATCAAACCGCCCGGAAGATGCTCTTGTACCATGCTGAGCTGCCAATTCTTCGGTATAATCACGGTAAAGATACTGCCGAATATTCGCATAATTAGCGTCATAATGCGTCACAGACGGCACCGCTTTCACATTCGTCACGCCGATCTCAGACGAACCATCAACCTGCGTTGTCTTTGTAACATCAAATGTCATCACAACAGAAATCATTTGGTCGGCATACTGCTGTGCAGAAACAAAATTGCCTAAAGAATAGGCAACCGGAACCTGGCGCCCATCTGCTGCGGTCAGCATATCAATCGCCTGAACAACATGCGGATGTGTTCCAATAATAACATCTGCGCCCCAATCAGCGAGCTTCTGCGCCAAAAGTTCCTGCGAAGCACTGACATCATGGCTGTTTTCCACGCCCCAGTGCATGCCTGCAACAACGACATCCGCCAACTCATTGGCACGCTGTATCTGTGATTGAATGACCTCCTCCTGCGAAGTGTAAATCACGTGTGCAGGCGCATCATCGGGAGTCGGAATTCCGTTTGTGCTTTCCGTGTAGGACAAAAACGCGAAGGTAATTCCGTTTTTCTCTAATATTGGAATTTCCGTTTCATCGCTCCACAAACCGGTTGTCAAAACATCATCCGGCATCGAATCCCAAAAGCGCATGGTTGCTTCTATGCCTTTTGCGTATTTATCATAGGCGTGATTATTTGACATAGAAATAACGCGCATACCCAGATCATAAACCGCCTGCCCGCAAGCCGCAGGTGTACAGAACTGCGGATAACCGTCCGGTTCAATTTCATCTGTCACCAAAGTTTCTTGGTTCAGCCAGTTTAAATCAAACTCGGCATAAAACTCTTTGAGATTTTCATACACGGGTGCAAAATCATATCCTGTTCCGCCGGTACGCTTCGCCGCCTGCAAATAAATTCCGTCATGTATCAGGTTATCTCCGGTCGCAGAAAAGCGCACCGTTTGCACAGTCGGTTGTGCGGGTTCGCTCACACTCGGAAAACTTGCATCAGACGATGTACTGCTCGCTTGTGCCGCACTTCCCTGCACAGGCTTCGGAGCAGCTTCAATCGCTCCGAAAAGAAGCCCTGAAACCGCAAGTACTAATACGCATACACCGCTCACTGCCAAAATCGCCCCTGTTACAGCGCTCTTTTTTGTGCGCTTTTTTAAGGGTTGCCGCACATGTTTCGGTATTGCTTTGCCAGGCTTACGAGATTTCTTTTGCATCGCCTTCCCTCCTGTCCGGGATTACCTCGTTTGCATTGGATTACAAGCAGCGTTTGATTTTTTCAATCATTTCTTCGTACTCATCTTGTGTGAGCAATGTTTTTCCGGGATTCATCTCAAAGGTGCCGCCCCACTCGTATTCATCGCGATATTTGGGTACTAAATGCATATGAAGATGGCATCCGGTATCGCCGTATGCGCCGTAGTTTACTTTATCGGGCGAAAAAGCCGCATGAATTGCACGAGCCGCATGTGCGACATCTTCAAAAAAGGCGTTTCTTTCTTCGTCGCTGATATCTACCATTTCACTCACATGATCACGATATGCCACAATGCAGCGTCCCGGATGACTCTGCTCTCGGAATAAAATTAAACTGCTTACTTTCAGGTCGCAAATAAAAATACCAAACTGGTCGAGCAGCTCACCGCGGGCACAATACGCACAATTTTGATCTTTCATGATAAAACTCCTTCCTCTTGCCTTCAAAAGCAATTTCAAAAGCAATTTTGTTCAATAACAAAAATTTGTACAACCTATTAAGCAGGCAAATAACTCTCTGAAAAGCCGGAGAATGCATAGCTTTTTTCACAGCAAACAGCGGAGCTCAAAGCCAAGAATACGAAAACCCTCGTTGGATTTCAAAGCATTTTTTGCAAAGCACTCGCCGCATCTTTGCAGAAAAAGATAAAACTCGACGATTCAGAAAGCCGCTTACTCACCTGCCCCTTTTCTTTATCATACACATGATTCTCAAAAATGTCCATAGATTCATAAAAATATGACAAATTTTATTCAATATCGTGAAATATAAACAAATAAAAAGTACGGAAAAATCAATTTCTCCCGTACTTTTCTATTGATTTATTCACATAAATAAAATCAGACCAATTTGCTTATTCCTCTTGTTCATGCACTGAATGCTCCTCTTTTTGCGCTGGATTATTGGCCGGCAGATGGGCGCCGAAAGAAGGCACAAACAAAAAACGGCGAATAATAAAAATAATCGCGATGGCAATAATGCCGAGTAAATTTTCAAACGGCGCCATATGTCCGATCACAAGCTACCTTGCCATCGCAAACAAAAGCACCTCGATAGCAGATCCGGGCGTATGCTTTGCAAGCATTTTAATAAATTCAATGCCGATGACCAAGTTGAACGCTTGTTCTAAAACTGCCTGAAAACTTTGCATTCCGTCCTTGTGAACCGCAAAGAGAAATACGTCTTAAATTAAACCTACCCCAGCCACAGCAATTGCCGCTAATACTAAAACAGCACTTGCAATTTATGCAATTCTTTTGCGAAAATATTCTTTCCACGGAAAATTCTTCATAAACTCGCAGCCAATCTCTTTCTTCCTCTTTTTTAACTAATGAAAGAACCCATCGTAACACTGCACAAAAACACTCAACAATGTCAAGCATTTTCTCTATCCTAACTGATTTACCCTATTGGTGTCAAGAAATTCCTCTTTTTGATCTCGAATTTGAAAAAGAAAAGGGGGTGACAACGCTAAACTAATATGATGCATTGTATATAACAGCGCTCGTATTTTTTCAAAAAGAGCTTTTTCTATAAAAAGGAAAAGCAGTGCTGAAAAAGGTTAACTCAAAGAATATTTTTGATACAGCTGGCTTATATAAAATGTATCGTTAAAGCCGCAGTACAAAAACAGCAAAGATGGCCGTGTACAGGAACCCTGACACGGCCATCTTTTTCATTGATTTTAATACGGTTCAACGGTTCATTTTTTCCAAAAGCTGAATCACTTCATCAATTTTTGCTTCTGCATCGCCGTTTTCAAATGCATCCTGCACACAGCCTTGCAAATGCGCTTTTAAAACCATCTGATTGGCTTTTGTCAAAATCGAACGGGTTGCTAAAAGCTGGTTGGAAATATCCACACAATAGCGGTCGTTCTCAATCATTTCCAAAATACCGTCAATCTGACCCCGTGCCGTTTTGAGCAGTCGGCCTACTGCTTTTTTATCTGCTTTCATTCTGTCCCCTTCACTTCGTAGCCCGCTTGTTTTACAGCTTCACAAAGTTGGTTCACAGTGACACCTTCTCCATAGGTGCAAACTGCATTTGCTTGCTCCAGCGAAACCTCCGCTTGTACACCAGGCAGTGCCTCCAGTGCATCTTTAACATGCTTTACGCAATGGGCGCACATCATTCCTTCAATTGCAATCGTCGTGTGATTCATTGTTCTTTTCTCCTTTTCTTTTTTTGTTTGATGTAAAGAGTGAAAATAGCGCAGTCGAAGTGCGTTGGACACTACAAACACGCTGGAAAAGCTCATTGCCGCTGCACCAATCATCGGGCTGAGGCGCAAACCGAACGGAAGGAAAAATACACCTGCGGCAAGCGGAATGCCAAGCACATTATAGAAAAATGCCCAAAACAAATTTTGCTTGATATTTTTCAGCACTGCCTTAGATAGACGAATCGCTGTAACAACATCGCGCAAGTCGCTTTTCATCAGCACAATATCGGCGCTTTCCAGCGCAATATCTGTGCCTGCTCCAATCGCGATGCCCACATCTGCGCGCGCCAATGCAGGTGCGTCATTAATGCCGTCGCCCACCATCGCTACATTGCGCCCTTCTTGCTGCAAGCGCGCGACCTCCTGCTCTTTCTGCTGAGGCAGCACTTGTGCAATCACTTTTGGGATTCCCGTTTGAGATTGAATGGCAGTTGCTGTACTCCAGCGATCACCCGTCAAGAGCACAACATCAAGCCCCATCGCAAGCAGCTCTTTTACAGCTTCTACGCTCGTCGGCTTCACGCGGTCAGCAACCGCAATCACGCCCTGAACACCTTGCGCCGTAGCAAATAAAAGCGGCGTTTTCCCCTCTTCACCCAAATGTTTTAAGTGCGCTTGCACTTGCTCAGAAATGCTGATATTCTCATTTTGCATCATGCTTTCATTGCCGGCGTACCATGTTTGACCCGCACAAACCGCTTTGACACCCTTGCCGAACACAGCTGCAAAGTTTTGTGCCGGTTCATATGAAATCGCTTTCTCATTTGCATGTCGAACGACCGCCTTTGCTAGCGGATGCTCACTGTAATGTTCAAGAGATGCTGCTGTTTTTAAAAGCTGCTGTTCGGATAATTGCCCGAAGGCAATGATATCGGTTACCTCCGGTTTTCCCTGCGTTACCGTTCCTGTTTTATCCAAAACAACGGTGTCAACATGGTGTGCCGTTTCCAGCGCCTCACCTGATTTGATTAAAATCCCGTTTTCAGCACCTTTTCCCGTGCCAACCATAATTGCAACGGGCGTTGCGAGGCCAAGAGCGCAAGGACAAGAGATAACCAAAACTGCAATCGCGCTTGACAGTGCAAACTCCAACCCTTGTCCTGCAATCATCCACACAATGAAAGTAACAAGGGAAATCACCAGAACCACCGGCACAAACACACCGGAAACTCGGTCGGCAAATTGGGCAATCGGCGCTTTGCTGGCACTGGCTTCTTCCACCAAACGAATGATTTGCGAAAGCGTCGTATCCTGTCCCACTTTCGTTGCGCGCAAGCGGAACATTCCTTCTTGGTTCACGCTCGCCGCCATTACGGTACTGCCTGCCTGCTTTTCGACAGGAATACTTTCTCCCGTAATGGCCGCTTCGTCTACACTGCCTGCGCCTTCTTCCACAACACCGTCTACGGGGATTTTCTCGCCCGGACGTACAATCACAAGATCGCCTTTGCACACTTCTTCAATGGGTACTGTCTGCTCCTTACCTGCGCGGAATACACACGCCGTTTCCGGCGCAAGCTGAATCAGCTTTTCGATGGCCTGGCCGGTTTTGCTCTTTGCCTTCATCTCCAGATATTTGCCAAGCGTGATTAAGGTTAAAATCATTGCGGCAGACTCAAAGTATAAATCCATATGGTAATGTGCCACTAATTCCATATCACCTGCAGCAAGACCATTTCCGATACGCACCAACGCAAATAAACCATACACAACAGCTGCACCGGAGCCAATGGCGATTAAGCTGTCCATATTCGGGCTTCCCTTGAATAAGGTAAAAAAGCCTTTTTGGTAATAAGTGCGGTTCACATACATGACAGGCAGCGTCAATAAAAACAGCATCAGCGCATAGGTAACGGCATTTTCATGCCCCGACAGAAAGCCCGGCAAGGGCAAGCCCATCATACCGCCCATAGAAAGATACATGAGCGGAATCAAGCAAGCAAACGACACAATTAAGCGCGTTTTCCACTCTTTGTTTTTTTCTGCTTGATCTTGTTTTTTCTTCGTTTCTTGTGCACGAACAGAAGCGGCCAGCTCGTTTTGACTCTTAGCGACCGCACCACTGGGGGCCGCTTCATAGCCGCCATCGTGCACTGCTTTCATAATGACTGAGGGCATAATGGGTTTTTCGCTTTCTACCACCATGCTGTTGGTTAACAGATTAACTGTCACATTCGTCACGCCCGGCACCTGGCGAACGGACTTTTCCACGTGCGCACTGCACGCAGAACATGTCATCCCCATGACATCATATTTTTGCTTTTGCATGATCATCACCTCTCATACCCCGTGGGGGTATCTTTATATTATCACCTCTTTTCATTGCTGTCAAGCATCTGACTCAAAAAAATACTTTTTCAGTCGAATTTGACACTACTAAATAAATCTGGTACAATTTTCTTATCTTAAACCACACCGATACAGTCTGTTTTAAGGGAACGTTTCGCATCCTTCGAAAGAGCGGATATTCTCAAAGGGACGCTTTTCAAACCGATGGATTGTATTCGTAAATACTTTATACTTTATATAAAAATTAACAGAAACAGATGAAGGAGGTTTTGTAATGGGAAACTTGGCTCTTGCTTTTTTGCTCACTTTAATTGCCGGATTGAGTACCGGAATTGGCGGTGCAATTGCCTTTTTCACCAAAAGCACCAACAAGCGTTTTCTTTCTTTAAGCTTGGGCTTTTCTGCGGGCGTTATGGTATATGTATCCATGACCGAGCTTTTGACAGAAGCCGGTGCTTCTTTAACCAAAGAGCTTGGTAAATCTGTCGGCGGCTGGGTTGGGATTGCCGCCTTTTTCGGCGGAATGCTGTTAATCGCGCTGATTGACCGCTGCATTCCCGATGAGGAAAACCCGCACGAAGTAAAGCTTGTTTTAGAAGAACAGCACGAGCCGAAAAAACTGCTGCGCATCGGCGCAATGACAGCACTTGCCATCGGCATTCACAATTTCCCGGAAGGTTTGGCAACGTTTGTTTCGGCTTTACAAAGCCCGGAAGTCGCGATTCCCATTGTAGCCGCAATCGCCATTCATAATATTCCGGAAGGCATTGCTGTTTCCGTGCCTATTTTTCAGGCCACCGGCTCTCGGAAAAAGGCGTTTGCCTACTCTTTTATTTCCGGGCTTGCCGAACCCATTGGAGCGCTGATTGGCTGGCTGGTGCTGATGCCGTTTTTAAATGAAACGCTCTTTGGCATTGTGTTTGCGATGGTAGCAGGCATTATGGTATTCATCTCATTTGACGAGCTTTTACCTGCCGCCCGTGAATACGGAGAACACCATTTGTCAATTTACGGTTTAATTTCCGGCATGGTGATTATGGCTGTGAGCCTTCAGCTGTTTTAATCAATGGGTCAAATACTCACTGCGCCGCTTGAAAGAACCCCAAAGGAGAATCTAATTTTTCGGAACAAATTGAGCCGACAAACATATACCCTCCGGCCGGGATTTGCATAACTGCGAGTGGGTTTCCAAATCCTTTGAGCAAAAATAATTTTTGATAAGCATTATATAAAAAGGCAGCCGATTTCTTGCTGAAAATCGACTGCCTTTTTGCATATCTTTTTTATTCTCTTGCTCGGTATCGGTGTCACACAGCACCACCGTGATAAAAAATCTTATTTGCCGCGCTTACCCGCTCTTGCCACTAGGAATCCCAGCCCTACAACAATCCACATCACAGCGGAAATGACAGCCATGGGTACAAGCAAAAGCAGAAAGAACCCATTGAATAAGAGCGCCGGAAAGCAGACGAGCAACACGCCCCAGCTGCACATACCGCCGATGAAATTCATACACAGCCATAACAACCAGCGATTAAGCTTTAGCCGGTTGGCAAACACGCTGCCCGCGAAAAGAAAATACACAGCGCTGAACAAAGGGGAGCCAAAGAGAAACCAGCGTATATCCTTGCCGATAGACAAACGAAATAACAAAATAAATACGCCGACGCAAAATAAAACAGACATAAGCACAGCAGCGACTTTTTTCACGTTGTTCTCCCCTTTTTTCCTTGTGTTTGCTCCATTATAGCACTTATGCCCAAAGAGCGTCTACCTGTGGAAAAACAACCTGTACGCAAGAAGCCGCTTTCTCTTGAAAGTCATCGGCAGCTTTCAAGATTTTCATTTCCAGCTGCTGAAGTGCTCATTGCTGAGTACCGACATTACGCATAGACATCAAAAGATGTCTGCTGAGGATTTTGGTTTGCCGCCGGCTCCCGCTGTTTTTTCGTGTTATCCACATCCTTTTCTTCCTCTTTTTCTTTTTGTTTTCGAAGCTGTTCAATTTGCTTTTTAATCTGCGCAATTTTCTTTTCAAGCTTTTGTTTTTCCTTGACATCCTTATGCTGAATCGCTTCTTTTCTTTGGTCTTGAAGCTCTTGCAGTTTTTTCTTTAGTGCTTGAATATCCGCATCCGTATTCAAGCCTTTCGGCGGTGTAACATTCCCGGCTAACTGATTAAAATTCACAGAAGAAAGATTCATCTCTTGTCGCCTCCTTAATGGAAGCATACTGTTTTTTCAAACCATGTTCAATGGCTTTGCAATGAACTGTCGCGTGTATGTCATGAAATGTTCAAAAGCACACTTAAAGAAAACATTCCGTTCTGCTTTTGCGTTAAAATTGCACCGTGATATTTTTCCGCCACAGATTTAATATTGGAAAGCCCCGTTCCCATTTTCAGCACAGCATTTTCCGCACAGGTGTTGTGAAATTCCAGCAAGTAAAAATCCCCCTGCCGTTTTCCGCTGATGTTGATTTCGCTTTGTCCTTCCAGCGCACGGCAGGCATTCAGCGCATTGTCGAGGGCATTGGCAAAAATGACACACCAGTCCACATCTTCTATTCCGCAGGACTTCGGCAATATCACCGATACGCCGGTTTTGATTTGCTCAGCTGCGGCCAGCCCCAGCTTTTCCCCCAGCAAAATATCTACCACCGGATGGCCCGTTTGATAAGGGAAAAAAAGAGCGGTTGACATTGCATCCAGCTTTTTTAGATAGGCACGGCTTTCTTCTGTCTGGCCCTTGCGCAGCATTCCGTCTAAAATGAGCAAATGATTTTTAATATCATGGCGAAATGCTTTGGTTTGTTCGTATCGCATTTGCGCTTCGGAAAGATAAATCTTTTGGGCTTTTGCGGCTTGTTCCAGTGAAAGCAACGCAGTCTGCGCCTGAAACCCCGCACAAATTCTTTGATAAGCATACAGTGTACACAACAGCGCCCCCAGGCCCAGCGCTTGCAGAAACAACAGGCCTGCATGCTTTCCTGTTTCTTCTAACGATAACGTAACAGACACTTGACTGTACGACATATGAAGAATATATAGTTCCGCCGTAAAGGAAAACAGCCCCGGAAGCAGCAAAACATTCAGATACGGCGGTTGCTGTACCTGTTTCAAGGATAGTAATTTCAGCACCAGTGCATAGCAGCTAATGCAGACGGCAAAGGCCGCCGCTGCCGCGATTATCAGCAGTAAGTAAAGCGCCCAGCTTCCCACAAAATACGGAAATATAACACTTTCTATCGAGTTAATCATGCCAAAGGAAAGCTGACAGATGTAGTCGGCAATCGTTGCCGCAATCAAAGCGGTCGGGCGCGATACTTTCAAAACAGCACGGTTCATCACATACAAAATAAACATTGGGACAGCGACAGCCACCTTGCTGACAAACGCATTTTCCATTGCGGCAGTACTTAACGCAAACAAGCACAGCAGATAAAATACCATGTGCCGCGCCCGGTATCGCCTGTCAGTAAGTCGACTGATAAAACACAGCTGAACAATGCTTTGTGCAAACAGGCACACAGCATTAAAAACCTCACTGAAAATATCCATATGCTCCCCTTGTTTCTTTCATATGCCTCAAAAGTGCTTCGGTTAATTGATGTTCGCGCAAACGGGAAACGGGAATTTTACTGCCGTCCGACAGCGAGGCTTGTCCGGAACGGCATCCGCACACCTTGTCCAAATTCACAAGATAGCTCCTATGGCATTTGAAAAATCGTCCATCCAAGCGGCGCTCAAATTTTTCCAGTTTGTCGTAATAGTCCGTTACCGCTCCGTTTTCTTGATGGATGTAAATTTTTCTGCCCTGCACTTCGCAGTACACAATTTGCGAGAATAAAATCACCTCGCAGGACACACCTTTTTGAATGACGACAGACCGCTCGGCCCTCCGTGTGCACGCCGCGACGGCGCGGCTCATTGTTCGGTGAAAACGCGAGGTGTCCAACGGTTTCGTTAAATAGTCGTATGCCGTTACTTCAAACGCATCAAATACATATTCTTTTAGAACCGTCACAAAAATCAACACTGTATCACGGCTTCGCCGGCGGAGCATTTTTGCCGTTTCCATGCCGTTGGGGTGTTCCATTTGAATATCGAGAAAGACGATGTCAAACTCACACGGGCTTTCCAGCAAAGCCCGGCCGCCGGAAAAACAGCTGATATCATAATCGGTTTCCCCGCTCTTTTTCATCCACGTGTGAATTTCTGCACAGAGCGCTTCTGCCATCGTCGGTTCATCATCACAAACCGCAAATTTTATCATTATCAATCACCACACTTACGCTAACAGCATATCAAATCTTGCCTCAAACGGCAATGTATTAAGCATGAAATGTATCAAATTCAGCATAAAAAGAGCCGACAATCCGCACCAATGGGCGGCCGATTGTCGGCTCCGGCTTTTTTATCCGATTTTTTTATTCCATTGTTTTGCAAATGGCATATTAACCGCTGCAAAGCATTTCCTGTTCTGGGGTTTCCGGGGTTACTTTCAGCTCTTTTTCGCAGACAGACAACACATAATTTTTTTCCTCGGGGTTTTCCAGCAATTGCTGTGCAAGCTGTTTTGTCACAATGCGTTCCACCGCATGCTTTAAGCTGCGCACACCGGCCTTTTCATCGTACATTTGGCACAGAGCCTGCACCGCTTGCTCGGTGTGCGAAAGCACAATTCCCTTTTTCAAGGCACGCTCCTCCAGCTCCGACAGCATACGGTCTGCAAGTTCGTGTAAAACCGGCTCCTCTAAGGGGCGGAACACCAAAATTTCATCCATTCTTCCGAGCAATTCAGGGCTGAAATGCGCTTTTACTGCACCGATTGCTTTCTCTTTTGCCGCATCAAAAGCACCTGCGCTGTCACCAAACCCAAGACACACCGCTCCTTGCGACAAGTACTGCGCACCTAAATTTGAGGTGAGCAAAACCAAAGTATTGCTGAAATCCACTTTGCATCCCAAAGCATCTGTCAGGCAGGCACCGTCTAAAATTTGCAAAAGCAAATGTGTTACATCCGTATGCGCTTTTTCAATTTCATCAAACAACAGCACGCTGTGCGGCCGTTTTTTCACTGCTTCTGTCAGCTGCCCGCCTTCCCCATGACCTACATAGCCCGGAGGCGCTCCAAGCAAGCGAGATGCTGTATGAGGCTGCATATACTCACTCATATCAAAACGGATCAGCGCTTTTTCTGTGCCGAAATATTCGAGAGCAATCGCTTTTGCAAGCGCTGTTTTTCCCACGCCCGTCGGCCCTAAAAACAAAAAGGCACCTAATGGATGAGTCCGCGTTGTAAGGCCCAGCCTGGCGCGCTGAAGCACCGCAGAAACAGCGTGCACCGGCTCACTTTGTCCTAAAATGCTTTCTTGCAGAATTTGCTCAATTTCCCGCATACGGCACAGCTCTTTATCCCCTAAGCGCTCCAAGGGAATTCCGCTTTGCCGGGAAGCTACCATTGCAATGGTTTCGCGGTCTACTACGGGACGTTCTTTTTTACCCGCCGCCCGCTCCATGCGAACCGCACTGCACGCTTCGTCCAAAAGTTCAAACGCTTTATCGGGAAGGCGCCGATGGGGCAGACACTGGATTGATAATTCTACCGCAGCTTCGATTGCTTTCGGGGCAATCACAACCTCATGGTAAGAAGCGTATCGTTCCGCCGCACCCTGCAAAATAGACACAGCCGCCTCGGCAGTCGGCTCTTCGACTTCCAGTTGGGCAAAGCGGCGGGCCAACGCGCTGTCACGCTCGATGCTTTTGTGATATTCCGCTCTTGTCGTTGCCCCAATCAGGTGAAGCTCGCCGCGCGCCAGCATGGGCTTTAAAATATTAGCCGCATCAATACCGCCTTCTGCTGCGCCGGCGCCGACAACGGAATGAATCTCGTCCAAAAATAAAATCGTATTGCCTTCCCGGCGCACTTCCTCAAGAATTCCCCGCAGACGCTCTTCAAAATCGCCGCGGTACTTTGTTCCCGCCACCAAGCCTGCCACATCAATGGAAAGAATTCGCTTGCGCAAAAGCGGCTCAGGTGCCTTTCCCTGCGCAATTTTCCTTGCTAAACCCTCGACAACCGCGGTTTTTCCCACGCCCGCTTCTCCGATTAAACACGCATTATTCTTCCTTCGGCAAAGCAGAATTTGTTCCAAACGATGAATTTCATTTTCTCGGTTTAAAACGGGGTCTAAGCGCCCTTCTTTCGCAAGCTGAGTCAAATCTTCTCCAAAGCGATCAGCCGTTCGGGTTAATGACATCGGCTTTGCGCAAGAGGGCCGCGAAGCCTGCGGATGTTCCGCACGATGCATGCGCCCCATTCGTCGTTCACATTCTAAAATAACGCCCGCGGGCTCCATACCAAGCTGAAGCATCAGCTTTTTGGCGCCGCAGTTCAGCGACAGCATGGTTAAAAGCATATCCATCGGGGAAACGCGTCCCGGAATCCAAAAGCACAAAAAACGCGTGTGTTTTTTTCCCGCTTCTCTTCTTGCTCGCTCTAAACAAACAGTTAAGTTATCAGAAAGTTCCTGTACCCGTCGTTTCTTTCCGGAAATCACCACAGCATTTTCAGCCAGTGTGCGCCCCAGCGTATATCCAAACACGCGCTTTTGCACTAAAACTTCCCCTGCCTGCGTATGGTCCATTCTTGCCAAGGCCAGCAGCATATGCTCCGTTCTGATGCAGCGGCTGCCCAGCCGCGCCGCCTCATATCCGGCCCGTTTGAAAGCCTGTACCATTTGGCGGCTGCATCCCTGATAACGATTCATCTCATCACATCCTTTAATCACAACAAAAAACGATTCCTTTGCAGTATTCACCGCATAACGGACGCTTAATCATTTTATGCTGCTTTTCGATAAAGAATGTTTTATTTTGGGACATCCCTTTTGCCGAAATCCATTTTATGTACCTCTTTGCGCATATTCCCACCTTTGGGGCCATATTCGGCAAAGTTTTTACCCAATAAAGAAAGGGCTTTCTGAAAACCCAAAACTTTCAGAAAGCCCTTAAAAGCAAATTAGCATGCAGCCATTGCAAAATGATTGAACATGGCATACCGTTTTATTCGTTCGCGGCGCGCTGCATCTCTTGTTTCCATCGCTGTAAAACAGGAATATCTGCCGGACAAAATTCATACTGTTCCAATTCCTCGGCGGTAACCCAGCGCAAATCTCGATGCTCCAAGAGCTTCGGCTCTCCGGCTGCAATTTCCGCAGAAAACACGGTTAAATGAATCACGCCCAGCTCGTACGAATGCGTCACTTCCATATAGGCACTGCCCACTTTCAGCTCCACACCCAGTTCCTCGCGAAATTCGCGCGCCAAAGCATGCTCTTTCGTTTCCCCCGGCTCAACTTTTCCGCCCGCCAGCTCCCAAAGCAAAGCCTGCGCTTTTCCTTCCGGCCGCTGGCAAATCATCAAGCGTTCACCGCGGCAAATCAATGCCGCAACTACTTCGTTCATTCCTGACTCCCCTTTTCCGACACATCTGCCTTCGACTGCTTTCTTAAAATCGAATACGGCGGCAAAGGCGTTTCACACGGAACAGAAAAGCTCATTTTCGGATGCGGCGTTGCATTGATGGGGGTATCATCCTCCCCATAGATCACTGTGGGGCAAAAAGCCACAACGTCGCCGTTAGGCAGCAGCGCCTCCAGAGCTTCTCCCGTCACAAATTTTCCGCGCTGTGTACAGTATGCGCGGCCCTCTTTCCATTCATTCACGACGCCGACCAACTCCCATTCACGGATATAGCCCCCCGCGGCAACGTTTTGGCGCGCTTCTTCTTTTCCGAAATAGAAGCCCGGCGAGTAACGTCGGTGAGAAGTTCTTGTCAGCTCATCTAAAACTCGTTCCGGGCACAAAAACTCGTCCGGATTTTCGAGATAAGCATCGAGTGCTTTTCGGTAAGCCGCCGTGACAGACGCGACATAGTAAAAGGTTTTTGCACGTCCCTCAATTTTTAAGCTGTCCACACCTGCCTGACAAATCAGGTGGATAAACGGCGCGGTGCATAAATCATCCGCATTCAGAATATAACTTCCCTCTTGGGTTTCTCCAATTTCAAACGCCCGGTCAGGACGGTTTTCTTCGGTCAAGTGGTATTTCCAGCGGCAGGGCTGCGTACATTGCCCGCGGTTTGCGTCGCGCCCATTCATGTAATTAGAAATCAAACAGCGCCCGGATACCGACATGCACATTGCTCCGTGAACAAAAGCCTCCAGCTCCAGTTCCGGCGGCGTGTTATCGCGAATCACAGCGATATCTTTTAACGAAAGCTCACGCGCCAGAACCACACGCTTTGCGCCTAAATCCCAAGCGGCATTCGCCGCAAGGTAGTTGGTAATACCAGCCTGGGTAGAAAAATGCACTTCCATATCCGGCGCATATTTCTTGACGGCGCTGAGCACGCCGAGGTCAGCCACAATAAACGCATCGAGCCCGGTATCGCGGACGGTGCGAATAAAATCAGGCAGACGGGCAGCCTCCTCATTGGTGGGCAGCGTATTCATCGTCAGATACACTTTTGCCCCGTGCTGATGCGCAAATTCTGCGCCTTTTGCAATCTGCTCCGGCGTAAAATTCTTCGGAGCCGCACGCATTCCAAACTCCGACGCGCCTAAATATACGGCATCTGCCCCATAGCGCACTGCATATTCCAAACGTTCTAAATCTCCTGCCGGGCTTAACAGTTCCGGTTTTTTCAACATATTGCTTTCTCCTTCATTCGTAAGATACGCCGCCGCGAAATGTTCGCGGCGGCGTATCTCTGCCAATGTTACAGCGAGGCGTTCACCTGTGCCGCCGCCGTTTTGTTTGCTTCGTGCTCCGCATCCGTTTTTGCATAGTAGTAAGTACCCGCCAAGTCGGTGACGAAGAAATAATAGTCACCATAATACTGGCTGCTTGCATAATTTAAGGTATTCGTCAGCGCATCCATTCCGGGGTTGGAAATGGGGCCTGCGGGCAAGCCGGGTGTTTTATAGGTGTCGTATGCGTCAATGATCTCCTGGGGAATATTTTCCCATCCGCCGCATGCGGGTGCAATGGTATTGTTGATATAGTTGTTATCATCGTCGTTTTGAATGTAGCTGCTGCAGTTGCTTTGGAGCAAGCTTACGATGGAGTTTGGCCCCAGACGATTCATAAATACAGCGGCCACATCTGCCTGATGCTCCGGCAAACCGGCTTCTTCCTGTACAATCGAAGCCAAGGTGACAAATTCCGTAAGCGTGAAGCCCATTTCCTGCACTTTCGCGTACATTTCATCTGTAAATCGCTTATCAAATTCCCCGTAAATTTTTGCAACCATGTTGTAGACATCGTCGTTTTGATAAAATTCATATGTTTCCGGGAAAAGATATCCTTCACACTTCATAAATTGGTTTGGATTTTCATCGCGCAGGTTCCAGAATTTAAACTGGCTGAAATCACCTTCATTAGCCACCTGCAAAAATTCCTCTGCCGTACAAAGCCCGGCATCTTCCATGCGCTGGGCAAATTGAACCGCCGGAATCCCCTCCGGGAAGGTTACGCGCACGGTGTCGCGCTTTTGTTCCGTTTTCAGCACCTCGATCAACTCGTCATACGTCATATCGCTGGAAAGCTCGAACGTGCCGTACTGCAAAGCGCCGCCCTCCTGCTGAAGCTTTACATAAAGCTGGAACAAAAGAGCCGACCGAATAATACCGTTCTCTTCCAGCGTTTGACTGATGCTCTTCAAGTAAGAGCCTTTTTCAATTTCGACAGTCTTTGCCTCAATCGTGCGCGAACGGTTGCCGATGATGTCGTTCATTCCCCACACCATCACGGCAATTCCTCCTGCAAACAACGCCAAAAACAGAATGATCACAATCAGGCAGCCAATGCGCTTTTTGCTCTTCGGCTTTTTTCCTTTCATATTCCTCTCAAAGTCTTCATGCGCGGTTTCTGTCAAATCAAGGTGCTCTTCGTCTTCCTGCTCTTCTTCCTCCGTGATTTCCTGGTCAAACGGATCATCCCACTGCTGTGTTTGCTTTGCCTCTTGTTTTACTTGCGGCATTTGATTTAACGCAGCCTCGGGTGCTTTTTCCGCCTTCACCTCTGCCTGTTCCACAGACGGCTCTTTTCTCACTGCCGAGGGCTGTGCGGGCTGCGGATGCGCATCATCCTGCGGTGTGCTGGAGCCAGCAGCCCGCTGCTGTGCTTGCTCTTTTGTTTTATCAATCTCATGCGGTTTGCTCGCCATCAAACGCTTTACTTCATCCTCGTAAACCTCGCTCAGCCAAGGCGGAAGACGCTTTAAGCGTTCTTTCAGCTCATCCATTTTCGGTGCGTAATACTGCCGCTGTTCCTGCGGCATGTGGTAAAAAGTAACGGCAAGCTGGGCAAGTTTTTTGGCGTATCCTTCCTGCTCTTCCCTTGTCGGTACGTTGCGTTCCTGGTTTTCCTGCATAGCGACCCTCTTTTCCGCTTGTTGATCAAGTATTTCTCTGTAAAGTCTTTTTCCTTTTCAGTTAAAACCTCAATTAAAGTATCTCTACAAGACTTTTTATCTTCTCAAAAATTTCGCTGCGCGTGTACATGTTATCCCCTTTACAGCATTCCACCGTATGCCATCCAAGCTCTTGTGCGCAGTAGTTTGCGGCGCGGCGGCTTTGGCGCAGGTAAGCAGCATCTTTTTCGTGGATGTCTTTTTTCGCCTCATCCCCGTGATAGCGCTCTTCCATCAAGCGCTGTGAAATCTGAGGCTCCACATCTAAATAAATCACAAGATCCGGACGCGGTATCCCCATCTTTTGATATTCCAAATCAAACAGCCACTGCAAATAAGACGCCCATTCACTCCGCGGCAATTTTGCACACTGATGAACCGCATTGGATGTCGTGTAACGGTCGGCCACCAAGATACCTCCCGCTTCATAAAATTCGCCCCAATCTTTGCGGTATCCCGCATACCGATCTACACTGTAAAACAGCGATGCGGCATAGGCGTTGACGTCTTGTGCGCTGTCCCCGAATTCTCCGGCTAAGTACATTTTCACAAGCGCGCTGGAATCGCTTTCATAATTCGGGAATGTAATTTTTCGCACTGAAATCTTTTTCTCTCGCAAAAACTCATAAAGGAGATTTGCTTGCGTGGCTTTTCCGCTTCCGTCCAGACCCTCTAAAACAATGAGTTTTCCCTTCATGCGGACTTTCACCCCTTTATTGCCTTTTCATTGCTTATAAGCGCTTCATGGGCGCATAATTTGCCATCGTTTTTTTGATTCCCGCTGTGTCAAACTGCACTTCCACAATGCAATCGCCTGCAACGGGGGTCACTTTCAGCACTGTGCCTTTGCCGAACACCTTATGCTCTACGGCATCACCCGGCTGATAACTTGTGCCTGTCTGCTTTTTCTCCGGCTGTGCCGCAGATGCAGTACCGGCGCCGACACCGGGACGGCCAAAGCCCGGCTGATAATTTCGCGCACCGCTTTGCACATAACCGGCATTCACACCGGAGGTTCTCGCTGCGGTTCGCTGAATGATCGGCGCCTGTCGCTGCGCATAGGCCATGCGCGCATCATTCATGCGCTTCATCGCACTGCTCTGACGGCCTTCCAGCAAATCGCTGTCAATTTCATCTAAGAACCGCGACGGACGGTAGCGCTTTGTTTGTCCGAAAATCATGCGCGACATCGCATTGGAAAGATACAGCTCTTTTTTCGCGCGCGTAATGCCAACATAGCAAAGACGGCGCTCTTCTTCCATATCTTCCTGCGAATAACGGCTCATCTCACCGGGGAAAATGCCCTCTTCCATGCCGATGATGAAGACGTATTCAAACTCAAGCCCTTTCGCGGCGTGCATCGTCATCAGAACAACAACATCGGCACTTTCGTCGTAGCTGTCAATATCGCTGATGAGCGCGACTTCCTCCAAAAATCCGGCAAGCGTGGCCTCTTCTCCCTGCTGGTCGGCATAAGTTTTCACAGAGGATACCAGCTGACCGATGTTTTCTAAGCGTGTTTCGCCCTCTTCTCCGGCAGCTTTGAGCATCGCGCGATACCCGGTAATATCCAAAATTGCATTGACAAAAGCATCCAGCGGCATCGTTTCATACGCTTGCACCATTTTTTGATAAACAAGGTGATAAAAACTGTCAAGTGCCGAAGCCGAACGCCCTAAGCTGGGATAATCTTTGGGATTGTCCAGCACATCCAGCATCGCAACGCCGTGCTCAGCGGCAATATCGGCTAAATTCTGCACGGTTGCCGCACCGATTTTTCTTGCCGGCTCGTTGATAATGCGGCGCAGACGCAAATCATCCTGGCGGTTTGCCACGATGCTCATGTAAGCGAGAATATCTTTAATTTCCTTTCGGTCATAAAAGCGTCTGCCGCCCACAATTTTGTACGGAATACCCGCGCGTGCAAAGTAACTTTCAATGGGGCCGGACTGGGCGTTCATACGGTAAAGCACCGCATGGTCTTTGAGCTTTGCGCCCTCTTTCACATGCTTGCCGATTTCGGCAACCACCTGCGCCGCTTCATCCGTTTCATTGTCCGCTTGCAGACAGACAATCTTTTGCCCTTCGCCGTTGTCTGTCCAAAGCGTCTTTCCTTTTCGAGCGCGGTTGTTTTGAATCACACAGTTCGCCGCATTCAAAATATTGGATGTCGAGCGATAGTTCTGCTCAAGGCGAATCACCTTGGCCCCGGGGAAATGCTCTTCAAAATTCAGGATATTTTCAATCGTAGCCCCGCGGAAGCGGTAAATGCTCTGGTCGTCGTCACCTACGACGCAGACATTTTGATGACGCCCCGCCAAAAGGTACACAAGCTGAAACTGTGCAATACTCGTATCCTGATACTCATCCACGAGCACATAACGGTAGCGGTTTTCATAAAATTCGCGAATATCCTCATGCTCCGACAAAAGGCGCACGGTGTTATAAATCAAATCATCAAAATCCATTGCGCCCGCCGAAAACAGCTTTTTCTGATAAGCTTCATATACGCGTGCCAAAGAGGTGCTGCGCACATCCTTCGCTTCGGCAATGGCATCGCGGGGGCTGATCATTTTATCTTTCATGCGTCCAATCGCAGAAAGCGACGCTTTGAGCGGCAAAAATTTCTCGTCAATCGAAAGGGTTTTGTAAATATCTTTCATCGCCCGCTGCTGGTCGTCTGTATCGTAAATGGTAAAGCTTTTAGGATAGCCCAGCCTGTCGGCATCGCGCCGGAGCATGCGCACACATGCTGAATGGAACGTAGAAGCATGTACATCCTGCCCGGCTTGTCCGAGCATCGCGCTCAAACGGTTTTTGAGTTCTCCTGCCGCTTTGTTTGTAAACGTAATCGCTAAAATATGGTACGGATACACCGGCCGTTCGCTCAGCATCTGTTCCAGTTCTTCACTGGGCGTTCCCCCGCTGTTCACAATTTCAGCAAGCTCCTGCACGTGTGCCTGCGTACAGCCTGCGGGGATTCGCTGTGAATCATGTGCACGCCCGAACCGAATCAGATTGGCAATGCGATTGACAAGCACCGTTGTTTTTCCGCTTCCTGCCCCGGCTAAAATCAAAAGCGCCCCGTCTGAAAAGAAAACGGCCTGCTTTTGCTGTTCGTTCAGATTTTTAAATTGTTGTTCGATATAATTCCTGCGCAGCGCCGGAAACTGCTGTTCCATCATAAACTACCTCTTGTTTTCCTGATAATCGTACATAGTATACCATATTTTGCAGGGAATGAAAAGCATCTCCCGGAAAGCCGACGCAATTCTGCTGAAAAATTTACGTTTCGCGCAAAAAGCCGCAAAAACCTTAAAAATCGGCTTTTGCGGCTTTTGCGGCTTTTGCTGTATCAATTTATGCTGCATTCAATTGTTCAGAGCTGACATGCTCTAACAGCGTTTCATAAATCTGACGCGTTGCAGCTTCGTCCTTCCCGCTGACTACTAAAACCTCATTTTGCAGTTCCAGCACGACAGCCGACGTACATTTTGTATAACTATAACGTGTATAAGTGCCAAATTCATCGTTGCGGAATGTTCCCATGAGAAGCCGCGGTGAACCAAAGCCATTTGTTCTGATTCCGTGCACATCCTGTTCGCGATATTCCAACGCCTGAATGTCGTCATACGAAATAGAGGCGTCCGGCCAATAATCTGCTTGAAGCGTCATAGCAGTGTCACTGTATTCTACCGTAATATCGCCGGTAAAGAGCATCACCCCGACGAATACGAGAACCAAAACACCAATTCCCAACGTTACAAACCACCAAATCCGCGTTTTTTTCTGCTGCATCATCGGGTCGTCAACATGAAACGAATTGTTTTTTGTTTGCTTGCGATAGTAAAGATAGGAATAGGCAATCGGGACAACAGCGATCACGACAATCGCTGCAATCAGCACGCTTACGGAAATATCCGCAGGCAGAAATGCACTCATCAGCATCACAAGACCACCGGCAACCCATACTTTTCCGCCAAAGCGATGTGTTTTCACCCAGTTTTCTTCATTGCTGACAGTCCATGGAACACGGATTCCCATCGTGTAATTGCGTTTCATCTTTGGGAAATAATTTCCCATAATCAGAAAGAGCACTCCCAAAAGAACCTCCATCCATGTTGTCATATTCATTTCTATTCCCATAGAGGCTGCGTAAATCATGCCGCTTGAAATCCAAGACAAAACCGGAAAAATGAAAAAGACAAGATTAATCGCCTGTTCCGACTGCTCACGGTTTCGTGCGTCCAAAAAGACAAGAGCGGCAGTAATCCAATGGAACACAAGCAAAAGAATCGGTGTTCCAAAGACAGCAAAAGCCTTGCCGGACCAGCCGTCTATTTGCCCGCTAAAGCCCCAATGCGTAGGCATTTTTTCGGGCAGCTGTCCCCACAGAAACACACCGACAACGATCGGCAGCAACAACATCACTGATGTGAGCAACAATATTTTTTTATGTTTCATCATTTGGGTTTCCTCCCTTCAAATCAGCGGCCCAGAGCATTAACTCTTCCAGCACCGAGGCATTGAGCTCGTAAAAAATGTATTTTCCCTCTCTGCTGTCACGAATCAGCTGTGCATCCTTTAAAACAGCCAAATGACGCGAAACTGCCGCGGCCGTAATGGAAAAATGGGCCGTAATTTCCCCGGCGGATAATTTCTTCTCTTTTAACAAATTCAAAATTTCTCGCCGCACAGGGTCGGAGATGGCCTTTAACGTTTTTTGCAAACTCACTGCGCTCGCCTCCTTTCACTCATTTAACAATTAAGTTAATTGTTAAATGAAGTATAGCACTGCCCCATTAAACTGTCAAGTATGCAAAGTGCATCATTTTTTGCCGCTTTTTTGCCAATTTCACGAATGGAAACCGCTGCTTTGTCGTCGGCTGCCAATTCCTAAAAGCCGAAATTTCAAAAAAAGCAGAAAAATAAAGTGCTCTTTCTGTACACAATAAAAGCTGCGCACTTCGGCAATCCCGACACCATGCCGTGAAAGCGCTGAGTTTCTGCTTTCTTCATCAACGGCGCGGCGCTTTTTCTTGCCTCGTGCGCAGCTTTTATTTTATCAAGTATCCCCTGCTTATTCCGGCAGCTCTATTTCTCCTTGAGGGTTCACATAACCCAGAATGGAAGGGGGCAGAACTGGCGGATGATCTGCAAAGCACAATGCCTGCAAATAGGTTTCCTGTGCAGTTTCTTGTTTTGAAATATCATTTAAGTAAAACTTTGCGAGCACTTCCCCTTTCTCAGCATATTGTCCGGTTTTTTTCAAAAGACGAATTCCGGCCGCATGGTCGATTACGCTTTCTTTCGTTTCGCGGCCTGCCCCCAGCAGCATTGCCGCAAGGCCGATTTTCTCAGCATCCATATGGGTAAGATACCCTGTCTTCGGGCTGCGAACGTCAATACAATGAGCGGCCTTCAAAAACGGCTCACCTTGTTCGATATGCGCTGTGCTTCCGCCTTGTGCACGAATCATCTGCAAGAATTTTTCAAATGCTTTTCCGCTTTCAAGCGCACTTTTCGCCTGCTGCAAGCACTCCCTCAAAGAACCCTTCCCTGCCAGCATTAAAAGACGCGCCGACAGCATCAAACATTCGTGTGTTAAATCCGCAGGGCCCTTTCCCAAAAGGGTGTCCACGGCTTCCTCTACTTCCAAAGAATTTCCGATACAAGCCCCCAGCGGCACATCCATATTCGTCATGAGCGCCGCCGTTTGTTTGCCGTGGGCGCGCCCAATCTCTACCATACAGCGGGCGAGCTGTTCTGCTTCACGCTGAGTTTTCATAAATGCGCCGCTTCCCACTTTTACATCCAGCAAAATACAATCTGCACCTGCGGCCAGCTTTTTGCTCATAATGCTTGACGCAATTAAAGGAATACATGAAACCGTTGCTGTTACATCGCGCAGAGCATACATCTTTTTATCAGCCGGGGCAATGTGCTCACTTTGTCCCATCACGGCTAAGCCGATTTCATTGACCTGACGAAGAAATTGCTCCTGCGTCATCGTAACACACAGGCCGGGAATCGATTCAAGCTTATCCAAGGTGCCTCCCGTATGGCCCAGCCCTCTGCCGCTCATTTTTGCCACGCACAAGCCGCACGCAGCTGCAATCGGGCCGACAATCAAGGTGGTTTTATCGCCGACGCCTCCTGTTGAATGTTTATCCACTTTAACGCCGCTGATGGCGCTTAAATCCAGTTCTTTACCCGACTTTGCCATCGCCGCTGTCAAAAATGCTGTTTCCTGCGCGGTCATCCCTTTCAGATAGACCGCCATCATCCAAGCACTCATTTGATAATCGGGAGTTGTCCCTTGCGTGTAGCCTTGAACGAGCCACTCAATTTCTTTCCCGGTCAACTCCTGTCCGTCGCGTTTTTTTGCAATCAAATCTACCATTCGCATTCTTTCTTCGCTCCTTTCTCTCGGCTTTCTGAAATGCCCGCAATCTGAAAGAAAAAGCAAAAAAGGGAAAGGCCGCGCCTTTCCCCTTTGCAAACATCACGGCGCGCATCGCCTAACGCTTACGCCTGCGAGGGAGCGGACGGGTCAGCTTTCGCCGTTTCCTGCGGCGCCACCTGAGCCTCTACCTGTCGTTCCCGACTTCCGTTCTCCTCTTTTTCTTCCATAGGCTCCAAGCTTCCGCCCTCCATAAGAATACGGAACTCTTCCCCTGTTAATTTTTCACGCGCTTCCAGCTCTTTCGCCACAACATGCAAGCGATCCATGTGTTTTTCCAGCATGGCGCGGGCTGTTTCAAAAGCTTCGTCGAGCATTTCTCGAATTTCCGCGTCAATTTCAGACGCCACTTCTTCGGAGTAGTTGCGTCCCGACGCCAAGTCGCGGCCCAAGAAGGTTTCACCGGGATCGGTGCCGTACACCACAGGGCCCAGACGCTCAGAGAAGCCGTAGCGCATTACCATATTGCGGGCAATCCGTGTTGCACGCTCCAAATCGTTTGATGCACCCGTTGAAATATCATCCAGCACCAGCTTTTCCGCCACACGGCCGCCAAGCAGCGTGACAATTTCCTCCGCCATCTGATTTTTAGTGACGTAATTTTTATCCTCTGCGGGCAAACTCATCGTATAGCCGCCGGCCATTCCGCGCGGCACAATGGAAATTTCGTGAACCGGGTCTGCCGTTTCGCTGTAATAATGCGTAATGGCATGGCCTGCCTCATGGTATGCTGTCAGACGTTTTTCCTTTGCGGTTACCACACGGCTCTTCTTTTCAGGGCCTGCCACCACCTTGATGGTTGCCTCTTCGATTTCTTTCATGGTGATCGCCTTTTTACTGCGGCGTGCGGCAAGAAGCGCCGCCTCATTCACCAAGTTTTCCAAGTCAGCGCCTGTGAAACCGGCCGTTGTCTTTGCAATCGTCTTCAAGTTCACATCCGGTGCAAGCGGTTTTTTGCGGGTGTGTACCTTCAACACTTCTTCGCGGCCTTTGACATCCGGCAAACCAACATACACCTGCCGATCAAATCGGCCCGGGCGCAAAAGTGCCTTATCCAAAATATCGGCGCGGTTCGTGGCTGCAATGACAATAACGCCTTCATTTGCACCGAAGCCGTCCATTTCAACCAGCATCTGGTTCAAAGTTTGCTCACGTTCGTCATGGCCGCCGCCCAAACCGGTTCCGCGTTGACGGCCCACTGCATCAATTTCGTCAATGAAAATAATGCTGGGCGCCGTCTTTTTCGCTTTATCGAATAAATCGCGCACGCGCGAAGCGCCGACACCGACGTACATTTCTACGAAATCAGAACCGGAAATCGAATAAAACGGTACGCCCGCTTCCCCCGCACAGGCACGCGCCAGCAGGGTTTTACCGGTACCCGGAGGGCCGACAAGAAGCACACCGTGCGGAATTCTGGCACCGAGCGTATTAAATTTTTGCTGATTTTTCAAAAACTCAACAATTTCTTCCAGCTCTGCCTTTTCTTCATCCGCGCCCGCTACATCTTTAAACGTAGCTTTTCGCCCTTGATCCGACTGATCTTTCACTTTGGCGCGCCCGACATTCATCGCTTTGCCGCCGCCGGCCTGCATATACATAAAATAGTACAGTCCGCCCATCAGCAGGACGCTGACAAGAATAAACGGCAGCATCGTCAGAAGGAACGGCGTTTCCGTATTGGGCAGAATGTCATACTCCCACTCTTGGTCCGGGTGTGTCTTTTCAAAAGCGGCAATATATTCATCCAAATGATCGACAAACAGTCCCGCAGAAGGCAAGCTGTATACAATTTTGTTTGCATTGCTTTGGGCCGCCGCCGTTTGATTGCCGCCGAACAGAGAGAGCGAACCGATGGTAGACTGTGTCCAATCCTCCTGCTTTTCCGGCTTTTTCAAAGCGCCCTCTGTCAACACCATTTGAAGGGAATTATTTTTTAGGTTCAGGGTAAAAGTTTCTACCTGCCCCTTTTCAAAATACGAAATAATTTCGCTGTATTTTCGAGATTGCTGCTGTTCCCCTCCCATTCCGGATACAATGAACAGCATAATGACAATGCCCAGCACCAGAAGAATCACCAAACCATTGGTTCCTCTGCGTTTGTTCAAATTCTATCACCTCTTTGGGCAAAGCCCGATTTATACGGAATACACTTCCGGTTTCAAAATGCCGATATAAGGCAGGTTGCGGTATTTTTCATCATAATCCAAACCGTAACCAACAACAAACTCATCGGGCACAGAGTATCCGATATAGTCTGCCTTTAAGTCTACTTTGCGGCGGGCGGGTTTATCCAGCAGCGTCGCAATGCGGATAGAGCGCGGCTCACGGCCCTCCAGCAGCTCCTTCAAGTAGCTCAGCGTCATGCCGGAGTCCAAAATATCTTCAACAATCAGCAGATCTTTATCCTTTAAGGGAACATCCAAATCCTTCACGATTTTGACAACGCCGCTCGATTTCGTACCGGCGCCGTAGCTGGAAACCACCATAAAATCAATTTCTGCCGGCACATCGATTTCACGCATTAAATCAGCTAAAAAGACAACAGCACCTTTTAAAACGGTGACAATCATCAAATTTTTTCCTTGATAATCCTGCGTGATCTGTCGGCCAAGTTCTTTCACTTTCTCGCGCAGTTCTTCCTGCGTTAAAAGTACTTTTAAGATATCATCATGCATGCTCATTTTTTACATCTCCTTTAAAAACGGTGTTCCCGGCACTTACCGCACATGAAACTCCACAATCATTTTTGTGGCGGCCGAAACCGCCGCCGAACGGGAAACACCCCAGCCCGGCGCCCACAAAATTTCGCTTCCCTTTGCTAAAACAGGAATTTGCTCCCGTTCCGACAGCGGAATTCTCGCTTCGGAATACCATTTTTTCAGCGGTTTTGTAACATTTCTTTCCGCAGGGCAAAAGGTATCTCCGGGCTGTTTGGTACGAAACTGTGCGTCATCACTTATCATATCATAATCTGCCCAAAATTTTAAGGCTTTTTTCTCATCTTTTGCAGAAAAGTTTGCTTTTTTTACAGGCACAAGTGTAATTTCCAATATTTTTGCGTTCGGCCCTTCAATCACGCCCTCAGAAAACGGCTGATGCCAAGGCTCCCGGTCAGACGGCATTCGCCTTTTTTCCACAGAAAGCCGTCCCTGCGACACACGAAAAATACAGTCTTTCGATACGGCAATTGCGCCCCCTTTTTTTAAGAGTGCACAAATTTGACCGCATAGTGCAGTTTTCTCGGGCTTTGCTCCGCTTTTCAAAATAAGCAGGCGCACCGCCTCACGTGCGACGGGCGCAGGTGCACTTGCCAAACATTCCGCATCGTAGCAGCCGTACTCACATAGTGCCTGCTCCAAAAGCTGGTGCGCGAGTTCTTCCAGCCAATCAGACATTTCCCGCATTTCCTGAGAAAAGCGCAGCAAGGCCTCCTGTGCTCCGGGATGCACTTTTTCCAACACCGGGAGTGTTTCGTTCCGGATACGGCCTCTTGTGTACTGAAGCGTTGCATTTGTGGCATCTTCACACCATCCTTGCCCCCGCAGAGCAAGCCAACGGCGCACGTCGCCCCGTGCCGTTTGCAAAAAAGGGCGAATGACAACGCCGTTGCTGCTTTTCATCCCGGCGGCACCGTGCACAAACGTTCCGCGCAGAATATGAAAGAGAACGGTTTCCGCTTGATCATCTTTTGTATGGGCTACGGCGATTTTCGCATTTAAAGCTTCTGCGGCGCTTTTCAAAAACGCATACCGCTCCTTTCTTGCCCATTCCTCAGACATGTCGCTGCTTTGCGGAAAAAGCTGTTTTACCAGTAAAGGAATTCCAAGTTTTTTGCACAAGGCACGCACAAACATTTCCTCCGCTTTCGCCTCGGCGCGAAGTCCGTGATTGACATGCGCACCCACAAGCCTTGAAATTCCCAGCGCTTCACGATTCTCAGAAAGGAAAAGCAGAAGGCCGACAGAGTCACCGCCACCCGAAACAGCAGCGATCACCGTATCGTCCGGCTGAATCAGCCCGTCTTTCGCAATGAGCGCCCATGCGCTCTCAAGTCGTTCATCCATGATAGCCATCCAAATTGGTAAATCTTGTATGTGCACCGTCCCACATGAGTTTTGCGGTTCCGGTTTCTCCGTGGCGGTTTTTTGCCACAATGCATTCGGCTTCCGTCACACCGTTTTCACCCGCGTTATCCTCATCCTTGTTATAGTATTCATCACGGTACAAAAAGAGCACCGAATCGGCATCCTGCTCGATAGAGCCGGAGTCACGCAAGTCGGAAAGCATCGGACGATGGTCGGCACGGTTTTTTTCCGCGGAACGGGAAAGCTGTGACAGCGCTAAAATAGGGACATTCAGTTCCTTTGCCATAATTTTTAAGTTTCGTGTGATTTCACTGATTTCCTGCACACGGTTTTCTGTGCGCCGCCCGGTGCTCATCAGCTGCAAATAGTCGATAATCACAACGTCAATGTTCCCTTTATGGGGGTCTTGATTAATTCTTTGAATTTTCGCTTTCATCTCAGCGACGGTAATTTGCGAAGTATCATCCAAGAAAATATTGGTTTTCGCCAACACTTCAGAGGCTCGCACAAGGTCTGTCCAGTTTGCATCTGTTAAATTTCCCGTGCGGAACGCTTGACTGTGAATCGCTGCCTCACCGGACAAAATGCGGTTGACAAGCTGGTCTTTCGTCATTTCCAAACTAAACATTGCCACACCCAAATTTTGGCGTTTGGCGATATTCGTGAGAATATTCAATGCAAAGGAGGTTTTTCCCATACCGGGTCGTGCGGCCAAAATAATTAAGTCTGAGCGTCCCAGTCCGGTGAGCATCATGTCGAGATAAGTAAACCCTGTGGGAATTCCGAGATATCGGTCGCGGTTTGGGCCTCCGATTTCCTGCAAATGCGCCAAGGCGTCTACAATAACATCACTGATGGAAGTCAGCGCATTGGACGATGAACCGGCTCGGATTTGATAAATTTGACGCTCGGCATGTTCGAGCAGCAAATCGGCATCGGCTTCTTCCCCGGTGCTTTCCAAAATATTTTTTGCCGCAAGCATCAGCGCACGGACGCGATAACGCTCTACAACAATTTTCGCGTAATGCTCAATATTCGACAGAGTCGGAACCCACTCCGCCAACTGCGTTACATAGACTTTCGCCTCGTCCGGCGTTGAAAAAATTTCGGCTTCCTGCACTGCGGCCAGCAAGGTGACAAAGTCAACTGCACCGCTTTCGGAATACAAGCGGGAAATTTGTTCAAAGATGGAGCCGTTGTTTTTGTAATAAAACATTTTCGGCTCTAGCATTCCCGCCACTTTGGCAAATAAACTGCTGTCAACAATCAATGCGCCGAGCACCGCCTGCTCAGCTTCCATGCTGTATGGCAGATTTAAGCCCATTGCGTCCAAAGAAACGCTTGTTTCTCCCGCCATTTTGTATCTCCTTTCATTGAGAGCTTTTTAACAAAGAAATGCGCAGCCGTTCGCAAACGCTGCAAGCACCTCTTATGCAAGAAACAATTCTATTCCTATTTTTCAAAAAGCCCTGCATTGTATCCTGCCAAATTACCGGGGCAGCACCGCGCTGAACGGATGCCCTCTGCAACGGGAAAACAAGGCCCGCCGAGCATATCGGCGCGCCTTGCCCTTTTATTCCACAACGGATACTTTAATTTTCGCCGTAACCTGCGGGTAAATTTTTACCTCAATTTCAAATGTACCGAACGTTTTAATATCGCTGTCCAGCACAACTTTGCGTTTATCAATCTGCTCGCCGAGATTTTGCGAAACGGCCTGAGCAATGTCTTTTGCCGTTACAGAGCCGAATAATCTGCCGCCTTGGCCGGCTTTTGCTTGAATGGAAACCGTCTTTCCTTCCAAGCGCGCAGCGACCGCCTTTGCCTGCGCCAGTTCCTCGGCTTTGTGGTGTTCTTGCGCTGCTGCTTTCGTTTTCACTTCATTCACAGCAGCCGCATCGGCAGGAACCGCCAGCTTGCGAGGAAACAAAAAGTTTCTTGCGTATCCGTCGGACACCTCATACATGCCGTCTTTTTTACCGATGCTTTTTACATCTTGCTTTAATACTACTTTCATCGAATCTCTCTCCTATTCCGGGCAGTTTTTATTCCATTGAAACGCTGCCCCTCCTGATTTTGCAATTAGTACAGATTCAGAGCTTGCTTCAAGCCCGTACAGTATGCCTGCTCTGTTCTTTTTTCTGCTCTTCCCGATATTCAGCAATGGCTTCCAAAATTTTCTGACGCGCTTCTTCAATGGACATATCCTTGAGCTGTGCACCGGCCATCGTAAGGTGACCTCCGCCCCCCAATTTTTCCATAATGAGCTGGACGTTCACTTCGCCCATACTGCGCGCAGAAACGCTGATTTGATTGCCGACATTCACCGCAACAACACTTGCCTGGATCCCGTTAATGGTCAGCAAGTCGTTGGCCGCCTGAGGAATCACAACATTCATTTCCGGAGGAAGCTCTGCCGAGCAGACCACCGCACAGCCCATATACATCTCGGCCTGCGTCACAAGCTGAGACTTATAGGTATAATCTTCAAGGGAAGAGTTAAACAGCTTTTTTACCGCCTGCGTCTGCGCACCCATTCGCCGCAAATACGCCGCCGCTTCAAAGGTTCTCACTCCGGTATGCAAGGCAAAATTCCGCGTATCAAGCGTCATGCCTGCTAAGAGCGCCTGTGCCTCCTGCGGTGTCAATCGCGTTTGCTTATCGCCTTCCACATACTGCAAAAGCTCCGTGACAAGCTCTGCGGTGCTCGACGCGTACGGTTCATGATAAAATACAACGCAGTCCTCAATGTGTCCCACACATTTTCGATGATGGTCAATTACAACCACATTTTTTGCGTGCCGATACAACTCTTCGGATTCTAAAAGATACGGCAAATGCGTATCTACAATGATTAAAAGGGTATCGCCGTAAAGATGTCCGCTCGCCTGTTCAGGACTTAAAAATTCTACCGTTCCGGCAGCTTTCATTTCATCAATCAAATTTCCGGCCAGCGTCTTTTCTCGGTTTACCACCACGGCGGCCTTCTTTTGACAAATTTTGGCAAAACGCACCATGCCGACCGCGGCACCGATCGCGTCTAAATCAGACATTTTATGGCCCATCACAAGCACATTATACGACTGCGCAATCAAATCGCGGATGGCAGCGGAAACAATGCGGCTTCTCACCTTGCTTCGCTTTTCGACGCTGCGCGTCACGCCGCCGAAAAAGCTGAAACCGTCCGCGCTTTTCACCGCCGCCTGATCACCGCCTCGGCCAAGCGCCATATCCAGCGCCTGAGCCGCCATTTTTTCGCCCTCTGCCAATGTAGGAGCGCCCCGTCCCACGCCAATGGACAATGTGACAATCGTGTTATCGGCGTCCGCACCGAACGTTCTCACTGTGTCCAAAATTGAAAATCGGGAGCGTACAATCTCCTGCATGTGGCGTTCTTCCACAACGGCCAAGTATTTGGAAGCTGAAATATGCCGCATAAAGCCCGTCGTCGCCCCAATGAACTGATCCAGCGCGTTTTCCACATCGTTCATGATACGGGCGCGGTCTGTTTCTTTCATTTCTTTCAAAAGCTCATCATACGTGTCAATGGTAATGAGCATCACGCTCGGGCGCGACGCGGCATACTCGTCGCAGGTGTCGAGCATCTGCGTTTCGTCCACTACATAGAGGACGCGCATCACATCGTTTTTTGAGCAAAAAACGCGGCATCGGCGGCCGTTGACGGTTAACAGCTGTCCTTCCCCCTGCACGGCTTGTTCCAACCGGAGCTGGGGCATCAGGTCCGCCAGCGGCTGCAGGCACATTTCCTGACCGTCGGCAATTCTGTTGAGAAACGCATCATTGTACCAGACAATGCGGTCTTCCTCTGCAACCAGCACGGGAAGCGTCAAGCTTGCCAGGCTGCTCTGCGCGGCCGTACCAGCATCTGCTGCCCGCAGGAAACGGCCGGAAGCTTCCCGAAAACGGCGCAAGCCTGCATAGAGCCACAAAAGCACCAAAGCTAAAAACAGCACGATGGGAATCACCCATGCCGGCTTGAGCACTGCCAGCGTGATGCACATTGCCACACATGACAATGTTAAAAACAAGAGCAGCGTATCCAGCGCAATCAGTCGCTTTTTCATTTTCCCACACCTTTCACCGACACTCTGCACACCGTTTTAGGCGTGGGTGCCTGTCAAACCTCCATGATAATCGGCAAAATCATGGGACTGCGCTTCGTCTTCCTGTATAAATAAGACGAAACCGTTTCCCGAATTTTCATTTTCACCATGCTGTGATCCAGCATATCACGGCGATTCAAATTGCCCAGCATTTCACGCACTGCGCCGCGTGCGCCGTCTAAAAGCTCTTCGCTTTCGCGCACATAAACAAAGCCGCGTGTCACGATATCCGGCCCTGCCAGAACCGTACCGGAAGAGCCGTCGACCGTAGTCACCACAATGACAAGGCCGTCTTCCGACAAGTGACGGCGGTCGCGCAAAACCGTGCTTCCGACGTCACCTACGCCAAGACCGTCTACGAGCACGGCGCCCGCCGTGACGCTTTCCTCAACGGTCAGTCCGTCAGCGGACAGCACAATGCAGTCGCCCGTTTCGCCGATATAGATATTCTCCGGCGGCACGCCTACGGCCGCAGCAGTCATCGCATGCTTTTTCAGCTGCTTATACTCGCCGTGCACAGGCAGGAAGTACTGCGGGTTTGCCAGCGTGAGCACCAGCTTTTGCTCTTCCTGACAGGCATGGCCCGAAACGTGAACATCGTACATCGATTCATAAATTACTTCTGCGCCCAGCTTGAGCAGGCCGTTGACCACCTTTGTCACCATTTTCTCGTTGCCGGGAATCGGCGTAGCGGAAATAATGATGAAGTCACCCTCGCCGATGCGCACATTGCGGTGGCTCGCACTTGCCATGCGCGACAGCGCGCTCAGCGGCTCACCCTGGCTGCCTGTTGTGATGAGCACCACTTTCTCAGGCGGATACTGGTTGATTTCTTCAATGCTGATTAAAGCCGTTTCCGGCGCATGCAGATAACCCAGCTCCAGCGCCATCTCGGTATTATTCACCATGCTGCGGCCCGAAACGGCCACTTTTCTGCCCGACGCGACCGCCAAGTCGATAATCTGCTGAATGCGGTACAGATTGGATGCAAAGGTTGCAATCACAATCCGCTTGCGCTCGGCGCGGCGGAACAGCGCCGCAAAGCTTTCCCCCACTTTGTGCTCGGTTGCGGTAAAGCCGGGGCGCTCGGCGTTTGTAGAGTCGCTCAAAAGCGCCAAAACGCCTTTTTTGCCGTAAGCGGCAATGGTGGCAAGGTCGGTAGGCCCGCCGGAAATGGGCGTGTAGTCAATCTTAAAGTCGCCCGTTTGCAAAATCACACCCGCCGGGCACTCGATGGCAAAGCCCACGGCATCGGGGATGGAATGATTCACATGAATCGGCTCAATGACAAAACAGCCGAGTTTAAAGCGGCGCGACGGCGCAATCTCGTGCAGCTTAGCCGACGAAGCAAGCCCGTGCTCTTCCAGTTTATTTTTAATCAGGCCAAGCGTTAAGCGCGTAGCGTAAACGGGCACTTGAAACTCGCGCAGCAAATACGGCAGTGCGCCGATGTGGTCTTCGTGGCCGTGCGTGATTAAAAGCCCTTTGATTTTATCTTTGTTCTGCAAAACAAAGGTAAAATCGGGAATCACAAGGTCAATGCCGAACATTTCACTGTCCGGAAAGACAAGGCCGCAGTCTACCAAAAGCATGTCGCCTTCACACTCATAAAGAGTGATGTTCTTGCCCACTTCCCCAAGGCCGCCCAGCGGGTAAATCTTCACCTGCTTGGCCTTTGCGCCCATCGGACGGCGGCGGCGTGAACCAAACCCTTTCTGCGGACGCATTCTGCTGTTCTGCGCTCCCTTTACACGCTGGGGTGCAGCATCGCCATGCTCGACCGGTGCTGTGCGCGCCATACGGCGGGGGCGCTGTTTCGCTCCCGCGTTTTGCCCTGCCTGCGCCTGTGTGCGCCCGGGCTTTCGCACCGCATGCTTTTCCGACTGCGGGTGTCGTACTTGATTCATTTGTTCCATAAATCCTCCTGTATCATAAAGTTCATATATGCTCAACAAAACTGTGAAAAAAAGACGGAGTCGCACAATCTGCGCCCTGCCCTGCCATTCTGCGCTTTGACGTATCAATTCGCCCTGCTGCGCGTGGCCGTATGCCCTTTTGCACGCTTTGTTTTTCAAGGCGGCTCAAAGCAGATTTCTTTCGGCGCGCCCTAAACGAAAACAGATATATTCAGTTAATAGCTTATCTTTTTCCCGCAGTTTTGTCAAGCTTTGCCCGGTTTATTCATGCGGTGCGCCCCCTTTCGTTTTCTTATTTACTTTTGATATCTTTTCCCTTATAATAGAGCTTGCCGGCTTCTTTTTCTGCGGAAATTCGGCGAAAAATGCCGGCTTTCAAACAGTGAGGTGACTTTGTGAAACAAGTGAATGTTTATACAGACGGTGCATGCAGCGGCAACCCCGGCCCCGGCGGCTGGGGGGCAATTCTCGAATACAAGGGCACGCGCAAAGAGCTTTCCGGCGGCGAAGCACAGACTACCAACAACCGCATGGAAATGACTGCTGTTCTGCGCGCGCTTGAAGCTTTGAAAGAACCGTGCCGAGTCGTGCTGTGCAGCGATTCAAAATATGTAATTGATGCACTCTCTAAGGGCTGGGCAAAAAAATGGCGCGCAAACGGCTGGAAACGCGGCGATAAAAAGCCCGCGTTAAACCCTGATTTGTGGGAACAGCTTTTAAACGCTTGTGAGCGCCACGAAATTGAGTATCAGTGGATTAAAGGCCACGCAGGCCACCCGGAAAACGAGCGGTGCGATGAATTGGCCGTGGAGCAGGCAGCGCGCTTTCGCTGATTTTACGAGTTGTGCTTTCTCGGTACCGCCGAAGGTGCTCTGCGTAAAACGGCAGTAAACTTTTACAAAGCAATTGTGAGGGCTCGTTGCCATGAACGCACACTTTTTCCTTCATTGGCAGAGAAAATTTGCGCAAAAGCACGATTTTTTGATTTGACCCTTGCAAATAATACCACACTGGTATATATTATTCAGTAAAGGAGCGGCCTTTCACCGCTTTTATGGGTTTTTGAAAGATTTTTTCAAGGCCCTTAAACAAAGAAAGAAGGTATTTTTGTGAATTCAATCATCTATCTGGATAATGCGGCTACCACACCGGTGGTTCAGCCTGTCATTGATGCCATGGTGCCTTACTTCGGCGAGCACTACGGCAACCCTTCCAGTATTTTTTATTCGGTTGGCGCCGAAGCAGGCAGCGCGCTCAGCGCGGCTCGTGAAAGCGTTGCGCGCAGTCTTGGCTGCGAGCCGTCCGAGGTGTTTTTCACCAGCTGCGGCTCCGAAGCCGACAACTGGGCGCTTAAAGGCACTGCGCATCGCCTGGGCGCAAAAGGGAAAAAGCACCTCATCACTTCGTGCATTGAGCACCATGCTATTCTGCACACAATGAAGGCGCTCGAAAAAGACGGTTTTGAAGTAACTTATCTTCCCGTTGACCACGAGGGGTTTGTCAATCCCGCCGATGTAAAAGCAGCCATCCGCCCGGATACCGCGCTGGTTTCTATTATGTTTGCGAACAACGAAATCGGCACCATTGAGCCGGTGGAAGAAATCGCCCAAATCTGCCACGAGCACAACGTGTGGTTTCACACCGACGCCGTGCAGGCCGTCGGCACCGTTCCCATTCGCTTTAAAGAAATGGGCTTTGATATGCTGAGCCTTTCTGCGCACAAATTTAACGGTCCCAAAGGTGTTGGCGCGCTCATTGTCCGCCGCGGTATTTTGCCCGATATCTTAATCGAAGGCGGTGCGCAGGAGCGCGGCCGTCGCGCCGGAACGGAAAACCTGGCCGGTATTGTCGGTATGGCAAAGGCGCTTGAAATTGCAGTGGGCAGCTTAGAGGAGAAATCCAAAAAGCTGAGTGCGATGCGTGACGCGCTTCAGCGCCACATTGAAACAATGCCCGACGTAACCATCAACGGCACCAAAGGGGACAAGCGTCTGCCCGGCACGCTGAACGTCAGCTTTGAAGGCGCGGAAAGCGAAAGCATTTTGCTGTTTTTGGACATGAGCGGCATTTGTGCATCCTCCGGCTCGGCTTGCGCCTCGGGCAGCTTAGACCCCAGCCACGTTTTAATGGGCATCGGCCTGTCCCATGCACTTGCGAATTGCAGTGTTCGTTTTTCGTTTGGTGTGCAGAATACACCCGAGCAAGTGGAAATCGTCTGCAAAGCGCTGGATGAGGCCGTAGCGGAAGTTCGCCGCCGCAGTGCAATTTACGGCTGATTCTTTCCCGCGCCCCGCAATAGAATCATTTGCGCGGCTGTTTGAGCCGTGCAACTCAAATGAGAAACCACACAGCGCCTGCGGCATGCAAAAACAGGATATCGCGCATTGAGAATGTTTGTGCATTTTCTTGTATGCCCTACGCGCTGTAAAGATTGAGCGTTTTTATATTGGAAAACGCCTTAACTTAGAAGTATCAGAAAGGATTTTTCTTATGTATAGCGAAAAAGTTATGGAGCATTTTAAAAACCCGCACAACCTGGGAGAACTGGAAGACGCAAACGGTGTCGGCGAAGTCGGCAACGCAAAGTGTGGCGACGTGATGAAAATGTTTTTAAAGATTGAAAACAACATCATTCAAGATGTAAAATTCAAAACCTTCGGCTGCGGCGCCGCCATTGCCACATCCAGCATGGCCACCGATTTAATTAAAGGAAAGAGCATTGATGATGCTTTGAAAGTGACGAACAAAGCCGTTGTCGAGGCTTTGGAAGGTTTGCCCCCCGTCAAAGTGCATTGCAGTGTTCTGGCAGAGCAGGCCATCAAAGCGGCCTTGGCAGACTACTACCGCCGCCAGGGCGTTGACCCCGAACCCATCATCGGTAAAATGGAGGAAGATTGCCATCACTGCGAGCACGGATGCTGTGAGGTGTAAGGATGTCAGACGCAATCTCAGCCGGAACCCAGTTCGGCACCTTTGAAAAGCAAGACAAAATTTTGGTGGCGTTATCCGGGGGCGTAGACTCCTCCGTGACGCTGCAGATTCTGCGTGACCAAGGTTTTGATGTTTCCGCCGTGGTCATTCGCTTCTCCCCTGCGCACGATAAGGCTGTCGAAGCCGCGAAGGAAGTGGCAAAGCAGCTGAATGTTCCCTTGAGTGTCGCAGACTGCACCGATTTATTTGAGCGCTCGGTGATTGAACCGTTTTGCGAAAGCTACTGCGGCGGTGAAACTCCCAGCCCGTGCGTCATATGCAACCCGCTGGTAAAGTTCCGCGCGCTTTGTGAAGCGGCGGATGAAATGGGCATTGAGCTGGTTGCCACCGGGCATTATGCGCGGGTAGAAGAGCGTGACGGTATGTATCATGTGGCAAAGGCCGTCAGCGAAGCACGCGACCAAAGCTATATGCTTTATCGTTTGCCGCAGTCGGTTCTGCGCCGCCTGTGCCTGCCCTTGGGAGAATTCCATAAAGAGGACATCCGGGAAATGGCGCGCGGCCTCGGCCTTGCGAGTGCCGATACCCCGGACAGCCAGGAAATTTGCTTTATCCCGGACGGCGACTACGCCGCTTTCATTCAAGCACGGGGTATTTCTGACAAGCAGGGACGCTTTATCGGCCCCTGCGGCGAGGATCTCGGTGCACACAAAGGTGTGTCACACTATACGGTTGGCCAGCGCAAAGGACTAGGAATCGCCTATGGTGAGCCGGTGTTCGTCAAGCGCATTGAAGCTTCGGGCGACATTCGCTTGGCAAAAAGCGGCGACGAGTTTTTCTGCGGCGTGGTGTTGTCGGATCTTTTCCGAACCGACGAAACGGCATTTCAGCCGGGCGAGCGCTTTGAAATTAAAATCCGAAGCCGTGCTGTGCCCGCCCCGTGTGAAGTTTCCGCTTTGCACGATTCCGGCATGACCGTCGTGTTTGACGAGCCTCTGCGCGCGCCTGCGCCTGGGCAGTCTGCCGTTTTTTACGACGGCGACATCGTCACCGGCGGCGGTATCATTCGTGAGATTTTAGAAGAAGTGTAAGCGGAACGCAATAAGCCGCTTACTGCAAAAAAGTGGATGCGTTACACGCATCCACTTTTTTGTTGAACAAAGCTGAAATTTTTGCCGCGCATCAAGCGCGATAGACAGTTTCTCCGTTTTTGATGGTTTGCAGTACGCGAATTTCCCGAATGGATTCTTTGGCAACGGCCGTAGGGTCTTGATCAAGTATCACCAAATCCGCCTGTTTGCCAACGGCAAGGCTTCCTTTTTTCTTTTCCTCAAAATACTGATAAGCGGCGTGAATGGTAACGGCTTTCAGGGCTTCCCAAACGTCGATACACTCCTCCTCGCCCAGCTTCACACCGTTTTTTGTGATGCGGTTTACCGCGCACCACACGGTTTCCAGCATATTCGGCTCAATAACCGGCGAATCCTGATGAAACGTAAAGCGGATGCCCTCTTTCAAGGCCGAACCCGCACAGCTGATGCGCTGTGCGCGTTCCTTGCCTAAATTTCGGAGATGCACATCGCCCCAATGGTAAACGTGCGCCACAAAGAAGGATGGCATCATGCCAAGCTGTTTCATCAAAGGCAACTGGTCGGGGCGCAGCATTTGGGCATGAATCATCACCGGGCGAATGTCCGGCGCATCGTCGAGCTGTCCTGTCGCACGGTTAAAGCAATTCAAATATTGCTGCGCGGCGGCATCGCCGTTGCAATGGGCCAAAAGCTGGCGCCCTTCACGCAGACTTTGGTTGATTCGTTCGGTGAGCTGTTCATCGGTCATCGTGGGATAACCGCACTCCCCTTCCCCGTTTTCGTAAGGCTTTGTCAGCCAGGCGGTGCGCGCCTGCGGAGAACCGTCCAAGAATACTTTGTATCCGCCAATTTTTAAATGGTCTTGATAGCGGTCAATATGCGCTTTGAACTTCTTTAAAAACAAGTCGCAGCTGCGAAAGTCGGCATAGGCGATGAGGTCCAGCTTGAGCAGCTTTTTTTGGCACAGCAGTTCAAACATCCCCGTCATAACATCCATAACCATGCCCTCCTGCATGGTTGCAATTCCGTAAGAAGCATAGCGCTCCTGCGCCTCCAAATAGGCGCCTTCCAACTCCTCGGGCGTGGGCATGGGAATTTTCTGCATCGCTTCAATCAGCGCATTTTCTTCGAGATATCCTGTCAGCCTTCCGTCCTTTTTCTGAATGGTTCCGCCCGCCGGAGCCGGTGTGTTTTCATCAATGCCGAGCGCTTTCAAGCCGCAGGTGTTCAGTACGCCGGTATGCCCCGACTGATGCTGAAGCAGCAAAGGGTTATCCGGGGCCGCTTCATCCAAAACGGCGCGGTCCGGCGGCACACGCTCTTCCAGCGCATTGTGGTCAAAACCCTTGACCGTAATCCACTTTCCTTTTGGGGGCTGTTTTTTCTCAAGAAAGGCGCGAATGGTCTGCACAATTTCTTCGTAAGTTTGGCAGTGTTCTACCGAAGGCTGAAGCAAAGAGATCGCGTAGCTGGTGAAATGACTGTGAGGGTCAATGAAAGCCGGCATTAAAACACGGCCTTTCAGGTCAATCAGCTGGGCTCCCTCTGCCTGCTCCATAAAATCTTCACAGCGACCCACAGCGGCAATGACACCGTCTTCCACCAAAAGTGCCTGTGCGGTGCGCGCCTTGTCCTCCATTGTTAAAATTGTTCCGCCAAAATAAAGCCGTTTTTTCATCCGCTGTCCCTCCGCTTTCCTGTAAAATTGATTCTGTTTTTCTCTGTGCAAACACACACAAATTAAAAAAACGAAATAAAGTGTTTTGCGTTATTCACTTTTCTGAAAGCCCCTAACACTATCTACATCATAGCAGACTTTTATACATTTAAAAGGGATTATTTTTCCGAAAAGCGAAAACGAAACAGGAAAAAGACTGTAATCACAAGTGTTACCAGCTCCGAAGCTAAAAATGCGAGCCACACACCCGGAATCCCCCACAAGCGAGAGAGCACAAAGGCCATCGCCGCAATCGCCGCCACGCCTCTGGAAAGAGCAATCGCCGAGGACGCCGCCCCTTTTCCCGTGGCGCTGAAAAAGCCCGAACACACCATATTGATAAAAGCAATCAGAAAGCCTAAAAAGTAAAGGCGCAGCCCCGTTTGTGCATAATCAGCCAAAGTTTGGGATTGCTCTGTGTTAAATACCGCGACCAGCTGCGGCGCAAACAGAAACACCAAGGCGGTCATTGCCACAGCAATCGCACCGGCAATTTGCAGGCCCTGACGAAGAATGAGCCGCTTTGCGTTTTCGTTGTGCGTACTGTGTGCTGCACTTGCCAAAGGCTGTAATCCTTGGGAAACGCCGTTGAGCAGCGAGGTTCCCACCAGTGCAATGTTGGCAACCACGCCATAAGCCGCCACAACAATATTGCCGCCTAAGCCCAGCAAGATAAAATTGAATACCAGCGTGGTAATGCCGCTGGAAATTTCGCCTACAAAGGCAACCACACCCAAACTGCATGCCGCACACAGCTTTCGCCACGACGGACGCCGGAGCGCGAGCCGAAGGCCGCTTTTGCCCAGTACAAAGCGCCCGGCGCACACCGCCATGCTGACAATCGGTGAAATTCCCGTTGCCAGTGCAGCACCCAGCATGCCCATCTGCATGGGAAACATGAAAATATAGTCAAAAATAATATTGAATACACCGCTGATTAACGTGGCCGCCATTGCAGTTTTCGGGGCATTGTCGTTGCGCGTAAAGGCGGTAAAGGTGTAATTGAGCATAAAGCAAGGGGCAAAGCATAAAACCACTTGAATATATCCTCGCCCTACGGCTGCGATATCAGCGTCTGCGCCCAAGAGCCGCAGTACCTGCTCCGGGGCAAAGATTCCAGCCAAGACAAACGGGATGCTCAGACACAGCGTAAAAAACACAGAGTTAAAGAAATAATGATCCGCCTGTTCACTTTCAAGCGACTTTGCCAGCGAATAGCGCGTAGCCGAGCCGACCCCCAGCATGGCCCCCAGCGCATATATCAGCCCGTAAAGCGGCAAAACCAGGTTCAGCGCCGTAATTCCATTTGCCCCCTGCGCAACGGAAATAAAAAAAGTATCCGCCAAGATATAGCAAGACATGCCCAGCATGGCAAGCACATTCGGCACAATGTATTTTGTCAGCTTTGTTTCCATAAAAACCTCCAAAAAAAACAGCACATCAATTTACAGCTTCTAAGACCTAACGCTGCAAATCAAAATGCTGTCTGCATTCTACTACCCGGTGGCAGGAAATTTATTTAAAATTGTTTCGTGCTTCGGCGAAAAAGTTTGCGGTATACAGTAATGCCGCACGTCCCATGTTCGCCTCGCAAAAATCATTCTGCATCAAGCCGCGTATATTTTCCTCAGCCGCTTTGTGCCGGATGACTTTCCCATTTTATCGCAAACACAAGAAAAAATCAATCTCTTTTTTTCGAAACATGCAAAATGAAAAAACGCCGCAAGCCACCTTTCGTCTTCCCCTCTTTTCACGGCCTTTGCGCATAAAAAAATAAGGCCGCCGGGCAAAGGCGCAAACGCCTTTTTGCCCAGCAGCTTTATTGGAAAGCCATTTTATTTCGAAATTGAATGTCAGTTAAGCGTTTGTTTCCAAGGCGTTGATGAAACGAACAAGGGCATCCGCCATTTTCTCATGTGTTACTGTATGCGGATGGCCGCACGCGCCTAAGGGGTCAAACACACTAATTCGCGGGTAGCGAAAACATATTACCTTTTCATCACACAGGCTCTTTTTATATTCTTCCACAATCTTTGTCAAGCGATGGTACAGGTAGTAATCCATCGAACCCAAGGCGCAAATAATCGTCGCATCCGGCCCGTGCAGCGCACGAAGCGTCTGAAGAAACGAAAGATATGCCTGATGAAATTGATCCTCCGCCGCTTCATAATCCCGCTGTGCCATAATCGCGGTCGTGTCATTCGTTCCTAAATTCACCACGACATAGTCTGTTCGGTGTTTTTCAAAATCCCATCTTTGATACTCTTGTTTTTCCAGCCGGTCTTCCAGCACACGGTCGGTATATTCGTACAGTTCATTCATCGCGTAGGGCAAGGGCAGTGCCTCCCATGGCGTCAGACAAATGCCTGAAATGCTGACTTGACTCCAGTCCATTCCCAAACGGCGCCCTGCAATCGCCGCATGGGAAAGCCATCCGTTTTCTTCATCTGAAAAAAAGGCGCGGTTTCGGTCTTTGGTTTCGTTGCCGAACCCGCAGGTAATGGAATCGCCGATAAATTCAATACGCTTGCGGGCAGACAAAACAGGCTTCAAAAACTGTCCCTGTGCCGAAATGCCGCAGAGCGCCGCGCCTGTTTTTAAGTTTTCCGTCAATTTCACAAGGCGAATGCGATGCGTTTGCTCGGTTTCGCTTGCAAAAAGCAAATAAGAGTCGTGCGGTTTAGAAAGTTCAAAGCGCTTACTGGGCGTTTCCTCATCGTCCAAAAACACAGCAACCCACGGCCATGTTTCACGCTCGCAGGCATTTCCCGTGGCGTCACGGTCTATTTCCTTTGCGGCATAAGCTTCGAGTACCGCCGTTAAGCACGTTCCGCAAAACCAAAACTCTATGCCGCTGCACGTCCAGTTAAAATGCAGCCGATCGGGGGCAGTTTCGCGGTAAGTCCTTCCCAATGGCACAAGCCGCTCTTCCAGCTCGTGCACAGAATAATGCTTCATCTCATTTCCCCCTTGAACAAGTGTTCAAAAATTGCGCGGGCAATCCGGCAGCCGCCTTCCGTATTCGGGTGAACGCCGTCACCAATATGACAACCATCCTGCATTTTATCCGGGACATTGGGCATGCGCATCACCATGTCTAAATCAATCAGCCCGTCTGCGAGTGCGCTGTTTTCCCGAATTCTTTGGTTGAAATCCTGCCGGATGCACTCTGCTTTTTCCCGGAAAGGTTCGCCGAAGCATCCGAACGGCATCACGGTGCTGACATAAATCTTGCTTTTGTTTTTATGCGACGTTTCAATGATTTGTTTCATGCCGTTAAAAAGCATTTCGCCTGTCGGAACTTCATTCGGACAGCCAAAAGCAAAGGCGTGGGTACAATCGTTAACCCCCTCCATGAAAAACACGGTATCCGGTGTATCCTCAATGTAAACATCGCGCACAAACCGCGAAATACCCGCCTGTCCAAAACATTTTCCATGCCCGATGATCTCTTCGACATAGCAGTCATCAAAGAGCAGACGGTTGCCGCCGATGCCATAGTTCAGCAGTGCATATTCTCCCGGCCTGTGCCGCTGTACCATCTCACGCAGAGGGTCAAAGTAATAGCCCATGTGGGTAATGGAATCGCCGAAGCATGCCAGCGTGACGGGCGGACGGTCTGTACAGATTTTCAACCCGTTGATGCCCGCCGCTGCATTGCACGGTACTGCATCGCGTGCGAAGCTCGGCAGCACTTGCAGTGTGGTCTGCATCCCCCAAAAGGCACTGCTGACGGCATCGCCGCCGCAAAACGAAGTGCGAAAGCCCTGCGCACACCAAGTTTGACACACAGAATCAATTTTCTGCGCGCTTTTAAAATAGGCAGAAATCACAATATCATATTCAGGTGTCAGAGAAAGCGCCGCTTCATCGCTGTAAAAGGCTGTGCCCGGTTCTATCGTAATTCTTTCACCGCCATCTGCCGTTATCGGCACAATTTTTGTCACCTGCTTTTTTTCTCGGTCCCAAACCCCCGCCGAAACACGCTCTAACACCAGCGGCTCACGGCCATAGGCATTGCAAAATCTCACTTGAACCGCATGCGCCGTCCAAGCGTTTTGAATCCATATTTTCTGGGTGATATCTTCCAGCGAGCCAACCTGCGCGCCCCACGGAATTTCTAACGACCCCCACACTTTTTTCCATGTACTCATACGCTCTTTTCCCATTCCTCAGTCTTTTAAGTCGTGAAGCGCCAGCCATTCATCGCACAGCTGTGTCCAGCGCGCCACATGTGGGCTTTTCATGCCTAAATCATTTTCTCCGTCTGCCACGCCCACGCCGTGCACCGCACCTTCAAAAATATGCAGCTCATAGGGAATCGCGGCATCGCTGAGCGCTTTCGCCAAGCTCATGCCGTAGCGTCCGTCATCACTCAGTGTCTGCCAGACAAAAAACGGCGGTGAATTATAGCGAATGTTTTTTTCCGGCGCAAGATAAAGGCGCTCCTGCATCGTTTCCCCGTACATATCGGAGCTTTGCGGCATCATAAAAGGCAAGGGAAACGAAACACCCGTAAGCGCTCCGTACCCGATGACCGCCGCGTCCGGACGGCACGACTCTCTTTCCACGACATCATCTGACGCAGCGTTTCCCTCTTCAAAATGTGTGGCGCAGTTGGCCGCAAGCATCCCGCCCGCGGAAAAGCCCATCACGGCCACTTTTCCCGAAATTCCGAAGCTTTCCCGCATTGCGCGCAGCAAACGCACGGCGCGCTGCATATCCGCAATCGCGTGCATTCGTGTATAAGGCTTGAGACGATACGTTAAAATCGCGGTGGGATATCCCAGCTGATGAAAATGCCATGCGGCATTCGGCCCTTCGCACCCGGTGCGAATTTCAAATCCGCCTCCGTGCACAATTAAAATAACGGTGCGCACGGTGCTGGTTTTGGGTGCAGGGATAAAAACGAGATACGGCTGGCGCTGAAATTCATCGCGCGCATCCCATTCCGGCGCTCCTTTTTCCCAAAGCGGAACGCGCTCAAACGCTTCCATTTGCGCTTCCCAATTTTGTTTAAATTGTTTCGTATTGACTGCGCCGTGCTCATCCCGGTGCCTTTCAATCGGAATAATGAAAGCGCCTCGTTCGATTGCATCGCGCAGCAGTGCAATATTGTTTTCAAACATGAGCTTGCCCTCCATTTCATCTGCGCGCATCACTTTTGCAAGTCACTGCTGTCGCACGTTTTTCTATACTCGCTGGGCGAACATCCGGCATATTTTTTGAACACCGTTGAAAAATAAGAAAAGTTTGCAAAGCCCGTTTGATCAGCCACTTCGCTCACGTTAACGCCTTCCAGCAGTTTCTTTTTTGCTTGCTTGATGCGGTATTGGTTGAGATACTCTTTAATGGAAATATCCCATTCATTTTTAAAAATACGGTTTGCATAATCCGGTGTAAGGTAAACATAGGACGCCACTTCGTCCCGCCCGATGGATTCCATATAGTGCTCATGGATAAACTGTTTCATCTGACCGGAAACGCTTTGCGTCTTTTTGCGCACTTGAATTTCACGCACAATTTGATCGGCCGTAAAGCTGACCCACTTTACCATATCAAACACGGAGGATGCGGCGTTTTTGCGCAGCTGCTGAGAAAGCTGGTCGGCAAGCAGATGATGTGCCTCAATCTCATTTTTTCGCAGAACCGTGTACATCACTTGCAAAAGGTCTTGCTGAATGGACTGCATTGCGTCCGGGCTTAGACGGTTCTGTTCCGACAAACGGCACAAAAGCGTCTGAACCGCCGTCACAATTTCCGAAACTCTCTCTTGCAAAAAAAGCTGTTCCATTTGCTCTACATCTAAGCCGATTTGCTGTTTTGGCATTGGCGCAGGCCCTCCCCAGCCGGCAAGCACTTCGCCGCGGTGGGCAACATTCGCACGGTCGAACTCTTCCATCTGTGTGCGGATTTGCGGCAGGCTATGAAAAGGGACAATCTTAGAGTAGTAGCAAGTAGGTGCGGCACCGACGTACTCCGCGGCAAAATCGCGCAATTTTTGACACTGCTGTGCCGCCTGCTCCGGCGTTTTCAGCTCATTTAATACCGCCAGGTTATACAGCGTTTCACTGTGTCCGTATGTCACTACAAGGGTTTCGTCCATGTCGGCCAGCAAATCCACCGCCAAGTTACGCAGTGCATATTGAAATAAATCCATGTTCCAGCCATCCGGCATTTTGCTTTGAGAAAGCGCCGTCAAAACCAAAACGCAGTTTTCGGTGCTTCTCAGCGGCATTTCCAGCTCTTCCATCCGTTCGTCCAATTCCTTCGGCTCCATCTGGGTTTGTCCGAGGGCAAAGTTGCGCAAAAAGGTTTGCTGGGCCAGCTTATGCCCGTCCTGCCAGCGCACAGCGGCCTGACTTTCCTTTTCCACCTTCTGCTGGTAGCGCACTTTGTTGGCCACTTTCGCCAGCACAGATTGCGTATTCTGCACGTCGAACGGCTTTGTGATATAGTCGGCCGCTTCATAGCGCAGTGCGGTCTGTGCGTATTCAAAGCTTTCGTGGCACGTCAGGAAAATAAATTCTGCCGTAATTTTTTCCTCTCGAAGCCATCGGAGCAATTCCAGTCCGCTTCCCTTCGGCATTTCAATATCACATAAGATAATCTGCGGGCAGTGCTTTTGAACTTGCTGTTTCGCTTCGGCAAAATCGTACGCTTTCACTACTTCGCTGATCCCGAGCGTTTTCCACTCCATCAAGTCACAAATAGCTTGTACGGTTGGCACATCGTCATCCACAATTAAAATTTTCATGCTTTGCTGCCCCCTTCCGACGGCAAGAAAAACACCACACGTGCGCCGCCCGTTTCCACATTCGAAATCTGCATCCACGGGCCTTCGCCGTACAAAAGATTTAATGTGTCATAAATATTCTTCAGCCCCACATGATGTTTTAAGCCTTCATTCGGAAAACCTTTCAAAACGTCCGCAGAAAAACCCTCTCCGTTATCTTCAATCACGATGCACACGAAACTTTTTTCCGCCTGTTGCTCTTTCGTCACAGAGATAAAAACGCTCAAATAACAGTCCGGGCTGAACGCGTGCTTAAAAATATTTTCAAGCATCGTTTGAATCATAAACTTGGAAACAATGAAGGCTTCTAATTCCGGCTCGCACGACGCCATATAGAAAATTTTATCCGGATACTTAATTTGCTGAAGTTTAACATAATTTTCGCAGTGAAGCAGTTCTTCTCGCAAGGGAATTTGCAAGTCGCTTTCACTGAACAAATAGCGCAGATGCTTGCTGAGCGCATTGATAAAGCGCTGGGCATCTTCAATTCGCTCGGTATACAGCAAGCTCGACACGGTTGTAATGGCGTTCAAATAAAAATGCGGTTTGAGCTGTAAGCGCAGCATTGCCAGCTGATTTTTGCTTTGCGTCAGCCGTGCTTCATACGCTTGAATTTTTAAGGCGTAAATCTCGCTGATCATCTTATTAAAGCCGTCTGCCAATACCTTGAAGTCCTCAATCGACGATTGATTTTCCATTCGGTAATTCCAGTCGCCTTTTTGCACGCGCTCCATTCCCGCTTCCAGCGAATCAACCGGCAGCAAAATGTTGCGGTGCAAACGATGCAGGTAAGCCGTTGCCGTCACCACCAGAAGCAATCCTACAAACAGCACCAATAAAAAAGAGTAAATCTGCCCTTGAACCGCCATTTGGGCGGGCTGAAGCAAATATAAATAACCCTCATAATCAGCAATCGGAATTTCGACCATATAGTACCACTGATTTTGCAGTGAAAGCAGCTCTTTCGGCTGGAGGGTATCCGTCACACGCACCGCCTGCTCATTCGTTGTAAAAATAACATGGCGCTGTGCATCCGTCATGAGATAAGAAATCCCCTCTACCGCACCTTGCTCCATTGTTTCCTGCATGAACATCGTTAAGCTTGCTCCGACGCCAACCGTGTAGCGTCCTGCGCGGTAGTGCTGAAAAAACCAAGGCTGGTCTTGAACCCAGTCCACATGCCATTTTCCAAAGACCTCACACGCTGTGCTTCGCAGTTTGGTTTCTAAGGCATATTGCGTCCCGAAACCTCTTGCGCTCACACTCATGATAATCTCGTCGTTTTCTTGTTCCAGCATGTAAAACACATCTGCCGCCTCTTGAAACTGATGACGCTCTTGCAGCACTTTCAGCGCATTTTGCTTTTTCAAATAAACGTCTAATTCTGTACTCGGTTCGTCTTGATTGGCATATGCAAAACTTGAAAGTTCCAGCAAATCTTTTGTCATGGCGTTTAAGTTTGCTTCGATATAAGAGGCATAAAGACGGCCGCCGCTTTCCATGTTCTTGACGGCATTTTTGGTCAACAGCTCAAAATTATAAAAATTGGTGATTCCGATACTTACCACCATAATGACTGTCAAAAGCAAAATGCTGATTTGAAATTTCCGCTTCAATGTTGCGCAGCGAACCTGCGGCGGCCGTTTTTGTTTCATTGCTCTTCCCCTTTCCCAAGGCTTTTTTAAGCGTAGCACACTTACCGCAATGTGACAATATCTTTATCTTTTATACACAGGCGGCGTGGACATCCACTTTCGGCACAAACGGGCCGTCCTCTTGGGAATGAAGATGCAGAGAATCCCCGTCAAAGGTGAATTCCAGCTGTTTTGGGCTTGCCATTTCCACCCAGCGCAGTGTCAAAACAAAGGTATTATTTTCCAGCCATTCTCCGCTGCACAGAACGCGTGACAAAAGCCCTTCTAAACGGTTTTCACGCCAAGTACCGTCTGTTCCGATGACAAGTTTGTGAGGTGTTCCCGCTTGCTGATAGGTCATCGTGCAGACACCCGTTTCAAAACAGAAGCGCACACGCTCAATAGCGGGCAGCGCAGCACTTCCGCTCATCACTTTCGACATTTCTTCTCCGTCGATGGAGAAATAACCTTTGGTGATGCGGTACTCTTTTTCGTTGATTCCCTGCATCGTTTCGGGCAGAACAGAAGCGTTCGGAGACGGCAGTGCCAGACGCTTCATGCGCGTTTTCAGCGCCTGTGCCTGCTGTGCATCTTCCGGAAGGCTGCGCACGTCCGGGGCAGGTAAAGTGTCTAAGAATTCCCACAGCAAATCCAGCACACGCTGCGGCATTTCACTGCCCGTTCCGCCGTTTGCAAACTCTGTAATGGCAATCAGCATTTCGCGCTCGGGAATAACCACTGTGAACTGTCCCATCGCACCGTCGGCGCGGTAAACGCCCTTCGGACGGCACATCCACATTTGAAAACCGTAACCCACAAAATTATCCTCTGCAAACGGGTTGCCGTTTCGCTCGCTGGCCGATTGATTTTGCAGCGTCGTTGCCATTTCGACGTAGTCGGCCGCCAAAATGCACTCGCCCTCCCAAACGCCGCCGTCTGCGTAAAGTTTCATCAAGCGCAGATTGTCTTCGGTGGTCGCCAGCAGCCCGCCGCCGCCGACTTCCATTCCGTCCGGCATTTTCATCCAGCGCAGATTGTCCGCGTCAATTCCAATTTTATCAAACAAACGCGGTTTTAAGTAATCATGCAGGCCCAAACCTGTTTTTTGACGCACAATCGCCCCCAGCAGGGTCGAGCCGGTGGAATTATACATGTAAGTTGTGCCGGGCGCATGTGTGACAGGCGTAGCCAAAAAGTCCCGAATCCAGTCTTTGCTTGGCTTTGGCATGGTGTCCATTCCGCAGCCCATACACAGCACATCGCGAACCGTCAGTTTTTTCAAATTTTCGCTTGGCTCAGCGGGTGCCTGATCGGGAAAAATATCAATGATGCGCTCGTCCAGTTTTAAAAGTCCTTCCGTATAAGCGATGCCCACCGCTGTGGCCGCATAGGTTTTGGTGTGCGACTGCAAGCCGTGGCGCAGACCTGGCGCATAAGGCGTCCACCAGCCTTCGGCAAATACTTTGCCGAAACGCATGAGCATTAAGCCGTGCGGTTCGGTCACTCCGCTTGTTTCCAAGCGATCCAGCAGCCGCTGAACCGCTTGTGAGGGAACGCCGACGGATTCGGGCGTAACGCGTTCAAATTCTTTTCTGACCATTGTATCTTCCTCCTATTGTTTGTTATTTGGTATCTCAAAGCTTCAAGCCGCAGCGGATTGAATTTTCTTAATCCACTTTCCGCTTTTCAAACGAAATACGCACCAGATTGCCTTTACAATCTGATCTGCATTTAAGCAGGCAAACACCCAAAATGCCGGCCAGTGCAAAACCAACCCTGCCAGCGCGCCAAGCGGCAGAGAAATCAGCCACATCATTGAGGTGTCCGCCACCATGAGAAACTTTGTATCGCCTCCGCCGCGCAACACGCCTTTTGTTAAAATGGAATTCGCGGAACGGAAGATGATGATAATGCTGATGGCATCCATCAGCTGACGGGCAATTTCGCGTGTTTCCTGCGTAATATTATAAGCGCTGATAATCGGCTCACGGATGACATAAATAATCAAGCCGGCCAGCACGCCAACGGCAGCGCCGCAGAATAAAAACGTATATCCCTGGCGCTGTGCGGCCTTTTGATTTCCCTCACCCAAAGTTTGCCCGGTAATGAAACAACCTGCGTAGGACATGCCGGAAATGAAAATTGTGCTGATTTTCTGCACAACCAAAGTGATGGCATTGGCCGAAACAAACTGCGCACCAATGCGGCCCATCACCATTGCCAAAGCGCTGTCTCCAATTCCCAAAAGGCCGTCGCTGATCATCACCGGCACGCTGATGCGAACAAATTCGCCCAACAGCTCGCCGCATTTGCAAAAAAGATCTTTCACGCGGTAGCCTACGCTGGTATTCACCGCATAAAAATAGCCGCAGATAATGCCTGTTTCCATAACGCGCGCAATCACCGTTCCCAAAGCGGCACCCGCTACCCCCATTTCCGGCATGCCGAATTTTCCGAAAATGAAGATGTAGTTTCCGCCGATATTCACAAAGAACGCAACAACCGACGCAAAAAACGGCAGCCCCGGCAAATTGACGCTGCGCATGATATTCATTGTTACAATGGACAACGCCATTAAAAGATAGCTGAGGGTTGACCAGCGCAGATAAGAAGCGCCGCTTTCAATCACAGGCTGCTCATTGCTGTACAGCGACAGAATTTGGTTTGCAAACAGCACGTTTGCCACCGTAAAAATCAGGCCCAACAGCATGCTGAATCGCAAAGCAATTGTGATGACCTTCTTCAAAGAAGTAAAGTCACCCGCGCCCCAAAAGCGGGAAGTCAGCACACATGCGCCCATGCTGATTCCCATACACAAAAACTGAAACAGCGTAATAAACTGGTTGCCTAGGGCGGAAGCACTCAAAGCAATCTCACCGAGCTGTCCCAGCATAATGGTATCCATTAAATTGACGCCTGTTGTAATGACGCTTTGCATCGCAACAGGCAGTGCGATTGTCAGCATTTTGATGTAAAATGACCGACTGGTTTCTAAATACTTCATGCTTTGCTTTACTCCCCCAACCTTTTACATCTTTTCCACCCTGAAAGAATGCAATCCACTTCAACAGAAATTGAAGCGGATTGCATTTCCGGCTTATCCTTTAATTGCACCCATAATGACACCCTTTGTGAGATATTTCTGCAAGAAGGGGTAAATCACCAAGATGGGCAGCACACCGATGACTGCCAGCGACATGCGGATGCCGGTGCTGGGCAGCTGAACCGTACCGCCGCTTACCATGCCGGCAGCGGAACCGCTGGAAAGGAACTGAATGTTATTCATCATGCGGACAAGGAAGTTCTGAATTCCAAAATAGAACGGATCGTTCACATAGTAAAGCGCATTTGTCCAGTCGTTCCAATAAGCAAGGCCGGTAAACAAACCCACGGTCACATTGACAGGAACACTGAGCGGAATCATCACGCGCCAAAAGGTAACAAGCTCGGAAGCGCCATCAATTTCCGCCGCTTCAATCAAATCAAACGGAACACTGTTTTGATAGTAGTTGCGCACCAAAAGAACGTTCATGCCGCTTAACAGCAAATTCGGCAAAAGCAGGGCAAAGTAAGTGTTTTGAATGTGGAAAATGCGCGTCCACATAATATAACTCGCAACCAAGCCGCCGTTGAACAGCATCGTAAAGAACACAAAAAACGAAAGATGATTGTGATATTTAAAGTCGCGGCGCGACATCGGATAGGCCAGCATGGTGGTAATCATCAGGCTGACCGCCGTTCCCACTGCCGTTACGCCCAAAGAAGTTAAGTAAGAGCGTCCGATCTGCTCGCGCTGGTTCCACATGTACAAATAGCTGTCAAAGCTGAACTCGGCAGGCCAGAAGCTGTACCCGTTTGTCAGCAGCACCTTTTCCTGCGTAATCGAGCTCATTAAAATAAGGACAAACGGCGCCAGTGCCATGACGGAAACAAGCAGCAAAACCACAACGGAAAAAATGGAAAATGCTCGCTCTCCTTTGGTTAATAATTTCATTTCCATGGTAAGAACCTCCTTAGAACAGCGAATTTTCCTTGTCGATTTTGCGCACCAAGCCATTGGCACTGAGCACTAAAATAAATCCAACGCTGGATTGAATCAGTGCCGCAGCACTCGCCATGCCCACGTCGTTGTTTACCATCAAGGCGCGGTAAACGTAGGTGTCGATCGTTTGGGTTACGTTGTACAGTGCGCCGGAATCCATGGGAACCTGATAGAACAAGCCGAAATCAGAGGCGAAAATGCGCCCGATGCTCATCAAAACCATGATGATGACTGTTGACTTAATCTGCGGGATGGTAATAGAAAAAATCTGTTTCAGCTTACCTGCACCGTCAATGCGCGCCGCTTCGTACATGCTGGCATCAATTCCCGAAATGCTTCCGATGTAAACAATCGAGGCATAGCCCGCGTTTTTCCAAACGTTGACAATGGGCAGAATATACGGCCAATACTTCGGCTCAGAATACCAGTTGATGGCACTGAACCCCAGCGCCTCCAACGTGTTGTTCAGCAAGCCCGTTTCCGGGTTTAAAAAGGCGTAAACCAAATAGGACACGATAACCATAGAAACGAGGTTCGGCAAAAGCAGACTCGCCTGAAAGAATTTAGAAATGGTGCGCTTGTTTACCTCGTTCATTAAAATTGCGATAAAAATTGCCGTTGCCGTTGTGAGAATAATAAATACCACGTTGTAGCACAGCGTATTTCTCACCATGATCCACGCGTTATCCGACTGGAACAAAAACGTGAAGTTCTCCAGCCCGTTCCACTCGCTTAAAAACGGGCCTTTGATAAAGCTGTAATCTTTGAACGCCAGCAAAATACCCAGCATCGGAATATAGTTATTGATTAAAAGATACGCAATGCCCGGTATCGCAATCAAAAACAGTGAAAGGGTTTTGCTATGCTGCTGTTTTTTATTTGTTACCATAATTCCACTCTTCCTTTACCCACTTATCAATAAAGGCTCTGCCACAGCGGAGATGGCAGAGCCTTTGCACTTGCGTTATTGCTGCGCCAGCCAGGCGTCCAACTGTTCTTGTTTTGCTTGAATGACGGTATCGATTCCCGCAGCCTTCAAAGCCTCTAAGAACTCCGGAATTGCCTCATCGGGATTTACTGTGCCGCAGATCAAACCGGGAACATACTGCTTGTAAACATTGGCAATCGCGCTCATTTCATTTTTGACTTTCGTTCCGTTAAACTGGAAGCCATAGAACGCCGAGCGCTCGGTTTCTTTGTTGTGCTGTACTTTCAGCTCCAAATCGGAAACGTCGGTTCCAACCGTTTGATATTGCAGGCTTTCAGAACCGATAACACCTGTGCACAGCGCAGCCGTGTAACCAACGGTAGAAGCCTCTTTGCCATCGGGATATGCCCAGTGATCTTCATCTACCTTCACATAATCCTCGCCTTCAATGCCGTACAGGAACGTATTAAGCAAATATTCATCTGTCCACAGGCGGTTCAAAAGCTTCATTGCGGCCTCGGGCACTTTAGAGGTGCTGGCAATGCCGAAATCTACGCTGATAGAAGCGCTGCTGACTAAGAAATCATACAGGATTTTGCTTTCAATGGTGCGTCCGGTGGAAGCTGTGATAATCGCGCCCGCAGAGTCGCCGCCGTAGCCGCCGATGGTGCAGAAGGCGCGGCCGGCACGGAACAGTTCCGGTGCGGTGCTGGTGGTTGTGGCTGCGTCATCCTGCAAATAACCGGCCTGGTTCCAGCGGTACATCAGCTCACATTTTTCCTTAAACTCTTCGGTTTCAAAGATATTGATGACTTCCGGCTCATTGTTGACGGTAACGCCTGCATAATACAAGCGGTCGTTGAGCACATCCATTTTCATCTCATCGCGCAGCATCATCATTACGCTGCTGTCACCCTGATTCAGCGGTGCGTAGCATACAATGGAATCATCATATGCCTTTACCTTTTCAAAGGCCGCCTCCAAATCTTCCAGACAGGTGATTGCGTCAATGTCAACCCCTGCAGCTTCTGCAATTTCCCTATCGTACAGCAAGGTGTCATGCAGAACAACGCCCTTATTTACGGGTACGCCCCAAATTTGTCCGTCAATCGTAACTGCCTTGTAGGGGTCTTCGTCCAAGTCCTTTTTCAGGATTTCAGTCAAATCTTGTCCGTAATTTTGAATGAGCTCGTCCAGCGGGTACAGCTTGTCGGAAGCATGGTCATCAACCAAGTCATTGATTAAGAAACAGTCAACCTTATCGCCGCTCTGCATCGCAAGCGTCACTTTCTGTGCATACTCGGCAGGCCCGAACAATTTAATATCAATAGCGACGTTATCCTCCGGATACGTTTTTGCCAGATAATCGTTCATCGCAGCTTCCACGCGGGCGGTTTCCGTTTCCGCCGGAATATTGTTGAACGATACGCAGTAAAGCGAAACCTCCTCGGCCTTTCCTGCTGTTCCCTGCGCGCCGGTTCCTCCTGTGCTGCCGCAGCCCGCCAGTCCAAGGCTGGTAAGCGCCGCTAAAAAGAACGCCGCAACCCTTTTGTTCATAAATGATTCCTCCAATCCTTTTTCTGCTTTCTTTGGCCGCGCCTTGTGCGCCTGCCGTTTCATTGAGTTCAGTATATCAATTTTCCTAAAAAATCTCTTTCAATTTTGCGCACTCAATTTTTGATTTCCCGTCATGATTACTTAAAATTTTTCTGTTTATAATTGAAAAACAGTAATTTCCACGGAATATTCCGGGCTTTCGCTTGCTTTGAGTGTACCCGCATATACACCGCTGTTCAGCCAAGCATACGGTCCCGATGCATCAGCCGCAAACTTCGGAGTTGTGACAAAGCCGCCGCTGTCCTCCGACAAAACACCTTCGTTTTCAATTTGAATGACAGCGCCGTCTTCCGTTTTCAGCAAATATCTTGCATAGACATGTGCGTTTCCGTTTGGATGCGAGATGTTCCAGTCTGCACCTACATTTAAAACCGTTCCACGAAGTTTTTCACCTTCAAACCGTCCGCCGATAATCGGAATGACCCGCAGAATTCCCTGTGGAACCTTCCCTACCTCAACGGCAGGCGCACATGCTGCCAAAATTCGCATTACCTGCTGCATGTGCGCCTCCTTTATTCATTGCTCATGAGCCAATCAATCGCCTTTTCAATCCAAGCATTCCAAAATTGCCAATCATGTACACCGCTTTCCTCGAAGTAATCCACGCTGACACCTGCCTGCTTGAGCCGTTCTTGCATTGCGCGATTTTGCGAAATCAAGAAATCTTCTGTTCCGCATGCCATAAACACTTTGGGTGCTGTACCCTTTTTCACCGCCTGCTGTGCGCACACCAGAGGGTTTTTATCGCTTCCGGCGGCCGTTTTCAAATCGCCGAATACCCGTTCGTAATAACCGCGTGGTGCAACACCGTTTCCTTCCTCTTTCATATCGGCCAGCTCATCTTGAATATACGCACCTGACAAACCGATTACCTTTCCGAACAATTCCGAATAATAAAACCCGTTTCGCAGTGCACCAAAACCACCCATGGACAATCCGCCGATGAAGGTTTCTTCCCTTTTTTCAGAAAGCGGAAACATCTTGCGCGTAAATTCTACAAGCTCCGCAAGAAATCCGGCATATCGAATATCAGCTTTTTCATCATCCAGATAAAAACTGTTTTCTCCGGACGGCATCACAACCGCAATTTTATTTTTTTCGGCGTAGGCCCGAATATTGCTGCCCGTGCACCAGTCAAAACAATTTCCGGTGTAGCCATGCAGCAGATACAAAGTCGGAAAGCGTTCGGGTGTTTCCCGCGTTTGTTCCGGCCCTTTTTCTAAAGGGACAATCACCGTAAAGTCCGTCCATCTCTTTAAGCTTTGCGAAGCAAAGGTTACATGCATGATTGCCATAATCGTTCTTTCCTTTCTCAATTTTTATACATATTGAAACGGCTCTTTCGCGTCGGCAAAGAAAACGGGCACGCCGGGCAGGCACGCTTTCAGCCAAGGGACAAGATTCTTCATTCCGGCTTCCTCACTGCGCTCATGGCCAAGCTTAATCAGGGCCTTGTTCAATCCAAGCTGCGCAGCATCATTCACATAAGCGCACGTTGTCCACTCGGTGATATCGCCGCACAGCATTACGTCAGCACCGCTGCGTTCCATTTCCTGCATCGGCATTTCTTCTCGTCCCAGCCCAAGGCTTCCGCCTCCCACTAAAACAATGGCCCTGCGGCAAAGCAGATCCGAACGGCCAATCACTTGCAAATGACTCATGTTCAATTTTTTCTTTAAAAACTCGCACAGCTCTTGCAAGCGCATTTCCGGAATATCGAAAAACCAAGGGGAATCCGGCGTTGTTTGATACTGTTTCCATCCCATCTCCTCGATAAAGCCCTGATAGATTAAATCCGGCTCGTCACACAGGTGCATGTGGTCGTGAAAACGCCAAACCGCAATGTTATGATTTTCAAGCAGTTCTCTTTTGGCGAGATACACAGAATCGGTTTTGCACCAGTCCTCGCTGTCCATTCCCGTAAACCAAGTAGGCTCATGCGTCACAATCATATTAGCGCCTTTGTTTACAGCTTCCTGAATCACATCCACGGTTGCCATAAAGCTTGTAACAACCCCCGTTACTTCCATTTGGGGGTCGCCAATCACCAGACGGTCGCAGGTAGGCTCAATTCTTCGTTCGCCGCACGCTTTTGTTAAGATAGCTTCTATCACTTCTTTTACTTTCATAACAATATTCTCCTCTCTGTTGCACTTTTTAATGCACGATGCAAAAACTACTTGTTTCATTTGCCTTGTTTTATTCAAGCACAATCCAAAAATGACTTCAACAATTTTTCTAAAACAGCACGTCAAAACAAAAGAAAAACGCGGATTATAAAAACTTTTCTCACCTTTATGCCAGTTGATTTTTTCCTTAACAAAAGCATCTGCTTTTTAGCAAAAAATCAAAACCACCCGTTGAACGGGTGGTTTGAACAGGCCCTATAAGGGCCTA